>Ga0073934_10008063_pt1 | contig 14263 bp, 12 predicted proteins | sample LarsenN4metaG_FD_76834 | JGI IMG/M metagenome (GOLD analysis project Ga0073934, IMG submission 76834) | Hot spring sediment bacterial and archeal communities from British Columbia, Canada, to study Microbial Dark Matter (Phase II) - Larsen... ...
CGCGGCCCGGTTGGGCGCCACGAGCGTTGATCTTTGGCGTACGGCCAAATTCGCCCATCCAGATCACCAGCGTGCTGTCGAGCAGGCCGCGATCTTTCAGGTCGGTGACCAGGCCGCTCATGGCCGGATCGACCTGCTCGGACAATTGCTTGACGCGAGCGAAATTATTCTGGTGCGTGTCCCAGCCGCCGAGCGTTACTTCGACGAACGGGACGCCGGTTTCGACGAGCCGGCGAGCGAGGATGCAGCTTTCGGCGAACCGGCCCGTACCGTACGGCTTCTTGCCCGATTCCGGTTCCAGCGAGAGGTCGAACGCTTTCGCTTCCTTCGACTGCATGAGCCGGACCGCGCGAGCGTAGGTCGTGCGGTGGTCGTTGATCGACGCGCCCTTGTACTCGCGGTAGAAGCCGGCTTCCATATCTTCGAGCAGGCCGACGCGGTTGCTGAACTGGCCTTCCGCGACGAGCGGCTTGAGCGCTTCGACGCCGCGGGTCGGGTCGGTGACGTTGAGCGGTTGGTGCTTCGGCCCGAGGAAGCCGGCGCCGTAGCTGCGGTTGCCGATGGTCACAAAGTTCGGCAGCGGGAAGTCCGGATCGCCAAGTTCCTTGGAGACGATCGAACCCATGCTCGGATAGACCAAGCCGCCGACGCCTTCCTTGTAACCGGTGTGCAGGAAGACCTTGGCCCGGCCGTGAGCGCCTTCACCGGTGCTCATGCTGCGAAGGATAGCGCCGTGATTCATGATCTTGGCGACCTTCGGGAAGTGTTCACTGATCTGGATGCCGGGCACGCTGGTCGAGATCGGCTTGAATTCGCCGCCGTCCTTGGTGCCGGGTTTCAGGTCGAAGGTATCCTTGTGGCTCGGTCCGCCGTCCATCCATAACAGGATGACCGACTTGTGTTTTCGCTTGGTCTGAGCGGCATGAGCGGCCAAAGGCGCCAGCCAGCCGGACAACGAAGCGCCGAGGGCGCCAGCCGACGCCAGGCGGAGGAAATCACGACGCGAAGAGCGGGAAAAGAGGTCCACGATAATCTCCGAAAGAGTGACGTTTCAGTTTTCTGTTTCTTTCACGGGTGGTAGGCCCGCGTCACGGGTCGATCAATGATTCAACGCAAACTCGGCGCTGTTCAGAAGCGCCCACAGGATGTCGCCGTAACCGTCGGTCGGGTTCTTGGCGACGTAGTCTTTCATTTTGGCGGTTTCGGCAGCAGTGGGCCGACGAGCCAGGGCTGTGAGATACAACTTCTCGATCGCCTTTTCCGTGCCGAGATCCTTGACGAGCGTGCGAGCGATCTGAGCGCTATTCCGCGTGATCTGCGGAGCATTCATGAGCCGCAACGCCTGCGGGATGCCGGCTTCGTAGTCGGTCGCCTTGACGCCCTCGCCCGGATCGAAGAAGGCGACGAACTGCTCACGCGGTCCTTGCGGTCCACGCGGCTGGGCGTTCGCTCGCGGTGCATTGCGGGCCGCCTGTTGCACGCCGGTGATCGAGGTCAACGAGTCGTAAAGTTGTTCGGGCGTCATCGCCTTGATGTACATGTGGCTGAAGTACGTCTTGTCTGAATCGTTGCCGGCAACCGGCTTGCTCGTGCGTTGATAGGCCTCGCTGTTGCAGATGGCGCGATAGAGATAGCGCACGTCAAACCCGTTGGCGACGAACTGAGCGCCCATTTCTTTTAGCAACTCGGGATGAGACGGGACCCGTTCGTCATGCATATCGTCGATTGGGTTGATGATGCCGGCGCCGAACAATTGGCCCCAAACGCGGTTGGCCCAGGCTTTGCCGAAGTAGGGGTTCTTGGCGTCGGTCAACCACTTCACGAATTCGGGGCGCAGCGGCTGGCTGTTGGCGACCTTCGCGGCATCGCCTTTGAGGAACTTCGGCGGCAAGATCTTGGCCGATTCAGGCAGACCACGCTGCCTGCCGCCGCCAGTGCTGACTTCCTGCAAACCGGGCGTGGGGCCGTTCTTTGCATTCCGCGTGTTGCCCTGGATGCGAACCTTCATGAAGAACGCCGCCAGGCTCCAGTAATCGGTCTGCTTGTAATCGACGAACGGATGGTTGTGGCAGTTGGCGCACTCGATCTTCACACCCAGGAACAACCGGCTTACGGAGTCGGTGATCTTGTCGGCCGAAAGTTGGCCCATCATGTAGGTAACCGCGCCGTTGTCTTCCTGCGTGCCGGTCGCGGTGAGCAAACCGCCGACGATCTGGTCCCAGCTATCGCCCTGGTTGAAGTGTTCCTCGAGCCATTTCGACAGCGGATCGACACGAACGGCTCGGTTGTCATTGATGCGCTGGAAGAGCAGGTTGTCCCAAAGGTCGGCCATGTGTTTGCCGAACGCCGGACTGGCGAGCAACTCATCGATCAGCTTGGCGCGCTTATTGGGCTCCTTGCTGTCGATGAATGCAACCGCTTTGTCGGCGGGCGGAATCACGCCGATCAAGTCGAGATAAACACGGCGAATGAACTCGGCGTCGTCCGCCCGCGGTGAAGCGGGAATTTTCTCGGCGGCGAGCTTCTTGTTGATCTCTTCGTCAATTCGCTTCGTCAGCGGAGCAGCGTCGATCGGCTTGGCCAGGCGGGCCTTTCGTGCCGCCTCTTGTTTTGCCTTCTCCTCGGCGGCCTTGCGCTCTTCTTCCTGCTTCGCCTTCGCTGCCGCCTCGGCTTCGGCCTTCGCCTTGGCTTCCGCTTCTGCTTTGGCCTTCGCGTCCGCTTCGGCCTTGGCTTTCAGGCGAGCTTCCTTGGCCTTGGCTTTTGCTTTTGCCTTGGCGTCCTGTTTGGCATCTTGAGCCGAAAGGCTGCCAGCTCCGAAGACCAGACTGGCTGCCACCAGAGGCAAAACAAAGCGAAGTTTCAACATGGGAACGCTCTCCTGTCGAGCCGGCAATTGATCTAACTAACGGCTTGTTCGTGATTTATGGCAATATCTGAGGGCAGATTTCGCATTACTGGCAACGATTTCAACCTAGTTTAGAGCCCGAAGTTCCGTTTCACAATCGATTTCCTGCAAATCCGGGCAATAGGCTCGTTCAAGTAGGTAAGGCTTTGCCCGAAACAAATTAGGCGGATTCGGCATCGCAAAATGCCTGAACCCGCCTGCCGTAAGATCGAGATGTGACGAGCTCACGGGCCCGGCCAGACGCCTGTATCGCGCATCAGGTACACCCGTTTGAATTCGCGCGTTGTGCCGCGATTGATGAGTTCCACCCAGACGACGCAATAGCGCGAGCCAGTCGCATCCGGAATTCGCACTTCGTCGCCGTCGAAATACTGCACGCTGTTGGCCGCGCCAAGGCGCGAACACGCGTCGCGAATGTCCACCGTCTCTTGCACGTCGATGTAATGCGTCCAAAGGAGTCCATTGGGACTCCGCTGGCCGCGCGGCATGTCGGCCACAAGCCGGCAGGGCACGCCAGTCGTCGTCGGCGCACCAGCGCCGAACGGCCGGTAGATGTCGCAAGTCGTCGTCAGATGAAATGCGGGTAGAGACATAAAACACCAGAAGCCAGGGAAGGCCGTACTTTGTTTTCGGCACCACGTGCTCGGCGAGTACGCACTTGGCGCTTCTCATATGCCGTGCAAATGAGCGACGCGATTCTCCGTCCCACTCTCCACTCACAACGCCGGCGTGCGGTATGGCATCAGCAGCCGTTCCACGTCCGCGGGCAGCGGCAGCGTGGAAAGTAAATCGAGCCGATAGCGGATCGTCACGTCGCCAAACTTTTGCTCATCGACGTTCTGGAAGCTGGAGGCGACTTGCGTTTTGACCTGCCGATACCAATGGCCGATCAGTTGTGCGTGTGCTTCTTTTACATCGTCGGGAACCGTGGTTCCGGTCGAATACACGACCTGCACCGCACGCGGGCTGCGAGTCCACGTGTCGCGATCGGCATTGACAAGGCCGGCACGTTCGGCAACTGCAACAAACGGCCCGACCTTCGACTGAATCACGCCGCGTTCGGTGTGCACAACGTAACTCGATGACGCGATGACTGTGTCGGCGCCGAAGACCCCGGCGGGGTCGACTTTTACGGTGGCCACCGCCGTCACTGGAAAATTCGCGAGCAGCAGAAACTCGACATTGCCGGGAAAATACTCGGTAAACGAGCCTCCGGCAAAGTCGCGCCCGCACCGGTTGGCGATCCAATCCTCGGCCGAGTCGATGAGCAAGTTCAAGAGCGAATCGTCGGCGGACCCGCTGATGCCGAGCCGCGTCTTGACGTTGGCGAGAGTGTCGAGGGCCATGATCAATTCCAAAAGAGAGGTAAGTAGGAAGATCTCACGCAAAGGCGCAAAGATGCAAAGCTGCGAGGGAGTATTGGCCTTCTTCTTCGATGCGCCTTTGCGTCTTTGCGTGAGGCCTGTTTTTCAGACCTGCTTTTTCTGCTGGCTGACAATCACTGCGACGTTGAAACTGGGTGATGTGCCGCCGATGGTGGCGACATAACGCAGGTAGCGTTTCGTCCGTTCGAACGTGATCGCCTGGTTATTGGTGCTCGCCGTCACGGTCGTGAACATCGCGCCGGAAATGTCGCTCCAGGTCGAGCCGTCGCTCGATTCCTGGATCTTCCCGGCCAGGGTCGGCGACGTGCCGCTGACCGTTCCGACTTGCTGGATGGCGAAACAAGGGCCGTCGCCGGTGATCATGTCGCCGGACGAACCGTTGGCGCTCGCGGTGAGCGCCTGCGGCGGCAACCCGACGCCCAAAATCATCTGGTTGGCAACATCGTGCAGTTTGGTGGACATTTTTTGATCTCCGAATTCGTGGTTGGGTCTTTGAATTCACGTGTTGTGGTTGGGTCTCTCGGGGGCACGGTCAGGAGACCGTGCCCCAACAAGGAGGGAGGGATCCGCACTGTTCTGGATCGAAGGTCTCCGATTTCGCGGGGACCGTCGGCCAATGGCCACTGACTATGCGACGACTAATTGGTCGCACAACACAAAGCTGGCCGCGTGGCGCGGGCCGGCGTCGATGTGCTGGATGCCGCGTAGATACGTTTGATCGTTCTGCAGCGCCGTGTCGCCCAGCCCGGACGCCAGGAACTCCATCACGCCGCTGCGAGCGATGATCCAGTCCGGGAAGTAACCGAGGACTACGTAGGTCAAGTTCGAACTGGCGCCTTTGGCGCGCGTGTTGGAAATCTGCGACGAGCGTACGACTTTGGTGCCGTACAGTTCCGCAGGCGGCGCGTCGGCGGCACTGCGCGACGGATGAAACAGGAACGCACCCTTCTTGTCCGCGGCGCTGACGGCGTCCGCCCGGCGGTTCATGATCGCCGCGAAGAAGTTCTTGCGCATCAGCCATGCCGTCGGAGCAGCAACCGCGTCCGGCAACTTGCCTTCCATGAGCGCCACATCTTCCGGCTCGAAGGTATCGCCGTTGGCGCCGGTCGTCGTGGCGGTATGCGACGTGATGTCGCTGTAGGTCAACAAGCCCTTGATCTGCGTGCCGCCGGTGCCTTCGAGCATGGCCAGGTCGGCCTTGAGAGCCGCGGTACGGGCCATGTCGAATCGGATCAGCCCTTCGGCCGAATGGCTGGCGAATCGCAAAAGTTCATTGTTGACCTTCACGAAGATGCCCAGCTTTTTGGCCTGCAGGTCGAGATTGCCGGTGGCCGGCGTACTTTCGGTGATCGACGCGGCTTCGCCGACCCAGTAGGCCGTGCTGCCGCCGGTCAGTTTCGGAAACTGAATCCGGCCATTGGGAGGCAGCGCGATCTCCTGCGCACCGGCGCCGGCAAACGCTTCGAGATTGCGCTGCAGGTCGATCAGTTCGCCAAGCGCCGGAAAGCCGACCAGCGTCCCGCCGGCGATGTCGCTCGTCGTGCCGAGCGCTTTCGTGCGCAGCCCGAGCTTGCGAATGAGCCAGCTCGCCTCTTCGGGGTCGAAGCGGTCGCGATGGACGGTCATCTTCTCGCGGATTTCGTGCTGCAGCCTTTGCCCGCGCACGTCAAAAGCCGGCAAGTGCTGCGAAGCGAGCGGGATCAGGAACGACTGATGGCCGAGGTGCGGCACGAAGCCGTACGTGGCATACAGGTCCTTCAACTGGTGATGGACGTGCAGTTCTTCCTTGGCCTGCTCCGGCCCGAGGTAGCCAAGCGCGAACGCGGCCGCCTTGAGCACGCTGTAGCCGGCCGAATCCTGGCCGACCGGCCCGCTGGTGACCCACGGCACGCGTCGTTCGACCGGCGGCACTGTGGCGAGCGCTTTTTCGACGGCGCCGGCCGCCTGCTGCTCGATGTACTGGGCCAACTCGGCCCGGGTCTGGAATTTCTCGATCACTTCGGACATGACAAACACTCCAAATGGGAAAAATGGAACAGCACATGAAAATCAAGAATTCAGTCACAGCCGCGCTCATCCGGCTCGGGCACAGCCAAGAGTTCCGGCATGAGCAACTCCGCGAAGTCATCGCGCTCGATCCAGCGGAGCAATTCAGGAGACTGGATCAGCCCCTTGTTCACGGCGAGCGTTAAGGCGGCAGGATTTTCCGGAACCGCGACGGCGGAGTACTCAAGGAGTTCCCAGGCGAGGACGTGCATGCCGCCGCGACGCGGACGCGCTCGGCGCGGCAGAAAGCCGATCGACCAGGCGCGCAACACGCCCTGGTCGTAGAGTCGAAACACGTCCTCCGCGAACGGCACGCCCTTCGCGAATTGTGTTTCCGCGATGATGCGATCACGTTCGACTCGAAGCGACTTGCAAGTGCCGATCGGCGGCAACGAACGCTGATGCGCCCACAACACCACCGGATTGCGCAAATACTCGTCGCGATTGAGCAGACCCGCGGGTTCGATCACGTCGCCGGCTCGATCGGCATCGGCAGTGCTGATCACCGCGGTCAGCGATAATGTCTGCGGATCGGAAGCCAGCAGTTTACCGGCAGATATACGTTGCTCGGCGCGCACGCTCATCGGGCGCTCCTTGTGTCAGGAGGTCAGAGGTCAGAAGTCAGAGGTCAGAGGTCTGAGGTCAGAGGTCAGAGGTCAGAAGTCAGAAGTCAGAAGTCAGAGGTCAGAGGTCAGAGGTCAGAGGTCGATCAATCTCCGTTCTCGGTTCTCGGTTTTCGGTTTTCCGGTTGCATTTCTTTTCCGTCGCGCTGAACGAACGGCAGGATCGGCGCGTCGAAGCGTTCGTCGTCGTAGGGCAACAAGCCTCGGCTCTTGCGGATTTCGTTGTACGTGCGAAAGCCCATTTTCGCGTCGAGCTCGTCGTCCTTGCGGCGTTGTTCCTGATTGCGCGGACTGCATTCCGGGAACGCAATGGCGATATCCGCCTCGTAACGCCGGGCCAGGGCCCGCGTCAGCGCCTGGCCGATCAGATCGAGCTTGGGCTGCACCGTGCCCTCGCAGAACATGACGCGGGCGCCGAACCAGATGTCGGCGCCCAGCCCCATGTTTTCGACCAGGCCGGCAATCGGGCCAGGCACGCGAAAGAGCGCAAAGATTTCGTCCCGCGTCATGCGAGCGGAATTGAGGTAGTCCATCTCGGCGGGAGTCAGCGTCCAGGGTGAAGCTTTCAGCCCTTGTTCGAGCACGAGCGGCCGCTGCCAGTTTTCGCGGCCCGCAAATCGAGCGGTGATCTTTTCTTCGAGCCGCCGGACCGCGGGCTCGCTTAAGGATTGCTCCGTCTGCAGGACGATGCCGGGACGCTGACCGGCGTGGAACGCCTGGTAACGGCTCTTGAGCAGTTCCGTGTTCGCGTCGACGGTCAACGCGTTGGCTTGCAGCGGCGACAAGCCGTAATGCGGATCGAGCGGATTGGGATACTTGAGGTGAATGATTTCGTCGGGAGCGAAATACTCGCTGGCCGCACCCGGGACCGCGACTTCGTAAGCGCGAACGAAGGTCGCGGCATCTGGAATCACGCGTACCCAGGGAGAAGGCACGATCCAGAGTTCGCCCGGCGCGGCAAGACGAGCGGCGCCGACGCGGCGAGGCGCAGCATACCAATAACAATTGCCGGTAAGTTCGAGGTAAACGACGGTGAGATACCAGAGCTCCCAAGGTGTCAGCCAGGGATTCGGGTTTTCGAGTAAGCGAACGAGTGGATGATGTTGCGCCAGTGGCTCCTGCTCGTGCTCGGCCTGACCGGTGTTGCGATAAACGAAAGGCCGTTGTCGTGCCACTTCCTGGGCGATTGCATTGACGGCTGCGTAGACCCATGACTGATAATTGCGAAGTTGTTCGACCTGGTCGTCGCGCCACCAACCTGCAGGACGCGCGGCGAGAGGAGCGGCCAATACGCCGGCGATCGGCGAAACCGACGACCCGCGCTGGCGTTGCTTGATCCAGGTTGTCACACGTGACCAAAGGGACATCGGACAAACTCCGTCGATTGGGATTAGAGGTCAGAGGTCGTCGTTTCATCGCCTCTGATTTCCGACTTCTGGTCTCTGACTTCTGGTTTTCGGTAACCCAGACTTTTGACCACGCGAAGGACTTCATGCCAAGTGGGGAACGGCCGGTGCTTTTCGCGCTTGTACCGCTCCATCGCCAGCAGGAATTCGACTTCATCCGGCGTTAGTTCACTGCCAAGGTTGTTTTCGAGGATGCGGTGTTCGGTAAGTCTCGGCATGACATCACCCGTCTACTGGGGACGTGACCGGGCTGGGGCTGGGCTAGCCCCGCGGCCTGCGCCCCCAGCCCGGCGCTCAGAATAGCCACCCGTTTACTGGCCCCGAATCCTCAAACTGCTTCCTTTTCGTGTAGTGAACAAATATACACATAGCCTCTATTATCCACCAACTGCGTTGTCAAACGATTTGGATTCAAAAAACAAAAAAGTGCGTGGCGAAATGCAACGAGCCGCGAAGCGGCAGCTCCGCGGCTTCCTGTGGTTATGCTGGGTTCACAGAAGTGACTGAGCCGAGAATGAAAAATGCCCAATGAAGAACGAACCAAAAACCGGCGCCGCTGCTGAATCTGCGTCACCTTCGTTCATTCTTCGTTCTTCGTTCTTCATTCTTCATTCTGCGTCGCCCTATTTCCCCTTCGGCGGTGGTGCGGGCGTGCTCGGGGCCGGCGTCTTGCCATCGTCCTTCTTCTCTGGAGGCGCTTCGAAGGCGGCGATCCAGACGAGCGATTTCGGGTCGTCGCGGAACAATGACTGGCTCTTGACGTTGGCCCGCTCTCTCTGCAGGAATGCGTCGAAGTCGGACAAACTGATGGGACTCTTGGGAAGCGTCCCGGCGGTCAACGGCGCCAGCAGGTTCTCCGTCGCCTGACTGGTCACTTCGTCCATGATCTTCTTGACCTCCGGCGCCGGTTGCGGGGCATTGACTTCCCAGTTTGTCTTCCAGGCTTTTAGCACGTCGATCAGGCGAGTAGCCGTCAGCCTCCACGGATGGTAATCCGGATGCTTCGGCATCGGAAACGACTCGATCTTTGCGCCTGGTTCCTTCGGAATAACCAGCGGATCTTTGCGGCCGTTGAAGTCGGCCATGATCAGTCGAATGGCGGTGCCGACATAGAAGCCGGCGAAATCCATCTGCTCGTCGCGGTCCGGGTTTAGTTGCAAGTACCCGATTAACGCTTCGACGCGCTCGTAAAGATTCGGCGCCGGCTGAATCGCCGGTGCACCGACGGAGAATCGCAAGAGCACGAGTGCCGGCGACATTTCAATCGTTTTGCCCGAGCGAATGGCCGGATGCCGGACATTGCCCAGGGCTCGGATCGCTTCGCGACGCACATAATGAAAGGCTTCAATTTCCGATTCGGGCGAATCCTTCGGAATCGGCAGCGGCCGATGCACGAAATCGATCAACGTCTTGATCGCTCTCTTCTCGAGATCGGCGTTGGTGATCGTCGATTTATCGGTGTTTTCCGGGCTCGCGGCGGCGAACACGTGCTTGAGCGCCTGCAGAGCATAGAAATTGACCGAGTCGTTTTCCTTTGGATTGGAGAGAATATCGACCGCCAGCGCGGCGACTTCAGGATAACCCGACTTCGCAACCGCGGACAAAATCCGGGTTGCATTGACGCGAACGAGCGGCTCATATTTCGACGGCTTGTCCTTTTCGCCCAGGATCACTTTGCGCAATGGCGGCATGATCGCCTTGCCGAACGCTTCCACGTAGGCAATCTGTTTTTCGTCGAACTTCTTTGGCGGCAACGGCGATTCGAGCACGAGCTCGGACGCGTCTTGCACGATCTTGGAGGCCGGCACCGGCGTCTTGCCGCTCTTCAGCCCGCGGTTGACGTCGTCGGTCAGGCGCATGACCAGGTAATTGGTGGTTTCCTGGATGTCCTTCAAGTTTTGTGCAGCTTTGTCGGCATTCGGATCCTTCAGTGGCTTGCGCCCGTCGCGCATGTCTTTGACGCTTAACTTGGTCTCGACCCGAATCGTCAATTCTTCCTGGGCCGACATCTGCGGTGCCGTCACGCCGAAACCGATGCCGCCAACGAGCAATGCCAACCACCAACGGCGAATCATGCAAAATCCTCGCGTGAGGGTGTAAACAGGTGAAATATTGTCATCCTGAGCACAGCCAAGGAACTTCCCCGGCCGGGAAGAACGCGGAATGCGCTCCTGGATGCTTCGCATCGCTCAGCATGACATGGTCGCCTACCAACGCAACGGTTTGCCGCCATAGATGTTGGCGCAAACAGCCGCGAGACCGGACACATGCTGTGAGGCTAGCAGGCCGACCAGTATGCCGTCAAGGGACAGGCGCGACCGGTCGGGTTTTTGATCGAGGCAAAAGCGATCGAGCGGATTGAACAACCGGCAAAAACCGGCAACTCGCCACGTGGATCATTTCGATTCGAGCGATATCGAGAGCCTTTCGGCTGATGTCAGATCAGTCAGTGACGCAGATTCACTGGCTCGGCGAAGGCTCTGGGCAGCCGGGTGGTGCTGACCCAAATCGGACCAGACCTGGTTCAGGTACCAGTGCGGCCGAGCGTCGTCATCGCGGATGGCGGCGGCTTTTTTCAGTTCGCGAACCGCTTTGAACAGCAACGGCTGCGGGTCGGGCGAATCATCGCCGGGGTCGGGCAGTTTTTGGACCTGGCGGGCGAGCAGCCAAAGCCCAATGCCGCGGTGCAGGTGCTCGGCAAAGGCATCGCCGTCGTCGCGCGCGATTTCCGCAAGGCGCGTATGGCTGAGCAGCAGATGCCGATCCGCCGGCTCGCCCTGTTGCTGGGCCAGCTCGACATAGGCGATGAACTGCCTTTTTGCCTCCGCACGTCGGTCCTGGCGAATCAATAATTCGGCGAGATGTGCACGGACCAGGGCATGCGACGGATTGGCTTCGACGTATTCATTCAGCCGGCGAACGGCGCCGGCCTCATCGCCTCGTTCGAGGCAATCCGATGCCTGTTGCAACGTGTCCTTGTTCGGCGGCGCCGGCTCGGCATGAATTTCGCTTGGAGTGTCGCTGGCAGGCGAATTCGCGAGCGGCACGCTGCCCGCTCCCGACGGCGCCAGCATCGTGCAGCCGGCACAGAAACCAAGAGCCAGGGTCCAGGCCAAACGCTTGCGCATATTCCCCCGTCGAGCTGGGAAATCAGGTAATCGCGGTGATGCCGGTTGTTATCGATCAACGGGAGAAATCGAATGTACCGAAAGAAACGAAGGAATCGAAAGAACTGAGCTAGACTGGGTAATGCTTGTGCGTGGTAGCGGTCCTACAACCTCCGGCGAGCCGATATTCCGCGATCGGGCCACGTGTGTACACTAAAGAGGAAGGAGTCGCGAATTGAACGAACCGACTCGAACTCCTCACTCAAAGCCTTGAACCCACGATATGCCTTTTCTTTTGCTGCTCTGTTTGTCGCTCGCCTGCCTGCCATCGACGTGGCATCCGCCTGCGGATTGGTGGACGCTGCTGGACAGCGCCATTGCGGCAGTCGGCGTAACTGCATTGTCGCTGTCGCTGGCCGGTTGGATTGTCTACCGGGCGATCCGAGGCATGCGAAAGGGCGACCGCGACGCAGCCGTGAGCAGTTACAACCGCTGGCGCACCCGGCACGCGCTGGTGCAAATGGCGGCCTATGTGCTGTTGCTGTACGGCCTCGGCTGGGGTTGGTTCGTTCAGGAATCGTTTCGCCGGCTCGGTTTTGAACCGACATCAGTGCCGGGCATTGAAATGTTGGTATTAGCGCCGCTTCCTCTCACGATGGCGCTTTCCTGGGCGGTCTTTTATTCCGCGGAGCGCGCCATGCTGGCGTCCGTTGCCGACAATCCATATGGCGGCCGATGGCGCTACGTATTTTTTCAGGCGCGTCAGAATCTCGCGCTCGTCCTGGCGCCGGTGCTCGTGTTGGTGATCACCCAGGGCGTCTTTCGCTTATTTCCCCAGACATTTTCCAATGATCCGGCTCAAGCGCTCGCGACCCTGCCGCTCGCCGTGGTCATGGTTCTGCTCATGCCCTGGTTCGTCCGGCTGGTATTGCCGCTGCGGTCGCTGGAGCCGGGGCCGTTGCGCGACCGGCTCGAAGCAGCGGCCAAGCGCCTGAACTGTCGCTGCACCGACATCCTGTTGTGGAATACACGCCAGGGCATGGCGAATGCAATGGTCGTCGGGCTATTGCCGCAGCTTCGCTATGTGCTGTTGAGCGATCGACTGGTGCAGGAAATGACCGATGATGAAATCGAAGCCGTGTTCGGGCACGAAGTCGGCCATGTGAAGCACGCGCACACGGCGTATTACCTGGCCTTCATGGTGGGCAGCCTGGCGGTGATCGGCCGGGCGACGCAGCTCTTTGCCGACTCGCTGCCGGGTTGGTGGCCTGCCGCCGGGGCATACCTCGAACATAATCAGGAATGGCTCGCCAGCTGGCTGGCGTTGCCGTCGCTTGCCGTGTTGGCCGCCTACATCTTTGGGGTTTTCGGGTTTCTGTCGCGGCGATGCGAACGGCAGGCAGACATCTATGGTTGCCGGGCGGTTTCCTGCGACCGGCCCGATTGTGCCGGTCACGACGACAGCGTCACGCCGGCGGCGGCGGGCCGAGGCCTGTGCATTGCCGGGATCTCCACTTTTATCTCGGCACTGAACAAAGTGGCCTGGTTGAACGGGATCAGCCGGACTCGACCCGGGTTCCTGCATTCCTGGCAGCATTCGACCATCGCTCGCCGCGTGGATTTTCTCACTCGCATTGCGGCCGAACCCGCCGAAGAACGACACTTTCAACGCCGAGTTTTTTGGACCAAAACGATCCTACTAGTGGCGGTCGCACTGCTGCTTGTGGTATTGTGGGTGGTCTGAAATCCAAACACTGTGAGGGCATACTGCAATGACTCGCACCCGCTGCTGGTTCGCCGCTGTTGCTTTGATCGTGTTTCTCGCGCCGTTGTCGGCACAGGAAAACAAGACGGTCAAGTTGAAAGTGCTATTGCCTCGCGAGGACGCCGAGTTGTCGATCGAGGGCGTCAAGATGTCCGGCACCGGCAAGATGCGTGAGTTCGAATCGCCGCCGCTTCCCGCCGGCAAGAAATACGAATACACTCTGGTCGCGGTCATCAAGCCGAACAATTACACGACGATCACGCGCTCTCGCAAGTTCGATGTCGAGCCCGGCAAATCGTACGACGTGGAGATGCTGCAGAACGATACGAAGTCGCCGGACGACATCGTCATTCGCTGGGTGCCGACGCCGGACGACATTGTTCAAGAGATGCTGAAGCTCGGCAACGTCGGCAAAGACGACGTGGTCTACGACCTCGGTTGCGGCGACGGCCGCATGGTCATCGCCGCCGTCAAAGGCGGCGCCAAGCGCGGCGTGGGCATCGACATCGACCCGGCCAAGGTCAAGGAGTCGAAGGAAAACGCCAAACGCGCCGGCGTCGCCGACAAAGTGGAAATCCGCGAGGGCGACGTGCTCAAGGTCAAGGACATTTCGGACGCCAGCGTCGTTTTGCTGTACATGAGCGATGACTTGAACCTGGCGCTGCGGCCGATTCTGCAGAAACAACTCAAACCGGGTTCGCGCATCGTCTCACATCGCTTCATCATGGGCGACTGGAAACCGTTCAAGGAAGTCACGGTCAAAGGCCAGGACGGGGACGAATACGAATTGAAACTGTGGATCGTCGGGAAGTAAACTCGCGAGGCGTTTCCGTCAATGCGCCGTATCCGGCTGCGCCCCGGCCGTCGGCGGCGCATTCTTTTGAAAGAACTCGAGCCACGCCAGCATGATGGCATCCTGTATCGTCTTGCCCTTGCGCAATTCGTGGAGTGGCTCGCCCCAATAGAAGCCGATCCAACCGGCGGCGTGTTTCTTCGATCCCTCGATGAACTGCCCGAACTCCTCCA
>Ga0073934_10008065_pt1 | contig 14261 bp, 7 predicted proteins | sample LarsenN4metaG_FD_76834 | JGI IMG/M metagenome (GOLD analysis project Ga0073934, IMG submission 76834) | Hot spring sediment bacterial and archeal communities from British Columbia, Canada, to study Microbial Dark Matter (Phase II) - Larsen... ...
ACTTCCCCCACTCCTCACACTCCCCCTACTTTTCCTACTCCCCCCACTCCCACTAAAGATATGTCCAAGCATCAAACAATTACCTATCTTGGCCGTGTTATTGACCAAAAAAAACAAGCCCCAATTAGTAGGGCTAAAGTTTTATTAACCTATGAAGGTAATACCTTGATTACCTACACAGATTTAGAAGGAATATATAGATTAACTATTAACTTTAATAATAGTAATTCATTGCAGGCTCAATTATCTATTCAAGCCAATGGTTATAAAAGTTATAACTCTTTGATAAAATTGTCACCAAAACAGAAAGACCTTGGTGATATTAGGCTGGTTGATATTAATTCTAATTTGAGTTCATCTTCTAATCTCAAATCAAGTGAGACTGTAAGCTCAAGTTTGAGTTCCACATCTCTAGAGAATAGTTTTGTTCCTTTACCAATAATCATAGCGATCATGATGGTGATGTTTTTAATGATGGCGATCGCTTTTAAACCTTCACCTCAAAAAACTCCTGGTAATAGGCGTGATACGGTTAGTTATATCTATTAGTATTTAAGGTTTTGATGTTATGCGAACACCGATGCACACTGATGAACACAGATGTTTGATTAGTATTAATAGTTTTGTGATTTAAGAGTATTTCAAAAGGAATCTCCAGGATTTATTGTAATAATTCATAACTCAAATTCATAATTTTTTGCGTGAGGATAATTTATGATTACAGCAAGTCATATTCGCCCCGCATCTGTTTTTCTTGTTAGTGGTGGTGCTAAGGGAATTACAGCTAAGTGTGTCATTAAATTAGCACAGCAGCATCCTTGTAAGTTTATTTTGCTAGGACGTTCGGAACTTTTAGAAACAGAACCTGATTTTGCTCACAATTGTTTTGATGAAGCAACATTAAAAAAACGCATCATGGAATATCTTCTTTCCACTGGAGAGAAACCCACACCCATGAGTGTACAAAAATTATATAATCAACTAGCATCAAGTCGAGAAATTAAAGAAACATTAGCAGCAATTCAACAAGCAGGTGGAGAGGCTGAATATATTAGTGTAGATGTCACTGATACTTTAGCTTTGAATCAAAAAATTACTGCTACTGTTGAACGTATGGGTGAAATTACAGGCATCATTCATGGTGCTGGTAATTTGGCTGATAAATTGATTGAAAAGAAAACAGAACAGGATTTTGAAAAAGTTTATACAGCCAAAGTTCAAGGGCTAGAAAATATTTTAGCTTGTGTCAAACCTAGCCAGATAGAACATTTAGTTTTGTTCTCTTCCGTAACTGGTTTTTACGGTAACATCGGACAATCTGATTACGCGATCGCTAACGAAATTCTCAACAAATCAGCCCACTTATTCAAGCAAAAATATCCCCAATGTCACGTCGTCGCCATCAATTGGGGAGGTTGGGATAGCGGTATGGTGACACCAGAATTGAAAAAAGAATTCGCCCGCCGGGGTATTGATATTATCCCAGTAGAAGCAGGAACACAAATGTTAGTTAGAGAACTGCATCCTGTTCATCACAATACCACACAAGTGGTCATCGGCAGCCCCATGCCCACACCTGCTGCGCCTCTAGATTCTGAACTTCGTACCTATCGCATCCGTCGCAAACTTACACTTGCAGCAAATCCCTTCCTACACGATCATGTCATTGCTGGGAATCCGGTTTTACCTGCTACCTGTGCAGTGTCATGGATGTCTGATGTTTGCGAAAAATTATATCCAGGATATAAAGCATTCAGTAGCACAGACTTCCGCATCTTCAAAGGAATTACCTTTAACGAAACCCTCGCAGATGAATACATTCTCGACTTACAAGAAACATCCAAAAATCTCGATCATCACGAAATAAATTTCCTGTGCAAAATCTGGAGTAAAACACCAGAAGGTAAAACCATATATCACTTCAGTACCCAAGTTAAACTCCTGCGTGATATTCCTCCCGCCCCCATCTATGAAAAACTGAACCTTGTAGAAGATAACATCATCACCACCACAGGTAAAGACTTTTATCAAACAGGAGAATCAGCATTATTTCATGGCCCGTCTTTTCAACAACTTAAAAGAGTCATAAATATTACTCCTGAGAAAATCACCGTTGAATGTTTTTGGCAAGAAATCGACAAAACCAAACAAGGCCAATTTCCAGCCTATTGGATCAATGGATTCACAACCGATTTAAGTACCCATCCCTTATGGATTTGGCTACATCATTACCATCAAGAAATCTGCCTACCAGGACAACAAGAAAAATATGAACAATTTGCCAAAATTCCCTATAACCAATCCTTCTACGTCTCCTGTGAAGTTAAAAGTAAAACCCAAACAGGCGTCATTGCCGATTTCTTCGTACACGACAAACAAGGAAAAATCTACTCACAACTTCTCGGAGGTAAAGGTATCATCTTCCCAGCCAAATTAATGCAACCAAAAGCATAAAAACTCTGTTTACCCTCTGTGTTTAAAGCATTCAGACTTAGGAGTTACCCCGTGGAAAAAATCGCCATTATCGGATTCTCATGCCTATTTCCCGACGCCAAAAATCCTGAAGAATTCTGGCAAAACCTTATCCAAAAAAAAGATTCCACATCATCCATAACTTCTGAAGAACTAGGGGTAGATCCACAAATATTTTACGAACCCACCAAAGGCAAACCAGATAAAATCTACTCCCTTAAAGGCGGATTCATCCGTGATTTTCAATTTGATTCTACTGGCTACAAACTACCAGCAGAATTACTAGAAAAACTAGATAATACCTTTAAATGGTCACTGCATGTTGCCAAACAAGCTTTGCAACATAGTGGTTACTTAAATCAAGAATCTGTTCTCTCTCAATGTGGAGTCATATTAGGTACACTCTCCCTCCCCACCAAAGCATCTAATCAACTATTTGCACCCATTTATCAGCAAGTTCTCACACCAGCAATCAGAGAACTCATACAACAGCAAGAATTTGATTTAGCTAGTTTATATTCTTCTGAGCAAGCTTCATTTTATAATGCGATGATATCAGGCTTACCAGCTGCAATTATCGCTCAAGCTTTCTCACTATCAAATATACATTTTTGTATCGATGCTGCCTGTTCATCACCACAGTATGCTATCAGGCTGGCATCCCATTATTTGTGGACACACAAAGCTGATTTGATGTTAGCAGGTGGTATCAGCTGTGCAGATCCGCTATTTATTAGAATGTTGTTTTCCGGTATTCAAGGATATCCGGAGAATAATGATATTAGCCGTCCTTTAGATAAATTATCGCGGGGGATGCTGACTGCGGAAGGTGCAGGGATGGTGGTACTGAAGCGATATAGTGATGCCAAAAGAGATGGCGATCGCATTTATGCGACGATCACAGGTAACGGTCTTTCCAATGATGGTCGGGGTAAACACTTACTCAGCCCCAATTCCAAAGGACAAACTCTTGCTTTTGAACGCGCCTACCAAGAAGCACAAATCAGTCCTAACAAAATTGATTACATGGAGTGCCATGCTACGGGGACATTGTTAGGCGATACCACCGAGTTCCAATCCATAGAAAACTTCTTCGGTAAATACCAAGCCACACCTTTACTCGGTTCTGTGAAATCTAACGTTGGTCACTTGCTCACAGCTGCTGGCAGCGTTAGCTTAATTAAAGTGCTGATGAGTATGTCTAATGGTGTGATTCCAGCCACAATCAATATTACAGAACCGATGGGTGTCGGCAACAGTGTTGTCTCACCGCAACAAATTGTCACCAGCACCACCAATTGGCCGGGAAATCAACCAGTAAAACGCGCTGCTATCAGTGCGTTTGGTTTGGGCGGAACTAATGCCCACATGATTTTAGAGCAAGGAAATACAACAGAACCAATCACACCACAAGAAGCTTTACACCCAGCCAAGCTTGCCATTGTCGGGATGGATGCCTTTTTTGGTGGCTGCGATGGTTTAGATGCTTTTGAACGCAGTATTTACGAAGGTAAACAACATTTTATTCCCTTACCTCCTCAAAGATGGTACGGGGTAGAAAAGCAAACAGAGTTATTGAAAAAATATGGTTTAGCTGACGGGAAACCGCCATTAGGCGCATACATTACAGATTTTGAAATTGATACAGTTTCTAGCAAAATTCCGCCCAATGAACTCGAAAAACTCAATCAACAACAATTATTATTGTTGAAAGTTGCGGAACGTGCTTTAAAAGATGCAGGCATTAAAGAAGGTGCAAATGTAGCAGTAATAATTGCCACGGAAACGGAATTTTCTGCACATCATTTACAGCAAAGATGGAATTTAGATTGGCAAATTAAGGAAGGTTTAATTGCCGGAGAAATTTCTCTACCAACTGATAAAGTTGACCAATTAGAAACCATCGTTAAAGATGGTATTCACCATCCCGTTGAAAGCAGCGAATATGTAAGTTACATCGCCAATATTATGGCGAGTCGCATTTCTTCACTGTGGGATTTCACTGCACCTGTTTTTACGATCACTGCCGGCGAAAATTCCACTTTCAAAGTTTTAGAAGTAGCCCAACATTTACTCACAACCGGGGAAGCAGAAGCTGTACTTGTGGGTGCAGTTGATTTAGCTGGCGGGATGGAAAATGTATTGTTGCGAAATCAAAGGGCAGCAATTAATTCTGGTGCAAATACCCTCAGCTACGACCAAAAAGTCAATGGCTGGATGGTTGGTGAAGGTGCAGGCGCAATAGTATTAAAGTTGCATGAAACTGCTAAAAAAGCAAGCGATCGCATTTATGCAGCCGTTGATGCCATCAGTTTTGTGCAAGATAGTTTGGGTAAAAGTAATGCCAAAGCCGTTCACCAAGTTAGCCAGCAAGCTTTGTTAATGGCAGGTATTAAACCATCTGAGGTCAATTATTTAGAAGTTTACGGCAGTGGTAACAAAGAAGAAGATGCAGCCGAAATTGCAGGTTTGCTTCAGGCTTATCCAGGAAATGCCAATGATTTAAACTGTGCCATTGGCAGTATCAAAGCCAATATCGGTCATACATACACCGCATCGGGAATTGCTAGTTTAATCAAAACAGCCCTGTGTCTTTATTACAGATATATTCCAGCTACACCCAATTGGACTGGAGTCAAAGGTAAAGAACTTTGGCAAAGCAGAGAACTCATCTCCCCATCACCCTTCTACGTCGCCACAGAATCAAGACCTTGGTTTCTCGATAAACAAGCTACAAAAAGAATTGCTGCTATCAATAGCATAGGAATAGATGGTACTTACGCCCACGTCATCTTATCAGAAGAACCAGAACAACAAGAACGCAGCAGCAGATTTTTACAGCAAACTCCATTCTATTTACTCCCGATTACCGGACGCGATCGCACTGATTTACTCACCCAACTTGATACCCTCGAAAACACCATAAATAACGGTACTTCCCTTGCCAACACTGCTAACCTAGCCTTTGCTAACTATAAACTCGATGCCACTGCCAACTACATCTTAGTAATTCTGGCACACAACCAAAACGAACTTACTAGAGAAATCGCAGCCGCCAGAAAAGGTATAGACAACGCCTTTGCCAAACAAGAAGATTGGCAAACACCATTAGGCAGTTACTTCACAGCCAAACCACTCGGTAAACGTGGCGGAGTAGCTTACGTCTATCCCGCAGCAGTCAACTCCTATCTAGGAATTGCCCGTAAACTCTTCCGTCTATTCCCCAACATCCTCGACGACATCGCCATCAAAGAACTACAAAACCTCGTCGCCGATATCTCCCGCGTCGTCTTTCCCAGAAGCTTAAACAAACTTTCATCCCGCCAGCTCGAAACCCTCGAACAGCAATTTCTCGATGATCCTCTAGCGATCTTTGACGTAGATATGCTGTTTACCAGATTCATCACCCAAATCATCCGTGATCAATTCCAAGTAAAACCCGAATTCGTCTTTGGTTATAGCTTGGGTGAAACCAGTATGATGTCTGCGGTAGGTATTTGGGATAACTTCACCCAAGGAATCCGCGCCCTCCACGCCTCCCCCCTATTTGCCAACAGATTATCTGGTGCAAAAAACGCCGTTCGCGAGTATTGGCAACTACCACCTACCCACGATAATAACCTCTGGGCGAACTACGTCCTCATGACAACCCCATCCCAAGTTAGAGAATACCTCAAACACGAGAAGCGCGTCTTCCTCACCCAAATCAACACACCAGAAGAAATCGTCATCGCCGGTCAACCAGCAGCTTGTGAAAGAATCATTCAAATTCTAGGCTGCAACGCCTTCCGCGCCCCCTTCGATCACGTCATTCACTGCGAGGCGATGCGTTCCGAATATAATGAGATTGCCAGAGTCAACACCCTACCCATCCAGAAAAACCTACCAAACGTCACTCTCTACTCCGCTGCTGAGTACGGCCCCATGAGAATAGACAGTGGGGCGATCGCCAACAGTATCGCCACAGGTTTATCCCAACAGCTAGATTTTCCCCGCCTAGTCAACCGAGTCTACGACGATGGGGCCAGAATCTTTATCGAAACAGGTGCAGGTAACATCTGTTCACGCTGGATAGATAAAATTCTTGCTCACAAAGACCACATCACCGTACCCCTAAATCGCAGAGGCTTAGACGACCATTCTGGTCTCATCAAAGCCCTAGCAAAACTCGTCAGCCATCAAGTATCAATTGACATCTCACCACTCTACAGCCAAGTAACAGAAACTAATAAAAAATCCAAACTTACCCTCAAAAAAGTCACCCTGGGTGGACAAAGCATTACCGATAAAATTTTAACCCAACAAAACAAACAACTCTTCCGCAACATCTCCACGACTACAAAAAAATCCCGACCCATCAATCCTCCTGCGACTCAACCAGAAGAAATGCCAATACAAAATATCATGGATAACAGCTTAGAGCCAAAAGCAGAAGTAAAATTTGTTGAGTCAACCCAACCCATCACCATCCTCAGCCAGTCTCATTACCAACAACTGAACGCCAATAACTTTCGAGTTCATAAAACCCATGACGCCTTCTTACAATCTCGTCAAGAATTCAGCAAACAAATCAGCCAACTAATTCAACTACAACTCGCTTGTGCTGAAAATTTGTTGAATGAGTAAAAAACCGCAGAGGCGCAGAGAACACAGAGAGAGGAATTATAATAACGAAATTATTCCATACCTACTCCCTCTCCCCTCTTTCCTCTGCGTACTCTGCGTACTCTGCGGTTAATTCAAAAATACTCTCAACTAGGATTGCAATATAAATCAACTACTAATAACTATTTCGAGGAATCACTACGGTGAAAACAGTAGATGTAGTAATAGAGAACGGTCTTGAATTTTATGGTTCTCCTTGCAACTTTAATCAAGTATGGAAAGGTTCCTTAGATTGCGTAGCCTTTGAAGCCAGCACAATCAAAGAAAAACTCCTATCTTTAGATAAACCTTGTTATATTGTGAGAGTTGACGGTAAAATTGGCGTCACCAATGACGGTTATTTGTCTCCTCTTGATAATGGAAAAACAGGAAAAATTGAACTTTTGATGGTGATTCCACCCATAAGACTGCAACAATTGGGAGATCCCAATTTTCTCAATTTTCATGGTACTAAATATGCCTATACTACCGGTGCAATGGCTGGTGGTATCGCTTCAGAAGAAATGATCATTGCTTTAGGAAAAGAGGGAATTTTGGGTTCCTTTGGTGCAGGTGGTTTACCGCTAAATCGCTTGGAAATAGCCATTAACCGCATCCAATACGCTTTGCCTAATGGGCCTTATGCTTTCAATTTAATTCACAGTCCTAATGAACCTGCACTTGAACGCGGCGCAGTAGATTTATACCTCAAATATGGGGTAAGAACTATAGAAGCTTCGGCATTTTTAGACCTGACTCCCAACATTGTTTATTACCGTGCAGCAGGATTGGGTTTAAATTCAGCAAATGAAATTGAGATAAAAAACAAAATCATTGCTAAAGTTTCTCGCCGTGAAGTTGCTAGAAAATTCATGCAACCAGCACCACAAAAAATGTTGCAAGAATTGGTCGCGCAAGGATTAATTAGTGAATTACAAGCTAATTTAGCAACTAAAGTTCCCCTTGCTGATGATATTACAGCAGAAGCAGATTCTGGTGGTCACACTGATAATCGTCCTTTGGTTTGTTTGTTACCTTCAATTGTTGCTTTACGGGATGAAATTCAAGCACAGTATAGTTATGAAAAACCGATTCGAGTTGGAGTAGCAGGTGGAATAGCAACACCACAATCAGCACTAGCTGCTTTTATGATGGGTGCTGCATATGTGGTAACTGGTTCAATTAATCAATCATGTATTGAAGCAGGAAGTTGTCAGCATACCAAGCAATTGTTAGCACAAGCAGATATGGCTGATGTGATGATGGCCCCAGCCGCAGATATGTTTGAAATGGGAGTGAAACTGCAAGTTCTCAAACGTGGTACGATGTTTCCTCTACGCGCTCAAAAGTTATACGAAATTTACAGAAATTATAATTCAATTGATGAGATTCCTAGCCAGGAAAGAGAGAAGCTAGAAAAACAAATTTTTCGCAAGTCACTTGCTCAAGTTTGGGAAGAGACAGTCACATATTTATCCCAAAAAAATCCAGAAAAATTGGGGAAAGCGGTGAATAATCCCAAATTGAAAATGGCGTTAATTTTTCGTTGGTATTTAGGGTTATCTTCTCGTTGGTCTCATTCTGGAGAAAAAGGTCGAGAAGTTGATTACCAAATTTGGTGTGGCCCAGCAATAGGTAGTTTTAATGACTGGGTGCGTGGTTCCTATTTAGCAGATCCGAATCATCGCCGTGTCGTGGATGTTGCAAACCATATCATGATGGGAACTGCCTACTTGTATCGCATTCAAACTTTGAAAATTCAAGGGCTATATATTCCAAGTTATTACAGTCAATATACCCCTGTTAATTCTACATTGTAAGCCTAAATATGATGACAGCAAAAAAATCTTTAACAGCAGCAGAAATTCAAGCTTGGTTACTATCTAATCTTGCTGAAGTTATCAAAACAGAAACTGATCAAATTGATGTAGAACAGCCATTAGATACCTATGGTTTAGACTCTACTCAGGCGATGCTACTTGTCACTAAGGCAGAAAAAATGCTCGGATTTAAAGTAGCTCCGACGCTATTATGGCATTATCCAACTATTGCATCTTTATCACAGCGTTTAGCTGAAGAATCACAAGAATTAGCATCAGATTTAGAAGACACTGTAGCAGTTAAAAATGTTACTCCCACCTTAGATTTAAGTGCTGAAGCAGTTCTTGACCAAAATATTCGTCCTGTATCTAGTTCTTTTGTGTTTACAGGTGAACCAAAGAATGTATTTATCACAGGTGGGACAGGCTTTTTAGGAGCTTTTTTAATCCATGAACTTCTACAGCAAACCAATGCTGATATTTATTGTTTAGTACGTGCTGCTCATCCAGAAGAAGGCAAGCAAAAACTCAAGAAAAATTTACAAAGTTATGGACTTTGGAATGAAGTTTTTCGTCCCAGAATTATCCCAGTTATTGGTGATTTATCTCAGCCACTATTAGGAATTAGCAAAGAAGCCTTTGAAATGCTAGCTGCTAATCTTGATAGTATTTATCACAGTGCAGCAACACTCAATTATGTATATCCTTATTCTGCACTCAAAACACCGAATGTTTTTGGCACACAAGAAGTATTGCGTTTGGCGTGTCTTTTTAAAGTCAAGCCAGTACATTATGTTTCCAGCGTCGCAGTATTTGAATCGCCTTTTTATGCTGGTAAAGTTGTCAAAGAAGATGATAGCTTTGAGCATTGGCAAGGCATTTTTCTGGGTTACTCACAAACAAAATGGGTAGCAGAAAAATTAGTCACAATTGCGCGTGACAGAGGACTTCCCGTAACTATCCACAGACCGCCTTTAATCGCAGGAGATAGCAAAACAGGTGCTTGCAATACAGATGACTTTATCAACTTAGTCATTAAAGGTTGTATCCAGATGGGATACTTCCCAGATGTAGATTATATGTTAGATGCATCACCTGTTGATTATGTCAGTAAAGCCATTGTTTATTTATCCAAACAAAAAAAATCTCTGGGCAAAGCTTTTCACCTCCAGCATCCCGCACCTGTTCCCTTATCTAATTTACTGGACTGGATGCACTCTCTTGGTTTTGCTATTGAAGTAATTCCTTATCAACAATGGCAAACTAAGTTAATTAATGATATCTCTTCTGCAGAGAATCCTTTATATACCCTACGACCTTTCTTATTAGAACGTTGGTCAGAAGAACAAATCACAATTCCCGATTTGTACCTACAAAGTAGAAGACCAATCATTAATTGTGAAGCAACCCTAAATGCACTGGCTGGTAGTGGTATTGTTTGCCCACCAATGGATACACAATTATTTATGACCTATTCTACCTACTTACTTCAGAATGGCTTCCTGAATGTAGCGTAACAAATCGACAAATGCATACAGATAATCCATCTGTATCTATCAGTGTTTATCTGTGTGCATCTGTGTACCCTGCGGGAAGCCGCTCCGCGTCTACGATTTGAAAACAATGATTTTGGTCATAGTTTTAACTTACATCAGATATAACTTAATTTTTCCAACCAACTTCAACGGGTTTTTATGTTTAGCTAATTAATAAAAATATGTGAATTTAAATACTTATTAAAATCAATAAAATGTTCTCGTGAGCATATTTTCTAAAAACCTATTCCAGAGATACACCACCTGATAGATTGCATTAATTTGAGGTCTCTTTAGCATGAGTAGGAGGACAAAAAAATTTCACTTCTACTCAAATTTTACGTGTCTCATTCCCTCCAAAAAATACTTAGAAAGTGACATCTAGAATATTTGTTCATGAGATTAAGAACAAATACTCTCTTTTCTTCACAAAGGATATCTAAATTTATGAATCTCACAAATAAAACCATCCTGATCACAGGAATAGGTGGATTTATTGGCTGGCGAACTACAGAACTAGCGATCGCACAAGGAATGCATGTTAAAGGAATAGAAAATGATCCTGATAACGCCAAAATAGCCGAGAGTCTGGGCGCAACAGTGATTGTTGGTAGCATCTGTGATCCAGTTGTTGCAGAGGAAGCTTGTCAGGGAGTAGACATTGTTCTGCATACAGCCGCCCTTGTCAAAGAAGGAGGAGCGCTCGAGGAGTTTCGTAATGTCAATGTTGGTGGTACTCTCAATATGGCCAGAGCAGCCATAAACGCCGGTGTCAAGACTTTTGTCCATCTTTCAAGCGTCATAGTATATGGCTTCACCTATGCCAATCAAATTACAGAAGAAGGGCCACTCCGCAGCGAAAATAATCCTTATTCTTTGACGAAAATAGAAAGTGAAGCAGAAATATTGAAGCTGAATGCACCACCAGATTTTGGGGTGATCATTATCAGACCGACGGCTGTTTATGGGCCAAGAAGCAACCCTTGGGTTGTCCGTCCCCTTTCACTGATGCGCCAAAAAAGATTTGTCATACCTGATGCTGGAGGGGGAGTTATGAACCATTTATATATAGATAATTTAATCGACGGAATCTTCCTCGCTGTAGAAAAAGAGGCGTACGGTGAAGCTTTCAATATCTCTGATGGACAGGAAACCTCTTGGAAAGAATACTACACACGTTTAGCTGAAGCTGGAAACGTATCCGCGCCCTCATCTCTACCAGCACCAATTGTCAAGTCTTTGATTCGCTTAGAGTGGTTAAGAATGAGAATTCTGGGTAAACAACCTGTTATTTTCCCAGCAGCTGTAGATTTTTCCACCAGTCCTCATGCTTATTCCATCAAAAAAGCACAAACCCAGCTAGGATATGAACCGAAAATAACTCTGGAAGAAGGTATGGAATCTATACGGGAATGGCTAGAAGACACGGATACCCAGCCCTCAAATAACTAAAAGGAAATATAGCATTCTTAAATCATTCGTAAAAGACAAGATCCCTGACTTCTGATGAGAAGTCGGGGATCTGGGTCTTAATAACTGATAACTGTTCACTGATTTATCAATGGTGTCACTCTTGCCACCCCAATGGCGGTTTAACAATCGTTTGTTCTGCCTTCCCAGCACCAACGCCAGGCTTGTCAACAATCTTCACTGTGCTAGCTTGGAGTCCTTCTTCACCAAGTTCCACAAAGCAATGCACACCCGTACCAATTTCTAAACGGTCAAAGTCATCATGAAGTACGCTGTTACGGTGGAAGTAGACTTCCTCACCATCTAAGGTTTTGAGAAAGCCGTAACCCTGTTCTGGAAATAACTTGATAACAAGTGCCGTTGTTTGTTGAGCGCTATCGTTAGTTCTGGATTTATCACTTTCACGCTGTTGTCTAGCGAGTTCTCGCAACTGGCGAGTAGCTGCATGAAAAGCATCTCGAATTACCGCTTCTAAAGGTGGATACTGGTTAACATCTGGTGGATTGCTTTCCGCCACAAGTTCATGACCGGGGGGTACTGTCATATCAATTCGCACTCGGTACGGCGAGCCAGAACGGGGGCGATCGTGAATTTTTTCAATTACGATGTGACAGCTACTGATGTAATCACAAACTTGTTCCAGTTTGGCTATTTTTTCTTTAACCAGAGCATCAAGAGCATTTGTTTTATCTACGTTGCGATAAGTAATTTCTGGTGGAACCTTCATATCTGTGTTTATGAATGTACTGTTTCAGAAAGCGACTAGTAGTTAAATGCATGAGTGTCTTCACCGATCCTAAAAAGCTCAAAACTGCCTTACCTCTGGCTAATGGAAGGTGATGTTAAATTTAGGAATCTGCTTCCCACTAACAAATTTTAATACTGCCAGCACTTTAAATGTAAGTTTTGACCTGCTACAGCAACTGCACCAACATAATTATCAGCAGGTAATAGTTCAATTAAACTCCACTCTTCGTCAGTGATGAGTTTTGCTGGTTGTTCTGGAGTTAAAGAAATCTCTACTTTTTCTAATTGAACTAGTCCTACTCCTATTGCTTTTAAATAAGCTTCTTTACAAGTCCAGTAGCGGAAAAAAACCTGCTTTTGTTGTTCTGGGGGAAGCGATCGCACCACTGCATATTCTCTGGGTGCAAAGAACCTTTCGGCAAGGGCTTCGACATCACTCACTGAGCGCATGTGTTCTATATCTATACCAACCTGACGGTTACTACTGACAGCACATAAAGCCAAATCCTGAGAATGGGACAAGTTAAACGACAGACTACTACAACTGTATGTATCAGCTAATACTGGCTTTCCCCGGGGTTCATATGTAAATTGTACCGCTTGCGGTTCCACACCCAAGTAGCGACCCAAGATGGTGCGGAGGATACCCCGACCTGCAATAAAACGCTGTCGATGTTGCTCAAAGTAAAACCTTTGAGCGCGAGCAATTTCATCACCAGAGAGGGTTGTTTGTAAAGCTTGCAATTCTGGTGCTGGTCGCGCCAGTTCAATTCGCCAGATATGCATTTCGTCAGACAACAAAGTTAAATTGGTTGGTGCGGTTAACCACAAATGATTAGTCTCAGACCCCATCTTAATACCCTAACAGGATTTTGGATTTTGGATTGGGAAACCAGAGGTTGAGCATAGGTTCTGTAAATTTATCGATCACCATCATTTTTCCAATAGTAGATGAAATTACGGTTTGGTCGCTTTGTTGCCGATACCATTCTAATGCGATTGGCTCAATCTGTTTAATCCACTCGTTTTTGCTGTCATTGGTTGACGTGCAAAGCAAAAGCTACTTCACTTTGTACTTTTCTACTTTCATGTTTGTACAATGGCGCAGCACCTCTTCAATCATCGCCGCCACCTCGCTGAAGGAACAAGTTTTGAGTTGGGAGTAAATGCATAGCTTGCTATAAACTATTAACGTAAGTTGCTAGTTATAGGGATGTATTCTGAGTTCTAACAACTGAGTTCTTTTTAACAATCAGTACTTGGAATGACATTTGCACTTGGCATGATTGAAGTTTATGGCGTTCCCGCAGCACTAGAAGCGGGAGACGCCATGTGTAAAGCAGCCCGCGTCACTCTTGTCGGGTATGAAAATACTGATTTGGGACGCATTACCGTGCTGATCCGGGGTAATGTGGGAGAGGTGAATGTCGCTGTAGCAGCAGGATTAGAGGCGGTATCGCGAGTTAATGGCGGCCAAGTACTTTCTGATCACATTATCCCCCGTCCCCATGAAAATTTAGAATATGCTTTACCAATTCATCGCAGCACCAATGTTGAGGATTTCAGGGCGGAT
>Ga0073934_10008066_pt1 | contig 14260 bp, 14 predicted proteins | sample LarsenN4metaG_FD_76834 | JGI IMG/M metagenome (GOLD analysis project Ga0073934, IMG submission 76834) | Hot spring sediment bacterial and archeal communities from British Columbia, Canada, to study Microbial Dark Matter (Phase II) - Larsen... ...
AGGAGGAGCTCGCCAACGCCCCGACCGCGACGGGGCTCCTGGACATCCTGCCGGAGGGCTACGGGTTCCTGCGCACGTCCGGGTTCCTGCCGGGCCCGCAGGACATCTACGTCTCGCTCTCGCAGGTTCGTCGATTCGCCCTGCGCAAGGGCGACACGGTGACCGGCAAGGTCCGGCAGCCCAAGGACAACGAGAAGTACCCGGCGCTGCTCCAGATCGACACCGTGAACGGCGTGGATCCGGAGACCGCTCGAGCGCGTCCGATCTTCGAGAAGCTCACGCCCCTGTTCCCGCACGATCGGTTCCGGCTCGAGACGGGTCCGACCGACGTCACCGGGCGGATCATCGACATGGTCGCGCCCATCGGCAAGGGTCAGCGCGGCATGGTCGTCTCGCCGCCGAAGGCGGGCAAGACCACGGTCCTGAAGAACATCGCCAACGGGATCATCCACTCGAGCCCCGAGACGCACGTGATCATCCTGCTGGTCGACGAGCGCCCGGAGGAGGTCACCGACTGGCAGCGCACGGTCACGCCGGCGGAGGTCGTCTACTCGACCTTCGACAAGCCGCCGGACCAGCACATCCAGGTCACCGAGCTGGTCCTGGAGCGCGCCAAGCGCCTGGCCGAGATGGGCATGGATGTGGCGATCATCCTGGACTCGATCACCCGTTTGGCGCGGGCCTACAACCTGGCCGCGCCGGCCTCGGGCAAGATCCTGTCGGGCGGCATCGACTCGACCGCGCTGTACCCGCCCCGGCGGTTCTTCGGCGCAGCCCGCAACATCGAGGAGGGGGGCTCGCTCACCATCATCGCGAGCGCGCTCGTCGAGACGGGCTCGCGGATGGACGAGGGGATCTTCGAGGAGTTCAAGGGGACCGGGAACATGGAGCTCCGGCTCGACCGGCAGCTGTCGGAGAAGCGCCTGTTCCCGGCGATCAACGTCGAGGCGAGCGGCACCCGCAAGGAAGAGCTGCTCATGCCGACCGAGGAGCTGGCGCTCGTCTGGCGCCTGCGGCGGGTGCTCCACGCGCTGGAGCCCGCAGCCGCCCTGGAGCTCCTCACCGACAAGATCCGCGCCACGAAGTCCAACGAGCAGTTCCTGAAGGAGATCGCCAAGGCGCCGGCGTCGTAAGCTGGCCGGTCGAACGAGCGAGGAGACGAGACCACCGATGAAGCAGGGCATCCATCCCGAGTACGTGCTTGCCACGGTCCACTGTTCCTGCGGGAACACCTTCCAGACCAGGAGCACGAAGTCCGAGCTCAGGGTCGAGCTCTGCTCCAACTGCCACCCCTTCTACACGGGCAAGCAGAAGCTGGTCGATACCGGGGGCCGCGTCGAGCGCTTCCAGCGCCGGTACGGCAGGCAGCCGAGCGCCTAGGACCGGCACCTCCCGTATGGCGGAGGAGACCTCCCGACAGAACCACTTCTACGGCGGTCAGGCCGTGGTCGAGGGCGTCATGATGCGCGGCCGCGACGTCTGGGCCGTGGCCGTGCGCCGACCCGACCGGAGCCTGCACGTCGAGTCGCACCGGATCGACTCGGTCGCTCGGCGACACCCCGTCCTCACCAAGCCGATCCTCCGAGGGGTGATCGCGCTCGGACAGGCCCTGGCCATCGGGTTCCGCGCGCTGTCCATCTCGGCGCGCGAGTCGGCGCCGGAGGACGAGCAGCTCTCCTCGAAGCAGATGGCGCTCTCGATGGTGCTGGCGATCGTCCTGTTCCTCGGCATCTTCATCGTCGTGCCGGCCGTCGCGTTCCGGTGGGTGGGCGGCCGTGTGGAGTCGAGCATCCTGGTCAACGCCGGCGAGGGCATCTTCAGGGTCGCCCTGTTCCTCGGCTACCTCTTGCTGATCGGGCGCACCAAGGAGATCCGCCGGGTGTTCGCCTACCACGGCGCCGAGCACAAGACGATCGCCGCCTTCGAGCACGAGGATCAGCTCACCCCCGAGCACGTGGACCGCTACTCGACGCTGCACGTGCGCTGCGGCACCAACTTCCTGCTGCTCGTGATGGTGACCACGATCTTCGTGTTCGCCCTGTTCGGGAACCCCGGGCTGTGGTGGAGGATCGCATCCAGGATCGTCGCGATCCCGGTCATCGCGGGGCTGGCGTTCGAGCTGCTCCGGCTGGGCGCGCGGTTCCCGGACTCGCGGCTGATCCACGCGGTGATGGTGCCGGGGCTCTGGCTCCAGAAGATCACCACGCGCCCGCCCGATCTCGACCAGATCGACGTCGCGATCGCCTCGTTCAACGAGGTGCTCCGGCGCGAGGCGGAGGCCGAGCCGGCCGGATCGTGATCCGTGGCGCCGACCTCCCGCCCGGCGCGGTGGGGTCCTTGCATCGGCTCGCACGCGGGCTAGAGTCCTGGGGCGGTCCCCCGGGACGATCGAGGAGGCTTCCCCATGTCCGCCACCGGCCTGGACCTTCCGGTCCTCATGAGCGACGAGCACATCCGCCGGCGCGAGTTCGTCGTCGGGCGTCGCGGTTACGACACCGCCCAGGTGCGGGAGTTCCTCGAGCACGTCGCCGACCAGGTGCGACAGCTCGAGGTCATGCTCCAGGAGGCGCGCCGACAGGGCCAGGCGGCCTCTCGCGCAGCCACGAAGGCGCCGGTGGACCCGTACGGCGCGCTGGCGGACCGGGTGGCCGGCGTGCTCCGCGCGGCGGATCAGGACGCCGAGGGGATGCGTCGCGAAGCCAAGAAGGACGCCGAGCGGATCTTGAGCGAGGCGAGGGCGGACGCCGAGCGCATCCTCGCCGACGCCGAGGCGGCAGCTGCGGAGCTCCGATCGCAGGCCGAGGCGGAGGCGGAGGAGCTCCGGTCGCAGGCCCAGACGGCCCTGCGCGAGGCGCGCGAGCGGGCGAACCGGACGATCGACGGTCTGTCGACCAAGCGCGAGGAGTTGGTCAGCCAGTTGGCGGCGATGCAGGGGCGGCTCGAGGCCGTCGCGCGGGACCTCGGATCGGCGATCGCGATCCCTGACGACCTCACCGCGCCCGAGGGTGTCGCCGAGCCACCGCCGGGGTCGAGCGTCTGGTCCGCGGGCGGTCGCGCCGAGGGCGACCACCTGCCTGCGACCCAGGAGGGTCTCGGGTCCGAGGCGGCCACCACCGAGCCTTCCGACGCCGTCGAGACCGCGGCCACCAGCGAGCCTTCCGACGCCGTCGAGACCGCGGCCGAAGGGGTGCTCGCCGAGGAGCCCATCGTGCTGCACGAGGCCGAGGGGGGCGACGTCGAGATCGAGGACGACCACGGTGAGCCCGAGGGCGACCTCGACGACGAGGCGCAGATGGCCATCCTCGACCACGCGTTCGAGGGGCTGTGGGAGGGGAGCGACCCCCAGCTCGAGCTCCCCGACATGCCTCCTCTGGACCTCGACTGGGGGGACCTCGAGGAGGACGACGACCGCTAGGACCGGGCCACCGGGCTCGACGCCCGAGATAATCGATGCATGGATGTCGACGCCCGGCTCCGGGAGATCGAGGAGCGGTTCGAGCGGGTCCAGGCTGAGATGGGCTCGCCCGATGTCGCCCAGGACCCCGATCGGCTGCGCGCCCTCGGTCGGGACTTCGCCGAGCTCCAGGCCGTCGTCCGACCGTACCGCGAGTACGTCGCCGCTCGCACCCAGGCGGAGGAGGCCCACACGCTCGCGAGGGATGAGGCCGACCCGGAGATGGCCTCGTACTTCGGCGACGAGGCCCGCAAGGCCGAGGCAAGGGCGGCCGAGCTGCTGGCCCGCCTGGAGCAGCTCCTCGTCCCGAAGGACCCCAACGACGGCAAGGACGTGATCGTCGAGATCCGGGCCGGCGCGGGTGGTGAGGAGGCGGCGCTGTGGGCGGGGCAGCTGTTCGAGCTGTACCGACACTACGCCGAGCGCCATCGGTGGAAGACCGACGTGCTCTCGTCCTCGCCCTCGGACCTGGGCGGGTTCAAGGAGGTCGTGCTCGAGGTGCGAGGCCCCAACGCCTACTCGCGGCTGAAGCACGAGTCGGGCGTGCACCGCGTGCAGCGGGTGCCGGTCACCGAGTCGTCCGGCCGGATCCACACGTCGACCGCGACGGTGGCCGTGCTCCCGGAGGCGGAGGAGGTCGAGGTCGAGATCCGTCCCGAGGATCTCGCCATCACCGTGTTCCGCTCGAGCGGGCCCGGCGGTCAGTCGGTGAACACGACGGACTCGGCGGTCCGGATCGTGCACAAGCCGACCGGGATCAAGGTCGAGTGCCAGGAGGAGCGCTCGCAGCTCCAGAACAAGGAGAAGGCGCTCCGCTACCTGCGCGCGCGGCTCCTGCACAAGGCGCAGGAGGAGGCCGCGAACGAGCAGGCCTCGGCACGGCGCTCGCAGGTCGGTACCGGGGAACGGGCCGAGAAGATCCGCACGTACAACTTCCCCGAGAACCGGGTGACCGATCACCGCGTGAAGCTGACCGTGCATCAGCTGAGCGACGTCCTGCAGGGCGACATCGATGGGTTCGTGGACGCCCTCCTCGCGGCCGAGCGGGCCGCCCAGCTCGCCGGCGGGTCGGAGGGTTGACGTGCGTCCGTCCGAGGTGCTCCGTCGGGCCGCCCGGTACCTCGAGCGCCACGGCGTCGAGAGCCCGCGCGAGACCGCCGAGGTCCTCTTGATGGACGTGCTGGAGACCGATCGCGCCGGTCTGTTCACGCGCGAAGCGGGCCTCGATGCCCGGGAGGCCAGGATGTACGGGCGTGCGCTCTGCCAGCGGTGCGCCGGCACGCCGTTGCAGCACCTGACCGGGGAACAGACGTTCCGTCGGATCGTGCTCGACGTGCGACCGGGCGTCTTCATCCCTCGCCCCGAGACCGAGATGCTGGTCGAGGTGGCGCTCCGGGAGCTCGAGAGCCAGGACGGTCCGGTGGTGGTGGAAGTGGGGACCGGCACCGGGGCGATCGCGCTGGCGGTGAAGGACGAGCGGCCCGACGCCACGGTGCTCGCCACGGACCTGTCGCCCGAGGCGGTCGAGCTCGCCCGAGCCAACGCGGCCCGCCTCGAGCTGGAGGTGTCGGTGCTCGAGGGGGACCTGCTCGACCCCGTGCCCGACGCGTTGCGAGGCTGGGTGGACCTGGTGGTGAGCAACCCCCCGTACGTGACGCCCGAGGAGTACGGCGAGCTCCCGGTGGAGGTCCGCGCGGACCCCACGCTGGCGTTGGTCGGTGGCATCTCCGTCTACGAGCGCCTGGCGGCGGAGGCGCCGCGCTGGCTCCGAGACGGCGGTCTGCTGGCGGTCGAGATCGGGTCCGCACAGGCCGAGATGGTCGGCGAGGTGCTGCGTCGATCCTTCACGGACGTGCGCGTCGAACCCGACCTCGCCGGCCGTGACCGGATCGTGATGGGGCGACGCCCGTGAACGGGCGGGGGTCAAGTGCGGTCCTCGACGCCGTGTCCGCGGTGCTCGCCGGGGAGCTGATCGTCCTTCCGACGGACACCGTCTACGGCGTCGGCACCCGGCCGGACGATCCGGCCGCGACCGCCCGCCTGTTCCGCGTGAAGGGACGCCCACGCGGACTGGCGATCCCGGTGCTCGTCGCGGACCGTTCGGGTGCGCAGGAGGTGGCTCGATGGGACGGACCTGCCCAGGCGCTGGCCGATCGCTTCTGGCCCGGTCCGCTCACGATCGTCCTGCCTCGGACGGAGCGCAGCCGTGGATGGGACCTCGGTGGGGTCGGATCGACGATCGCCGTGCGGATCCCGCGTCACCCCCTCGCGCTCGAGATCCTGGCGCGTACCGGTCCGCTCGCGGTGACGAGCGCCAACCGGAGCGGCGAGCCCACGGCGCCGACGATCGACGGGGTACGCGCCGCGCTCGGAGACGCCGTCGCGATCTACCTGGGCGAGGAGGGGCCCCTCGAGGAGCGACCCTCGACCGTCGTGGAGCTCTCCGGCGGACGCGTGAGGGTGCTCCGTGAGGGGGCCGTCCCGGTGCAGGACCTCGCCGAGATCACGGCCGATGGCGGACGCCGGCGCGCGCAAGGCCCGAGGTAGACTCGCGGTCCCATGGCCTCCGTCCTCGTCGTCTGCACCGGCAACGTGTGCCGGTCCCCGATCGCTGAGGGCTTCCTCCGAGCCGCGCTCCTCGAACGGTGGGGCGAGCAGGCACCTTCGGTCTGCTCTGCCGGCACCGCGGGATGGGAGGGCGCCTGCGCGATGCCGGAGTCGGTCGCCTCGGCCGCCGAGCGAGGGGTGGACATCTCGAGCCACGTGGCCCGACGGCTGGCCGTCGAGGGCGTGCGTGAGGCGGACCTGGTGATCGCGATGGCCGACGAGCATCGCCGAGCGATCGAGTGGATGGTGCCCGAGGCCGGGTCCAAGACGTTCACGCTGAAGGAGCTCGTCCGCCTGCTCGAGGCCCTTCCCGCCGCCGATCCGACCGTGCCACCGGACGTGGGGATGAAGGAACGGGTCCGCGAGGCCGATGCGCTGCGACGCTCGGGCTTCGCGGGCAACCCGCTGGACGAGGACGTCGTGGACCCGTTGGGCCTGCCGCTCGAGAGCTACCGCGCCGTCGCCTGGGAGCTGGACGGATGGTGCTCGCGGCTGGCCGATGGCCTGTTCGGTCCGAGCCACACGCGCTCCGTCGAGGTCCGAGGGGCCTGACGTGCGGATCGCGCTCGGCAGCGATCACGCAGGCTTCCTCCTCAAGGAGGCCGTCAAGCGGCACCTCGAGGACGAGGGACACGAGGTGCTCGACATGGGAACCGACTCGCAGGACCCTGTGGACTACCCGCCGTTCTGCGCGTCCGCCGCCCGAGCCGTGGTCGAGGGTCGAGCGGATCGGGCGATCGTGTTCGGCGGCTCCGGTCAGGGGGAGCAGATCGCGGCGAACAAGGTCCGCGGTGCGCGGGCGGCGCTCTGCCACGACCTGTACACGGCGCGCCTGTCCCGCGAGCACAACGACGCCAACGTCCTGGCGATGGGAGGCCGGGTGGTCGCGGAGGATCTCGCGCTGGAGATCGCGCGGGTCTGGCTGGCAACGCCCTTCGCCGGCGGTCGACACGCCCGACGCGTCGCCCAGATCGCACAGATCGAACGGGAGGAGCGATGAAGGAGTTCGTGGCCGACTGGGAAGCCCTGCGCAGGACCGATCCTCAGGTCGCGGACGCGCTCGCGTCGGAGGTGGACAGGGAGCGCCGCACGCTCCGCCTGATCGCCTCGGAGAACTACACGAGCCCCGCGGTGCTGGCCGCCCTGGCCTCCACGATGAACAACAAGTACGCGGAGGGGTATCCGGGCCGTCGCTACTACGGCGGGTGCGAGTACGTCGACGTGGTGGAGCAGCTCGCGATCGATCGCGCGAAGCAGCTGTTCGGAGCCGATCACGCCAACGTGCAGCCTCACGCTGGAGCCCAGGCGAACGTGGCGGTGTTCGGCGCCTTCCTCGAGCCGCGCTCGGACGACACCGTCCTCGGGCTGGTGCTCTCCCACGGCGGGCACCTCACGCACGGCTCGCCGGTGAACGTCTCGGGCAAGTGGTTCCGGTTCGTGGGGTACGAGGTGGATCGCCGCACCGAGCAGCTGGACATGGACCGCATCCGCGATCTCGCGCTCGAGCGGCGACCGAAGATCCTGCTCACGGGGTACACGGCCTACCCACGGGCGATCGACTTCCCGGCCTTCCGGGCCATCGCCGACGAGGTCGGGGCGCTGCTGTGGGTCGACGCCGCCCACTTCATCGGCCTGGTGGCCGGAGGGGCCTATCCGAGCCCGGTGCCGTTCGCCGACGTCGTGACGTTCACGACGCACAAGACCCTGCGCGGACCGCGAGGCGCCGTCATCCTGTGCCGCGAGGAGCACGCGAAGGCCATCGACCGTGCCGTCTTCCCCATGATGCAGGGCGGGCCGATCGAGAGCGCCATCGCGGCGAAGGCCGTCGCCTTCCAGGAGGCGATGACGCCCGGGTTCCGTGAGTACGCGGCGAGGACGGTGCGCACGGCCCGAGCCCTGGCGGCGGGGCTCGAGGACGAGGGCCTTCGCATCGTGTCGGGCGGGACGGACTCGCACCTGTGCCTGGCCGACCTGCGGCCGCTCGGCATCGGTGGCAGCGCGGCGGAGGCGGCGTGCGACGAGGTGGGCATCTCGCTCAACAAGAACGGCATCCCGTTCGACCCGATGCCGCCGCTCGATCCCTCGGGCATCCGGGTGGGGACCCCGGGACCGGCGACCGTCGGCATGGACGAGCCGGAGATGAAGGAGGTCGCGGGCATCCTCGGAGAGATCCTGCGGCACCCCGCCGACGAAGGGGTGAAGGCGGCCTGCCGCGCCAGGGTCGCCGACCTCGTGGGCCGGTTCCCCGTCTATCCCTGAGCACCGGCGTCTCGGCGCGAGTCCACTCGGGGTACCATCGGCAGGTGCTGCCCTACCTCGTCGCGTTCGGTGCGAGCGCGGGGGTCGCGTTCGTCGCGACACCCCTGGTGCGGCGGCTCTCCCTGCGGGCGGGGTGGATCGACCACCCCTCCGATCGCAAGGTGCACCCGAGGCCGACGCCCACCGCGGGTGGTCTGGCGATCTTCGCGGGGGTCGTCGCGGGGCTCGCCGCCGCCCGCGCCCTGCCGTCGCTCGCGGGACTGCGGGAGACCACGTCCATCCTCGAGGCGACGCTGATCTCCGCGGTGGTGATCGTGGTCGTCGGGCTGATCGACGACACCCGCGGGCTCTCGCCGCTCGCCAAGCTCGCCGGGCAGGTCCTGTCCGCCGGCCTCCTGGTGCTCGCCGGTGTCCAGCTCCTGTACTTCTACTTCCCGGGTCAGGGCGTGCTCTCCCTCTCGCCGGATCTCGCCGTTCCGCTGACCGTGCTCTGGATCGCGGGGATGGTGAACGCGGTCAACCTGATCGACGGCCTCGACGGCCTGGCCGCCGGGATGGTCGCGATCGGGGCGATCGCGTTCTTCGTGTACATGACGCTGGGTCCCACCGCCAGCTCGGAGCCGACGACCGCGGCGCTCCTGTCCGCGATCGCGGCGGGAGCCGCGATCGGTTTCCTCCCGTGGAACTTCTTCCCCGCGAAGATCTTCATGGGCGACACCGGCTCCGGGCTCCTGGGGCTGATGATGGCCGTGGCGACCATCGCGGGGGTCGGTCGCAACCCCTTCCCGCCCTCCGGAGGCGATCTGGCGGCGGTGGCCATCCCGATCGCGCTCCCGCTGCTCGTGCTGGCGATCCCGCTCCTGGACGTCGCCCTCGCGATCGTCCGACGGATGCGCAGAGGGCTCGGCATCCACCACGCCGACAAGGATCACATCCACCATCGGCTGATGGACATCGGTCACTCGCAGCGTCAGGCGGTGTTGCTCATGTACCTGTGGAGCGCCCTCATCTCGGTGAGCGCGCTCGCGGTGGCGTTCATCGATGGGCGGCTGCTCGTGATCGGGATCGTCGCCGGCGCGATGCTCGTCGCCACGGTGCTGCCGCGACTGATCCGCGATCGGAGCCCGCGGGGGAGCGACGCGGCCCCACGGGGTGGGCGTACGGGCGCCGCGGTCGGATCCGCACCGATGGAGGCCATCGGGGCGGCGGAGCTCGCCGGCCCGCCCGCGGCGGCGGCCGAGGGCGGGTCCGCTGAGGCGGCGATCGGCGACGGTATCGAAGCGCGAGCCGAGCCGGACGCCGCCTCGGGCTGACGGGTCCCCGGGTCCACGGCGGGCGTCCGAGCATTGCCCCTTCCGGGAACTTCCGCTCCGGCCAGGCATCCCGTACCCTTAGCCGCCCCGTACAGATGGAGGGGTGGGCCCGCTTCCTTCAGACCATCCTCGTGAGCGGACCACCCGGGTGAAGATGCGCGCGGTCCTGGGGCATAATCGCCGCAGACGGGCACGAGGGGGCGCGGTGGCCGAGGTCGATGTTCGACTCGAGCGGGTGACGAAGGACTTCGGGGAGACGGTCGCGGTCGACGACCTCTCGCTCGACATCCCTGAGGGTGAGTTCTTCAGCATGCTGGGGCCGTCCGGCTGCGGGAAGACCACGACGCTGCGCATGATCGGCGGGTTCGAGGAGCCGACGCGGGGGACGATCTACCTGAGGGGGCGGGACGTGACCGACCTGCCACCCTACAAGCGGGACGTGAACACCGTGTTCCAGTCCTACGCGCTGTTCCCCCACCTCAACGTGTTCGAGAACGTCGCGTTCGGGCTGCGCAGGAGGAAGGTCGCCAAGGACGAGATCGAGGCCAGGGTCAAAGAGGTGATGCGCCTGGTCGACCTGGTGGGCTTCGAGCGGCGCAAGCCCTCGCAGATGTCCGGCGGCCAGCAGCAGCGGGTGGCACTCGCTCGCGCGCTGGTGAACAGCCCCAAGGTGCTCCTGCTCGACGAGCCGCTCGGCGCGCTGGACCTGAAGCTCCGCAAGCAGATGCAGCTGGAGCTCAAGCGGATCCAGTCCGAGGTGGGGATCACGTTCATCTACGTCACCCACGACCAGGAGGAGGCGATGACGATGTCCGATCGCCTCGCGGTGATGCGCCTGGGCAAGATCGAGCAGATCGGGCCGCCCGAGGAGGTCTACGAGAGTCCGACGACCGAGTTCGTGGCGGGGTTCCTCGGGGCGTCGAACATGCTCGAGGGCGAGATGAAGGAGCGCGCGAACGGGATGGCCACGGTGCTCCTCACGGGAGGGCACGTCGTCCGCCTCCCGGCCGAGCGCGCGCCCTTCCAGACGGGCACGAGCGTCAAGGTGGGCGTCCGGCCGGAGAAGGTGCACATCGCGCCCGAGGGCACCGACACGGAGGCAGAGCCCCGGTCCGGGTTCAACAGCATCACGGGGCTCCTGCGGATGTCCACGTACATCGGCGTGAGCCACCAGTACAAGGTCGAGGGACCCGGTGGGCACACGTTCACCGTCTGGGTACAGAACCTCGGAGATACCCCGGCCCCGCATCCGGGAGAGCGGGTCCGGCTGTCCTGGCAGTGGGAGCACACGTTCGCGGTGCTCCCCCAAGGGGACCTCTCCATGGAGGAGGAGGAGACATGATCGACCGGGGCCCATCCTCAGATCCGATCCAGGAGATCATGCGCCGGCGGCTGACCCGTCGAAGCGTGCTGCGGGGCGCCGGGATGGGGGTCGCGGGCTTCAGCCTCGCCTCGTTCCTGGCCGCATGCGGCACCGATGGGGGAACCGGCGGCGGGAACGGCGGGAACGGGGGGAACGGCGGGTTCGACATCGCAGAGATCTACGCGGGCGAGCCCGGCAGCACGCTCAACTTCGCGAACTGGCCCTTCTACATCGACCAGGCGAAGGATGAGAACGGCAACGTCTACAACCCCTCCCTCGCGCTGTTCGAGGAGCAGACCGGGATCAACGTCAATTACGAGGACGTGATCAACAGCAACGAGGAGTTCTTCGGTCGCCTCCGTCCGGTGCTCGAGGCTGGTGATGACACCGGCTGGGACATCATCGTCATCACCAACGGTCGGATCTTCACCGCCCTCGCGCTCAACGACTGGGTGTACCCGCTGGACCCCGCTCGTCGCCCCAACTTCGACGCCCACGCTGCCACCTGGGCGAAGGACCCCTTCTACGACCCGGGGAACGAGCACGGGATGGCCTGGCAGTCCGGCATCACGGGGATGGCCTACAACTCCGAGATGACCAACGGGCCGATCACGAAGCTGGACGACCTGGCGAACCCCGACAAGGTGGGCATGGGCCTGGTCGGGATGCTCACCTACGACATGCCGGACTTCGTGATGATCAACCTCGGGATCGACCCCAAGACCTCCGGACCCGAGGAGTGGAAGGAGGCGGCCGCCTGGCTCCAGATGCAGAAGGAGTCGGGGACGGTCCGCAACTACTACGGGAACGACTACCTGGATGAGCTCCGCAACGGCAACCTGTCGGCGTGCATGGCGTGGTCGGGCGACGTGCTGTACTCGAACATCTGGCTCGGCTACGACAACCTCGAGTTCGTCTTCCCGGAGGGCGGTGCCCTGCTCTGGATCGACAACATGATGATCCCGGCGGGGGCCTCCAACCCGGTCGGCGCGATGCAGGCGATGGACTTCTACTACGACCCGGAGGTCGCCACGATGGTGACCGAGTGGGTCCTGTACATGTCGCCGGTGCCCGAGACGCAGCAGATCATGCTCCAGCACGCCGACGAGGCGGAGGCGGAGGGCTCGAAGGGGCGGGCGAACAAGCTCCGCGCCACCGCCGAGAGCCCGTACCTGTACCCGACCGAGGAGTTCCTGGCCAAGACGTCGTTCGGCCGGTCCCTGGAGACCGACGAGGAAGCCGCGGAGTGGGACTCGATCTTCCTGCCCATCTCCCAGACCTAGGCGAGGGCAGGGGCGTGGATCCGTGAGCCGAGACGTGGGCCAGGGAGGGGTCTCCGGCGGCGCAGGCCACCGCACCCTCGGGACCCGCCGGAGGCTGGTCCCGTACGGCCTGCTGTCACCGGGTGGGGCGTACCTGGCCATCTTCTTCCTGCTGCCGCTCGTGCTGATGCTCTACACGTCGCTCCAGAGCGGTGGCGTGCTCTCGGGCGGTTTCACCTTCACGTGGGACTGGGCCAACTACACCAACGTGTTGAGTGCCTACCAGCCCCAGTTCATCCGCTCGATCGAGTACTCGCTCATCGTCACGTTCGTGGCGCTCCTGCTCGCGTACCCGATGACGTACTGGATCGCGTTCTACGGGGGCAGGTGGAAGGCGTCCCTGCTCCTGCTGATCCTGCTGCCGTTCTTCGTCTCCTTCGTCATCCGCACCATCCAGTGGAAGTTCATCCTCGGGGACAACGGCCCGGTCCTGGGCTTCCTGAAGGGCCTGGGGCTCCTGCCCGACGACTTCAGGGTGCTCGCGACCCCGCTCGCGGTGGTGGCCGGGATCACCTACAACTACCTGCCCTTCACCGCGCTTCCGCTGTACGTCGCGCTGGAGCGGATCGACAAGTCCCTGGTCGAGGCGGCCAAGGACCTGTACGCGTCCCGGTGGCAGGCCTTCCGGAAGGTGGTGTGGCCGCTGTCCCTGCCCGGCGTGTTCGCCGCCTTCCTGCTCACCTTCGTGCCGGCGACGGGCGACTACGTGAACGCCGCGCTGCTCGGCGGCCCCGGGACGCGGATGATCGGCAACATCATCCAGGACAAGTTCCTGACGGAGAACAACTACCCGGAGGCGGCGGCCCTGTCCGTGATCCTGATGATCGCGATGGTGATCCTGGCGACCATCTACGCCCGCATCCTCGGCACCGAGGAAGCGACGAGAGCGGCGGCGGCGGCATGAGCGCCGTCGCGGCTCCGGTGCAGGCCCGGGAGCGGGAGCTCCCGCCCGTCAACAAGCCGCATCGGAAGTGGACCCGGTTCATCCTGCCGGGGTACACGATCTTGATGATCCTGTACCTCGCGAGCCCGATCTTCGTGATGATCCTCTACGGGTTCAACGACATCCCCGGCGACCGACAGACCGCCAAGTTCTGGGGATTCACGTTGGACTGGTGGAAGAACGTGTTCAACATCCCCGGGCTCCCGGAGGCGTTCAAGAACTCGCTGCTCATCGCCCCCTTCTCCGCCGCGGTCGCCACAGCGCTCGGCACGCTGTTCGGGCTCGCGCTGGGGCGGTACCGGTTCCGCGGGCTGCGGCTCGTGGACTTCGTGATCTTCCTCGCGATCGCCGTCCCGGAGATCGTGCTGGGCTCCTCGCTCCTGTCGATGTTCGTCCTGGGTGAGGTCAGGCTGGGCTTCATGACCATCCTGCTCTCCCACATCGGGTTCTCGATCGCGTTCGTGGCGGTCACGGTTCGCGCGCGGGTGCAGGGGCTCGATCGCTCGCTGGAGGAGGCGGCGCAAGACCTGTTCGCGACCCCGCTCGTCAGCTTCGTCAAGGTGACGCTGCCCTTGATCGCACCGGCCATCCTCGCCGGGTTCCTCCTGGCGTTCGTCCTGTCGCTGGACGACTTCGTGATCACCAACTTCGTCGCCGGCCAGACGAACACCTTCCCCCTGTGGGTGTTCGGTGCCCAGCGGATCGGCATCCCGCCGCAGGTCAACGTGATGGGGACGATGCTGTTCGCGGCGGGCCTGCTCGCGGCGCTCGCGAACGTGTTCGGCCAGCGCCGGCGGGGTCGCGCGGGCCGTTGAGCGCTGCCGGCGACCGCTCGTGGGACCGGCGGACGACTCTCGTGAACCGGTTCACAAGCTCGGCCACAAACCCTGCTCTACCTGCGGAAACACAGCTCGGCTGCTTTGACGGGCTCGTCCGGGCACCGCTATACTGCGCGCGCCCATGGCCGGTGGACGCGGGGAAGGTTGGCGCGGCATGGGC
>Ga0073934_10008067_pt1 | contig 14258 bp, 11 predicted proteins | sample LarsenN4metaG_FD_76834 | JGI IMG/M metagenome (GOLD analysis project Ga0073934, IMG submission 76834) | Hot spring sediment bacterial and archeal communities from British Columbia, Canada, to study Microbial Dark Matter (Phase II) - Larsen... ...
AGGGCAGTTTTTGTTTCGCTGGTTGAGCGCTGGGCAAGGCGCCCGGTCGTCGTCCTTTGCGGCCCCGGCATGAATGGCGGCGACGGCCGGGAAGCGGCCAAGCTGCTGGAGAAGGCGGGGTGGCCGGTGCGCGTGGCGCAGGGAGCAGAACTGAGGCCGGCGGCACTGGAGGGCGCACAACTGGCAGTGGATGCGATCCTTGGCGCCGGACTTTCGCGCACTGTGACAGGCGATCTGGCGGAAACCCTTGAAGCGTTGGGCAGATCCGGCATTCCTGTCGTGGCGATCGACGTGCCCAGCGGGTTGCACGGGGACACCGGCCAGCCTATGGGTCCGGTTGCAAAAGCAACGCTAACGATCACATTCACCAGGAAAAAGCCCGGACATGTTCTGATGCCGGGACGCCTGCTTTGCGGCAAGGTCCAGGTGGCCGACATTGGGGTGGAGCACCTGGTAGGGCAGGCGGCTCCGCGCCTGTGCGAGAACCTGGCGCACACGTGGCTCGACAGCTTTCCCTGGCCTGCAGCGATGGCCCACAAGTATCTGCGCGGACACGCGATCGTGGCTGGAGGTGGGCCGCTGACCTCGGGTGCCGCCAGGCTTGCGGCACGGGCGGCGCTGCGCGCCGGGGCCGGGCTGGCGACCACGGTGGCGCGCTCGGGCGCCGAGGTCTACGCCGCCCATCAAACGTCCGTGATGACCACCTTGGCGCCGACGCCGCAGGCATTCGGCGCGGCGCTCGAGGATCCGCGGCGCAATGCCATCCTGGTGGGCCCCGGATGCGGCGTCGACGCGGACACGCGGGCCCGCGTTCATGCGGCCCTGGCGACCCGCCGCGCCGTCGTGCTGGACGCCGACGCCCTGACCGTCTTCGCCGACGATCCGGGGCACCTGTTCGCGTCGATAGCAGGGCCGACGGTTCTCACGCCCCACGCGGGGGAGTTCGCGCGCCTCTTTCCGCAACAGGCGAATGGCATCGTGGAGCGGGGCCGGATCGAGGCGACACGGGCCGCGGCGGCGGCGAGCGGGGCGGTGGTGCTGCTGAAGGGGCCGGACACGGTGATCGCCGCGCCCGACGGGCGCGCGGCGGTCAACGGCAACGCGCCGCCCTGGCTCGCCACGGCGGGCGCGGGCGATGTCCTGGCCGGGATCGTGCTGGGCCTGCTGGCCCAGGGGATGGCACCCTTCGAGGCGACCTGCGCAGCGGCGTGGCTGCACGGCGAGGCGGCCGGTACGATGGGACCGGGCATGATCGGCGAGGACCTGGTGGAGGCGATCCCCTTGGCGCTCCGCGCCCTGCAGGCCGTGGCATGAGCACGCAGAACGGCGGCTTGCAGCCCGCGTCGGCCACGCTGCTCGACCGGACGCTGCGGAACCTGCGCGGCACCTGGCGCGGCATCGCGGCCCAGGCGCGCCAGCGCATCGGCGGCGGCGCACTGCGTCCCGACCTTCCCGACGAGGACGTGCCGCGCCTGAAGGAGCGCATGGAGGAGTGCATCGCGGGGCGCGGCGGCGAGGTTTCGGCCCGCGCGCGCGCGGCCGACCTGGGCCGCGCCTACCTGAACCTGGATCCGGCGGGACGGCGGCGCTTCCTCGAGGTGGTGGCAGGCAACTTCGGCATCGACCATGACGCGGTCGCGGCCGCTGCTCGCGCCATGCTGGACGCCGCCGACGAGCCCCAGCGGATGCAGGCCGTGGCGCGCCTGCGCGATGCCCTGGTGCCGGCGCGCCAAAGGCTGCTGACGCAGTTCAACGCGCTGCCCGAAGGCGTCAAGTTCCTGGTCGACATGCGGGCCGACGTGATGGCGCACGCCGCGTCGGCGGCCAAGCAGGGAGGCGATCCGGCGCTGGAGGCGCTCGACGACGAAATGCGACGCCTGCTGGCCGCCTGGTTCGACGTGGGTTTCCTGGACCTCCGCCGCATCACCTGGGCCTCGCCGGCGCAGCTCCTGGAGAAGCTGATCGCCTACGAGGCGGTGCACGCGATCCGTTCGTGGGACGATCTGAAGAACCGGCTCGATTCTGACCGGCGCTGCTTCGCCTTCTTCCACCCGCGCATGCCCGACGAGCCGCTGATCTTCGTCGAGGTGGCGCTGGTGCGCTCGATGGCCGACAACATCCAGACGCTGCTGGACGAGACCGCGGCGCGCCAGGATCCGGGCAAGGCGGACACGGCGATCTTCTACTCGATCTCGAACGCGCAGAAGGGGCTGGCAGGCATCAGCTTCGGCAACTTCCTCATCAAGCGCGTGGTGGACGAACTGGCGCACGAGCTGCCCAATCTCAGGACCTTCGCCACGCTGTCGCCCATCCCGGGCTTCCGCGCCTGGCTGGACCGGCGGCTGGCCGCGGACGAGGCGGACCTGCTGACCCTGCCCGAGGAGCAGGACCTGATCAGTGCCACGCGCGCCGCCAATGCGCGCGCCGGGCTGGCCCAGCTCCTGGCCGAGCCGGGCTGGCACGAGCGGCCGGAGTACGCGGCCGTGGCGAAGGGTCCGCTGACGCGGCTATGCGCGCGCTACCTGGTGCGCGAGCAGCGCGGCGGCCGGCCGCTGGATCCGGTGGCGCGCTTCCACCTGACCAACGGAGCGCGCGTGGAGCGGATCAACTGGCTGGCCGACATCTCGCAGAAGGGCCTGCGGGAATCGGCAGGGATGATGGTCAACTATCTGTACCGCCTGGCCGAGATCGACGAGAACCACGAGGCCTTCATGGGCGAGGGAAGGATCGTGGCCTCGAGCGCAGTGACGGGGGCGCTGAAGCGGTAGGAGAGCCTCACGACGGCGGGATGAAGGGTTGCTGGATCGTCTGGAAGGCGGGCGTGGCCTCCAGGCGGGAGCAATGGGCCGCCAGGGCGGGATAGGGTGTCATGGCGAACAGGCCGGGGTGGGCCTCGGCCAGGAAGCGCAGGCCCGTTGCCACGGCGACGTCGGCATGGCCGATGGGGCCACCGAACCAGGTCTCGCCCGGTCGGACCGCGCGCTCGGCCTCGAGCACCGCAAGCGTGGCCTCGATCTGGCCGCGGCAACGCGCCACCCAGACGCCCGAGACCTCCTTGTGCAGCCGCTTCTCGTAGAACAGCGCCACCGCCTTGTCGGCGATGCCCGATGCCAGCGCGGCGATGCGCATGGCCCGGTGACGGGCCGGCTCGGAGCGCGGGAGCATGACGCGCCCGGCGGGCACCAAGCCGTCGAGGTAGTCCAGGATGCCGAAGGTCTCGACGAGGGCCGTGCCGTCGTCCAGCACCAGGGTGGGAACGCGGGTGAGCGGATTGTAGGGGCGGATCCTGTCGGCGTCGCCGAAGGTCGACCAAGGGCGGTGCTCGAACGCCAGGCCGTAAAGGGTCAGGGCGATGCCGACGCGCCGCACGAAGGGAGAGTCGTACTGGCCGATGAGGATCATGGGAGGCTGCTGGCTGCTGAGGTCCAGGGGTGCCGCGGCGGCAGCTTAGCGGAGTTCGGGAGCGCGCTGTCGAGGTTCGGCTCAATCCTCGCAGCGGCCGGCGGCTAGAGGGAAGGTGAGGGTGTAGGCGAGACCGGGCGCGCGGGTCGTGCGCAGCTTCCCGCCGAGCTGGCCGGCGAGCGAGCGCACCAGTCGCGTGCCGACGCCGGCCGCCGCGCCGTCGGCCATGCCGTGGCCGTTGTCGGCGATGGCGAGCGTGGCCCTTGCGCCGCGCCGCCGAAGCCGCACCGTGATGCGGCCCGGCTGGCCGGGCGCGAAGGCGTACTTGGCGGCGTTGGTGATCAGCTCGTTCACGATCAGGCCCACGGGCACGGCCTGGTCGACGTGGAGGTCGAAGGGCTCGACCTCGCGCACGATGGCGATGCGGGCGTCGGCCAGCAGCCCGGTCTCCAGGTTCTCCACGATGGCGTCGAGGTAGTCCTGCGCGTCGACGTGCTCGACGTCGTCTGCGCGGTACAGGCGATCGTGGAGGTAGGCGATGGTGTGGACGCGCTCGATCGCACGCTCGAAGTCCTGGCGCACGGCGGGGTCCTTGTGCCTGGCGCCCTTCAAGCGCAGGAGGGCGACGACCATGCCCAGGTGGTTCTTGACGCGGTGGCCGAGCTCGCGGAGCAGGAGCTTCTGGCGCTCGAGCGCCGCGTCGCGCTCCTCCTGCACCATCCGGCGCTCGGTAACGTCCAGGCAGGCGCCCAGCATGTACGCGGGCGATCCGTCGGCGTTGCGCACGACGGCGCTGCGGTCGTAGATCCAGCGCGTGCGGCCGCCGACCACGGCACGGAACTGATAGTCCGCGTCCTGACCGGTCTGCAGGCAGCGCTCGATCTCGCTCCAGGCGTGGGCGCGGTCGTCGGGATGGACGAGGGCCAGGAATGCCTGCGATGTGGTGGGCGCCTCGGCGCGCGGTATGCCATAGACCTCGCAAAGCGCGTCGTCCCATTCCACCCGATCGTCGGCGATGGTCCAGCGCCAGGTTCCGCTACGCGACGCCTTCAGCGCCGCAAGCAGTCTCTCATGCTCGCTCTCGGAGAAGTCCACGTTCCGGGTACCGCCGCGAAGGGGACATGAAGCGAGCCACCATCGCACCCGCCGTGGATCGCAGGAAGCGAAACGGCGCTGCCGGCGCCGCGGTTCCGGAGGATGGAACCCGGGATCAGTCGATAAGGGTGTCGGCGCGCAGCCCGGCGCGCTCGAGATGGATCGGCAGGACACGGCCGTAGAGCTGGCGGGCACGCTCGGGGCTGCCCACCATGCCGGGCTCCTCGACGAAGCTGAAGATGGCGACGTAGCGCGGCGTGGGCCCGGCGAGCGGCGTGACCCGGTGCAACGAGTAGCGGCCCTTGAAGATCTGCAGGTCGCCTGGCTCGAGGTACAGGGTGCGGATGAGCGTTGGATCGCCGTCCAGCACGCGCTGGACACCGGCGTAGTTCTCGTCGGTGGGCGTGCGCAGGCGCGGGCTGTACTCGAAGGCGCCGCCGCCCTCGGCGTTCTGCACGGCCAGGGTGACCGTGTAGTTGTTGGTATCGAAGTGCCAGGGAAAGCCGTTGCCCTCCTCGGCCAGGTTCACGATGACGTCGGCCAGGGGGTCGGCGTAACGGTGGAAGCGCGTCTCGCCCAGAGCATCGCGGATAAAGGGCGCGAAGGCTGGCCATTCGTAAATGGCGCGCAGGATGCTGCCGGGCCCGAAGTTGTCGGCTGGCACGAAGGCGTTGGACCGGTCGTAGAACCGGCGCAGCGGGTGGCTGGTTGGCAGCTCGGGCCGATCCTTGGTGAAGTAGGGGTTGGTGCGGTTGAAGGCGCGGTGGGCGTGCGGTGCGACGCGATCGCTTTCGGCCACCAGCTCGGAGACGCGATCGGCACGGACGAACCCCTTGAGGACGGCGCAGCCGTCATCGTCGAGCTGTGCGCGCAGGCGCGCCACCAGGGCGGCGCGCGCGGGGCCGTCGTCGGCGATGGGATAGCGCGCGGTGTCGATGTAGAGGGCGGCGTCGGGCGTCATCCTGGGTCTTCCATTTGCGGCGTGGGCCATGGTAGCGGCACCAGAGGCCGGCGGCCAAGGGTTGCCGCAAGAACCTTGCCCGCCACGGCCCCCGTACCTAGGGTCGCGCCGCGAACGGGAGGGCGGCGACGATGGACCTTGCGACATACGCGGCGCTGGACGGCACGGCCCTGGCGGCGATGGTGCGCCGAGGCGAGGTGACGCCCTCCGATCTGGCGGCGACCGCCCTGCGGGCGATCGAAGTGGCCAACCCGACGATAGGCGCAGTGGTGGAAGCCTATGCGGAGGCTGCACGGCCGGCAGCCGCATCGGGGGACGGGCATTTCTGCGGGGTGCCATTCCTGATCAAGGACGTGGGCCAGCATTTCGCCGGCCGCCGCGTGGAGTACGGCAGCCGCCTGTGCGCGGGGATGATCGTGGCGGCCGACAGCTTCTTCGGCCGCCTGGTCAAGGCGAGCGGGCTGAACCCGGTGGGGCGGTCCAGCACGCCAGAGTTCTCGATGGCGCTGTGCGCCGAAAACCGCCTGCATGGCAGCACGACCAACCCGTGGCGGCGCGGGACGTCGACCGGCGGCTCCTCGGGCGGGGCCGCGGCGGCGGTGGCGGCGGGTCTGGTGCCCGTCGCGCACGGTTCGGACATGGGCGGCTCGATCCGCGGACCAGCAGCGTGGTGCGGCACGGTGGGCCTGTATCCCTCGCGCGGGCGCGTATCCGCCGGCCCGATGATGGGCGAAGGCGGGCACGGCATGACGCAGAACTTCGTCCTGACGCGCACCGTGCGCGATACGGCGGCGGCGCTCGACGCGCTGGGCGTGCCACAGCCGGGCGACCCGTTCGTGATCCGGCGGCCGGAGCGGCCCTTCGCGGACTACGTGACGAGGCCGGCCCGGCCGCTGCGCATCGCTTTCTCGGCCGCGCCCCTGATGGATGCGCCGGTCGATCGCGAGGTCGCCGCGGCTGTGGGGCGCGTTGCGCGGGTGCTGGAGGACATGGGGCACCATGTCGAGGAGGCGGCGCCGGCCATCGACCTGGGGCGCATCGACGCGGCCTGCCGCGAGATCTGGTACTTCGGCTTCCACCGCACTCTGGACGCGTATGCTACCCGCACCGGGCGACGGGTGGGGCCCGATACGGTCGAGCGCGCGACCCTGCGATTCTACACGTACGCGCGGGCCCAGCCGGTTGAGCGGTTTCTGGCTGCGCTGGACGACCTGAACATGGTTCGCCGCTCCGTGGGGCCGTTCTTCCAGGCGCACGACGCCTGGCTGACGCCGACCTGCGCCCAGGTGGCGCAGCCGTTCGGCGTGTACGGGATGGACATCGACCTGTCGCCCGAGGCGTTCCTGGTTCACGAGCAGCGCCCCTGCCAGTTCATGATCGCCAACAACGTCTCGGGCCAGCCGGGGCTGTCCCTGCCGCTGGCCCAGCATTCCGGCGGGCTGCCCATCGGCGTACAGCTCACGGCCCGGCATGGCGAGGAGGAGGTGCTGATCCAGCTCGGCGCCGCGCTGGAGCAGGCGATGCCGTGGCGGGACCGCGTGCCGCCGCTGCATGTGGCGCGGCTGGGCTAGGCGCGGCTTCTGCCCGCACGCGGCGGGCGGTACGATGCGGGCGGGCGCCGGAGACGGGGGGAAAGCGATGCGGATAGCGGGTGCGGCGGTGGAGGGGCGGCGCGTCGCCGTGGCGTTCGAGGACGGGCGGCGGGCCGCGCTGCCCTTCGCGTGGCTGCGGGTCGCCTGCGCCTGCGGGGCATGCCGCGACCCGCGGAACGGGCAGCGCACGTTCGACCCCGCCGACCTTCCCGCCGATCTGGCGCCGGACAGCCTGGCCGTCGAGGATGGCGCCCTGGCCGTGCGCTGGGCGGGCGACGGGCACGCCAGCCGCTATGCCGGGTCGTGGCTGGCGGCCAACGCCCCGACGCCGGAAGGCTGGCAGGCCCGGCGGCCTCGGCCCCGCCTGTGGGGCCGCGAACTGGAGCGCAGCCTGCCCCGCGCGTCGTGGCACGAGGCGGTGGCCGATCCGGCAGCGATGTACCGCTGGCTAGGCCAGGTGCGCGACTATGGTTTCGCGATCCTCTCGGGCGTGCCATGCCGCGACGGCGAGGTGGAGCGCGTGGCCGACCTGTTCTGGCGCGTGCACGAGACGAACTATGGCCGCCACTTCGACGTGGTTTCGAGGCCCGATCCCAACAACCTGGCCTACACCGCCAAGGCCCTGGCCGGACACACCGACAATCCCTACGCCGAGCCCGTGCCCGGCCTGCAGCTTCTGCACTGCCTGGAGCAGAGCGACGCGGGCGGCGACAATACGCTGGTCGATGCCCACGCCGCTGCGCTGCGACTGCGCGAGCGCGACCCCGGGGCCTTCGCCGTGCTGACGCGGGTGACGGCGCGCTTCCGCTTCGCCGATGCCGCGGTGGACCTGCGCTCGCGCCGCCCGATCATCGCCTGCGAGGCGGATGGCTCGATCCGCGCCGTCCACATGAACGACCGCTCGTTCGAAGACGTGGACGGCACCGCGGCCGAGGCGGAGGCGTTCTTCGCCGCCTACCGCGCTTTCGCCGCCCTGTGCCGCGCACCGGAGGCGGTGGTGCGCGTGAAGCTGGCCGCGGGCGACCTCCTGATCATGGACAATCGGCGCACCCTGCATGGCCGCGCCTCCTACGAGGCCGGGCGCGGGCGGCGCCACTTGCAGGGCTGCTATGCTGACGCGGGCGGGCTGGCCAGCGCGCTGCGCGTGCTGGCGCGCCGCCTGGGCCGTGACGTGGTGGATGCCGGGCTGCCGGGCGCCGACGGCGCCGAGGCGGTGGCGGACGAGGCGCTGGCCGTCCTGCGCGAGCGGGCGACCGAGGCCTACCTGGGGGAGCCCATCACCCAGATCGCCCATGCCCTGCAGGCGGCGACCCTGGCGGAAGGGCAGGGGGCAGCACCCACCGTGGTGGCCGCGGCCCTGTTGCACGACATCGGGCACTTCCTGCACGAACTGCCCGAGGACGCGGCCGAGCGGGGCTTGGACAGCCGGCACGAGGCGGTGGGCGCGGACTGGCTTGCCGGGCGGTTCGGCCCGGCCGTGGCCGAGCCGGTGCGACTGCACGTTGACGCCAAGCGCTTCCTCGTGGCCACCGAGCCGACCTACGCGGCGATGCTGTCGGAGGCCTCGGTGCTGAGTCTCGGGCTGCAGGGCGGGCCGATGAGCGAGGCCGAGGCCGCGGACTTTCGCGACAAGCCCCACGCCGGAACGGCGGTACGCATCCGGCGCTGGGACGAGGCCGCCAAGGACACGAAGGCCGCGACCCCGCCGCTGGAACACTTCCGAGCCCACCTCGTGGCGGCAGCGCGGGACGCCTAGGTGGCGGGGCCGGCGCCGGCCAGTTTCGACTGGGATGGCGTGCCGATCGACAGCGAGAGCGAGGCCGCGCGCATGGCGGAGCGTGCCGGGCAGCGGCAGCTTGTTCGCAAGGGGAAGCCGTGCATGACGGGGCATGCGCGCAGGGAAGCGACCGAGGCAGAGGGCGTTAGGGTGCAACTCTCGCTGCCGGACCACGACCGTGTGTTCGCGGTCCTGGCCTTCTGCATTGCGCTACTGTTGCTGGCAAGCGCGGCCGTTGTCGCGGCTTCTCGCATGGCGGGCGCCGTCGACAGCCCGTGGGTTCTCCTGGTCAGCGTCAACGCTGAGAGCAACATCCCGACCTGGTTCAGCATCGTGCTGCTGGCCGCCGGCTCGGGCCTGGCCTGGATCGTGCGCAGGGCGGATCGGACGAGGGGTGCAGGTGCCCCCGCCCCGTGGGGATGGATCGCCGCGTTGCTCGCCTTCCTCTCGCTGGACGAGTGCGCAGGCCTCCACGAGGCCGTGGGCCGCAACCTGGTCGGCCTGATCGAGGCCGAGGGAGTGCTGTACTTCCGCTGGGTGGTGGTGGGGGCACCAGTGGCCCTGGCAGCCGTGCTCGTGCTGGCGTGGCTGGAGCGTGGGCTGCCGCGCAGCGACCGCATCCGGCTGGCCACCGCCTTCACGATCTACTTCGGCGGCGCCGTGATCCTCGAGGCCATCGGCGGCGTCTTGGCAGACGACCATGGCAGGCGCAGCTTGGCCGCGATGGCGTCGATCCACGCCGAGGAAGGCATGGAGATGCTGGGCGCGGCCCTGATCGTCCGGGCGCTTCTCGCACGTCTGCGCGAAGTCGCGGGCCTGGCCCGCCCGGCGTGAGTTGCCGGATAGCGAGGCCGCGCGACACGGGTTCCCGACACTCCTTTGCAATCGAGCGATCATCGTTCCGTCCCTCCGGCGGTCATGGCGCGCCGTTCAGATGGCCTCCGAGCGGGCCGTGCGCAGATCCGGCCCCCGCGACAACTGTGCAAGGGAGAGGACGATGCGCATGCAAGGCGTGCGGAGGATTCGAGCGGCTGGGCTGGCCTCGTTGGTGGCACTGCTGCTGACGGGAGCTGCAGGGGCTGCCCCGCTGACGGTGACGATCCTGCACAACAACGATGGCGAATCGGCCTTGTTCGGGTCGGGCAGCTTCGGGGGCGCGGCGCGCTTCGTGACGCTGGTCGAGCAGGAGCGCGCGGCGGCCGCGGCCAAGGGCCCGGTGCTAACGCTCTCCTCCGGCGACAACTTCCTGGCGGGCGCGGTCTTCAACGTGAGCGTGAACGACGGGGTGTTCTATGACGCGCGCGTGCTGAACGCGATCGGGTACGACGCCATCATCCTGGGCAACCACGACTTCGACTTCGGGCCCGAGACGCTGGCCCAGTTCATCGGCCAGGTCGACGCCGCCGTGCCCTATGTCAGCGCCAACCTGGACTACACGAACGAGGCGTCGCTAGACGCGCTGGCCTCCGGGCCGGGCCAGCGCCTGTTCGCCAGCGTGGTGGTGGAGAAGGACGGCCAGAAGTTCGGCATCGTGGGCGCCACCACGCCCGACCTGGGCTTCATCTCCAGCCCCGGCCAAGTGGGCGTGGGCCAGGACATCCTGGGCATCGTGCAGGCCGAGGTGGACGACCTGATCAACAACCAGGGCGTGGACAAGATCATCGTGGTGACGCACCTGCAGGCGGTGGAGAACGAGATCGCGCTGGTCCAGGGCCTGCGTGGCGTGGACGTGGTGATCGCGGGCGGCGGCGACGACCTTTTGGCCAACGACCCGGCCGGGCTGATCCCGGGCGATGTCATCGAGGGCCCGTACCCGACCATCGTGCAGGACGCCGACGGGCGTGACGTGCCCATCGTTACGACCGCCGGCGAGTACAAGTACCTGGGCAAGCTGGAGGTCACCTTCGACGACGCGACCGGCGAGATCGTTTCGATCAACGCCGGCAGCGGCCCGGTGCGCGTCTCGGGCGTGGCGCCCGACGCCGTGGCGCCTGACCCGGATGTGGTGGCCAACGTGATCGACCCGGTCAACGCGGGCATTGCCGGGCTGGCTGCCAACATCGTGGCCGACACCGAGGTGCCGCTCGACGGCATCCGCAACAACGTGCGCACGCGCGAGACCAACCTGGGCAATCTGGTAGCGGACGCGCTGCTGTCGGAGGCGCAGCGGCTGGCCGGCGACTTCGGCGCACCGCAGCCGGTGATCGCGCTGCAGAACGGCGGCAGCATCCGCAACAACAGCATCCTGCCCGCGGGCGACCTGAGCGAGAAGACGACCATCGACGTGCTGCCCTTCGCCAATTTCCTGGCGGTGGTGCCGGACGTCTCGCCCCAGGATCTGAAGCGGATCATAGAGAACGCGGTCTCGAGGGTGGAGCTGCAGGACGGCCGGTTCGCCCAGATCGCCGGCTTCAAGGTGGTCTACGATCCGTCACGGCAGGCCTTGGTCCTGGACGCCGACGGCAATGTGGTGACGCCCGGCGCCCGCATCGTCTCCATCGTGCTGGACGACGGCACGGTCATCGTGAAGAACGGCCGCGTCGCGAAGAACGCGCCTGCCGTGACCATCGCCACCCTGGATTTCCTGGCGCGCGGCGGCGACCAGTACTTCTTCGGCCAGACCTTCACGGTGTTGGGCGAGACCTACCAGCAGGCCCTGTTCAACTACCTGTCGGAGACGCTGGGCGGTCTGGTTCTTGCCTCCGACCCGCGCTATGCGAGTGCACTGGGCGAGGGCCGCACGAGCGTCGGGCGGCTGGTGGTGGCCGAGCCCGCCGCCACCCTGGGACTGCTGCCCCTGGCATTGGGCGGGATCGCGCTGATGCGACGGCGGCAGAAGGCGGCAACGCTGAGGGTTTGACGCCTGCTGAACTGGCCTGTGCGCTGACGACCGGGGGCCGCGGCTTTACAGCCGCGGCCCCTTGCCGCTTATGTACCCTACCTGTCGCGCTGCGGGCGTGGCGGAATTGGCAGACGCGCCGGATTTAGGTTCCGGTGCCGCAAGGCTTGGGAGTTCGAGTCTCCCCGCCCGCACCAGCGCCAAGGCCGGGCCGGGGTTCTAGGGCCGCGCCATCCTGTAGTCCGCGATGCTGCGGCTCACCGCCTCGTCCTCGCGCACCACGGCGCCGATGTTGCCGGTCTGCCACTTGACCCGGCAGGCGGTGCAGGCGCCGTAGATGAAGCCGTCCACGCGCGCCAGCAGCTCGGCGCCCTGCCGGCAATCGGGACAGTGGCCGTAGAGCGGCGGAAGGCGGTTGCCCGTGGGCACGGGGCGCTCCTGCGATGGAGGTCCTGCAAGCATGCCACGGCGGGGATGTCTTGTCGCCGTGCCATCCCCGCCGCGCGCCATCCAGCCGACCCGGCTACTTCGCCTTCAAGCAGTAGGCGCAGATCTTGTTGCCGTCGGGATCGCGGGCGTAGGCGGCGTAGTTGGCTGCGCCTGCCGGGCGCGGGCCGGGCTTGCCCTCGTCGGTGCCGCCGTTGGCGAGCGCCGCGGCGTGAAAGCCTTCCACCGCCTTCTTCGACTTGGCGACCAGCGAGATCATCGTGCCATTGCCGAACGTGGCCTTCTTCTTGTTGAAGGGCTTGGTCACGTAGAAGGCCGTCTTCTGGGGGGCGTTCTTCGGGCCGTAGCCGACGTAGCGGTCGTTCCCCGACGTCCGCACCAGGCCGAGCGGCGCCAGCGCCGCATCGTAGAACTTGATCGAGCGCTTCACGTTGCTGGTTCCGACCATGACGTAGGCGAGCATCAGATCCCTCCGGTTGAATAGGGCGCGGAGGATGGAGTGTGGAGCCGCGGCGCGTCAATGGCACCGCCCGGCGGTCGCGCGGCAACGCGCGAGGGCGTGCGTCGAGGGATGAAGGGCCGCACCCTCTCGGGTGCGGCCCTGGCTAGGTGGGGCACGCGAGACAAGCGTCTAGCCAAGGGCACCCTAGCGGGCGCGCAGTGTATACACTGTGATTGACTTCACCTCCGCGCTACGGCGCGAGCCCGTACGGGGTTCGGCAGGCGCCTGACGGTCGGGGCCGGCGCTGCGGAGCGGAGCCGGAATGAGACATGTGGCGGAGCTAGCGGGGGCGGCCCGACGCTGGCCGCCCCCGCCCCGTTCCTGCGGGGCGTTGTCGCTCCGGCCCGCATGGGCCCCGGGTGCCCCGGACTTGCGAGGCCGCAGCGATGCTCGGGCCATCGTGGTTAACCGACGGTAACCGGGCGTCAGGTGTGCCGCTACGCACGGCGGCCGAATCGGACCTCCATCAAGACGAGGCCGGCCATGACCAGCGCGACGCCGAACCATTGCAGCAGGCTCATGCGCTCGTCGAACAGAAGGGCGGCCAGCACGATGGTCGCGACGGGCTCGGCGAAGGAGAACAGGCTGGCGCGCGAGCCGCCGATCAGACGCACCGCCACCAGGAACAGCAGGAAGGCGGTGACGTGCGCAACACCCGTGCCGGCGGCGGCGGTCCAGCCGACGATCGACCTCGGCCATTGCACGTCGCCGGTCACGGCAAGCACCACGGCGAAGATGGCAACGGTCCAGAGCGCCATGTGCAGGTTCGTCGTCATGCCGCCGGCGTGCTCGTTGACCTTGATCATGGCGATGACCATCGCGGTGGCACCGACGGCCGCGGCGAAGGCCATCAGCAGCCCGAAGCGGTCCAGGCCGTGGAAGTCGACCGCAAGGGCCAGGCCCAGACCCGCGAAAGCCATGAGCGCAAAGGCGAAGCGGGCCGCCGTCAGGCGCGATGTGCGGCGCAGGTGATAGTAGATGGCGATGAAGAACGGGTGCAGGAACATGACGAGGATGGCCAGCCCGATATCGATGTGGCGGATCGATTCCAGGAAGGCGTAGTTCATCCCGGCACCTGTCGCGCTGGCGAAGGCGGCCAGGCCGAACAGCGGGCGCGGAATGCGGAAAGGCCGGCCGGCCGCCAGCAGCAACCCGCCGAGGATGGCCACCGAGAACACCGCGCGGATGGCGATGAAGGTAGCGACGTTGACCCCATCGGCGAAGCCGTAGCGCGCGAGCGGCGGCATCAGCGCCACTGCCAAGGCACAGACGAGCAACAGGCTCACTGCGACCAGGGTGTCGCGCGGTCCGGCGTGGGCCGGTGATGCTGGCATCGCTCCTCCCGGCCGCGACCCGCGCAGCCGGTGCCTCCAATACGCGCTTGCCGCCACCGCCGCGAGCGGTAAATGCCGCCACCGGGGCGCTTCCTGCGACGCGTGCGGCGGACTAGCTTCGCGCGTTCCCAGGGGGAGAGATGACATGGCGCAGCAGCCGTCGTTCGAGAACGTGACCGAGCATTGGACGATCACCAAGCCCGCGGCGCACGGACGGAACGGGATCGTGGCCTGCAACCACTACCGGGTCGCCGAGATCGGAGCCGATGTGTTGCGCGCCGGCGGCAACGCAGTGGACGCGGCGGTGGC
>Ga0073934_10008068_pt1 | contig 14256 bp, 12 predicted proteins | sample LarsenN4metaG_FD_76834 | JGI IMG/M metagenome (GOLD analysis project Ga0073934, IMG submission 76834) | Hot spring sediment bacterial and archeal communities from British Columbia, Canada, to study Microbial Dark Matter (Phase II) - Larsen... ...
CAGCCGGGCAGCGTGGAGTTCTTTGCGTTGCTGGTCGTTCACCCGTTGATCGGCGGCGAGGGCGTTCACCTGCCGGATCAGTTCCGCGTTCTGCTCGCGGGCCCTCTCGAAGTCGAACGCCCGGTATTTCTCGGCGGCAAATTGTCGAAACAGCTCGAAGGCGCCGGCCTGCAGCGCGCGTGCCGGACCGCGTTGCGCCCGCACATAGCGCGGTCGTTGCTCGGTGATGGAAAGTGGTTGTCCGGCGACGACCAGCTTGCGTGTTTCCGCAGCCAGCGCTGCGGTTTCCCCAAGATAACGGACTTCCAGTTGCGCCGTGTCCGCATAGTAGAAACGCTGCCCGGCCGAGACCACGCCGGCCAGCTTGCGCAAGGCGGCCAACACGGTCTCGGCCTGCTCCACGGCGTCCAGACCGTGCACGTCCAGGACCACTTCTGTGCCGCGCTGTAGTTGGTCCCGCAGGAAGGCCTCGAAGCGGGCCAGAAGGGCCGTGCCGGTTTTGCCGACCGCGTCTTCCAGGGCCCAATTGCCGCCGGTCAATTCGTCCAGATGCCTGGCATTGGCTGCGCCGGTTTCGGTCCCCAGCACACGACCGGAGGCTGTTTCCACGAGCCACAGCGTCAGGTTGGCCATGCGGGCTTTAAGGTCGGTGCCGGCCAGCGGAGCGCTCGATGTGACCGCGGCATCCCCCAGGATAAGATAATCCGCCCGAAAACCCAGGGTAGCTCGGGCGGCGTTGGTGATGTCCATGGCCCCCTCCGCGGCCAGGCGCTCCCGCAGTTCGAGCAGTTTGCTTTGCTCCGGGTCAATCACCCGCAGGTCCTTTGCCCGGAGCAACCGCACCAGCGCGGCCTCGGCAGCCCGCGTGCCGGCGACTCGCGTTTCGAAACGCTCCTTGACCAGAACCATCAAAGTGGGCGGACTGGCCAGCGCCTGGAACACGTCCGTGACCCCATACTCGACCATGGCCAGTGCCAGCGCGCCAGAACGGACCTTTCCGGTGGCGCGCACGGCGTATTGGGCGCCCCCCTCGACAAGCGCGTGGTCCTCGACCACGAACTCGGCGAGGTAGGGCTGAGGGTCGGTTAGAAAAGCACGCTCCAGCAACACCGTTTGCTTCGCAAACTCGGCCGGGCTGCGAAACCGGGAGCGGAGCGCCTCCTCAACGCATCGCCTTCTGGCCAGTTCAACCGCGTTCGAGCGCGCCATGTCCAGGGAGTTTTCCCCAATGGGCACCGTGGCTCGGACCTTGACCTCCACGTTTGGCTCTCCGATGGCTTTTGCCGCTCCACTCGCCCACAGCAGACACGCGGCGATCCCCACCGCTCTCCAGTACGCACCTTTCATAAGGCCTCGACTTGTGATGATGTCCTATCTCTGTCAGAAACCTTAACTTTTGGCAAGCGGAACGTGGCACTGGTCCAGCACGGAAGCACACGGTCTTTATGCGGCCTACTCCACCAGCGCCGGGGCCAGAAAGTCAGCGAAAAGTGATGAACCCCTGGCCTGTTGGCCTTTGACTCTCCTTCGTGAATCAATGAGACTAACCGGCAAGGCAGGCGCGGATAATTTTTCTGGGCAATGGTGTGCGCTATGATAGAATGAAATTCTTCGCTATGAGAACGGCGATCTACCCGGGCAGCTTCGACCCGATCACCAACGGCCATCTGGACATTGTCCAGCGGGCGGCCAAGTTGTTTGATCGCGTGATTGTCGCGGTCGCTCAGAACGACGCCAAGCGCCCGTTGTTCTCCACTGCTGAGCGTCTCGAACTGGTTCGGCAGTGCATTGGGGCCGTGCCCAATGCGACCGCGGACAGTTTCAACGATTTGTTGGTCAATTACGTGGAGCGTGCTGGCGGTCAGGCCATTATTCGCGGACTGCGCGCGGTATCGGACTTTGAGTTTGAGTTTCAGTTGGCCTTGATGAACCGAAAACTCAATGGGCGCGTCGAGACGATTTTCATGATGCCGAAGGAAACCTATACGTTTCTTAGTTCCCGTATTGTCAAAGAGATCGCGCGACTGGGAGGGGAGATCGGCTGCTTCGTGCCCCCGCCGGTTCAAAGGGCTCTCCTTGCGAAATTGGCCACGCTCAGTGGCCCGCCGTCCGCCACGTCATGAACCCTCTTGCCATCAACCTGCGTCATCTGGCCAAGCGCGACCTCGAACTGGTCGGCTCCCTGGCGGCGGCTGAGATGGACCTGGAAGGGCTCGACCCCTTGATTGACTCGACGGGTCGGGTCTTCTACCAGCTTACGGTGGCCAAAATGCAGGACAGCCTGCATGTGACTGGGCATTGGGCATTTGGGATCACCTGTCAGTGTGTGCGATGCCTGAAATCCTTCCGGCTCGAGCTGGGTTGCCCGGCGCTTTTGCTGGAACTTCCCCTTTCGGGAGAGGAGGCGTTGGCAATCGAGGGAGATTTCGTGGACTTGACGCCCCATTTGCGGGAAGAGATTGTGCTCGCGTTTCCGCAACATCCGTTGTGCGGTCCCGGGTGCCGGGGATTGGATTTTCCGGCGCCGCAGGGAAACGAGCTCCAGCCTGGCAGCGAGTCCGCAGAGACTTCCTCCGCATGGGCTGTTCTTGATAAACTGAAATTGAACGATTGATTTATGGGCGTACCCAAGCGCAAACCGTCTCACAGTCGCCAGCGTATGCGGCGAGCCTACAACAGCGTGCTCACGCTGCCCCAGCTTTCCTCGTGCCCCCAGTGCGGCGAGCCGTACCGGCCCCATCGCGTGTGCCCCGCCTGCGGCTTCTATAAGGGCCGCCAGGTGTTGACCGTGACCGCCAAAGCGTGATGGAGGGGAGGCGCCGGCTGGTTCCGGCGCTCTTTCCATTTATGCGCATCGTAGTGGATGTCATGGGGGGCGACCACGGCAGCGGGGTCGTCGTCAATGGCGTGGTGTCGGCCCTGCGGGCAGAGGGCAACGACCGCATTCGCCAGGTTTTTCTGGTGGGCAACGAGAAGGAGATCCATCCCGTTCTCGCGCGACATCATTGCACCGACCCGCGTGTAGAAGTGGTGCACGCCTCCGAGGTCCTGACCATGGAGGACAAGCCTGTGGAGGGTCTTCGGCGCAAGCGGGATTGCTCGATCGTCCGGGCGGTTGAATTGGTCAAGGATGGCAAGGCTGACGCGGTGATCTCCCCTGGCAATACCGGGGGGGTGGTGGCGGCCGCCACGCTGAAGCTGCGTCCCCTGCCGGGCGTGGACCGCCCTGGCATCGCGGCTGTCATTCCCGCGCCGGACAATGATTTTGTCCTGTTGGACGCGGGAGCCAACATTGAGTGCCGCCCCAGGCACTTGTTGCATTACGCGATTATGGGATCGCTCTATTCCCAGCACATCCTGGGATACAAGCGCCCCCGGGTGGGTTTATTGAGTGTGGGCACGGAGGACGTTAAAGGCAACGACCTGACCCTCGAGGCGTTCAAGCTGTGCAAGTTGGTGGATATCAATTTCATCGGCAACGTCGAGGGACACGACCTGTTTGCCAATCGTGTGGACGTGGTGGTGTGCGACGGTTTTGTGGGCAACATCGTCCTGAAAACGTGTGAAAGTCTGGCCAAGGGCTTTTTCAGTTGGCTCAAGCGGGAGTTGACCAAGGCGCCGCATCGCGCGATTGGCGCGTTTTTGGCTCAGGCTGCTTTCCGAACCATCAAGAGGCGTGTGGACCCGGACAACATTGGTGGGGCCCCGTTGCTAGGGCTTAACGGGACAGTCATGATTGCGCACGGCTCATCGAGTGACCGCGCCATTATGAACGCCATACGCATCACCAGTGAGGCGATCAGCCATCATCTGGTGGAGCATATCCAGCAGGACATCGCTGAGGCCAATCAACGGGTCGAGGCGATGAGCGCGCCTTCGCGAGGCGCCGCGGTGGCGGCCCTCGCATCGTCATGAAAAACGCATCGAATTCTCCCCGGTTCAAGAACCCCCGGGCGGCGCACAATTTCCAGGGGCAAAGCTGTTCAATTGCCGCCGTCGGCTCTTACGTGCCCGAGCGGGTGTTGCGCAACGCTGATCTCGAGAAAATGGTCGAGACCAGCGATGAGTGGATTGTGACGCGCACCGGCATCCGGGAGCGACGCATTGCGGCACCTGGAGAGGCCACCTCCGACCTGGCCGCAAAGGCCGCGCGAACCGCCATGGAGCGGGCAGGGGTGAGTGCCGAGGAACTGGACCTTATCATTGTGGCCACGATCACGCCGGACATGGGGTTTCCGGCCACAGCCTGCCTGGTGCAGCAGAAACTGGGGGCCCGGCGAGCAGCGGCGTTCGATCTCGAGGCGGCTTGTTCGGGTTTCATCTACGCGCTCGAGGTTGGGCAGCAATTCATCATGAGCCGCACCTACAACACCGTGCTGGTTGTTGGCGCGGAAAAGCTTTCCACCATTGTTAACTGGAAAGACCGCAACACGTGTGTTCTTTTTGGCGATGGAGCGGGCGCCGCCATTCTGCGCAACCTCCCGCATTCGCATGGACTGCTCACGGTCTGCATGGGGGCGGACGGAGGCAAAAGCAACCTCATTTGCATGCCCGGCGGCGGCAGTCTGAATCCAGCGACTGCGGAAACGGTGGCGGCCGGGCTTCACTTCCTCCGGATGGAAGGCAAAGAAACCTTCAAGAACGCGGTGAACGCCATGTGCACGGCGGCCACGGAGGCGCTGCGCCGCTGCGAGATTGATATCAGCCGGATCAAGTGCGTGATTCCCCATCAGGCCAACCGGCGCATCGTGGATGCCGTCGGCGAGCGTCTTGGCGCCACGCCCGACCAGATGTTCATCAACCTGGACCGTTACGGCAACACCTCTGCCGCCTCGGTCGCCATTGCCCTGGACGAGGCAGTCCAGAGCGGGCGTATCCAGCGAGGAGACCTTGTGCTGCTGGTGGTGTTTGGCGCCGGCTTGACGTGGGGAGCGGCGGTGATTGAATGGTAAGGGCTGTTGACGCATGAACCGTTTGGACTGAGATTTGTCTCATGAGTGCGCGTGTGGCCCGCCAGACAGTATCGCTTTTCAACGCCAAGGCGTCACAAGTGCTGTCGTTGCCCCCGGGTTATTTCCAGGTGCGGTCCAATGGCATTCAGTTTCATTCGCCGGTGCGGATCGCCGAGTGGACGGAAATGACGGTTGAAGTGGAGACCTCGGCCGGCGGGCGCAGCACCCGTTGCGCGGGCGTGGTGGTGGCCTGCCGGGGCAACCGCCATGCGGGCTACCGCGTGTGCCTCTTGTTCACGGGGTTGTCTGCGCATGATCGCAATCGTCTGCGCGCGATCGCGCTCAGCACTTCGACCCTGGGTTTGCAGTGAAGGTTTAGCTGTTCGCTTTCCATGGAGACGTTTAAGAAGATACTGAACCTGGCCGTCGAGAGCGGCGCCTCCGATGTTCACATCAAAATCGGGGCGCCCGTCACGTTCCGCATCAATCGCGCTCTGGTGAACATCGAGTGTCCGATTCCCACGGAGGAATGGATCGAGAACGTGGCCGAACACATCATTCCCAAGCACGCCAAGAAGCGCTTCGAGGAGGAGCGCGAAGTGGATTTCTCCTATCACCTGCATGGGGTGGGACGGTTTCGGACCAACCTTTACCAGCAGCGCGGCGAGTTGTGCCTGGCCATGCGCTACGTGAAAACGCAGGTACCGAGTTTCCAGGAACTGGGGTTGCTTGATATCCTCAAGACTTTTGCCGAGGCCCCTCGTGGCATCGTTCTCCTGGCGGGAACCACTGGTTCTGGCAAATCCACCACGCTGGCGGCCATGATTGAGCACATCAATGCCCACCAGCGCCGCCACATTATCACGATGGAGGACCCCATCGAGTACGTCTTCGAGGACAACCAGAGTATCATCGAACAACGCGAGGTGGGCCTTGATACGCAGAGTTTTCACTCGGCGTTGCGCAACGTTCTCCGTCAGGACCCCGATGTCATCATGATTGGTGAGATGCGCGATGCCATCACCTTCGGGGCGGCCATGAGCGCCGCTGACACCGGCCACCTTGTGTTTTCGACCGTCCACACTACGAACTCGGCGCAGTCCATCATTCGTATTCTGGATTTCTTCAAAGCCGACGATCGCGAGCAAGTGCGCCGCCAACTGGCCGGAACCTTGCTGGCGGTGATCACCCAGCGAATGGTTCCCACGGTGGATAACCGAGTCACGCCAGCGTTGGAGATCCTCATCAATACGCCTATTGTGCGCAAGCTCATCGAGGAGAACCGTCTGGATAAGCTGCCCGCCGCCATTGAGACGGGCGTTGAGGACGGGATGCAGAACTTCAACCAGGCCCTCTACAAGCTGGTGATGGAAGGGAAGGTCAGCAAGGAAGAGGCGCTGAACAAGGCGACCAACCCGCAAACCCTGGAAATGAACTTCAAAGGCATTTTCCTCGACGAAGGGCGTCGTATTCTTGGCTGAGTCCGCAGTCTTTGAAGACCATCGGCCAGGCCTCCGCACGCAGACTGCGCCGACACCAGTCCCAGTGAATTCCGTCAACTCTACTCAAAGCCGAACTCATGAAAACCGCCTACGAACTGGCCATGGAGCGTTTGGCCAAGTCCGCGCCAGCCAGGAAACTGTCCGCGCGGCAAAAGGAAGCCATCGCGGAACTGGAATCCTCCTACAAGGCCAAAACGGCTCAGGTGGAGATTGGATTGAAAGCCGAAATGGAGCGCGCCTTGGAATCCGGCGATCTTGAGGCCGCTGAACAGGCTCGCGAGCGCCTCGCATCGGAGCGGCGCAAACTTCAAAGCGAGCTGGAGGAGAAAAAAGAGGCTGTCCGTCAGGGCAAAGCGTGAGTGCATTGGCTCGGTCCAGAGCTGCGATAGCTTCATCCCATGAAACGGAAGCACCTGCCAGTTGATCCCACCCCTGCTTCATTGGGGTTCGCCATGCCTGCCGAGTGGGAACCCCATGAGGCCACGTGGCTTGGATGGCCCCACAACGAGAGCGACTGGCCGGGGAAGCTCGACACGATCCGCTGGGTTTATGGGGAGATGGTGCGCGTGATTGCCCGCGGAGAACTGGTTCGCATTCTGGTCCGGTCGGCAGCGGAGGAAAAACTGGCCCGCAGCTACCTGAGCCGGGCTGGCGCCAACTTGCGTCAGGTGCGCTTTGTGGTTCACCCGACGAATCGCGGTTGGACCCGTGACAGCGGCCCCATTTTTGTGCGGCGGCGTCGCGGAGGGCGTTCGGAAACCGCCATTGTGCATTTTCACTTCAACGCCTGGGCCAAGTATCCCGATTGGCAGAAGGATTACCGGGTGCCAGAGACTGCGGCCCGGCGGTTGCGCAAACGCCTTTTTGAGGCTGAATACGAGGGGCGGCCTTTTGTTGTGGAAGGAGGGGGCATCGAGGTGAACGGCCGTGGCACCTTGCTCACCACCGAGGAATGTTATCTTCATCCCACCGTGCAGGTGCGCAATCCTGGTCTGGGCCGGCGGGAGATCGAAGAGACGCTCCAACGCTACCTGGGGGTGAAAAACGTGCTGTGGCTGGTGGCGGGTCCTGTGGGTGATGACACGCATGGTCACATTGACGACGTGTGCCGTTTTGTGAACCCCCGCACACTGGTCCTGATCAAAGAAACCAACCCCAGGGATGTGAACTACCGGCCTTTGGCGGAGAACTGGGAACGCATTCAGGACTTGCGGCTTGAGGACGGGTCCAGGCCGGAAGTCATACCCCTTCCTATGCCGGCCCCTCTCTTCTTCGACGGGTGGCGGCTCCCGGCCAGTTACGCCAATTTCTACATCTCAAACCACGCGGTGATTGTCCCCACCTTCAATGATCCCAAGGACCGGCAGGCTCTCGGAATCCTGGCGGAGTTATTCACGGATCGAGAGGTAATTGGCATTCACGCGGTGGACCTTGTGCTCGGGTTTGGTTCACTGCATTGCCTGACGCAGCAGCAGCCCCGCTAGCTTCTCGCTGGCAGTGTGGTGTGCAAGCGATGGTCTCCGCCGCCGGGGCCGCGGCAGCCGCAAGCTCAAGCGTTGACCAAAGGGTTTTGTCGGGGAGCATCCTGCCCGGCGGTCTTCTGGCGGGCTTGCATCCAGGTAATCGCCGAGTAAACCAGGCTGTGCGCGGCTTTCAGGCCAAGTTTATGTTTGATGTTCTCCCGGTGCACATTGACTGTGCGGCGGCTGAGATTGAGCTTGGCGGCAATTTCCCGTGTGCCGAGCCCCAGGCCGAGCAACCCGAAGACCTGGAGTTCGCGGCTCGAGAGTTTTCCCGTGACCTCATCGTCCCTTTCCCCGAAATAGGCCTTCTTCAGCATCACGGCGGTCAACTCAGGGTTCAGGTAGATTTCGCCGCGCAAGACTGTCTCCAGGGCGGTGACCAGGTCATCTCCACTCTGGGCCTTGGTGATCAGGCCGTGGGCCCCCGCTTTCAATGCCGTCTCGCCGACGACGAGATCCTCCTTAAGCACCAGCACCAGAACGCGCAACCCCGGAAACTCTTTGCGCAGTGACTTGATCTGGCTTGGCGCACTCTGACCTCCGAGGGAGAACCCGAGGATAACTACGTTGGGTCGTTGCGCTTTGATCAGGGGCCGCCCGGTTTCCAGCGAATCCGCCTCCCCGCAGCACACCAGGGTCTGTTCCCGGGCCAGACGCGCCTTCACTCCTTCGCGAAACAGGGGATGGTCATCAATCACCAGCACTGTCGCCACTTTGGGGGGAGGCGCATGAGGCGCCGCGGATTCCTGGTCGTGCTGATGGTCAAGTTGATCGGCCAGGATCGGCTCGTGGGACGAATGCTCGGAACTCGTCCGTGTCGTACTCCCGCTGGCAAATCCAGATTTCACTTCATCATCTGCGGTTAAAATGCAACCTGTGTCCATACTCACTCGACCCTCGTCCACCCTTGCCATGCGCTTGAGTCAGGTGCTCTTGCTCTCAAACTGTCCGACCGTTGGCTGCGAGGGGGGCTTTCCCATCGTGGTCGGCCTTGTTTTCGATCACTTCAGTCGGCTACTCGTTCACGATTTCGAAGGGCCTTTTGCAACCCTTCAGCACTTCACACACACGTCGCACCCTGCCCAGTTTCCAACACTTTCCATCTGGCCTCAGGCTTTCCTGGCTAAACGGGTCTAACGAGCCTGGGCCACAAACCAGACACAAATGTAGCAAGAGTCCTGCCAATCAACGATTTAAGGGTCCAAGCGACTTGTCAAAATCCTAATGTAAGTATTTGTTCTATAATATGTTACAACAAAGTAACACTATGGCAATCTGCTGGATCGAAACCTAGTCAGGTCCCAAGCTCTGTAAAGAGGGCTGACTGTTGGAGAAGCCGATGCCATAGTTTGACGGATACCTTTGGAACAATAATTAAGCTATCAAACTCTATTTGAAGTACTTACATGGTATGTTAACAAAACCGACACTTGTTGGCTACTCCAGAAACTTACCTTCGGTTCTTATGCCCATTCTTTCAATGGGACCAATGCTTCTGTAAATGATTTTCTAACAAAGGCTTTCACGATCAGTACCACGCGACTTTGTCTCTCCAAGACCTGATCGAACCTTCCGAGGCCATTCAAGGAATGGGTGGCGCGGATGGCGGGGGGATTGGTGGATTTGAAGTGGTGGATCCGGTGAGGGCCTCGCGCCATGAGGCCATTCGAGCTTGGGCGATATGGTGCTCTGCCTTCACTTTGTCCCCAGCCTTCATGTAGAAAAGAGAGAGGTTGGTGTGCGCGAGTGGATCGGTGGGGCGAAGTTGCTCGGCGCGATGTCCCTCTTCGATCGCGGCCTTGATGTTGCCCATGCGGTAATGGCACATGGCCAGAGACAGCCGCGCATCGTAGAAGTCGGGCGCGTCACCGACAAGGGCCGCAAGTTTGCCCAGCGCGGCGGGGTAATCGCCCCGGGTGTAATCGAACATGGCCTCGTCGTAGCGTTCCTCAGTGGTCATAATGTTTTTGACAGGGAGGGATATGGCATGATTCATGGAGGGCTGCAACGGGGAACACTGCGGCGCATGCGCATTAGACTCATTTCAACGGACTTCGACGGCACTCTGCACGCGGAGACAGAGGATCCACCGGTGCCGGAGGATCTTCAGGTCCTGCTGGCCGACCTCCAGGCCGCCGGGGCCTCGTGGGTCATCAACACGGGACGGGACCTTTCCGGTCTGCTCGAGGCGGTGGGCCGGGCGCGTCTGCGGGTTCGCCCGGATTTTGTGGTGGTGGTGGAGCGCGCGATCTACCAACGTCAAGGGTCGGCGTATGTGGCAGTGGAACCCTGGAACGGGCAATGTGAGCGGATGCACCTGGAGTTGTTCCAACGCATTACGCCTGACCTGCCGGCGCTTAAGGCCTGGGTACAGGCCCGATTTCGGGCGTTGATCTATGAGGACAACTTTTCCCCTTTTTGTGTGATCGCAACCAGTAACGGCGAGATGGATGCGATTCAAGAGCACCTGGCCGAGTATTGCCGGAGCGTGCCCGGGCTGGACGTGATGCGCAATGACGTGTATTCGCGGTTCAACCATGCGGATTTCAACAAGGGGACTGCGCTGAGAGAAGTTGCCAGAATCCTTGGAGTCAAGGCGGAGGAGACAGTCGCGGCGGGCGACCATTGGAATGATCTGCCGATGTTGTCCTGGTCGCTGGCCCATGGGCTGATCGCGCCCGCCAATGCGATCGAGCCAGTGAAGGCGGCCGTGCAACGGCAAGGGGGCTACGTCAGTGGCCAGCCGTGGGGGCACGGCGTGGCCCGTGGTTTGGAACGGTTGCTGGGGTAAATGGGGTGTTCTGGCGGGTCTGCGGGGTCGGGGCACCGAAGCGATTCCACTGAGGAAGTGATCTCCTCAGGCTGCCTGCCAGGCCAGTGTTATCTTAAGGCACTCCAGGCAATTGGAGGCTGAGGTTGTAACGCCGGTCTTTGGCCTCCCGTTCAAACACGGGCCCCACATGGACAACGACATCGGAGCCGCTGGCGGTGACCGTGGCGCAATCCGGCGAGCCGGACCGCTCGCCGGGGCCGGGATGAATCACCCGTGCGGATTTGAGCTTTGGAGTGCGCCCATTGATGCGTGGGTAACCAAAGGTGACGTTGACCTCGGGGATGGGGCTGCGAGGGATCTGCGCCGTGGCATAGATTTCGACAAACGCAGCATGGCGGTCCCAGAAAGTGAGATCCTTCCCCTCAAAACGCAGACTGCCAATGTAGCGCGTCAGGCCGGTTTCCCAAACGGTGACAAAACAACTCACCCAGGTGTAGTCCTTGCCGTCCACTGATTCTGTGTCGCAAGCGCGCAAGCTCCAGGTGTAGCGGCCTTTAGTCCAGGCCAGGGGGCGGCGCACGCTGACAAAGTCTCCCTCGTAACCTGCGGCCTCGAAGTGGGAATCGTCAGCGCCTCGGGCCTGGTTGACCGATAACCTGCCCTGGCCCCATCGGGAGAAGATGCCGCCTTTGCCCAGGTGGACCCGTGTGGGGTTGGTGCGCGATTGCCATCCATTGCAGTTGGATTGCAGGCCCCCGTAGAAGCGTATGCCCCCAAGTTCACCCAGTCCGCAGGGGGCAATGTAGAGGTTCACGTTGGTGGAGATGTCGCGGTCTATGGTGACGTCCAGATCCAGCGACTCGAAGTGCGGTGTGGGGCTGTCGAAGTTCCACCAGATATCGGCGAGGTGCCATGGCAGGCGCGGCCATGCCGGGGCAACCGATGGCTGGTTGGTGGCGGGAGGTTCAGCGGCGCCCAGAAGCCGAAACGCCAGCGAGAGAGCCAGCCATGCCATCGCGGCGGCACTCAGGGAATCAGTGGAATTCAATTTCAGCGATGGCGGCATAGGGCGTCTGGTTGTGGCTGCTCAGGGGGATGATCCGAAAGAATTTCGCGGTGACAGGCCGGGTGAACATCACCTTTTTGCGATGTGCGTCGGCGGGAAACCCGGCTTTAGCCAGCAGCGTGTTCCACGTCGTGCCGTCCAGGCTGGTTTCCAGAGCGTATTCTTTGATCCAGCCGTTGCGGTTGTTGTCCTGGCGTGGCAGCAGGGAAAACCCGGCCAGGGAGATGGGTTGCTTGAACTCGATCTGAAACTGGTGGGGATACCCTGGTTTGCTCGATGTCCACTCCGTATGCCACATCGTCTCCGTGTTGGCATCGCAGGCCTTTTCGGGCTCATAAGCGGGCTCACAACTGCTGGCCTTCACCGCTTTGATTGCCGGATGATTGAAAACGGCGGTTTCGCCAGCCAACGCCTGAACCTGCTCCACCGAGAGCGGGACGGTTGGCGAGAACTTCGGGGTGGCCATGTAGCGCAACAGGGAGTGAAGCATCTGGCGGGCGACAGGATTATTGGTTGCGCCAGCGCGCAGGTCCGCGCTGCAGACCAGCAGTTTGCCGCGCCGCACCTTGGCCTCGAAGATGAGGCCGAGTTTCCGCGCGGTGAACCAGTCGTCAATGATTTGGACCGTGGGCTGGAGGGCCGGTGGCAGGCTGTCGAGAATCATCGCGCCCGCGTTGTGGACCACATACCACCATTGCCAGTTGCTGAAGTTGTCCGTAGGGAAACGGGCCAGCGCAGGGTGTTTGGCATCGCAGAGGATGCCCAGCGTGTGGGGGGCCTGGCGGCGGGTCCATGCCGTGTTCCAAAAGATGCTGGAAAAGCCCAGAGCGACCTTGCCCAGCTTCGGGTCGCCCTTGACGCGATTAGGCGGGATAGTCAGCAAAACCTTGCCACCCGCGTCCAGGCGGGCCACCGCGTCGGTGCTGAGTTCATCCACCCAAAGGACGTCGTCCGGGGTTCGTGTCTCCACCGAAGCCGGATAGATCCAGACATCCCAGTCGTTTTTGAAGCCTGTGCCCTGAAGGCTAACGACCAATTTCGCCTGCGCCGGCGCCGGGACGCGGTTGAGATTGATCCGCACCTCGCCCAGTGCTGTGCCATTGTTGACAGGAATGGTTTCGGCAGGAATGGCTCCCTGCTGGACGATCTTGCGGTCGGTGACGAGTTCCCAATGGACGGTCGCCCCCTGAAGGGGAGCGGGGCCGAAGTGGGCGATCTCCAGCCGTGCTTCCAGCGTTTCGTCGGTCGTAAAGACCCGCTTCGAAAGTCGGGCCAGGGGCACGGTGCTGTTGCAGAAACGACGGAATTCTTCAGGTTTGACATAGCCCTTCTCTTCCCAGAAGGGGTCAAGGACTCCCACCAGGGCGGTTCCCTGGCCTGGAAAATCGTGCAGGTCCAGTAGTTGGAACCCGCCCATGCCCGGGGTGCGCAGAGCGGATTCGATGTCCTCCTTGTAGCACAGGGTTTGGAGTTTGCCGGAAGCGTAAAGGAAGGCGCGAGCCTGGTGGCCGAGATGGTGGGAGGCGAGGAGATCGCGGAAAATCTCGAAATTGCGTGGTTTCAAGTAGCCCCGGTATTTTCGCATTTCATCAAAGTTGGGGTAAACACACCATTGGCCGATTTCATGGCTGATGACGGGGACGGCGCGTTGCTGAATGTAGTCACGATAGTCGGTCATAGTTTCTGGCGGGCGCGCGTTGATCCGGCTTTTCAGACCGCCCCCCCACGCCTGGATCCGCGGGTCCGGAGATACATGAAACTGGTTCTCCGGTATCTGGGGCCAGCCTGCTCCGCTGGTGTAAAGACGACGGCTGTCCCGGGCCTTGTAATGCTCGACCCATTTGGCCAGGAACTGGGCGTGTCGGGGACCGCCGGGCTCGTTTCCATAGGGCATAAGCACGAAACTTGGATGATTGCCGTAGTATTTTAGAATGCGGTCTGCCTCTTCGTAGATCCAGCGGTCCACGGGTTTGCCGTCACCGAGCGTGGTCGAGGCGTTGGCCCAGGAAGAACATTCGACCTGATAGTAAAAACCCATCTCGTCAGCAGCCACGAAAGCGGCTTCCGGCGGGCAATGGGAGTGGAAACGCAGGTGGTTGAGACCGTGGGCACGGGCGACGCGAAGGATACGCTTCCACTCTTCAACATCGAGTGCCGGATGGCCGGTTCGCGGGAAAATGCTGCATTCGAGAGTGCCCCGTAGAAACGCCGGGGTTCCGTTGATGGTGAATTGGGTGCCGCGGGTGGAAAACTCGCGGAAGCCAAAGACGATGGTGGCGGGAATGCCAGGGGGCAGGGGGTCACGCACGATTTGAGCCTCGCACTCATACAGGGCCGGGTTGAACTCGCTCCAGAGTTTGGGAGCGTTGGGGAGGCGCAGGTTGACCTCCACCGTGGTTTCCCGCCAGGGCAAGCCTGAGGCTGCGGAGCACTGGAATGC
>Ga0073934_10008069_pt1 | contig 14255 bp, 14 predicted proteins | sample LarsenN4metaG_FD_76834 | JGI IMG/M metagenome (GOLD analysis project Ga0073934, IMG submission 76834) | Hot spring sediment bacterial and archeal communities from British Columbia, Canada, to study Microbial Dark Matter (Phase II) - Larsen... ...
GGTCCGGTATGTCGGTGGCAGCCGAGGGAGTCACCATCGCCTTTCGTCCCTCGTGGGATATCGCCATTGAAGGCTTGGCGGCGTCGCTAGCAGTGGGATTGTTAGCGGGTCTGGCTCCCGGATGGACTGCCGCTCGAACGGAGATTGTACCCGCGCTACGACACGCATGATGCGAAAATCTCGACTGAGGCAAGATGCCAGGTCGAATACAGAACATGGCAAGGATGCCGAATATGAGACGTGCTCTATCCAGATTGTTGGTCGTCGGGGCTGTCGTCTGTCCAGGTGTAGCCGAGGCGCAAACTTTGCGGTTGCCCAGTATTACCGCCGATTCCTCACCGGAAAACCAACTCGAAAAATCCGACATTCAATTTCAATCAATTGCGCGTCAACAGCCGGTGACATCCCCGGAGGGAGCGATGCTGCCAACTCCCAGCGACGGAGAGTTGCTGCCGCCGGCCATTACGTCGCCAGATGGCGAAGTCACGCTGCAAAAGTTGGAACAGATGGCTCTGGCGGGTAATCCGGCTGTCGCTCAGGCGGAGGCACGCGTTCGGGCGCTGCGCGGCAAGTGGGTGCAAGCCGGACTGCCACCCAATCCTTCGGCCGGTTACCTCGCGTCCGAGATCGGCGATTCTGGACGCGCAGGTCAGCAAGGTGGATATGTCGGTCAAGAGTTTATCACCGGCGGGAAGCTGCGGCTTAATCGAGCGGTAGTTTCGCAAGAGATTCAGCAAGCCGAACAGCAGCTCGCTGGCATGCGACTTCGTGTGCAAACCGACGTTCGCAAGGCTTATTACTCCGCCCTCGTGGCACAAAGGCGGGCCGACCTGGCCGCAGAATTGGCCGGCGTTAGCGGTGAAGCAGTCCGGGCGTCGCAGGAGTTACTGAAAGCCGAAGAAATTCCACAGGCCGGTTTGTTACAGACGCAAGTTGAACAGCAGAACGCCGCCATCTTGGCTCTCGCCGCCCAAAATGAACAGCAGGCGGCCTGGCGACGGCTATCGGCTGTCGTCGGAAGCGATCTCTCAATTCGACGGCTCACCGGCGACGTTGGCCAACTACCTGGACTGCTCAATTGGGATGAACAGCTTGTACGAGTCACGACGACAAGTCCCGAAGTTTCGGCCGCGATAGCCGAGTTGGCGCGTGCCCAAACGGCGCTGCAACGGGCCCGAGTCGAGCCTATTCCCGACATTAACACCCAATTCGTTGTCCAGTTCGACAACGCAACGGAGGACACCATCGCAGGCGTTCAAATGGGCATTCCACTGCCGCTTTGGAATCGCAATCAGGGCGGTATCCGCCAAGCCGAAGCTGAAATAACACAAGCACGGCGCAATGCGGATCGTGTCGAGCTGAATCTCAAGCAGCGGTTAGCGGCTGCCTTCCAGGAATACTCAACAGCTCGATCGCAAGCCGAGACCTACAGCACACAGATTTTGCCCAAAGCGAAAGAAACCTTTGATTTGGTACAGCGCGGTTATCGCTTAGGCGAGCTTGGCTACCTCGATCTGTTGAACGCCCAGCGGACCTATTCTCAGACCAACTTGGCCTATCTCGATGCGCTCGGTGCTCTATGGCGGAGTTGGGCCGAGATCGAAGGACTGCTACTTAGCGACAGCCTGGCGAATCCCTCTCCGTAATGATTTTACTTTTCTCTCAACGTGACTCGAACTGAGTTAAGATATGATCCGCTCTTCCCTATTTAGTGCTGTTACTGTCGGAGCAATCGCTGCCGCATCACTGGGCTGCCGAACCGCAACAAACGCAATTCCGGGATTTAAGTGGGCTTCACCGAGCAATCGCGTGCCGGCCGAAGCATCGGTTGCGATAGTTGACCAATCCTCACCAACCGCTTCCCCACCGCTCTCTGCACCAACTACTGGCGGGACAGCCGGTAGCGAAGTTAGTGCCGGCGAAGATTCGCCCAACAAAGATCCTCTACGCGGCTTTTACCCTGAAGATTTGCCTGAGTCTACTAATGCAACGAGAGGCGGATTTGTTTCAGGCGGGTTCTCATCAGGGTCCGGTAGTTCAGGTTCGTCCAGCGGATGTACGTCAGGTTGTTGTCCACATTAACAAGGTGAAGTCATAACGTGGGGGAAAGGTATCATGACACGGAAAAGCTGGCGCGGACGGCCCTATACGTTTTTGCCCGCTGACCGGAAGTATCTGGCAGAACTCATTCGGGAGCATGGAATCGCTGGAGCGCGGCGTCAAACAGGCATCCCGATTTGCGACCATACTTTGGGCAAAATCGCCCGTGAATTCGGAATCGTGCTTCCCAAGGGTCGACGGCCCAAGGCGGCATAGCGTGACTTTAGAACGTGATATGTCGTGGGAGTGCTGGGATTGCCGTTGCCGACCGCTGGCAATGTGTATTTTGGCCATATTTTCCCAGCGTTTACCGGGATCGGGATGCGCTGGAGCGCATGGTCGCCGGAAGCTGACCTAGACTAACTTGAGCCTGTTGCGGAGAATTCTAAGTCGTTTCGCCAACATCCCTTAGTTAACTCGCTGTCGATGAAACCGTTCGTCGTAATTGTCGTTGGCCTTCATGTGCTGGCACACAGCATCTTCGGGTGCTGTGGCCACGTATTCGCTTCGGCATCGCAAAATGCCGCCGGGCACTGCCGTAGCCACAAGGCGGCTGCGCATCGCCACGAGAAGGAAAATTCCCGCAACGAACACGAGACTCCGCAGCCTGACTCGTCGCAACATGTTCCACATGCCTCGTGCGAATACTGCGACGTGTCTGACCAGGGCCAGCATCCCGGCGAACAACACGTATGTCCGCACGACTCATGCCATTGGCTGGCATCCCAAACCGTAACGGCAAATAGCCTCCTTGATCACGGCCTAGATTTCTTTGTTCCGGTGCCACCACCAGCGGCAGTTGCATTGCAGTCGGCTTGGCAACAGTCGACCGATTTTGCCGGTGGCCGAATTTGTGCGCCACCATTGCGCCTCCATCTTGCGCTTGGCGTGCTTCTAATCTGAGCCCCCGCCAATTCCTGCGCGATCTCTCGCGCACCGCTTGTGACAAGCGTTTGCATTGCCTCAAGCGCGTTCGGCGTGCGTTTGCATTTGACCAGTCTGGCCACGCATTCATTTGGAGTTGCCCCTCCCTTTTATTTCGGGAAGCGCCCAGCAACAAAGGTTTCGTTTTATGTCGAGCTCAACCAATCAGTCCCGATTGAACGGTCGCCGCTGGCTGATCGCCGTCGGCATTGTGGGAATCATTTCTGCGGCCGCTTGGGCGACCAGTTCTCGCTGGTGGCCAATAGCATCGGGGGCCAAAACTGTCGAGGCAGAGCACGCCCACGCCGGCCATGACCATGAGCACGGCGAGGCGGAGCACGACCATAGCCATCCAGGCCATGCCGAGGCGTCCTCCATCGAACTCAGCGTCAAAGCGCTGAAAAACATTGGATTTCAGCCGGTGACGATCAAGCTCGGTTCCTTTGAGCGGACGGTGACGATGCCGGCCATTGTGGTCGAACAACCCGGCCGAACGCAGATTCATATCACGGCACCGCTGACGGGCGTAGTGACCGACATCTATGCCGCCCAGGGCCAAGCGGTTGAGCCGGGCAGCCCAATGTTTGACATTCGGCTTACGCATGAGGAACTGGTGACAGCCCAGCGGGAATACCTGCAAACTGCGGAAAATTTAGATGTGGTCAATCGTGAGATCACCCGGCTCGAATCCCTCGGCGAAGGCGTTATCGCCGGAAAGCGCATTCTGGAGCAGAAGTACGAGAAGCAAAAGCTCGAAGCCACATTGCGGGCTACGGAGCAAGCACTTTTGCTTCATGGATTAAACCAGGAGCAAATTCAAGAGATCTTCAAGACACGAAAACTGCTTCAATCTCTAACGATTCGAGCGCCGGCGCATTCCCACACAGGCGACGGAACTCATGCCGACCATCTTTTCCACGTGCAGAGCCTTCCAGTTTCGCTCGGCCAACAGGTTGAGGCGGGGCAAGAGCTATGTGTACTGGCTGATCATTGCGAGCTATTCATCGAGGGTCGAGCGTTTGAGGACGACGCTTCGCGGCTGCGCGACGCTGCACGCAAGGGCTGGGATGTCACAGCGAAACTGCTGGTCGGCGATAAGGAGACGCAGGAAGTTCGTGGGCTTAAACTCCTGTATCTTGCCGACCATGTTGATCCCGAGTCACGTGCGTTCCGTTTTTACCTTCGGTTGCCGAATGAGGTGACGCTTGATCAGCAAACCCCCAACGGCCCTCGTTTCATCGAATGGCGGTTCAAGCCCGGTCAACGCATGGAGCTTCGGGTGCCCGTCGAACGCTGGGAGGAGCGCATCGTGCTTCCCGTCGACGCAGTCGTCGAGGAAGGTGCAGAAACATACGTCTATCGACAAAATGGTGACCACTTCGATCGTGTGCCCGTGCATGTTGAATATCGGGACCGCGACTCCGTCGTCATAGCCAACGACGGTTCTGTGTTTTCCGGCGATGTCGTGGCCGGCCGGGGCGCTTACCAAGTACATTTGGCCCTCAAAAACAAATCTGGCGGCGGTATTGATCCGCACGCCGGTCATCAACATTAGAAGGTTTTGCCAGGGTCCAAAAGTGCTCCCATTCCGACGGACAGAACTATGTGGATGCTTTTCAAAGCTGCGGTTTCCGCCGGAATTATCGTTGCGGTATCGGAAATTTCCCCGAAGTACCCCCGTTGGGGCGCCGTGCTATTGTCATTGCCGGTCGTCAGTCTTTTGGCGTTTATGTGGATTTGGCTCGACCAGCGAAATCTACCTGTCATCACAAAGCTGGCTCGCGAAACGCTCGTTCTCGTCCCTCTGGGATTGCCGTTTTTTATTCCGCTTGCATTGTGTGATCGCCTTCAATTGGGATTCTGGTCAGCGTTTGCTTTGGGCACCGTGTTGGCAATTCTGACGATCAGTGCATGGCTGCGATTCGCCGCAAGCTAACGAGATCGCAGTAGGATAAAGGGATTTTTTCAAATGCTTAACGCCGTCATTCGATTCTCACTCCAGAATCGCGTTCTGGTGATTGCCATAGCAGTGTTTCTGATCGTCTACGGAAGCATTCAGGCATACCGGTTGCCGATCGACGTGTTTCCAGATCTCAACCGGCCTCGCGTCGTAATAATGACCGAGGCGCCTGGAATGGCTCCCGAAGAAGTGGAGACGCTCATTTCGTTCCCATTGGAAACGGCGCTTAACGGCGCAACGGGCGTTCAGGACGTGCGAAGTTCGTCTGGCGTCGGCCTGTCGGTCGTCTATGTCGAGTTCGACTGGGGAACCAACATCTACAACGACCGCCAGATCGTGAATGAGCGATTGGCCCTGGTGGCTGATCGGTTGCCCGAAGGCGTTAAGCCACAGCTTGCGCCAATTTCGTCGATCATGGGACAGATTCAGATCATCGGCATGTACAGCGACGGCAACAAAACCTCTCCGATGGAGCTGCGAACGCTGGCCGATTGGGTCGTTCGGCAGAGGTTACTGACCATTCCGGGCGTTTCCCAAGTGATTGTCATGGGGGGCGAGCGTAAGCAGTTCCAAGTCTTGGTCGACCCCAATGAGTTGCTTCGTTTCGGTGTCACTCTCCAGGAAGTAAAGACGGCTCTACGTGGCAGCAATCAAAATACCGCGGGCGGATACCTGGATGAGCAGGGTCCAAGCGAGTATCTGGTTCGATCCCTCGGTCGAGTCAAAACGGTTGGCGAACTGGAGCGAATTGTCGTCAAACATCGCGATGGCCAATCTATACGATTGGCGCAGGTGGCTCGAATCATCGAAGGACCCCAAGCGAAGCGCGGCGACAGCTCGGCGTTCAAACGAGATAACCAGGGAACCTTTGAAGGCGGGCCGGCCGTTGTGCTCACGATCACGAAGCAGCCCAATGCGGATACGCGCCAGGTAACCGAAAAGGTCAGCCAAGCGTTGGTCGAACTTGCACCATCACTGCCCCATGACGTTCGCGTACTCCCTGATCTCTATGAGCAAAAGACGTTCATTGACTTGGCGATTAAAAATGTGATGGAAGCGCTGCGCGATGGCGGCATCCTCGTCGTCGTTATCTTGTTCCTGTTTCTGATGAACTTGAGAACAACTTTCATCACACTGACTGCCATACCGCTCTCAATTGTTGTCACTGCTCTAGTCTTCGCGACTTTTGGTCTCTCAATTAACACCATGACCCTTGGTGGACTCGCCGTCGCGATCGGCGAGCTTGTCGACGATGCAATCGTCGACGTGGAGAATATTTTCCGCCGACTGCGAGAGAACAGGCACAAGAAGACCCCAATCCACCCACTACAGGTTGTTTTCCAGGCCAGCACCGAGGTCCGTAACTCGATTGTTTACAGCACGATGATTGTCGTGCTGGTATTTGTGCCGCTGTTTGCGCTATCCGGCATGGAAGGAAAGCTGTTTACTCCGCTGGCAATCGCGTACATCGTTTCAATTCTCGCGTCACTCGTGGTTTCACTCACAGTGACTCCCGTCCTTTCCTACTGGCTCCTGGGAAACGCACGGTTGATGGAGCGCGAGGGCGACGGGTTTGTGTTGCGATTCTTAAAGTGGGTCGCCGAGCGCATTATCCGCTTCAGCCTTAGCTTCTCGGTGCCCGTTTTGCTCGTGACCGTGGTGGCTGTTGCGTTGGCCTTTCTCTCCTTAATGCGACTGGACCGCGACTTCCTCCCGCCGTTTAACGAAGGAGCCATGCAAATCAACGTCCTGCTCCCTCCGGGCGCATCATTGTCCAAAGTCAACGAAGTTGCTGCCCAGGTGGAACACCGACTGCAACAGATTGACGATATTGACGCATTTGTCCGCAAGACGGGACGGGCGGAACTCGACGAACATGCGGAAGGAGTAAACGTCTCCGAGATTATCGCCACGATCAATCCTCACACGGACCGCGAGCGCCACGAAGTGATCGAAGAAATCAGTGAGGCGCTTGCCGACATTCCGGGGATCGTGACAGCCGTTGAGCAACCGTTAGCTCACCTCATTTCGCACATGCTGTCCGGCGTCAAAGCCCAGGTCGCCGTCAAGCTCTATGGTGATGATTTAGACGTTCTCCGCCGCGAAGCACAAAAGATGCAGGCCGCGATTGCCGGTGTGCCGGGCGTGCGCGACCTGCAGGTAGAGCAGCAAGTCCTTATCCCTCAACTGCGGATCGAGGCCGATGGCAACAAACTGGAGCAGTTTGGCCTGCTTCGGCTCGATGTCAATGAATTTGTCGAAATGGCAATGCAGGGCGAGGTCGTTTCCGAAGTGCTCGATGGTCAACGAACGTTTGACCTTGTCGTTCGACTTGATGAACCATACCGCGAAGACCTTGATACGCTGAAGCGTTTGGTGATCAACAGCCCATCCGGCGGCACCGTAAAGCTCGAAGACGTCGCTCGCATCTACAAGGCAGCCGGGCCGAACACGGTGAATCGCGAGCAAGTCCGGCGGCGAATTGTCGTTCAATGCAATGTTAGCGACCGCGGCCTGGTCGACGTGGTTGAGGACATCAAAGAGCGGCTCAAGCCGATTGAAGCCGCCCTGCCGACCGGATATTTCACTGTTTACAGCGGACAGTTCGAAAGCCAGCAGTCGGCGTCGCGGACGATTGCCGTGCTCTTCGTCGCGTCGCTGATCGGCATCTTCCTCGTGCTTTTTACGATGTTTCGATCGGCCAATCTGTCCCTTCAAGTCATGGCGGCCATCCCAATGGCGTTCATCGGCGCGGTTGCTGCCCTGGTGATTACCAAGCAGACGGTAACGGTGGCCGCAATGGTCGGATTTATTGCGCTCGTGGGCGTCGCGTCGAGGAATGGAATTCTATTGCTAAACCACTACCTGCATTTGGTCGAGTTCGAGGGTGAAAAATGGACGAAAGAAATGATCGTTCGTGGCGGTTTGGAGCGGCTCGCCCCGGTACTAATGACCGCGCTTTGCGCGGGTATTGCCCTCGTGCCGCTCACGCTCGCCGCCGGCGAACCCGGCAAGGAAATTCTCTATCCCGTCGCGACGGTTATTGTTGGCGGCTTGATTAGCTCGACGCTGCTCGACTTTATCGTCCGGCCGGCGTTGTTCTGGTCGCTCGGAATCGGCGCCGCACGCCGCGTGGTCGAATCGGAGGAGCAACACGTGCCGCTTGTTGACGTTGAGGAATTCGCCTACGCCGAATAGCTCCGATCGGCTTCTTGTTATCTTTGTCCCAGATCCAATTGAAAGGAGTCCGAATGTAGCCGAAACAATCTCTTGGCTTTATGTATTTCACAATTTTGTAGGAGATTTCCAATGAACTATCGCATGACGCAACTGTCCCTTTCAATTTGTGCTGTTGTCGCTTTTGGATCAGCGGGATGCACCCGAAATTCGTCTCAGTCACCCGCCCCAGGAGCGTCGGAGCACGAGCACGCACACGCCAGCGCCGGACCTCATGGCGGGAGCCTGATTGAACTTGGCGAAGAAGAATATCACGCGGAGCTGGTGCATGACGAGGCAGCCGGCACCGTCACAGTGTATTTGCTTGATTCGGCGGCAAAGGCCGCCGTGCCGATTGACGCGACAGAGGTGGTCATCAATCTGAAGCACGAGGGTCGAGGCGAACAGTTCAAACTTGCGGCGTCAGCCAACCCCGGTGATTTACCCGGCAAATCGTCTCGGTTCGTTTCCCAGGACGCGGAGCTCGCAGCCGATTTGGACCGGGAAGGCGCCGAAGCCCAAATCGCGGTGACTATCAACGGCAAGCCGTATCGTGGCTCGATCGAGCACGAGCACGCACACGAATGAGCATTAGCCCGAGCGAATTCGAGGGGCAGGCCGATGAAGAATACTCATTGGCCACGGTGTTTTGCGCACTCGCACAACTCGAACCAACCACCATAAGCGAGCACAGGGAGGTGCTCTGTAATGCTTCAACTATTCCGTCGTAATTCGAAGAAGCTTCAGGCCCGGCGCGAATGGCAGCATGTCGGCCTCGTTGCCGGCTATTTGGCTGGCCGCCACTTCGTGGGCACCAAAGATCTGCATTACGGCTATTGGGACAATGGGCTAGCGCCAACTATCTCCAATCTGGCACGTGCCCAGGAAGACTATTGCGATTTCTTGCTCCAGCACATTCCCGCGAGCGGCAAACGCATTCTTGACGTAGGCAGCGGTGCCGGCAGTGTGGCCGACAAGTTGATTGCGCGAGGGCACGAGGTCGATTGTGTCAGCCCGTGCACTTTCCTCAATGGGCAGGCACGGAAATTGCTCGGAGATAGAGCCTGTCTCTTTGACTGCCGTTACGAGGAGTTCCGCGCATCAGGGCTGTACGATGTTGTCCTGTTCTGCGAGAGCTTTCAATACATTGAGATGGCTACCGCTTTGGAAAATGCCGCCCGTCAATTGCGATCCGGCGGAAAGCTTGTCATCTGTGACTTCTTCCGCAAGGAAATTGACGGCCGCAGTCCGATCAGCGGCGGATATCGGCTTCGAGGATTCTGGGACACAATCTCTCGCTTTCCGTTTCGTATTATTCGAGACCTGGATATCACCTCGAAAACCGCCCCAACTTTTACGGTGATTAACGACGCGTTCAACGAGGTGCTTCGGCCGGTTTGGAGCGAAGCGATGTCAACCTTCAGTAGGACGCATCCCGTTTGGGCAACTTGTGCGATGTGGTGGTTTCGAAGCCGGATCAGCAAATTCGAGAGCAAATACTTCGGCCGTGTGCGCACCGCGGAAATGTTCGAAAAGTTCAAGACTTACCGGCTCATGGTCTTTGAGCGGTCGTTGAGAGAATTCACGTCGGCCGATAGTCAATGACCCAGGCAATCCCGGTGAGTGTCTCTCGCACGATCGGACGGTACGGCCGGAATATTCGACACCGCCTGTTATTACTCGCGACGTTTCGACCGATGACGCATATAATTGCTCGTCCTCACCAACGGAATGGCGGATGGGTTCCAGGGCGATGGAACGCAATCCCTTATTGGGAGGAGGAGCTATTAAAATGGTCAAGCAGTTTGGCATTGCGGCGCTTGTCGGCATGGCGATGCTGTTGCCGGCAACTGGCGCGATGGCACAGCATGGGCATGGGCATGGTGGCCACGGACACGGCCATGGACACGGGCATGGACATGGTCACGGCCACGGCCATATTGGTGTCCATGTTGGCGGTTTTGGTCACCACCACCACTCAGGCTGGAGCTATGTCCTGCCACATTACGATCGCCACTATCACGGCAGCTACTACCTGTATGGGGGAACTAACTACTACATTCCGCGCACCTATGTCACGGATCCTGACACGTACGTGGTCGCCAAGCCGGTCCCGATCGAGTTCGGTGGCTACGCCTACGTGGATGACTTGTCTGGCCGCCTAGAGCGGCTTGCCAACGAGCTGTGCCTCGACCTGCACTACAACTACCGGCACAATCCGGGCTTCGCCGACACTTACCGTGAGGCGTATCGAATCCTTGAAACGGCTAAGTATATCCATGCCGAAGAGAATCAAGCTGACCGTGCCGAAGTCGCCCGCCGGCTCAATGAACTCGACGGCCAGTTCCACCAGGTGCAAGCGGAAGTAAGTAATTGGAGCCGCCGACATGTCCGCCAGATCGGGCAGGCTGGAGCGCTCACGAAACTGGAAACGGTCGAAGCTACGCTGCATCATTTAATGAATGACGTCGGCGTAAAGGGCGCCCATGGGGAACCCGATGCGGCGCCCGCTCAGCCGGAGGTCGAGGCCGCCCCGCCCCCAGCCCCAGTGACAGCACCGCCGCCGGCGAATGGCGAATTAACCGCTTCCGACGCACAGTAACGCCAGGCTGCGGATTCGAACCGCCGGCTTTCCAGGTCCAGGGCATGCAGCCAACCGGGTTATGGGACCAGTCTACCCGGCACTTTCGCGCGGTCTTGGCCACAATTCGGCGAAGAAATGGCTCAAACAGCGGAAATGGGGCCTTGATATCTCGACACATTCCGATATATTGATGTATAGAGGTTTGAGATGCCGACGAAAAGAAAACCAAATGCAGCCAGGGAATTGCAGGGATTCACCCAAGCAGCGGAGTGCCTAAAGGCCCTAGCTCACCCCGTCCGACTGCGGATGGTGCAGCTCCTGCTGCGTGGTCGGTACACCGTGGGAGAATTGGCCGAAGATTGTGGAGTTCCGGATAACGTGGCGTCGGAGCATCTGCGGTTGATGCAGCGATGCGGCTTCTTCAGGAGCGAACGCGAAGGTCGGAAGGTGTTTTACAGAGTCGCCGAGTCGCATCTTGAGAAGATCATGAGCTGCATTGAAAGCCGATTCCTCAGCGGCGCGTCGCGGTAATGAATAGTCTCTTTTTTTTGCAATAATATATCGTAAACTTGAGACATAACGAGGTATAGAAATGAATCGGCTCGAAACGGTGTCAGTCAAACGGCTAGCAGAACTGAAGTCAAGCGGCAACGTCGACGTTATCGATGTCCGTACCCCGGTGGAGTTCCGTGAAGTTCACGCGGCATTCGCTCGCAATGTGCCCCTGGAATCTCTCGATCCACAGGCGGTAATGAAGATACGCAATGGGTCCGCGGACGACCCGCTGTATGTCATCTGCGGGAGTGGCAACCGTTCCAGCAAGGCTTGCCAGAAGTTCATCGAGGCGGGCTACTCGAACGTCGTCAATGTCGAAGGCGGCGTGCAGGCTTGGATCCAGGCCGGCTTGCCAGTCGTGCGAGGACAGAAGGCTATATCACTCGAACGGCAAGTCCACATCGCGGCCGGCTTGCTGGTTCTCATCGGAGCGCTACTGAGCTATTTCGCACACCCCTTTTGGACGGCACTACCGGCGATCGTCGGAGCCGGATTGGTGTTTGCGGGGATTACCGATACGTGCGGTATGGGCATGCTACTAGCGAAGATGCCGTGGAACCAAGTCTGCAAAGGGAACGCTACGCCAGTTAACTCGGCAAACTGTGGTGTCGGCGGCTGCAAATGAGTTGCTGATGCCTGGCGAATGAATTGGAGGTAGTTCGAATTCAACACAAACAAGAGGTGAACTAAAATGTTACTCAAATACTTCTACGATAAGTCGCTCGCCCATGCCTCGTACCTCGTCGGCTGCCAAAAGAGCGGCGAGGCAATCGTCATCGACCCCAGCCGCGATATCACACCCTACCTCGAAGCCGCAAAGGCCGAAGGCCTGCGCATCGTTGGATCCGCCGAAACCCACATTCATGCGGACTTTGTATCGGGGTCGCGGGAACTGGCCGATCGGGTCGGTGCGAAGCTCTATTTGTCGGACGCGGGGCCGAGCGACTGGAAGTATGGGTTCGCTACCCACTACGACTCGCAACTCCTCAAGGATGGTGATGAGTTCTACGTGGGCAACGTGAAGTTCGAAGTCCTGCATACGCCAGGTCACACTCCCGAGAGCATCTCGTTCGTGCTGACGGACGTAGGCGGTGGAGCCAATGTCCCGATGGGCATTTTCGCCGGCGATTTCGTGTTCGTGGGCTCGATCGGCAGGCCCGACCTGCTCGAAACAGCGGCAGGCGTCATCGGGAGTGCAGAAATCGGAGCGCGGCAACTCTACCACTCGACGCTCCGGTTTCGCGAATTGCCGGATTACTTGCAGGTGTGGCCGGCGCACGGTGCGGGCAGCGCTTGCGGCAAGGGCCTAGGCGCAATCCCCTCTAGTACGGTGGGTTATGAAAAGCTCTTCAATCCGGCCCTGCAGTTCGACGACGAACAGGACTTTGTCGACTATATCCTTACGGATCAGCCCGAGACGCCCTTTTACTTCGGGGTAATGAAGCGAGTTAACAAGGTGGGGCCCGAGCTGATCAGAAACTTAGCGCCTGTCACAAGAATTGACGCGACCGAATTAGCACGGGCCGCCACTAAGCATCTAGTACTCGACACAAGTGCGGCTAGCGAGTTTGCACAAGGGCACGTCCCAGGCACGATCAATGTGCCGGCGCCTAACCTCGCGCAGTGGGCTGGATTCTTTGTCGACTATACAAAGCCAATCTATCTGATCGCTGACGAAAAGTCGCTGCCAGCCCAATTGCGAAGCCTTCGCTCCATTGGGATCGACAATGTCGGAGGATTTTTCGACGCCGCTGCTGTCAAGGCCGATGGCCTGCGGACTGAATCGTACCGGTCCGCAACACCGGTGGATCTGCGGCCAAGCATCGACGATGGCGATGTGACACTCATCGACGTGCGTGCGGCGACGGAATTCCATGCTGGACATGTCCCTGGCGCTGAGCACCGATTCCTCGGCACGCTGTTGCGGAATATCGAAAGCATCAGCAAGGACAAGCCAGTAGTGACTCAATGCCTGGCGGGAAGTCGTTCTGCAATCGCGGCGAGCATCCTGCAACGAGCCGGGTTCGAAGTCATCAACATGCAGGGCGGATACCAAGCCTGGGTCGCAACTGGACTGCCAGTCGTCCGAGAATCGGCCGTGGCCGTTGCTTGAATCGCAACCGAAAACATTTGCCTTCGCAGCAAGTCCACGACAAGGAAATCCATCAATGCCAATGCTATCGCTAATCTTCGGCGCGATAGTTGGCCTGTCGCTGGGTCTCACCGGCGGCGGCGGGGCGATCTTCGCGGTGCCGCTGTTGGTCTACGGGTTGTCGATCGATCCGCGGCAGGCGGTGGGGATCTCGCTCGCCGCCGTCGGGATGACATCCCTCGTCGGTTTTTTCGGACGCTGGAAAGTGGGCCAAGTCGAGGTCGCGACCGGATTGATGTTCGCCGTGGCCGGAATGATCGGAGCACCGATCGGCTCATGGCTATCAGCTAGGATCCCCGAATCCCTTTTGCTGACGTTGTTCGCGCTGCTAATGCTTGTGGTGGCCGCTCGGATGTGGCGCAAGGCGGGCTCGTCGAGCGCCGAGGTAACTTATTCGTCGGAAGAAGACGGCGGGCCGAAATGCCGTCGAGACGCGGCAGGAGACCTCCATCTAACCTCTCCTTGCGCGTTGCTTCTGGGCATTGTCGGCGTGATGACTGGCGTCTTGTCTGGACTGTTTGGCGTCGGTGGCGGATTCGTAATCGTGCCGGCCCTGGTTCTCTTTAGCGGCATGGCGATTCACCGCGCCGTCGGCACATCGCTCCTCGTGATCACACTTATTAGCGCTGCCGGAGTCGCGTCGCATCTTTGGGCCGGGCGGGATATTCCTATCGATACGACATTGTTGTTTGTCGCGGGCGGCGTCCTGGGGATGTTCGCCGGGATCTGGGCTAGCCACTACCTCTCCGGGCCGTCGCTTCGAA
>Ga0073934_10008070_pt1 | contig 14252 bp, 12 predicted proteins | sample LarsenN4metaG_FD_76834 | JGI IMG/M metagenome (GOLD analysis project Ga0073934, IMG submission 76834) | Hot spring sediment bacterial and archeal communities from British Columbia, Canada, to study Microbial Dark Matter (Phase II) - Larsen... ...
GAACTGCCTGTTCAACTCTTCCATCGCCCGGGCCCAGGTCAGTCCGCTGCGATAAATCACGCGATAGGCGGCTTTGAGTTGCATCACGTCGGCGTCCGTGAAGCCGCTCCGTCGCAGGCCCACGAGATTCAGGCCGACGACCAGCGAGCTGGCGCCGTCGATCGTCACGTAGGGCGGCACGTCCTTCACGATGTGGGCCTGCCCGCCCACCATGGCATTGCGGCCGATCCGGCAGAACTGGTGCACCGCCGCCGCCCCCGAAATGTAAGCGCGATCGGCCACTTCCACATGGCCGGCCAGCATCACGTTATTCACGACGATCGTCTGGCTGCCGATCAGGCAATCGTGCGCCACATGCACGTTGACCATCAGCAGATTCTGATCGCCAATCACGGTGGGATGCTCCGGCGTCAGGCCGCGATGCACGGTGACGTTCTCGCGAAACGTGTTCCGAGCGCCGATCAGGAGGTCGCCGATCGCCGGCGGCGCCTTTAAGTGTTGCGGCAAACCGCCGAGTACAGCGCCTTCGTACACGTCGTTGTAAGGGCCCAAGCGGGTCCCGGACTTGATGACGGCGCGGCTGGCGATGCGGCATCCCTCCCCGATTTGGGCCCCGGCCTCGATCACCGCGAAAGGACCGATTTCCACATCCATCGCCAGATCGGCCTGCGGGCTGACCACGGCCAGCGGGTGAATCTTCACAGCGCGAACCCTCGTCCTAGGGGCAAATGTGCCACCGAGCTTGGTCGGGACGACCGGAGTGACGGCTAGTCGCCAATGCTCCGAGAAAAGGTATCGGCCATGCCAATTGCGCTACTAAAGCCGGTTTGACCGGTGCTGCCGAATTTGCCAGGTTTGCCGGGGCCGCGTTGGCGGGCTGTTCGCCCCAACCCCTCCGCGACGCGGGTCCGGGCGATAGAATAGTTGAACTCATTCAACCTGCTGCGAATCCCGACGGACGCCCACGCCATGCCGACTAGCCATGAGCTCTACGACGAGGCCGATCGCCTGAAAGACGACGGAAAGCTGGACGAGGCCGCGGCAAAGCTCCAGGAGATTGTCGCCCAGGATCCGGAGTTCGCCCTGGCGCACTCGGCGCTGGCAGTCGTGCTGGGACGGCTTGGTCGCCATGAAGAGGCGATCGCTCACGGCCGCAAGGTGTGCGAATTGCAGCCTCAGGACGCCTTTAGCTATACGGCGCTCAGCGTGACGTACCAGCGCGCTTACGCTGGCACCGGCAATATGGCCTATATTCGCGACGCGGAAGACGCCATGGCGCGGTCGCGGATGGTGCAAGGTCACTAAAGGCAACGCTATGATCGCGCCCCAACGGCTGGCGGAACTGGTGGGCCGCTTTCCGCGCCTGACGATCGGACTGGTCGGCGACCTGTTCCTCGATCGCTACCTGCATCTAGAGCCTGGCTGGCATGAACTGTCCATCGAGACCGGCCTTGAGGCCTATCAAATCACCGCGGTGCGCAACAGCCCCGGGGCGCTCGGCACGGTGATGAACAACCTGGCGGCGCTCGGCGTGGGACGGCTCGTGCCGACGACGGTCGTGGGGGACGACGGTTCCAGTTACGATCTGCTCAAAGAGCTGGGCAAACTGCCCGTCGAAACGCGACACATCATTCGCGACGCCGAGCGGCTCACGCCCACTTACACGAAGCCGCTGCGGCTGGACGACCAAGGCCGGTGGCAGGAGTTGAACCGTCTCGACTTGCGAAACAATCGCCCGCTCACGTCGGCCACGGAAGCGAGGTTGTTGGCGGAACTGGAGATCGTGTTTCGCACGACGGATGGCCTGATCGTACTCGATCAGGTGAATGAAGAGGGCTGGGGAGTCGTCAATCCCAGAGTCCGCGGGCGGCTCGCGGAGCTTGCGGTGCAGTTTCCGGACAAATTGATGTTCGTCGACAGCCGGCGCCACATCGACCGCTTTACCGCCGGCGTGCTAAAGCCGAATCGCGTCGAATGCCTCACGGCGATGGGCTTGCCGGCGCCGGCGGAAGGGGCGCCGATTCCGCGCGAGCTGCTCGACGAGGCGGCGCGCGGATTGTCGCGACGCACGGGGCGACCGCTGTTCTGTACGATGAGCGACGAAGGGATCTTGGTCGTGCGTCCCGACGGCGAAGCAGTGCGCGTGCGGTCGTTTCCCGTCACGGGGCCGATTGACATCGTCGGCGCGGGGGATAGCGCGACCGCCGGCATCGTGGCCTCGCTGCTCTGCGGCGCCACGCCCGTGGAGGCGGCCGCAGTGGGCAATCTGGTGGCATCCATTACGATTCAACAGCTTGGTACGACAGGCGCCGCCTCGCCTGAGCAGTTGTTGGCGCGCGCGGGCGAAGCGGCGAGTATGATGAAGTAGTTCGAACGCTCGCTCTCCCGTTGTTTCCGGCCGCTAACATTCGCGCCTCGATCAAATCATGGATCACGGCACCTACGATGTACGCGACGCGCGGCAGCGTGGCCTTGCTTTCGTAGGCTTTAGCTTGCTTTTGAGTTGGACGATTTGGGCCGGACTCTGGGCGCCGGGCGTCCATCGCGTGCCTGGGGCGCCGACGGCCATCATGCTGCTGGGCCTTTGGGGCCCCGCCGTCGCCACCAAGCTGACGTCGGCGCTCTTTCGACCGCGTTACGCAACGGAGCAGGCTCCGTCGGAGGATGAACCAGCACGGCCACGAGATTACTTGTTAGCGGTCGTGCTCGCGGCCGCTTGCTGCCTTGGAGCGCTCGGACTGGCCGTGGCGATCGGGAAGGCGACTTGGGCCTGGACCTGGCAACCCACCGGGTACTCGCTCGTGTTCGTCGGCAGCTTCAACTATCTCCCCTTCGAGCTGTATGACGTCGTGAACAACATCGGACTCGCGGCCCAGACGATCGTCGCGGAGCTTGGCTGCATGTTGTTCGCCATGGCGCTTGTGGCCGGCGCGGAGATCGGCTTTCGCGGCTATCTCTTGCCGACGGTCCTGCGACTAGACTTCCGGCCTTGGCTGGCGGCGATCGTCGTGGGCGCGGCATGGGGCGTCTGGTGGCTGCCGCTCGCCTGGCGCGGCAACTTGACCGGCTTCTACCCGGGCGAACCGCTTTTCGGCAGCGCGATGTTGGTGGCCTCCAGCACCGCCTGGGGATCGCTGCTAGGGTGGCTATTCCTCCGCAGCCGGCGACTTGGACCATCGATGCTGGCCGCGACGTTCGCCGCCTGGTCCGCGTGGTCGCTGCCGCAGGTTAGCACAGGATACAATCTGCTCTTGTTTGCCGAGGCGCGCAGCCTATCGTGCGCCTCGATCGTCGCCATCCTGAGCGCGCTACTTTGGTGGCTAGCCGCGCCGGCGCGTGAGCGGTGTCGCGCAGAGCAGGAGAAGCGCGAGGGACCATGAACTCGGCTCCGGCACGCCAAGGGCGCGCGACGCGCCAAAGCCGTTTCTAACGTTGTTCAGGTCGACGATATCGACGATGCCGTCGAGATTCGTGTCGCCCGGTCCACCCGCCGCGCCGAAGTTGTTGCGGACGTTGTTCAGATCGACGAGGTCGACGACGCCGTTATCGTCCACGTCGCCCCAGAGCGGGACCAGTTTGAAAACGTCTCCCGCCAGGCTGACCATGTAGAGCTCGCCGGACGCGTCCTCGCCGAACGAGGAAATCCGATCGACGACGCCGGCGGTGGGATGAATTGAGTTCGTGCGGTTCTGAAACTCGGTTTTCGTTTCGCCGTCGTAGCGGAACGTCCAAACTTGATCGCTGATGTAATCGGCGAAGAAATACGTGCCGTCCAGGAACGGCATCGCCCCGCCGCGATAGACGTAACCCCCCGTGATGGCGAACCCGCCGTCGGGCGCGCCCGAGTGGTCGTACTCGTGAATAGGGTCGATGTAGCTGGGAGCATCGCAGGGGTTTGATCTGTCGGGATTCACGCACAGCGTGCCTTCCATCACGCGCCAACCGTAGTTTTCGCCGCCGGCGCTTTCGGCCGCTTGGAAGTTCACTTCCTCGCGGGCGCCCTGGCCGACGTCCGCGATGTACAAGTCGCCCGTCGCGCGATCGAATCCGTTGCGCCATGGATTTCGTAGACCGAACGCCCAAATCTCATCGTCGCCCGTGACGTTCACGAACGGATTGTCCTCCGGAATGCCGTACTGGCCGGTCGGACCGTTGTCGCCGTCGACGTCAATGCGCAGGATCTTGCCCAGCCTTTGGTTCGTAATATCGAGCGCGCGATTGTCAGGATCATTACCGCTGCCGCCATCGCCCGTGGCGATATACAGGTAACCGTCGTTGGGGCCGAAGTCCATCCAGCCGCCGTTGTGGTTTCCGAACGGTTGGTCGAATCCCATGACCAGCCGGCTGCTGTTGGGATCGGCGACGTGCGGATCGTCGCTCACCGTGTACTCGCGAATCTCCGTGTCCCCGTCGCTGACCGTGAGATTCACGTAGAACTTGCCGTTGTCGGCAAAGTTGGGGTGAAAGGCGACGCCTAGCAACCCCTGTTCGCTTCCGGTGGCCAGGTTGCTTAAGTCGAGAAACGGCGCAGGCCTCATGGCGCCTGACGTTAAATCGAGAATCTGAATGCGGCCCGTGTGTTGTTCAGCGATGAATAGTCGCGTCGTATCACCCTCCGGAGCGCCGGCATAAATTGGCCGCGCCAGCCCCGTGGCCACACGCTGCGCCGTGATCGACACCGCGGACGATTCACCCACCATCGCCAGGCACCAAAGGCCGACGCACGGAAGTCCGAACAAGATCGAATGGGCGCAAGAATGGCGCATGTGTGGCGTCTCCTCAATTCCCAGGTGCCTGCCGTCTGAGTTCCCTGCCGGGCCTATTGTGCGTGACGCGGGGGGCGAATGCAAGCAAAAGACCAGAGCGCAGCTTGTTTGAGTCCTGCTGGACTGTGGAGGCGGTGGCGTCCGCGCCGGCATCGTCGCGAGGGCTGGTTCGGTCCCTCTGCCTGCAATAGACTAACCTTACGCCGACTCTATCGAAACGTATTCGAGGAACTCGACTTGAGACGATGGCGCTAATCAATCGGCATCCGGCGTGCTGGCAAAACCGGTCCCGATGATCGCGTTGTATACTCGATGAGGCATTGTGGAGCGGCCTTTGTGGGGAGCAATTCATGATCAGAATTCGACTCACGGCATTCGTGGTTGGCGCAGCGCTGGTTGCCATATCGCTCGCGGCGTCAGGCTGCAGCCGCACTCCGCTGGAGGAAACAACCCAACCGGTTCCCAAGGTGACGGTTACGCCGGTCATTGTGCAGGAGATTTACGACTCAGATGAGTACACCGGCAGGACGGAGGCGTCGGAATCCGTCGAAATTCGCGCTCGCGTCTTCGGCTATCTTGCGACCGTCGAATTCAACGACGGCGACTTTGTGAAAGAAGGGCAGACGCTGTTTACGATCGAGCCCGACGAGTACCAGGCGATCCATGACCAATCCCTTTCCCGCATCGAATTGCATAAGGCCAAGCTCGCACTGGCGAAATCGAAGCTCGCCCGGAATGAAATCCTGGTGAAAAACAAAACTGTCAGCCAGGAGGAATATGAAGAAACCGTTGCTGCCGTCCAGGAGGAGGAAGCTCAGATCGCCGCCGCCGAGGCCGACGCCAACCGCACGGCCGTCGATCTGAGATACACCGTGCTTAAAGCCCCCATCAGCGGGCGTATCGACCGAGCGCTGGTCAGCAAGGGAAACTTGCTCTCTGGCGGAATGGGCTCCGGAACGCTGCTTACCAAGATCGTCCAGGAGCAGCCCATGTACGTATATTTCGACGTCGATGAGCGATCACTGCTCCGCTATATGCGGCAACGATCCAATGGGAGTAAATCCGCGCCCGGCAGCTTGCGCGAGCTGAACATGGCCTGTTACGCCAAGCTGGCGGACGAGAAAGACTTCTCGCACGAAGGCCAACTTGACTTTGCCTCGGCCGAAGTCAATGTGAGCAGCGGCACCGCCAGGATCCGGGGCGTTTTCCAAAACGAGGATCGCGCGCTAGCCAGCGGTCTCTTCGTGCGGGTGCGAATTCCCGTCAGCAAACCGTACGAGGCGATACTCGTTCCCGAACGGTCGCTGGCGACCGACCAGAACATCAAGTTCGTCTACGTCGTGGGCGAGGATGGCACGGCTACGCGGCGCACGGTGACCCTCGGCGTGCAGCGCGACGAGATGCGCGTCATCACCGCCGGTCTTAAATCGGGCGAACAGGTGATTGTCAAAGGCCTGCAGCGGGTCAGGCCCGGTCAAAAGGTCGAAGCTGAGCTGGCGGAGACGGCTCCCCCGGATGCCGAGTCTCCGCCCGTCGAACAGGCCGCATTGGGCGACTCAAAGCCGGCGGCGTAAGTGCTTTTGAAAGTGGTGCGACAAAGGAGCGATAGGCGCCGTGGCTAAGTTCTTCATCTCGCGGCCGATCTTCGCGGCGGTGATCTCGGTCATCGTGACGCTCGCCGGCGGCATCGCCGTCGGCCTGCTCCCCGTTGCGCAGTACCCGGAAATCACTCCCCCGACCGTTCAGGTGAGCTGCTTTTACCCGGGAGCCAGTTCCAAAGTCGTCGCCGACACGGTGGCGGCGCCGATCGAACAACAAGTGATCGGCGTGGAGAACATGCTCTACATGAGCTCGCAATCCACGAATGACGGCGGCTATAACTTGACTGTCGCATTCGAGGTCGGCACCAACCTCGATATGGCGCAAGTGCTCGTCCAGAATCGCGTGAACCTGGCGCTGCCGACACTGCCGAGCGAAGTCAAACAAACCGGCGTCAGCGTGAAGAAAAAGTCCCCCAGCATCCTGTTGGTGGTGAATCTCATTTCGCCGAAAGGGACGTACGATCAGCTCTATCTGAGCAACTACGCCACGATTCAGATCCGCGATGAGCTCGCCCAGATCAAAGGGGTCGGCGACGTCACGTATCTGGGGCAACTCGATTACAGCATGCGGGCCTGGCTCGACCCTGACCACATGGCCGCCCGCGACCTGTCGGCCAGCGACGTCGTCGCGGCGCTGCGTGAGCAGAACGTCCAGGTGGCCGCGGGGGCCATCGGCCGCCCGCCGGTCCCCAAGGGACAGGCCTTTCAGTACACGCTGAGCACGCTCGGACGTCTTACCGATCCCGCGGAGTTCGGCAACATTATCGTCAAGACGGGCGCCGACGGGCAGCTCACGCGCATGCGCGATCTGGCGACGGAGGTCCGCAAAGACGAGCTCGGGAACAGCTACGGTGGAATTCAACTGGGCGCCAAGACGGAGGACACTTCGTGCAGCCTGGACGGACAGCCCTCGATCGGCCTCGGCATTTTCCAGCAACCTGGCTCGAACGCGCTGGCGACAGCCGAGTCAATTCGCGTCCGCATGGATGAACTGAAAAGAAGCTTTCCACCAGATCTCGACTATGCCATTGTCTACGACACCACGCCGTTCATCAACGAATCGATTCACGAGGTCTTCAAGGCCCTGCGCGACGCGATCATCCTCGTCGCCATCGTGGTGCTGGCTTTTTTGCAATCTTGGCGGGCGACGATCATTCCGCTGATTGCCGTGCCGGTGGCCATTATCGGCACGTTTGCGGTGATGATGGGTCTGGGATTCAGCCTCAACAATCTCTCGCTGTTTGGACTGGTGCTGGCGATCGGCATCGTGGTCGACGACGCGATCGTGGTGGTCGAAGCGGTCGAACACCATCTTGAGCATGGGCTGGCGCCCAAGCTGGCGGCCGAAAAGGCGATGGGCGAAGTCACCGGACCGATCATCGCCATTTCGCTTGTGCTGATGTGCGTCTTCATCCCTTGTGCCTTTATCTCCGGCATTACGGGCCAATTCTTCCGGCAGTTTGCATTGACAATCGCCGTCTCAACATTTTTCTCGGCAGTCAACTCGCTGACACTCAGTCCCGCGCTGTGCGCTTTGCTGCTCAAGCCAAAGCACGAACAGCGCGATCCGCTGTCATGCGTGCTCAATCTCGGGCTTGGCTGGTTCTTCAAGCTGTTCAACCTCGGCTTTGAGAAGGCGGCGAATGCCTATAGCCGAGCCGTGAGCGGGTTGCTGCGCGTCAGCTTGATCGTGCTGGCGGTCTACGGCGGGTTGTTGTACCTCACCTACTTCAGCTTCACGAGCGTGCCAACCGGGTTCATTCCTTCGCAAGATAAAGGATACCTGCTCGTCGACGTGCGACTCCCCGATTCCGCTTCACTCGAACGAACGCAGGCGGTGATGGCGCAGGTCGATCGCATCGCCCGCGGCGAGGGCGCTCGGGCCGAAACCCATAGCGGCGACTCTGAGCATCCGAATGATCAAGACCACTCGCCGGGAAGTGGCATCCCGGGCATCGCCCACACGATCACCATCTCCGGCCAGTCGATCGTGCAAAACGCGATTGGCTCAAACTACGGCACCGTGTACGTTGTGCTCGACGAGTTCGAACATCGCCATGGCGACGAGTTAGGCGCCGACGCGATTGCCGCCAAGCTTCGCGCGGAGTGCTACCGGGAAGTCCAGGAAGCGTCGGTCGCCGTCTTCGGCGCTCCGGCCGTTGACGGCCTGGGCAGCGCCGGCGGTTTCAAGGTGATGGTGCGGGACGTCGCCGCGCTCGGTCTCAATTCGCTGCAAGAAGCGGCCGATGCGGTCGCCGCGGCCGGCAACGAGGAGCCTGGACTCGTCGGCCTGTTCAGCGCTTTCCGGGCCGAGACGCCGCAGATGTATGTTGATCTGGATCGCGAACGCTGCAAGGCGATGGGCATTCCGCTCAATGAGGTGTTCCTCACGCTCCAACTCTACCTCGGCGGCTATTACACCAACGACTTCAACCAGTTCGGCCGCACCTGGCAGGTCAACCTGCAAGCCGACCCGCGCTTCCGGCTGTCGCCCGAACAAGTACGGCAGCTCAAGGTGCGCAACACCAAAGGCGAGATGGTGCCGCTGGGCAGCGTCACGAATGTCAGCGAACGGGGCGGGCCGGCGCTGGTTATCCGCTATAACGGCGTGACCGCCGCGGCGGTCAATGGCGGTTCGCTCCCCGGAGTCAGCTCCGGCACTGTGATCAAGACCGTGGAAAGCGTTGGCGAGCGCGAACTGCCGCAAGGCATGAACCTGCAATGGACGGAACTCACGCTATTGCAGATCCGTGCCGGCAATACGGCGATTGTGGTCTTTGCCATCGCCGTGGTGCTGGTGTTTCTGGTGCTGGCGGCCCAGTATGAAAGCCTCAGTTTGCCGCTCGCGGTGATTCTCGTCGTGCCGATGTGCCTGCTCTGCTCGGTTGTCGGTGTCGCCGTGGCCGGCATGGACATCAACATTTTCGTGCAGATCGGCTTTGTCGTGTTGGTCGGCTTGGCGAGCAAGAACGCGATTTTGATTGTGGAATTCGCCAAGGAGAAATCCGCGCACGGCGTTCCCCCAACAGAGGCCACGGTGGAAGCTTGCCGCTTGCGTCTGCGGCCGATCATCATGACCTCGTTGGCATTCATCCTGGGCGTCGTGCCGCTGGCGCTGGCCGTTGGGGCGGGCGCCGAAATGCGCAGCACGCTGGGGATTGCCGTGTTCTCCGGCATGCTTGGCGTCACGCTGTTCGGAATCTTCCTGACGCCAGTGTTTTACTACGTGATCGTGCGCTGGTTTGGCGCAAAAACTTTGCCGCCCGAGCCAACGGAATCAAACCTTCTCGGCCAATCGCTCGACTTCAACGGAAACGCGGTTGTGACCACCGCGGCGTCTGAACCCGGAATCATCTGAGAACGTAACTCGTTACTCGTCTAACGAGGTCACGCTGGACTTCGCCTGAGACGGTTCCGCCGCAATGCTGTCAAACTCTTGCGGAGTGATTTTCCCCGTCGGCTGCATCTGCGCCCGCCCCTGGGCCTCGACAAGCCGCTGCACCAGCGCCTCGATGCGGGCCAATTCCCGTTGCATGCGATCCAACTCCGCCTGGGCGCTTAACGCACGCCAGCCGCAATCGACGAATTCTAGCACGCGCAAGCGTCTGCGAAAGCATTTCGAGCGCGGCTAGGGAGCGGCCACGGGCGCCCGGCTGGGCGTGGGCGCGAAGGCCCGCAGCCGTTCGACGACTTCCTCGTCCTCCACCTGCATGAAGTCCTCGTAGAACTCGCCGACGGCGGAGAAGTACTCGGTGGCATGGACGCAAATCGTCTCGTCGCACCAGCGGCGGACCTCGGCCAACCGCGAGGGGGAGGCCACAGGCACGGCCACGATCAGCTCCCGCGGCTTTTGCAGGCGCACGGTCTGCAGCGCCGCGATCATCGTCGATCCGGTGGCGATGCCGTCGTCGGTAACGATCACCGAGCGCCCGGTGATCAACGCCGGCGGGCGGACGGCGCGAAACAGCCGCTTTCGCCGGGCGATCTCCGCCAGTTGGTGCGACGCTTCTTGCTGCAGGTATTCCTCGGACAAGTCCAGCAACTGTTCGGCGTAGTGATTCATGTGGACGCGGCCGTCCTCGGAAATCGCGCCGACGGCCAGTTCGGGCTGGTCCGGCGCGCGCAGTTTGCGTGACAAGACCACGTCCAATTCGGCGTTCAATGCGCGGGCCAACACCGCTCCGGTGACGATGCCTCCGCGAGGAATCGCCAGTACCAGCGGGTCATGCAGCTTGCGTCCCCGGAATTCGGCCGCCAGTCGGCGACCTCCATCTTCTCGATCTCGAAACATGGCGTTCACCTCATGTTGTGCGTGGCGCTGCCGCTCGAGCAGATGCGCATCACCGCGGCTTTTGCGGCCCAGGGCCGCCGTCGGGCGACAGGTAATTCAGAAACCAGTCCCGCGCACGGCGAGCCACCTCTTCCAACGCGCCCGGTTCGGGAAACAAGTGCGTCGCGCCGGGGATGACATCGATCCGTTTGGGACATCGCAGGTGGTGGTAAGCTTCCTCGTTCAGGGCCAGTACAACGTCGTCGTCGCCCCCCACGATCAAGAGCGTGGGTGCGCCGACCAGTCGCAGAGATCCCATCGCGAGGTCTGGCCGTCCGCCGCGCGAAACGACGGCGCCGATCTCGTCCGGGTTGCGAGCCGCCGCCTCGAGCGCCGCCGCGGCGCCGGTGCTGGCGCCGAAGAAGCCGATCCGCAAGCCGCGGACCTCCTCCCGCGAGGCCAGCCAGTTTGCAGCGCCTTCAAGACGTCTAGCAAGCAAATCAATATCAAAGACCTTGTCGCGATCCTCCGCCTCCGCCTCGTCCAAAAGGTCGAGCAGCAACGTGGCCAGTCCGGCTTCATTGAGTTGTCGCGCGACGAACTGGTTGCGCGGGCTGAATCGACCGCTGCCGCTGCCGTGGGCGAAAATCACCGCCCCTTGCGCCACCGCGGGAATACGCAGAATCCCTGGCAGACGGCGGCGTTGGCAGGGGATCTGAACCGATTGTTCGCTGATCGCGGCAGGCGCTTGGCGAGTCATCGTTCCATTCCTTTGCACAATGGTTTGTTCAAGTGGCCGTTTCAAGTGACCGCGTCGGCCAATCGCACTGCTCGCGAATCGCCCGTGTCAGGAGCGGTGTCACGGGCACGATTTCAAGCCACCGGCCGACGTCGCGTGGAATGGCGATGCTGTCGGTCGTCACGACCTTCGCGAAGCCGGCGGCCGCAATCGCTTGCGCTGCGCCGGGCGAAAAGACCGCATGGGTAAACGCGGCGTAAACGTCGCGCGCGCCCCGCGCTCGCAGCGCCTCCGCCGCGCCGATCAGCGTCTTGCCTGTCGTCGCCATGTCGTCGACGATCAGACAATCTCGCTGGCGCACGTCGCCCAGTACGCGGGAGGGTGCGGCGACGTCGGGGCGCGGCCGTTCCTTGGCGATCACCGCCAGGTCCGCTCCCAGCGAATGCGCGTAGCGCTGCGCCCGTTTGAGGCCGCCGGCGTCCGGGGCGACGACGACTGGTTGTGGGACCTCCCATCGCCGGATATGCGGCAGGAGCACTTCCTCAGCATCCAATACGATCGCGGGCATCGGCAGCGCGCTTTCCAACGCCGGCGCGTGAAGGTCGATCGTGATCAACTCGTCGATGCCGGCGCTGGCGAGCAGTTTGCCGACGAACTGCGCCGACCGCGGGTCGCCGACACGTTTACGCAATTCTTGGCGCGCGTAGCCAAAGTACGGGACCACCGCCGTAACGCGCGCCGCCCCGGCGGCGCAGGCGGCGTCGGCCAGCAGCGCCAGGGCCATCATGTGGTCGTTCACGGGCGGCGACGTGGGTTGGAGGATCACCACATGGCGCTCGCGACACGGGTGAGCAATGTGAACTCGCGTTTCGCCATCGGAGAAGGCCTTCACGTCCGCGCAGGCGAGCGGAACGCCCAATTCGTGAGCGACCGCCTTCGCCAAGGCCGAGTGGGCGCCGCCCGCGACGATGGTGAGTGCGTCAGAACAGTTCATGGCCTTCCTCCGCATCGATCGGCTCGATCAAGCGTCGCTCCGCTTGAACAGGTCCAGGAAGCGATCCTCGTATTCTTTGAACACCCCCAGCCGGTCCAACTCCTGTTTCAATTCGAAGGCCTTGGAGCGGTCCTTCGCCGCCTGGCCGAAGAGCTGCTCGATTTTGCGCCGGTCGGCGGGATCCAGTTGATCCTCGGGTGGCGCCTCCGCTTGGAACTCCTCCTCTTCGGCCGCCTGCCGCTGGCCATAGGCCTGCTCAACCTGCGCCAGCAGCGCGCCCAACTGCCGTCCCGTGGCTTCGGCCTGCTCCGTCAGCTCGGAGAAGTCGATCGGGAGTTGATTCACGTACGCGAATACTTCCAGGATCGCGAGCGACGCCTTTGGAAACGGCAACTGGCTGAAAATGTGGGGCATCTCGCCAAGCTGGCACGCGCCGGACAACTCGTTCTCCTTGGCCACGCCCAGCAGAATTCCATTGAGTCCGCCCACTTGACCGTCTTCCAGCACTTCGACGTCGTGTCGCGTCCAGACATCGAGGCTTTGCTGATCGGTCGCGGCGACGAACACGCGCGAACGGTGTTCCGGGTGCATCGACGTCGCCATCGCGGCGAAGGTCAGCACGTGTTCGACTCCCAACTGCTTGGCAAAGTCGATGAGCTGCCGGCAAAACACGAATTTCCCGGACGGCGGCTGGGCCTCGCCGACGAACACCACCAGGTCGTGTCGCCGCTCAGGGTCGTGCCAGACGAAAAAGCGATTCCGCGGGCGCCGGCCCAATTCCAAAATGCCTTGCTTCACTTCGACATGCTCCACGTCGAACAGTTCGTTCGTGGCGAACTCGGCCACGAGCGTCATGTTCAACTTGGCGAGCAGGTAGATGCCCGCGTTCAAGGCTACGTTGCCCATGCCCGGCCAGACGGCGACCAATCGCGGATGATGAAGCTGCAACTTGTTTTCCATGATTCGGCCTTCCATGCTTGGACGAGTAACGACGTGTCACGGGGGTCGTCCGCGCCGGATTCTACGCGCTTGTGGCGCCCGCCTTGCGGCCTTGATCGGCGCTCGCCGATTGGACCGCGAACGAGGCCAACAAGGGGCGTTCCAGTTCGTAGTAGTCGCGATACTTCATGCGAATCGCCTCATGTCGATTGTTGCCCTGCATCACAATGTACTCGTCCTGGGCCAACGACTCGTCGACCACGGTCTTCATGCAGTACCGCGAGCCGAAGGGCGGCAAGACGCCGAATTCGCAGTCCGGGCAGCACTTGGAGATTTCCATTTCGGTAGCCAACTGCATATTGGCATGTCCGAGCGCCTCGCTCAGCAGCTTGAGATCCACGTGGTGCGTGGCCGGCAGCACGGCGACGACGTACGTAAAGCCGTGATTGGCGCGCAGCAGCACGGTCTTGACGACATGCTTGCCCGGCTCATGCAGCTCCTGGGCCAAGTGCTGGGCGTCGAACGTATCGGGATGCGTATGGACCGTAAACGGCACATGATTGTCGCGGAGAAACTGCTGGATATTCATGTTGGATGTCTCCTTTCACGCGGGAGGGGCCACCGGAACCTGGCCGAGGAACTCCGCGGCGGCCTCCGGCAGGACGGTGTTAATGGACATACCGCTGCCCAATTCGAAGCCGGCCGGCGTCGCAAGCCGCGGCAGGATGCGGATATGCCAGAGAAAGTACTCCTTGTCCTCGTCGCCGCGCGGCACGTCGTCGATCGTCAGGTTGAACGCCGGATTCTCCAATCCCGTGTACAGCTTGAGTAACACGACCTTGAGGATCTCCGCCAACGGTCGCAGGCGATTCTCGCCGAGTTGCGTAAACGAGGCCTGATGAAATCGCGGCACGATCCAGGTTTCGAACGGCATGTGCGACGC
>Ga0073934_10008071_pt1 | contig 14249 bp, 13 predicted proteins | sample LarsenN4metaG_FD_76834 | JGI IMG/M metagenome (GOLD analysis project Ga0073934, IMG submission 76834) | Hot spring sediment bacterial and archeal communities from British Columbia, Canada, to study Microbial Dark Matter (Phase II) - Larsen... ...
CCAGCAGATTCCACCAGGGACAGCGGGCAATTCAACGCCGCACACGAAGTCCGGATGTACAGCAGCAATCTTTACCTTCGAGCTGGATCGAAATGATCGCTTGGCATAGGGGCGTCCATGTACCGACTGGTGGGAGCCCACCGCCGAGGCGTACCTGAACCACGTGCCGAAGGCGCAGATCATCGCGGCGCTGAAGGAGGCCGGGCCCGAGCTGGCCGGTGGTGGAGTCGAGGCGATGAAGAAGGATGCGCTGGTGAGCGCAGCTGCATCGCGGCTGGCCGGCACGCGCTGGCTGCCCGAGCCGCTGCGCCGATCGCCAGCCTGATCGGATCGCGCGGGCGGGGTGAACCCGCCTGCGCGTTCCGGGTCGGAGGAGTCATGTGGCTGCTGGTTGCTCGCGAACCCCGGCCGGACGCGCCTGACTGGCCCGGCCGGCGCTTGCTCGCGGCCGTCGATGCGGTCATCTGGCCGCTGATGTGGGTGCTGCTGATCCGACAAGTGCCGGGGTCGGCGGGCCTGGTCGGCCCGTTCGTGACGGCGCTCGCCGTGCTGCTTGGGCTCGGGCGCCTGCACCGCGCGCTGTGGGTCAACCACCGCTACTGGTTCACCACCTGGCGCTGGGGCAAGGTGCTGGGTGCGATGCTGCTGATTGGCGCCGTGATGAAGCTGTCGATGTCGGCGTAGGCCGGAACCCTTGCGAGGCGTGCCCCCGCGAGGGTGTCAGTGCGACACCGTGGGCCGGCCGGCGCTCCACTGCTCGAGGTCAATGCGGCGCCACGCGACAGCGCGCTTGGCAAGGCGGACCGGTGACGGAAACTTGTCCTCGGCCATCAGCCGGTAGATCGTCGACCGGCCGAGTCCGGTCATGCGCACGACGGCAGCCATGCGGACGAACACGGCGGGCTGCACCTCGGCGGCTGTCGGTTTCGACTCGGTCTGCGTCTGGCTCATCAGGCGGCTCCTGGGCTGCGTCTGAGGAGAACTCTAGGCGCGGCAGGTGAGCTCGCGAGCGATGACTTTGGGCTAAAAAGTGTCGCGAAGTCTCGATTCGCCATCTCGGTGTCTCTGCGTCGCAGCTGATCCGCGGGGCGACGCTTGCTGGTACCCACCGAAGTTTGCCTCCGTGACAGCCTCTACCCCAGAGCGCAACGCGCGAACGGCAGGTCCGTCCCATTGCTTTCAGCCCCTGCCGATATGGACATAAAGTTGCTGCCTGGCTTCAAGCATCGAGGACCGAGCCCGCTGCAAGGTGAATGGATATGCACGACATCAAGCAAGTTCGCTTTGAAGCGTTGGCCGCTTACTGCCGACAGCCAGGCGCCCTATTGGCAGCCGAAGAGGTCCGGTGGTTGCAGGCGCACGACGAGGCGATTCTGATCGTCGTCATTCGGGACATCAGCGACGGTGACTACTCAGCGATGCTTCTTGCACGTGATTTGAAGGAGCGGTACCGCTGGGTCGAAATGACCAAATTCTTCGGCACGGTTGACGAGGCCGTCGCCGCTGCACCTGAGGTGGTTGAACGGATCTACGCTGACTTCGGCAAGCAGCGGGCGCAGGGGGACGAGAAGGGAAAGCCGATCGACTTCTTCAACCCGGTCGTACCAGCCAACAAGCTCAATCGCGACTTCGCGGTGATCAACTCTCTTGAGGGCTACTCGCCCGCAGTCGAGTTGATGAAACCCATGATGCGGTGGTACGAGGACGCCGACGGGAACTTCGTTGAGCAGTTTCAGACCACCGGCTTTGACGCCCGCTTGTGGGAACTCTATCTGTTCGCCGTGCTCGTCGAGGCTGGCTACATCTTCGACAAGTCCATGCCGATGCCGGATTTCTGTGCACGAAGCGCGCTTGGCGAACTGTTTGTCGAGGCTACGACCGTCAACCCCAGTCGCAATGCCTCAGGTGAACTCGTGCCGCCTCCGCCACAGGACACGAAGGAGCAGATTGATGCCTTTCAGAAGCAGTACATGCCCATCAGGTACGCGGGTCCACTGACCGCAAAGCTTGGCAAGAAGTACTGGGAGCGCGATCACGTGAAGGGTCGTCCTCTCTTGCTTGCGATCCAAGACTTCCACGCACCAATGTCGATGCTTTCAAGCCGAACGGCGCTCCCGATCTACTTGTACGGACGCGTGTGGGACTGGGAAAAGCTTGCGGACGGCAAGCTTGTCATCATGCCCAAGCAAGTCGAGCAGCACGTTTGGGGTGCCAAGTCAGTTGCATCCGGCTTCTTCGGCCTGCCTGGCAGCGAGAACATCAGCGCTGTGGTTGCCAACGCGAGTGCGACGATCTCCAAGTTCAATCGGATGGGTGTGCTCGCGGGCTTTGGGTCGAAGAGGGTACGTCTGGTACGCAAAGGCACGGCCGCAAATCCAGACCCGAACTCTGAACTGCCCGAGGTGTTCGTCCATGATGTGAACGCACCCGACTACAGCGAGACCTGGATAGAGGGGATGGACGTTTTCCACAACCCGAACGCCGCCGTTCCACTCCACCCCGCAGCACTACCGGGTGCCGCGCACCACTGGCTGCGCGGAGATGGACAACTGGAGTCGAGGGTGCCGAGTTGGCAGCCGTTCGCTTCCACAACGCAGATCTTCGTGCCGGAGTAGAGCTGGCGGCAGTCCGATTCGGTTCGCGCAGCGGTGTCTACGCGGTCCTGCGAGGTAGGCCGGTGTGGCACTCGATGGTCGGGCTTATGCGACATGTGCAATCGCGCGCGCCGGTTGCGCTCGGTAGCCACTCGCACGGTCTCTCTACGAGACCCCCGGTCGGGTGAGTTGAAGCCTTGGGCAATGCAGCGCCGCTACAACGAGCGCGGTGACAACACTGCAGGAGGCGCATCCGCCTCAAAACTGGCACCAGACTGGCACCAGCCAACCCCAGAAAGCAAAAAAGTCAGCAGGCGCTAACCTGCTGACCCTTGCATTTCTTGGCTCCCCGACCTGGGCTCGAACCAGGGACCTACGGATTAACAGTCCGGCGCTCTACCGACTGAGCTATCGGGGAATACAGCCCGCGAGTATAGCGTCCGGCAACGCCGCTTCAGAACCCGAGCGCCAGCGAAGCGCGCAAAGTGCGCGGCGCGAGCGGGAACAGGTAGGCGTGGCCGAACTGGTAGGGCGACTCGCGCCACGCGCGCTCGTCGAGCAGGTTGTCGACGCCCAGGCGCCAGGTGGCGTCGCCCCGCGTCCAACGCGCGGCGAGGTCCAGTCGCGTCCAGCCGGGCAGCTGCACGCTGTTGTCGGGCAGCACCTGGCGCGAGCCCTCGTGAATGGCCGCCAGGCTGACGTTGAGGCCGGGCACGAACGCCAAGTCGTGACCGACGAGCAGCTTGAGCGAAAGGCGCGGCACGTTCTCGGGCTCGCGGCCGTTGAGCGCCGATTCGCTCGCGCCTTCACGGCGCGCACGAAGGAGCATGCCGCCGGCCTGCAGCGACCAGGGCCCGAGCTGTGCCGCGATCGCGCCTTCGAGCCCGCGATGGCGCTGCGCGCCATCGATGCGGCGCAGGCAGCTCGCGTCGACGTCGCAGGCGCCGATGTCGGCGGCGCGCGGGCGCCGGATGTCGAAGGCGGCCACGCTCCATTCGAGCGCCTCGCCGCCATGCTTGGCGCCGATCTCCCACTGCCGGCTCTTCAGCGCCGGCAGCGCCTCGCCGGCGTTGGCGTAGCGCGGCCGCTCGGGCACGCGCTCGGACTCGACGCCCTGGCCCCAGCTCGCGTAGACCAGCACGCCGCCGCCCACGCGCTGGCCGAGCGCGATCCAGGGCGTGGTGAACGACTGCGCGTAGCCGCGCTCGAGCCGCGTGTGGCGCAGCCCGAGCCACAACGACGTGGCCGGCCCGAGCGTGACGGCGTCGCGCAGGTAGGCCTCGGTGCTGCGCTCGCGGCGCGGCGGGTTGCCCTCGAACAGGTCGGGCGCGGCCGGCGTGACCAGGCTGCCGTCGATACGGCCCTGGCCGGCGAAGTTGAAGGCCTGCGGGCCGAAGCGGTCGTGAACACGCGTGCCCAGAACGCCGGCGGTGAGCTCGTGGCGCCACGCACCCGTGGTCAGCGTGCCGCTCAGTTGGGCATCCAGCGCGCTGGTGCTGCGGCGCTCGCCCTCGCTGCGAAAGTCGTAGAGGTCGAAGCGGCCGTCGGGGCAGAAGCGGTCGGCGTAGTAGTCCGCGCCGTCGGTGCAGCCGAATGGAAAGGCGATGCGGTCGTCGGTCTTCAGGCGCTGCGTGGCGCCATGCAGCTGCAGCCGCCAGTCCTCGCCCAGACCGGCCAGACGTTGCTGCCAGCGCAGCGAGGTCGTGGTGTTGTCGAACACCACCGGCAACGACCAGGGCTGGTTGTTGAGGTTCAGGCGCGGGTCGATGGTCTCGGGGTCGGGCACGCGGCTGCCCAGCAGGCTGAAGCCGGGGGCGCTCGGCTGGCGCTGGTGGCTGCGTTCGAACTCGAACTCGAGCTTGCCGTCGCGGCCGAGCGCGAGGTCGGTGGCCAGCGCGAGCTGCGCGCTGCGGCCGCGTGCGTCGCGGATGCGCGGATCCAGGCGCGCCGCGCCGGCGTTGACGCGCAGGCCCACGCTCTCGCCGCGTTCGCTCCAGTCGAGCGCACCGCGCAGCGTGCCGTCCTGCTGCCACTCCAGGCGCGCCACGCGCAGCGTGCGCGTGGGCCGCTTGACGACGAGGTTGACGAGGCCGCCGGGCGCGCTGGTGCCGGCCTGGATGCCGCTCGCGCCGCGCAGCAACTCCACGCGGTCGACGTTGCCGAGCTGCAGCGCCGTCTCGGCGTTGATCGGCAGGCCGTCGCGGCGGAAGTTGCTGCGGTTGTCGAGCACGAAGCCGCGCGCCGTGAAGCTCGACCAGTAGCCTTCGGCGTTGTAGGCGTCGCTGAAGGCGGGGTCCAGCCGCGTCAGCGCGGCCGGGCTGGCCAAGCCGAGGTCGGCCATCTGCTCGCTGCCGATCACCGCGGCGGCCAGCGGCGTGTCGGCCAGCGGCTGCCCGCCGAACCCGCCCACGCCGAGCGCGGGCGACGAGCGGCCGGTGATGGTCACGGTCTGGCCGGTCTGGCCCGTATGGACGGTCTGGGCCGCGAGGCCGGCAGCGAACGTGGCGCAGAACAGCGCTGCGGCCAGGGGCCGCGAAAAGGAAGGGCAGTGCGGTGGCTGAAGTTTCATCGTTGCTTCCCTGCGCAGGCATTACCCTGATCAGGTTCGAAGGGACTGTCTCAGTCGGCGCCGCCTCTTCGCGAGGACGGGCGCCAACACCCCTAGCGGTGGCCGCGTGAGCCCCAACAAGGGGCCCGACGCCGCGGCCGGCGTGCTGCGTACTCTAGTCGAAGACCGGCGTCTCCACGCCGAGCACCTTGTGCAGCTTCGGGCTCGTGGTGGTGTACTGGAGCAGGATGCGCTTCTCCGGGAACACGTAGGGCGCGGCGCCGAAGGCGGCGAGCGCCGCTTCGTGGAAGCCCGACAGGATCAGCTTCTTCTTGCCCGGGTAGGTGTTGATGTCGCCCACCGCGAAGATGCCCGGGATGTTGGTCTCGAACTTCTCGGTGTCCACCAGCACCTGCTTGCGCTCGATGCCCAGGCCCCACTCGGCGATCGGCCCGAGCTTGGGGGAAAGGCCGAAGAAGACGAGCAGCATGTCCAGCGGAACGACGCGCGTCACGCCGTCGGCGCCGGCCACCTTCACCTGCGAGAGGCGGCCGTCGCGCTCCTCGAAGCCGTTGATCTGGCCGACCATGAACTGCATCTCGAGCGCCTCGCACAGCTCGCGCATCTTGGCCACGCTGGCCGGCGCGGCGCGGAAGGCGTCGCGCCGGTGCACCAGGATCACGCTCTCGGCCCGGTGCGGGCCGTCCTGCACGAAGTTGAGCGTCCAGTCGAGCGCGGAGTCGCCGCCGCCGACGATGACGAGGTTCTTGCCGGCGAAGTCGGCCGGGTTCTTCACGCGGTAGAAGAGCTGGCTGCCGTCGAAGCGCTCGATGCCGTCCACCTTGAGCGTGCGCGGCTGGAAGCTGCCCACGCCGCCGGCGATGAACACGGTCTTGGTGAGCAGCCGCGTGCCCTTGGCGGTGGCGACGAGGAAACGCCCGTCGGGCTGCTTCTCGACCTGCGTCACCTCCTGCCCGAGGTGGAAGGTGGCGCCGAAGGGCTCGATCTGCTTGAGCAGGTTGTCGGTGAGCTCCTTGCCGGTGCACACCGGGACGGCCGGGATGTCGTAGATCGGCTTGTCGGGGTACAGCTCGATGCACTGGCCGCCCGGGTAGGCAAGCGAGTCGATGATGTGCGCCTTGATCTCGAGCAGGCCGAGCTCGAAGACCTGGAACAGGCCCACCGGGCCGGCGCCCACGATGACGGCGTCGGTTTCTATCGGCGCCGTTGGGGCGCCCGTTTCTTGGGTCATGGCAAGGGCCGCCGGTCAGCGCTGGAGCTGGTCGAGCTTGTCCTTGCGGTCCTTCCACTCGTCGGCGTCGGCCGGCGGTGCCTTGCGCTTGGTGATGCTCGGCCACTTCTTGGCCAGGTCGGCGTTGAGCTTGATGAACTGGAGCTGTTCGCCCGGCACGTCTTCCTCGGGCAGGATGGCGTTCACCGGGCATTCGGGGATGCAGACCGCGCAGTCGATGCACTCGTCGGGGTCGATGACGAGCATGTTCGGGCCTTCACGGAAGCAGTCCACGGGGCACACGTCGACGCAGTCGGTGTACTTGCAGCGGATGCACGATTCGAGGACGACGTGGGTCATGTCGGGGCCGGTTCTTGTAGAAGCCGCGGCGGCGCCACGGCCAGGCAGCCGGCGATTTTACGGGGCGAGCGCGGCCTCCTCGCCGCGCACCGGGGTCGGCGTCAGGGGTGATGCGATCGCAACGGCGCCGGCACCCACCGTCACCACCGTGGGGCGGCCGGCGTGCAAGAGGGCGGCTTGGGCCAGATTGGCCAGCGCGTGTTCGCTGGCCAGGCTGTCCGGCCAGCCGGCGCGCGAGACCACGCACACCGGCGTGTCGGCCGGCCAGCCGGCGGCGCGCAGGCGGCGGCCGAGCGCGCCGAGCTGGCGGCCGGCCATGTAGAACACCTCGGTGTCGGCGCGCACCGCGCCGCTGGCGAGCTCGCCCTCGCGCGTCATCGCCGTGGCCAGGGTCACGCTGCGGCCGCGGCCGCGGCGGGTGAGCGGACGCCGGGTATCGGCTGCGGCGGCGATGGCGGCGGTGACGCCGGGCACGACCTCGCTCGCGATGCCCGCGGCGGCGAGCGCCTGCAGCTCCTCCTCGAGCCGGCCGAAGACGCTCGGGTCGCCGCCCTTCAGGCGCACCACCACGCGGTGCTGGCGCGCCATGCGCACGAGCAGCGCGTCGATCGCGGCCTGCCCGGTGGAGGCGCAGAAGCCGCGCTTGCCCACGTCGATCCACTTGGCGCGCGGCGCGAACTCGCGCAGCGCCGGGTCGGTAAGGGCGTCGAACAGCACCACGTCGGCCTCGGCCAGGCGGCGCGCGCCGCGCAACGTGATCAGGTCGGCCGCGCCCGGGCCGGCACCGATGAAGACGACGCGGCCGTTCATGCCAGCGCCTCGCCGACCAGCAGCGCGCCGCTCGTGCGGTGGCTGGCCGGGTCGACGACGATCAGCGCGCCGCCGACGCGGCTTGCCGCATAGGGCTCGAGCGGCAGCGGCTGCTGCAGTTCGACGAGCACGTGGCCGATCTCGTTGACGCCGAGCTCGTGCGCGTCTTCGGGCTGCAGCGTGTGGATGTCCAGCCGGTGCGCGATGCGCGTGATGCGCGCCTGGACCCAGCGGTGCGCGTGGCGCACCAGGTACTTGCGGCCGGGCACGGCGGCGTCGGTGTCCAGCCAGGCCAGCGTGGCCGTGAAGCGCTGCACCGGGGCGGCGCTGCCGGCGGCAACGAGCCAGTCGCCGCGCGAGATGTCGAGCTGGCGGTCGAGCACCACGCCGGCCGAGCGGCCGGCGGCGGCCTCGGCCACCTCGCTGCCGGCCTGCCGCAGCGCGGCCACGCGCGCGCGCTCGCCGCTCGGGAACACCTGGACCTCGTCGCCCGTGCGCAGCACGCCCTCGGCGACGCGGCCCCAGAAGACGCGCGGCTGCTCGCCGGTGCCGCCGGTGCCACCGGCTTCGGCGGAGCCGCGCGCCACGTACTGCACCGGCAGCCGCATCGGCGACGCCAGCGACTCGCCCGCCGAGGGCAGCGACTCGAGCAGCGCGAGCAGGCTCGGCCCGGCGTACCAGGGCGCTGCCAGCGGCGTGGCCACGTTGTCGCCGCGCAGCGCCGACACCGGCACGATGCCGGCCGGCACGATGCCGGCCTGCGCCGCGAAGGCCTCGAGCGCGGCGCGCACCGCGTCGAACGCGGCGGCGGGATCGGCCACCGCATCGAGCTTGTTGACCGCGAACACGATGCTCGGCACGCGCAGCAACTGCGCCAGCAGCGCATGGCGGCGCGTCTGCGGCAGCAGCCTGACGGGCCGTGCGGCCCAGTCGAGCTTGGTGATGTCGACCAGCACCACCGCGGCGTCGCTGCCCGCGGCGGCGGTGACCATGTTGCGCGTGTACTGCTCGTGGCCCGGCGCGTCGGCGATGACGAACTTGCGCGTCCGCGTGGCGAAGTAGCGGTAGGCCACGTCGATGGTGATGCCCTGCTCGCGCTCGGCCTCCAGGCCGTCGGTGAGCAGCGACAGGTCGGGTGCGGCGCCGCCGCTCGAGGCGGCGCGCGCGTGCAGCGCGTCGAGCTGGTCGGCCAGGATGGCGCGGCTGTCGTAGAGCAAGCGGCCGATCAGCGTGCTCTTGCCGTCGTCGACGCTGCCGGCGGTAAGGAAGCGCAGGGCTGCGGCCATGTCAGAAGTACCCTTCCTTCTTGCGCCGCTCCATCGCGGCATCGGAGCTGCGGTCGTCCATGCGCGTGGCGCCGCGCTCGCTGACCGTCACGGTCAGCGTCTCGGCGACCACGTCGTGCGCATCGGCGGCATCGCTTTCCACCGGGCAGGTGCAGGTCATGTCGCCCACGGTGCGAAAGCGCACCTCGGTGGTCTCCACCACCTCGCCCGGCTGCGCCGGCGTGACCTCGGTCACCGGCACGAGCAGGCCGCGCCGGCGCACCACGGCGCGGCGGTGCGCGTAGTACATCGGCGGCAGCTCGATGGCCTCGCGCGCGATGTACAGCCACACGTCCAGCTCGGTCCAGTTGCTGATCGGGAAGGCGCGGAAGTGCTCGCCGGGGCGCAGCCGCGTGTTGAACAGCGTCCACAGCTCGGGCCGCTGCTCCTTGGGTTGCCACTGGCCGAAGCCGTCGCGGTGGCTGAAGATGCGCTCCTTGGCGCGCGCCTTCTCCTCGTCGCGCCGCGCGCCGCCGATCAGGCAGTCGAAGCGGTGTTCGTCGATCGCCTCGAGCAGCGTCACGCTCTGGTGGGCGTTGCGCGATTCGAGCGCGTGCGCCAGGCGCACCGTGCCGCGCCGGATGCTGTCTTCGAGGTGCGCGACCACGAGGCGGTCGCCGCTGGCGCGCACCACGCGGTCGCGGAACTCGATCACCTCGGGGAAGTTGTGCCCGGTGTCCACGTGCAGCAGCGGGAACGGCAGGCGTCCCTCGAAGCCGGCGCCGCGCCGCTGCTTGAAGGCCTTGTGCGCCAGGTGCAGCACGACGCAGCTGTCCTTGCCGCCGGAGAAGAGCAGGGCGGGGCGCTCGAAGCTCGCCGCCACCTCGCGCAGGATGAAGATGGCTTCCTCCTCGAGCGCGTCGAGGTGGGCGTGGTCGATGTCGGCGCGCAGCAGCGCGGGTTCGACGCGGGCGTTCATGCGGTGGCCTCCCGCCGGGCTTGCTCTTGCGGCCCGCGCGGCTCGTGCGGCTGTTGCTGCTGTTGCGGCTCGTCCTGCCTGACGTGCAGGCCGCACTCGCGCAGGTCCTCCTGCTCCCACCACCAGCGCCCGGCGCGGAACGGTTCGCCCAGCGCGATGGCGCGCGTGCACGGCGCGCAGCCGATGCTCGGGAAGAAGCCGTCGTGCAGCGGGTTGTAGGGCACGGCGTGGTCGGCGATGTACTGCCACACGTCGGCCCAGCTCCAGTCGGCGAGCGGGTTGAACTTGACGCGGCCGGCGGCGTCGCGCTCGTCGAACGGCACCTCGGCGCGCGCCTCGCTCTGCTCGCGGCGCAGCCCGGTCACCCAGGCGCCGCGGCCGGCGAGCAGCCGCTCGAGCGGCTCGAGCTTGCGCACCGCGCAGCAGGCCTTGCGCAGCTCGATGCTGCGGTACATCGCCTTGTCGCCATGGCGCGCCACGAACTCGACCACCGCCTGTTCGTGCGGCCGGTGTCGCTCGACGGCCACGCCGTAATGCGCCTCGAGACGCGCGATGAGCTCCAGCGTCTGCGCGTGCAGCTTGCCGGTGTCGAGCGTGGCCAGGGCGATGGGCAGGCGCTGGCGCACGACGAGGTCGGTGATCACCATGTCCTCGGCGCCCAGGCTGGTGGCCTGCACGATGCGGCCGGCGTGGTGGATGGCCGCGCTGCGCAGGCGCGCAGCGGCCGCGTCCACGCGCTCGGCGAAGCCGGGCGTGGCGCGCGCGTGGCGTTGCACGGCGCTGCTCACGCGGCCTCCCGGGTGTCGCGATCGCGGCGCGCGCTGCGAACAAGGCCATGTCCGCGCTCGGCCCGCTCGGCCCGCTCGGCATGGCTCGCCTGGTAGGGCCGCAGCTCGCCGTCGAAGAAGCCGAGCGCACGCTCGGCCGTGCGGATGTCCTGGTCGGCGCGCAGCCGCACCGCGGTGAACCCGCAGCGGCGCAGCAGCGGCAGCATGTCGGCCAGCACCTCGCCGGTGGCGACGATGTCGCCGCCCCAGCGCAGCCGGCCGCGCAGCAGCACGGCCTGCGAGTAGGCGCGGCCGTCGGTCCACTTGGGGAAGTCGAGCGCCACGCGGTCGTGGGCGCGGATCTGCTCGGCGCGCGCCAGCACGTCGTCGGTGTTGGCCAGGCGCAGCGTGCCTTCGGGCAGCTCGTGGTGCGGGTCGATGAATTGCATGCGGCTACTCCGTCAGCGCGGTGGCGGTGCTCCGACGAACGGCATCGGTGGCGGTGCGGAACGGCGTCACCCCGAGGCGGCGCGCGGTGTGCACGAAGCGCTCGCCGGGCAGGCGATCGCGCAGGTAAACCTCGATCAGGGCCTCGATCGCGTCGGCCACCTCGTCGGCGGCGAACGAGGGGCCGATCACCTTGCCGGGCTGCGCGGCACCGGCGAGGTCGCGGCCGTCGCCGCCGCCCACCGTGAGCTGGTACCACTCGCTGCCGTCCTTGTCGACGCCGAGCACGCCGATGTGGCCGCTGTGGTGGTGGCCGCAGCTGTTGATGCAGCCGCTGATGTGCAGGTCGATGTCGCCGATGTCGTGCTGCTCGTCAAGGTCGGCGAAGCGCTCGGTCAGCGCGGCGGCGATCGGGATCGAGCGGGCGTTGGCCAGCGCGCACAGGTCGCCGCCGGGGCAGGCGATCATGTCGGTGACGAGGCCGATGTTGGGCGTGGCGAAGCCGCCCTCGCGCGCCTCGACCCAGAGCGCCGCGAGCTGGTCTTCACGCACCCACGGCAGCAGCAGGTTCTGCTCGTGCGTGACGCGCAGCTCGCCCAGGCTGTAGCGCTCGGCAAGCGCGGCGGCGCCCTCCATCTGCTCGGCCGTCACGTCGCCCGGCGGCTGGCCGGCGCGCTTGAGCGAGAGCGTCACGGCGCGGTAGCCGCTCAGGCGGTGTGCGTGCACGTTGCGGCCGAGCCAGCGCCTGAAGGCGGGTGGCGCGTCGCCGTGCGGCGCGCGTTGCGGCACGAAGCCCGAGGCGACGGGCGCGACGAAGTGCGCCGCCACGCGGTCGAGTTCGGCCTGCGGCACGAGCGTCGTGGTCGGGTCGTCGAGCAGGGCCGCGAACTCGCGCTGCACCGCGTCGACGAAGCGCTGGCCCTCGGCCTTGACGAGGATCTTGATGCGCGCCTTGTAGGCGTTGTCGCGCCGCCCGAAAAGGTTGTAGACGCGCACGATGGCCTCGATGAAGACGAGGATCGCGTCCCAGCGCACGAACTCGGCCACCGGCGTGGCGATGACCGGCGTGCGCCCCATGCCGCCGCCCACCAGCACGCGGAAGCCGACGTCGCCGGCGTCGTTGCGCAGGAGCTGCAGCCCGATGTCGTGCCAGGCGATGGCGGCGCGGTCCTCGCGCGCGCCGCTCACCGCGATCTTGAACTTGCGCGGCAGGAAGGCGAACTCCGGATGCAGCGTGCTCCACTGGCGCAGGATCTCGCAGTAGGGCCGCGGGTCGACGATCTCGTCGGGCGCGATGCCGGCCAGCGCGTCGCTCGTGATGTTGCGGATGCAGTTGCCGCTGGTCTGGATGCCGTGCATGTCGACGCCGGCCAGCAGCTCCATCACCTCGGCGCTGCGCTCGAGCGGGATCCAGTTGAACTGGATGTTCTGGCGCGTCGTGAAGTGGCCGAAGCCGGTGACCGCGCCGAAGCCGCTGCCGCGGTCGTCGTACTCGCGCGCGATGCGCGCCAGCGCGCGCAGCTGCGTGCTCGCGAGCTCGCCGTACGGGATGGCCACGCGCAGCATCGGCGCGTGGCGCTGCACGTACCAGCCGTTCTGCAGGCGCAGCGGGCGGAAGTCGTCGGCGGAGAGCGCCCCGGCGAGGTGGCGCTCGAGCTGGTCGCGGTACTGCGCGGCACGGGCGTGCACGAAGCGGCGGTCTTGTTCGGTGTACCGGTACATGGATGACGATGTCAGGAAAGGACCTTGAGCCCGGCCGCCATCAGCGACAGGCACAGCGCCGAGCGCACCCAGCGGTCGGGCAACGAGCGCGTGATGCGGGCGCCCAGCCAGATGCCGGGCAACGAGCCGACGAGCAGCGTGGCGAGCAGCGCCCAGTCGACGTGGCCGAGCGTGGCGTGGCCGATGCCGGCCACGAGCGTGAGCGGCACGGCGTGCGCGATGTCGGTGCCGACGACGCGGTGCGAGGGCATGCGCGGATGCAGCAGCAGCAGCAGCGTGGCGCCGATCGCGCCGGCGCCGATCGAGCTCAGCGAGACGAGCACGCCGAGCAGCGCGCCGGCCGCCACCGTGAGCACGGCCTTGCGCCGCTCGGGCAGCCAGCGCTCGAGACGCTCGCCGAGGCGGATCCAGAGGTGGCGGTAGGCCACCGAGATGGCGGTCAGCAACAGCGCGATGCCGAGCGAGACCGTGAGCACGCGGTTCCAGCCGAAGCTGCCGCCGGCCAGGTGCATCCACGCCACCATGAGCAGCGTGGCCGGCAGGCTGCCGGCGAGCAGCAGGGCCGTGACGCGGTAGTCCACGTGGCCGAGCCGGTGGTGCGCGACGCTGCCGCCGGCCTTGGTGAGGGCGGCGAACCACAGGTCGGTGCCGATGGCCAGCGCCGGATTGAGCTTGAACACGCCGATGAGCAATGGCGTCATCAGCGAGCCGCCGCCCACGCCGGTGATGCCGACGATGGCGCCCACGGCAAAACCGGCGAGGATGGCGAGTGGATCCATGGGCGGCAGTCTAGAAAAGGGCCTTCATTTCACGAACTACAAAGAAGTTGGGTCTTTATGCTGATCGTTGCTAAAGCGGCGATTTCTAGAATGCCGGGCATGCCGCAACGCCTTGTCGGCCGCCTGCTGGCGGTCGTTACGCTGCTCGTGCTGGGGGCCTGCCAGACGACGCCACCGCCTTCGACCCCGCCCGTGAAGGCGGAGCCGCCTGCCGAGCCGGCAGTGCCGGCAACTCCGGTCACGCCAGCCGAACCAGTGACGCCCGCAGCGCCGCCCCCGGTGGCCGCGCCCAAGCCGCCGCCACGCCCGCCGCGCATCGGCCTCGCGCTCGGCGGCGGTGCGGCACGCGGCTTCGCGCACATCGGCGTCATCCAGGTGCTCGAGGAGGCCGGCATCAAGCCGGATCTCGTGGCCGGCACCTCGGCCGGCAGCCTGGTGGCCGCGCTCTATGCCAGCGGCAAGGGCGGCCAGGAACTGGCCGCGATGGCGCTCACGCTGGACGAGGGCGCGATCACCGACTGGTCGTTCCCCGGCCGCGGCGTGATCCGCGGCGAGGCGCTGGCGCGCTACGTCAACCAGCAGGTCGGTGCGCGCACCTTCGAGCAGATGAAGCTGCCGCTCGGCATCGTGGCCACCGACCTGGACAGCGGCGCGCCCGTCCTCTTCCAGCGCGGCGACGTGGGCACCGCGGTGCGCGCGTCGAGCGCGGTGCCGGCGGTGTTCCAGCCGGTGAAGATCGGCCAGCGC
>Ga0073934_10008072_pt1 | contig 14247 bp, 11 predicted proteins | sample LarsenN4metaG_FD_76834 | JGI IMG/M metagenome (GOLD analysis project Ga0073934, IMG submission 76834) | Hot spring sediment bacterial and archeal communities from British Columbia, Canada, to study Microbial Dark Matter (Phase II) - Larsen... ...
AAGGCGGCGGCTGAGCAGAAACGCACAGAAGCCCAGTCGGCGTTGCCGCAGGCCGAGGACGCCCGCGTGGCCAGCGTGCGCGAAGTCCGGCACGACGCCCGTTACGGCACCATCGTCTGGGGTGGACAGCAGAATGCTCCGGGAGACGCCCGGCTGGCCCGACAGCTTGAACTGTCGGTGATCGAGGAAGCGGCGCCGTATCAACTCATCACGGACGTGCACCGCGTGACGGTCAATCACAACCGGCAGGTGCTCATTCCGGTGCGGTTGATTCGCCGTAACGGGTTTGATGCGAACGTCAATTTGACGTTTGTCGGCCAGCCTCCCAATGTGCAGATTGAGAACAAGGGCATCGACAAGGGCAAAGACAGCGGAGTCTACCGCGTGTTTGTGCCGGCCAACGCCCCGGTGGGGACGTTCGTGATGCATCTCGCGGGGCAGGCACAGGTCTCGTACCGCCGCAATCCCCAAAAAGCGGATCGGCTAAAGGCCGAGTACGATGCCGCCGAGAAGGCCGCGAATGAAGCGGCCGAAGCGCACAAGGCGAGTGTGTCCAAGCGGGACGAAGCCGCGAAACAGGCCCTGGCAGCCCAGGAGGCCTTGAAGAAGGCGACGGAGTCCAAAGTCGCCAGTGAGAAGGCGCTGGCCGATGCGCAGGCCGCCGAGAAAGCGGCGACCGAGGCGGTCGCCAAGGCCGGTGACAACGCCGACGCCAAAGCCGAAGCGGAAAAGAAACTGGCGGAGGCGCAGGCCGCCGTCAAAGCCGCCACGGAAGCCGTGCAGTCCGCCGAGAAGAGTCGCGCGGAGGCTGATGCGGCCGCGAAAGCCGCCGAACAAGCCAGGGTGGCAGCAGAAGCCGAAGTCAAAGTGGCCGAAGAACGCGTGAAGGTCACCACCGCCGAGAAGGCGGCTGCCGACAAACGCTTCAAGGATGCTGACAACGCGGCAAAGCCCAAGAACGTCAATTTCCTGCCGCCGACGACGCCGATCGTGCTGACGATCAAACCCGCGCCCTACACGATCACGGCGTCTCCCGGCAACGGGGGGAATCTCAAGATCGGCGAGAAGCTTGAGCTGAAGGTCGAAGTGAAGCGGCAAAACGGCTTTGCCGGTCCCGTCACCTTGACTTTGCCGCTGCCGCCGGACGTGACCGGCGTGAAGGCCGAGCCCGTAACCGTTCCGGCAGATCAGTCTGCTGGAACGTTGCTCGTCGAGGCCGTCGAGGGAGCAACCGAAGGGCAGTTGCCGAACCTGGTCGTCCGCGTGACGGCGGAGTTCGATGGCGAGGCGGCGGTCGATCAACCGGTGGTCATCAAGGTGGCGAAGTGACACGGAGCCGCGCACGCCGTCAGTGGCAGGTGCATGGCTCATTCGGACCTTATCCTGGAAATCGAGTCTCAATCATGCTTCGTCCGCAACTGGCCCTGTTCATCCTGCTCGCCGTCGCGACCACCGTCGCAGCCCAGGATGCGGCGTCGGGCAAGATCGAACCAGCGGCTGTGAATCTCGGTCGTCCCGTCAGTTTTGACGAAGACATCGTGCCCATTCTCGATGGCAAGTGCATTGCCTGCCACAATGTGGCCATCGCCGAGAGCCGGCTGAACCTGGAAGACGTGCCGAACATGCTCAAGGGGGGCAAGCGGGGACCGGCGGTGGTGCCCAAGGAGCCCGACAAGAGCTTGATGTATCTCGTGGCGTCGCGCGGCGTGGAGCCGGCGATGCCACCGCTCCCCAACAAAGTCTCCGCGCCCGCGTTCACTCCGCAGGAGCTGGGACTCTTGCGGCAATGGATTCTGGAGGGGGCCATCGGCAGTCCCGCAGGGGCGGCTCCGCCTTCGATCGCCTGGCAGCCCTTGCCGGCGCACCTCAACGCCATCTATGCCACCGCCCTGACGGAGTCCGGCCGGTATGCCGCCTGCAGTCGCGCGAATCAGATTGACATCTACGATTTGACGAGCGGCGAACGGACGGTCCGACTGGTCGATCCCCACCTGAGTGCGTTGAAGCAGGGCGAAAATCCCTTGTATCCGCACGGGGCGGCCGATCGCGATTTCATCCACTCGCTGGCGTTCGATCCCAGTGGCAACTGGCTGGCCTCTGGGGGTTATCGCAGTGTCAAATTGTGGCATCGTCCGCCGCAACTTCAGCGACGCACCGTGGCCGTGGACCCTTCGCCGACAGCCGTGGCGGTCTCGCCCAACGGGCAATGGATTGCCGTCGCCGCGGCTGACAGCGTGATCCGCCTGATTCAGGCCGGCGATGGGCAGGTGGCGAAGACGCTGGCCGGTCACACGGCAGCCATCACGGGGCTGCAGTTTTCCACCGATAGCGCCCGGCTGCTGTCGGGATCCAAGGACAAGACCCTGCGTTTGTGGACCGTCGCCGACGGCCAGCCGGCCGGTCAACTGGAAACTCCCCACGAAGTGTTGTCGGTCGCCCTGAATGCTGAGGGAAACCGTGCGTTCTCCGGTCAGGCGGACAACGTCATTCGTGGTTGGGCCGTCCCCTTCGAGGCTCCAAAGCCGGCCGAGGGGGACAAGCCTGCGGAACCGGTCAAGCCGACCGTACAAATGCAGGGGCACGGCGGGCCGGTCGTCAGTCTGGCAGTCGTTCCCGGTCAGCCGCAATTGGCGTCCGGCAGTCTGGACGGCACGCTCCGGGTGTGGGATGTCAACAATGGCAATCAGGTCCGCTCACTGGGACACGGCGCGCCGGTGACTTCGGTCGCCGTCAAGCCCGATGGGCAGTTCCTGGCTTCCGCAGGCGGCAATGCCGGGAAGCTCTGGAATGCCAACGGGCAGCAGGTGGCGGAACTCAAGGGAGACATTGCAGCCCAGCGGCAGGCCGTCCAGTTGACCGACGATGACGCCGTTGCCAAATCGCGGGTCGCACTGGCGGATGCCTCGTTCAAGGCTGCCGAGAAAAACTTCCAGGAACGGGAAAAGCAGACCAAGGACGCGCGCGAGGCGAAGGACAAGGCGCAAAAGGCGCTGGAAGAGGCGCAGGGGAAAGAGAAGGCGGCTCAGGAGGCCGTTGCCGCAGCGAAGAAGGAGCTGGAAGGGAAACCGGAGGACGAGGGGTTAAAGAAGAAGGTCGCTGACGCCGAGGCGGCCGCGACGAAGGAGACGGAAGCGGCCAAGAAAGCCGCTGAGGCTCTCGAGTCCGCGGGCAAAGCGGTAACGCAATCGGAAACCGGTCAGGCCGCTGCCGACGAACAGCAGAAAGCCGCCAAGCAGCATTTCGACGCGGAAGTCGCTGCGCAAAAAGCCGCCGAGGAACGGCTCAATGCGGCCAAGGCGGCGCTGCCTGCGACCGAGAAGCCGGTCAAGGCGGTCGCGTTCTCGCTGGAAGGCGCCCTGCTGGCGACGGCAGGCGATGACGGCGTGATTCGGACGTGGGATGCCAAGACGGGCAAACCGCTCGACGAATTCCGCGGTCACACGGCCCCCGTTCAGGCGTTGGCCGTGGGACCGGATCGAACGCTGGTGGGCCTCGGCGACGACAAGGCCTTGTCGGTTTGGGACAGCAATCCCCCGTGGCAGTATGCCGCCGTGTTGGGGCCCGCCGCCGACAACCCGCTCGATCTGACCCCCTCGCCATTCATTGATCGCGTGCTGGCGCTGGCGTTCAGCCCGGACGGCAAGATTCTGGCGACGGGGGGCGGCGATCCGTCCCGCAGCGGTGAGGTTCTGCTGTGGGATTTCGCGCAGCGGACGTTTCTCAAGGCGCTTCCCGACGCCCATAGCGACACGGTCTTTGCGCTCGATTTCTCCCGCGATGGCCGGTGGCTGGCGTCCGGCGCCGCCGACAAGTTCGTCAAAGTGCACGATGTCCAGAGCGGGAAGCTCGTCCGGTCCCTGGAGGGGCACACTCACCACGTGCTGGGAGTCACCTTCAAGGCCGACGGCAGCCGCATCGCCTCCGCCGGCGCCGACAACGCCATCAAGATCTGGACCGTCGAGACCGGCGAGCAGCATCGTACGATCCAGAACTACTCGAAACAGGTCACGGCGATTCACTTCATCGGGATCAGCGATAACACGGTCAGCGGGTCCGGCGACAAGTCGGTCAAGTTCCACCGCGCCAATGACGGCGGCAACTATCGCACGTTCGGTGGAGCGACCGATTATGTCTACAGCGTGGCTGCCACGCGTGACGAGGCGTTCGTAATCGCCGGCGGTGAAGACGGCGTGCTGCGCGTCTGGAACGGCACGAACGGCCAGTCGCTGTACAACTTCGATCCGCCGCAGCCCCCGCCACAGCAGCAGGCCAGTGCCAAATAGGTCGGCGGCCTCGCAGTGATGCATGGAACCGGCGAATCGGGTACGCTGCCGGGACTTCTCTGGAGGAGTTCCCGATGCGGCGGTGTTGTCTTGGCGGATGGTGGCTGGTGATTGCGGCGGCCGCGTGCGGCAGTCATGCCGTGATCAGCGCAGAACGGCCCGGCGTTGAGCTGGCCGAGTTAATCTACTCCGATCCCCCGACGCCGTCGTGCCATGCCTCAACGATTGCCGAGACGCCGCAGGGGTTGGTGGCTGCCTGGTTCGGCGGGACCTATGAGAAGCATCCCGATGTCGGCATCTGGGTCGCACGGCGCGACGACAAAGGCTGGTCCAGGCCGGTCGAAGTCGCCAACGGCGTGCAATATGTCGAGCCAGACGGGCAGGTAAAGCGGCATCCCTGCTGGAACCCGGTGCTGCATCAAACCGAGGGCCCGCTGCTGCTGTTCTTCAAATGCGGTCCCTCACCGGACACGTGGTGGGGGATGCTGACGGAATCCGCCGACCATGGCCGGACCTGGTCCGTGCCGCGGCGGTTGCCCGAGGACATTGCCGGTCCGGTGAAGAACAAGCCGGTCGAGTTGAAAGATGGAACCCTTCTGTGTCCGACGAGCTCCGAAGACCACGGCTGGCGCGTGCACTTTGAACTGACGACCGATCATGGCAAAACGTGGACCCGCGTTCCGGCCATTCACGACGGCCAGGCCATTGCCGCGATCCAGCCGAGCGTGTTGTTCCATCCCGATGGATCGCTGCAGGCGATCGGTCGGACGCGGCAGGGGAAAATCTTTACGACGACATCGACCGACCAGGGACGACATTGGAGCGAGGTCACGTTGCTGGATCTGCCCAATCCGAACTCGGGGACGGATGCCGTGACGCTCAGGGACGGCCGGCATCTGCTGGTCTACAACCATACGCCGAAGGGCCGGTCGCCGCTCAACGTCGCCGTCAGCAGCGACGGTCGAAACTGGCAGGCGGCCGCAGTCCTCGAATCCGAACCCGGCGAGTACTCTTATCCGGCGGTCATTCAGACGCGCGATGGCAAGGTGCACGTCACTTATACATGGAAGCGGCAACGGCTGCGGCATGTGGTGTTGTCCCCGGACAAACTCCAGGCGCAGTCCATCGTCGATGGTCGATGGCCAGACTCCGTGAAGTGACGATTCCGGCATTAGTTGTTGGCAGAAGTGGCCGCCATGAGCGTATCGCCCGCCAGGGGTTCGAAGCCGCATCGACGTCGCTCCGTCGGGCCTCCCTTGCTGGCGGCTGTTCTGATTGGCGCGGCCCTGGGGGCTGCGGGCTGGACGTTTCACACCGGCAAGGGGACGTCTTATCTTTCGGACGACCCGCGCGCCTGCGTGAACTGCCACATCATGCGGGAACAGTACGACAGCTGGCAGAAGTCGAGCCATCACAGTTTCGCCACCTGCAATTCGTGCCATGTGCCTCACGATTTCATTGGCAAGTGGTATACGAAGGCCGAGAATGGCGTCAGGCACTCCTGGTATTTCACGTTTCAGAATTTCCACGAACCGATTCAGGCCCAGCCCGCGGCCAGGCGAATTCTCGAACACAACTGCCGCGATTGCCATGCGCAGCTGACCGCCGAGCTGCTGCGGGACGAGCGGGCTGGCGTATCGGTTCCGCCGTCGTCGGATTGCGCCGACAACTGCCTGCACTGTCATCGTCAGGTGGGACACGGCGCGATGTGGCAGTGAGCGTCACGATGCAACCTTGGGATGCGACAGCATGCGAACAACGTCCTATGTGATTGTTGCCCTTCTGGCGGCTGCGGGCACCGCGGGGGCCATGTGGCTGTGGCAAAACATCCTCACCCGTCAGGAGGAAGCCCGGCAGGTGGCGTTTCCCGTCACGCAGCTGACGGAGGAGATCGTCGATCCCGCGGAATGGGGCAAGAACTTTCCGCGACAGTACGACTCCTATCGCCGGCCGGTCGATGTCCAGCGGACCAAGTACGGCGGCAATGAGACGATTCAGAAGCTCGATGAGGATCCGCGTTTGCGGACGATGTTCGCGGGTTATGCGTTCTCCGTCGACTACCGCGAAGAGCGCGGCCATGCCTACATGCTGTCCGACCAGGACGAGACCGAACGGGTGCATGCGGTGCAGCAGCCGGGCGCGTGCCTGCATTGTCACGCGTCGGTGTTGCCGGCCTATCGGGATCTTGGGCGCGCCGCGGGGGTGCCCGATCAGGACGGGTTCAATCTGCCGCAAGTGATGAAGGGCTTTGAAGCCGCATGTGCGCTGCCGCTGTCGGAGCTGCGGGAGAAGGTCGGGCACCCGGTGACGTGCCTCGACTGCCATGACCCCAAATCCATGCGGCTTCGGGTGACGCGCCCCGGCTTTCTCAACGGCCTTGTTGCCCTGGCGGAATCCCAGGTGAAGTTGCCGCATTTGCCGAGCATTGAAAGCTGGCGGACGGGCGACCGCCAGACTCCCTACGATCCGAACGCGCTGGCCTCCCGCCAGGAAATGCGATCCTTCGTCTGCGGGCAGTGTCACGTCGAGTACTACTTCCAGGGGGCAGGCAAGCTGGTCACCTATCCCTGGGCCGATGGTTTGCGGGCCGATCAGATCCTCGGGTACTACGACGCGTCCGGGTTTCGCGATTGGGTCCACAAGCAGAGCGGCGCCGAGGTCCTCAAGGCGCAGCATCCCGAATTTGAGCTCTGGAGCCAGGGAACCCACGCTCGCAACGGCGTGGCCTGCGCCGATTGTCACATGCCCTACATCCGCGAAGGGGCGATCAAGGTCACCGATCACCAGCCACGCAGTCCGCTGCTGAATGCCGCCCGCGCTTGCCAAACCTGCCATCGTCAATCGGAAGCCGAACTGCAGTTCCGCGTCGAGACGATTCAGGACCGCACGCGGGAACTGATGAACCTCGGCGAGGAGTCGATCGTGGGGCTCATTCGCGACCTGGAAGCTGTCGCCGACACGCCCGAGCTGGCCGAGCAGGTGGCCGCGGCGCGCAGGCAGCATCGGCGGGCGCAGTTCCTGCTCGATTTCATCGCGGCCGACAACTCGATGGGCTTTCATGCGCCGCAGGAGTCCGCCCGCGTGTTGGGCTTGGCCATCGACGCGGCCCGCCAGGGACAACTCGGGCTTCGGACGCTCCCGGTCCCGACCAATCAACCCAAAGCCCCAGGTGATTGAAACTCGGTGCCGTACGGTTGCACGTGGTCGCAACAGATTTCATGATGCGGCAACTACGATTCACAAGGATCGGCTGATGCGAGACTTTGATTACGAAGCCCCTCTGCAACTGGCTGCGGCAGTTGATCTGTTGGCCAGGCACAGCGGCGCTGCCCGGCCGCTGGCCGGCGGTACAGACTTGATCGACCACGTCCGTACGGGACGGCTCTCGCCCGACCTGATTGTGGACATCAAGAAGATTGCCGAACTGAATGTGCTGGCCGCCGATGCGACGGGCTTGCGACTGGGGGCTGCCGTGACGTGTACCCAGGTGGCAGCGCATCCGGCAATCATCCAGAACTACGCGGCCCTCGCCGACAGCGCCCAGATCATTGGCGGGGTCCAGATTCAGAATCGGGCCTCGATCGGCGGCAATCTGTGCAATTCCGGGCCCGCAGCCGATTCCACTCCGAGCGTGATCGCCCTCGGCGGCCGCTGCGTCATCGCCCGACCGAAGGGAATGCGGGAACTGCCCGCTGAAGAGTTCTGCACCGGTCCGGGGAAGAACGTCCTCGCGCCGGGGGAACTGCTGGTCGAGATCAGGTTCCCCGCGCCGCCGGCCCACAGTGGGTCGCACTATCGCCGATTCATTCCCCGGAACGAAATGGACATTGCGGTCGTTGGCGTCGCGGCGGCCATCACGCTTGACTCCCAGAAACAGAAAGTGACGGCGGCGCGAATCGCGCTGGGGGCCGTTGCGCCGAAGCCGCTGTTGGCCACGGAAGCCGCCGCTGAGTTAGTCGGCCGGCCACTGACGGACGACGTCATTGCCCAAGCCGCAGCCGCCGCCCGCAAGATCGCGACGCCGATCACCGACATGCGCGGCACGGCCGAGTACCGCCTGCACCTTGTCGGCGTGCTCGTGGAGCGCGTCGTCCGCGCCGCTGCGGCGCGGGCGCGGGGGGAAGCCATCGACTACAAGCCGGGTCATTGATCGAGAGAAGCGGACACTATGGCCAAAAAACGCGTTGTCCAGACAACCATCAACGGTGACGCCGTCGAGTTCCTTTGTGAGCCGCGGCAAACGCTGCTGGAGGTGCTTCGCGATGTGCTGAATCTCACCGGCACGAAGGAGGGATGCGCAAACGGCAACTGTGGCTCGTGCACCGTGCTGATGAACGGTCGCCCGGTGACCAGTTGCCTGGTGCTTGGCGTCGAAGCCGAGGGGGCAGAGATCCGCACCATCGAAGGCGTCGCCTGCGGCGGGCATCTCGACTGCGTGCAGCAGGCCTTCCTCGAGGGGGCCGCATTGCAGTGCGGCATCTGCACGCCGGGGTTCATCATGCAGACCGAAGCGCTGCTCGCCGAGAACCCGCAGCCGACGGAGGAGCAGGTGCGTTTTCACCTCGCGGGCAACCTGTGCCGCTGCACGGGCTATGACAAAATTGTGCGGGCCGTGCTCGCCGCCGCCGAGAAGAAGCGGGCAAACGTCTAGGCGAGTCGGGAGCGTCAGCGACCGGAGCGGGAGATCACCATGTCCATCGGCGAAAAGCGAGAATACAAGGTCATCGGCACGCGACCGGTGCGGCATGACGGCGTCGACAAGGTCACCGGCCGGGCCCAGTATGGGGCCGACGTCCACCCCACCGGGATGCTGTTTGGGGCGATGCTCCGCAGCCCGCACGCCCATGCGAGGATCAAACGGATCGACACCTCCCGCGCCGCAGCCCTGCCCGGTGTGCGGGCCGTCGTCACGTCCGCCGATTTGCCCGACCAGGGCAGCCGCGTCGTGGAACTCGGCGAGGGGGCCGTCAACATGCGGCATCTCTCGGCGAACGTGCTGGCGCGCGACAAGGTGCTCTACAAAGGCCACGCGATTGCCGCCGTGGCCGCCGACAGCATTCACATCGCCCAGGAAGCGGTGAATCTGATCACGGTCGAATACCAGCCGCTGCCCCCCGTACTTGACGTCCGCGCCGCGATGAAGCCCGATGCTGCGGTCCTGAACGACGACGTCCGCACCGAAGGCCTGGAACCGGGCGATCCCGCGGCGAATCGGCCAACCAACGTCGCCCGTCGGATTCTGTTCCAGAAGGGGGATGTGGCGGCGGGATTCCAATCGGCCGATGTCGTCCTGGAACACGAGTTCGTCGCCTCGACCGTCCACCAGGGCTATATCGAGCCGCACAATGCGACGGCGTTGTGGAATGCCGACGGGAACATCACCGTCTGGATGAGCACGCAGGGGTCGTTTACCGCCCGGCAGCAAACAGCGGAACTTCTGCGTGTACCGGTGTCGGACGTCAAGGTCGTGCCGATGGAGATCGGCGGCGGGTTTGGCGGGAAGATCTCCGTGTATCTGCCGCCGGTGGCGGCGCTGCTGTCCCGCAAGTCCGGGCGGCCGGTGAAGCTGGTGATGGACCGGGCGGCGGTGTTCGAGGCGACCGGCCCCACGCCGGGGGCGTACATCAGGCTGAAGCTCGGCTTCACGAAAGACGGCCGACTCGTGGCTGGCGATGCGCATCTCGCCTACGAGGCCGGAGCGTTTCCCGGCTCGCCGATCGGCCCCGGCTGCATGTGTCTTTTTGCCTGTTACGACATTCCGAACGCCCGCGTGGAAGGCTTCGACGTCTGCGTGAACAAGCCGCGGACGAATGCCTACCGCGCGCCCGGGTCGACGCACGCGGCCTTCGCCATCGAGACCATGATCGACGAGTTTTGCCGGCAGGCAAAGATGGACCCGGCGGAGTTCCGGATCAGGAACGGCGCAAAGGCCGGCGTCCGCCGCGTGGACGGTCCGGTGTTCGACCGCGTGGGGATGATCGAAACCGTCGAGGCGATCCGTAACAGCGAACATTATCAGTCCCCGCTTGGAGGGTCGAACCGCGGTCGCGGCATTGCCACCGGGTTCTGGTTCAACTGCGGCCTCAAATCATCGGTGACCGCGACGGTGAACGCCGACGGCACCGTGGCGCTCGTTGAGGGCTCGACCGACATCGGAGGCACTCGGACCAGCGTCGCCATGCAGCTCGCCGAGACGCTCGGCATTGCCGCGGAAGACGTGAAGCCCACCGTCGGCGACACCGACACCGCCGGTTACTGCGACGTGACCGGTGGCAGTCGAGTGACCTTCGCGACGGGCATTGCCGCCGTTGAAGCGGCGAAGGACATCATCAGCCAACTGGTCGTCCGCGCAGCACGGCATTGGGAAGTAGACCCAAAGACCGTGGAATACGTCGACGGCGGCGTCACCGGGCCCGCAGGCAAGCGGCTGTCATTCCGTGAACTGGCTGCCACGCTGCACGAGACCGGCGGGGCGGTCATCGGCCGCGGGACGTCGAGCGAAGCCAATCAAGGGGGCGCATTCGGCACCCACTGCGTGGATGTGGAGGTCGATCCCGATACCGGCAAGGTTCAGATCCTGCGGTACACCGCCGCGCAGGACGTCGGCACGGCGATTCATCCCAGCTATGTCGAAGGCCAGATTCAGGGGGGCGCGGTGCAGGGCATCGGTTGGGCCCTCAACGAGGAATACTGGTACGACGACATGGGACAGATGCGGAATGCAACGTTCCTCGATTACCGCATGCCCACCTGCTACGACGTGCCGATGATCGATACGATTCTGGTGGAGGTCCCCGATCCACAGCATCCGTACGGCGTCCGCGGCGTGGGCGAGGTGCCGATCTGTCCGCCCCCGGCGGCGATTGCGAACGCCATTGCCGGCGCCGTCGGCGTGCGGATGCGGCAAACGCCGATGTCACCGCCGCGCGTGCTGGCCGAGATTCTCAAGCAAGACTGAGATCGCGATGCCGCGGCTGTTCATTCCCCCCTCCCTGCGAGCGCTGACCGGCGGCGTGGAGGTCGTCTCAGTGACGGGAGCGACGGTGCGGGAAGCGCTGCAGTCGCTGGAACGACAGCATCCGGGTTTCGAGGCCCGGTTCTGCGACGGCGGAAAGTTGCGGCCGGGGATGACGATTGCCGTCAACAACCGCTTCGCTCCCGACGGCCTGCGGACCGCGGTGAGCCCGGACGATGAGATTCATTTCCTCCCGGCCCTCGGCGGAGGATAGTCGTCGCAGTGGCGCGGATTTCATCGCGGTCACGACTTGGCGGATTCTGGACACCCCCCTAAAGTGGGAAGAGGCCCCTCCGCTTCACGTCTGTCGACAACTCATAATCCCCGGTGGAGTCCGCCATGTGGTTCACCGAAGATCCGTGGCCGCCCATGCTGGCGTGCGGCCTGGGGGCGTTGTTGGCCGTGGCCTTCTGGTCGTCCTCCAGGCGGGCCGTGCACCTGCTGGTTGCACTGGGCTTGCTGTTGTTTGGCGGCGTGCTCTATCTGGTCGAACAGGCCATCGTCACGCCCGGTGAGCAAGTCGAGGTGCAGGTCGTTCAGCTTTGCGACCAGTTTCGGCGCAAGGACCCGGCGACGCTGGACCACTTCTCGGCGACGGCGCCGGAACTCAAGCTGATGTGCCAGGCCGCGATGGCGCTGGTCGAAATTGACGACGATTTGCGGCTGACGGACTTTCAAACGCGGCTGACCAACGCCGACTCGCGCGCCGTCTGCCACTTCCGCGCAAACGCCGGTCTGTCGGTGCTGGGGCACGGCAAAGTCGGTCGGCAACCGGGGCGCTTTGAACTCACCTGGGCCAAAGAGCCCAAGGGGTGGAAGATCATCGGCGTGAAGCGGCTGAATCCAATCCGCGACGAGGAAATGCCGCTGATGGAGCGCTCGGCAGGGTGACCGCCACGAAGCCCAGGGACTGCAATCCCTGGGCTTCTTTCTCAATGGTCGATGGCCCGCCTCAGCAGATTGTGCGTGATCCGCTGCACGCGCTCATCCGGACCGTGCGGGCGGGACCAATGCGACCACGGCAAGACGTGGCCCGGCGGGCTCGACAGCCCCTGCGACCAGAAGATCGTCGAGGCGTTGAACACGAAGTTCCCCTTGGGGCCAGGATAGATGGTCGCGGTCCATTGCTGAGGCCGCGTGCCGCCAACGTATGCCGTTCCCGCGCCGACAATCTCCAGGCCCGGAATGTCCTTCGGCGGGTCGCCGTGGTATTCCCAGCCGATGAGGCCGGGAATGCGGTCGCCGGCTTTCATCTCGGTCCCGGTGAAGATCCAGTGTTCGGGTTTGACGCAGACCCAGTCGCCGCCGCCGTTGACCGGTTCGACGTTCCGGGCCCCCATCAGGTACCCTTCGTCGGGACCACGGTGCGGGAACGGGCCGTGTTCCTTCTCTCGATTTACGGCGTACTGGTACTCGCCGCCGTACGGGCCGCCGCGGAACATGATCCGGTGCGGCCGGCCATCGAATCCGGATCGCAGCGGCGTCACCCAGCAGACGGCATTGCCGGACAGAAACAGCAAATCGACGCCGGCGTCGCGGAGTTTCACCGCCGACTCGTACTGCCGGATGTCCCAATACTCATCGTGGGCCACGCTGATGAAGCATTTCGTCTTGAGCGCGCGGTCCGGCGAGATCATGTCGCTGTTCGAGCAGTAGGTCACGTCGTAGCCGTGCTGCTCCAGAAAGTACGCCAAGGGAAACTCGAAGATCAGCCATTCCCCAGACCCCACCGACAGCGGCGCGTTGACCACGCTGTTGTACTGGGCGTAACGGCCGTAGGGGCGGTCGAAACTGACGTCGGCCCACGGTCCCTGGTTCCCCCTGGGATGCGTGTAGACTGAAAAGTTCGTCGGCCACGGATTGTAGGCCTGCCAGGTATTGTCCGAGCATTGCAGCAGGATGTCCGCCGGCCGGTCGTCCCGAACGATGAACACGACGTAGCTTTGCCACGGTGCGACCGCTTCGTCCGCGGGCCGCGTCGTCAGCCGGCCGAGATAGACGCCGCTCGGCCAGTCGGCGGGGATGGTCAGCGACGTCGTCGGTTTCCAGCGGCATTCGTGGAGGTTCTTCTCCCCCGGCTCCGGGGTCGGCTGCGTTTCCGTCACGAATGGGCCCAGCGACGCCATCAGCCGGGCGCCGCGTCCCTGGTAGTACCCGGTGCGGAAGATTTCGATCGCCACCGGCTGTGGCGGGTTGGTCGACACCATGATGTCCAGCCGGTCTCCCGCGGCGACGCTTTGCCGCGAGCAGTACCCCTCGACCACGGAAGACCGCGTGGCGGTCGGGCTGTCGAGCCGGACCCGAGTGAGTTGCCAGTCGGTGGAGCCGGGTTTGGCGTTCTCGCGACGAATCAGGTCGGGGTCGCGGTCGGCGGCGGGAAGGAACGCAGCAAGACTCAGGAAAACGGCACAACTGCAAGCGAGGCGGGCCATCGTCCGGCGTCGGTTCATCGAGGGTGCCATCAGGTTCGTTCCGTTAGAGCAGCATGATCAGTCCGTCAACCACGCGGATACGTTCGTAGATCGCGAGCACCTGGGCGGCGGATTCGACGTGCGGGGTGATGGTGACCGCGAGGTGCCGGCCGCCGGACGTCTGGCGGATCTCGTAGGGAGGATCGACATCGAGCACGAGTTCCTCCCGGACACCCGCCACGATCAGTTCGACGAAGCCAGCCCGGTTGGCGCCGATCGCCTTGAACACGAACTCGCCTGGAAAATCGTGCGTGGCTTCCAGCAATTCCAGCGGGGACACTTCGGACATCACCGGCAAACTCCTATCAGTCGGCGTTGATGGTAATCCATCGCCGTCGGGGCGTCACTCGTGGCAATCAGGGCGATCGCCTATTTCACATAGCCGAACATGGCGAAGAGTCGTTGAGAATTCCGTGTGAAGCTGCGGAGTTTGGAAGCGAAGTTGTCGGTGCCGATCTGGCGGAGCCAGTTCAGGGCC
>Ga0073934_10008074_pt1 | contig 14243 bp, 13 predicted proteins | sample LarsenN4metaG_FD_76834 | JGI IMG/M metagenome (GOLD analysis project Ga0073934, IMG submission 76834) | Hot spring sediment bacterial and archeal communities from British Columbia, Canada, to study Microbial Dark Matter (Phase II) - Larsen... ...
CTGGCCTTCGCCGAACGCCACGGCCTCGATGCCGCGAGGAGGCCATTGCTCGGCATCGCTCGGCGGCTGCGTTGTATGAGCTGCGGGGCGAAAAAGGCTCACGCTTGGCCGGAGCCGCATAAAGTCGGCACAAGGTGAGGACCGCGACCAGCCGTCATAAAGACCGCACGTCCGTCGGCATACGGCTTGCGTCACTTCTCGGCATTGGGGGGTTTTGTATGGGTTCAAGACAATGCGTGTACTGTTGCGGGACGTGGACGCCATCGCGGGCGACACGGCGGAGGCGATCCATCGAGCGGCGTGGGGCGACGCTGATCTGCCGGCCGAACTTGCCAAGCGGGTAGCGGAACGGCTGGCGGCCTTAGTGCAGGATGACGTGGCCGGCGTGCCGAGCGGCGTGAGGCCGGTCCCGCCATCGAGCGGAGCGTGACGCTCGACAGCGGAACCCGCCACCGCCCAAAGTTTTGCGGTGACCCGGCGGTAGCAACCTGATTTATGTCAGGTCCGGGCATTGCAGACAATCCGACGGCAGCCGGCCCTGAACTCCGTTCGATCAGACCAAAGTCCGTGGTGCGCCGTCGCAATGATCCGTTGGCAGCCGTGAACCATATGCAGCGTCAGGCGGGCTTACAGCGCATCAGGGTGTCGTCGGCTTCGGCATAGCGACACGAGGGGCGTCGAGGCCCGCCTTTTCGCATCTGCACCGCTTTTGGAGCGCCACAGGTCACCCGCTACGCGACCAAGATGACGGCACCGCGCTGCGGTCAGTGGGTCGGGAGCGTGAACCGTTCAGTCTGCGAACGCGATCAGCGCGGCCGTACTGGCGATGGTCACTAGGACGACGGCAATAGCTGCGAAGTCTCTAAAGTCGAAACGCACGGGAACCACCAAACTGGAACGCCGATAGGCAGCATGGCGGCGTAACGGCGCCGTGACAAGCGTCTCTACTGCTGCATTCAAGGCGGATCAGTCAGCGACCGTCATCGCCGCCGTCGCGCGTCGCACGAATTCGGCGGCGTCGACACCGTTAGCCGGAACATGCACGCCCTGCGCCTTTGCGATCTCGGCCCATCGGTGGGCCATCCATGCGATGGCCTCGTTCCGGTGCGCAAAGCGGCGCTCCTCCCCCAGCACGCGCGCCAGCCAGCCGAACGGCCGACCGACGTCGTCCTCTGCGGCCGTCAGGCCAGGGATCGATGTGCTCGCCATCTCAGCATCCGCTCAGGTCCTAGCCTGCTGAGCCGAGAACTTGATGTTGCAGTTCTTCTGGATCGAAGCCTGCTCAAGGGCCTCGAATTCGCCCTTGAGGCGCGCCAGTTCGGCCGCCGACTGACCGTCGCCCTTGATCATGAATGCGGCTGGCCAGAATAGGACGAGGCTCACGCCTGTAGCGACGGCATCCGACGATGCCTTGCTATGCTGTACCCCTGCGGCCTCGGCCGCTCGGCGCGACAACCGTTCGGCTTCCTGGCCAATCTGGGAGCAGGAGTAGCTCTGATACTGGAGCGGCGAAACGTAGGCCGGTCTGACGTCCGCCGCCGAAGACGCGCATCCCGCAACAGCCGCACAATCGGCAGCATCCAAAATCTTTGCATTGAAAATTTCCACCCAATACCGTCGACGGTACGTGCGTCGATCTGAACGCCGCAAGCTAGTTGTAGGCTAATGTGGACAACTCAGAGCCGCACTGACTGAGGCCCCTTCTGTATGGGCTCCAAGGGCGTCTGTGACCTTCCTTTTTCAGGTAACGAACTGAGCATCTGGTTCCACCGGGTACAGCGCACAGCCTCTCCGTCTGGTCGATTGGCGGCATGCCAGACATGTGTCTGGCAGCAATGGTGGAGAGCACAATGTCGACTTCGAAGATTTGGCTTGCTGTAGCAGGCGCCATGACGCTGTTCAGCGGCTTGGCCGCAACCATGGACGAGGCTTCCGCACAAACCCGCTGTAGGCAGGGGTACGTTTGGCGCGAGGCGTACCCAGGAGACTTCGTGTGCGTGACCCCGCAGGAGCGCACGATTGCTCGCCAACAGAACTCCGGCGCTTCGAGCAACCGTCAGATTGGCGGCGGCGTCTACGGCAGAAATACCTGCCGCAACGGCTATGTCTGGCGCGAAGCCTTCCCCGGCGACGTTGCCTGCGTCACTCCCTACGAACGCGACCAAGCTCGCCGACAGAACTCGGCGGCCGAAGACCGGAAGGCTTGGGGCGGCACCCCGTTCCGGTTGCGGATGTAACGGGAGGGGTGACATGACCCGCAGTGCCTATCGCTCCGGTGGCGAGGTCGCCGGAGCGGAGGTGGCGACGTGACAAGCGTGGTTTCGACGGACTGTCTCACCACGAGCGACGTTCACGCAGGCCAGAGAGCAAGGCGTACTGAGGACGAGCCCATGCCACGCCCATGCGCGACCTACAAGCTGCCGGCCCCACTCGACCGTCTGGTGAAGCTATGCGAAATCAGGTGCACGGGAGAATGCTGTGGTCTCGAAGCGTTCGATTTCTCACCTGGAGAAATTGATCGCGCCACGACCAAGATGGGCGCCGCGACGGACGCGACCGTCTTCGCCGATCTCCTCCGCGCCCTCGACCGCGCAGATGCCGAAGTGGCTCGTCTTTACCCGGATGCACGCGGCTGGATTTGCTCGATAGAGGGTATCAACCAGTACCTCACGCTCGACACGTTTAAGCAGCTTACGGATAGCCTGCGTGTCGGCGTCCAGGCAGCTCGCGACCGTCGTACGACGCGACCGCCACCGCCAAACATCTCGAAACGGCGCCGCTGACGCACGCCCATGGGCGGATTACCGTTTTCATCGGAGTGTTGCCTGTCAGCTCCGGACAAACAGCCGCCAACGCTCCCGGTTCGCCGCCCGCCAGCTCGCAGTCTTCGTCTTCACCCAGGAGGCGCAACGACCAGACACGTATGGCGACGACGCGCGCTTGCTGACGACGCCCTCCAGGCCGTGCACCTCGGCCGCTCGCAGAAGCGCCTCGCCGTCGTCGAAGACGGCCGAGAGCAACATGACTTCGCACTCGGATCGCAACAGGAGGTCGGCGAGGTCGGCCTTGCGCTCGATGAGCGAACGCGCTCGCAGATCGACACCGTCCAGATGCAGCAGGTCGAACGCCCAAAGCAGAAGATCCTCCCCGCGCCTCGAAGCGATGGCGCCGGCCAGCCCGTCGAAGTCGCAGGAGCCGTCGACCCTCGGTGAGACAAGCTCGCAGTCGATGACGACCGTCGTCGCGTCGACCGCCAGGAGGGTCCCAGCCAGAACCGGGACCCGGCCGCCGAGGTCGTGGCCGCCCCTGCTCAGAATGCGGACAGCGCCGTCGTAAATCATGACCTGCGCTCGCCAGCCGTCGAACTTCGGCTCGTGAAGCCAGCCGCCACCGCGCGGCGGCGCCGGGCGGCTGACGGGGATGCAGGGCGGGGCGAAGGTCGGCATCCGTCGCATCTAGCGCTCGCCTGACCGCCAACCAAGCCGGGTGGCGTCGCAGGGCGACCGCAGCGGCCCGTGGGGTAACGGCGACTGCGCTCGATCACCCTATGGATTGATTACAGTGGCGAGCGACCCCTTGGTACTCTGATCAATCAATCGCGCCAGCCCTGAGCCAGCAGTCGAATGTTGGACACGGCTGTGCTTCCGCTCGAAGCTGGAGGGCGCCGCTTTGATCGCGCACCGTTCCTACGTATTTACGCCCGAGAAGCTGCAACGCATGTTCGAAGCCTTCGACAGCGTTCGCGATCTGACACCCGAAGCTCCAGAGTTCGTCGCCAAGCGCATCATGGACGCGGCTGCTACTGGGGCGACGACCGTCGATAAACTGGTCGAGGCAGCGATGAGCCCATATACTAAGCTCGAATAGCGCAACAGCGAGCCGCTGCCCCGATAGGCCGGATCCAGGCGGCTCCTGACGCAACGCACGAGCGCCGTGCTGAAGACCGTTTTTCAAAAATTGAAACGGCGTTCTGCCGCGCACCTGGCGCTACCGGTTGCCGCGCCGCACCAGCCGAACGGTCCCCGAGCTTATGGTCACGTCGAACCGAGACAGGAAGCTCATGCCGAGGAGCCCGTCGATGCCAGGGCCGTATCCGCCGACCCCGTCCTGAACGATCACCTGCACCTGCTGCGACTTCAAGCTGCGCACAGATACTTCTGCCGCCCGCCCCAGCTTACCCTTCGCCGTCCCGTTGGCCGTGTGGAGCAGGAGGGAGCTGTTCTCGTCGATCTCCACGCCCGCCTGTGTCGCGAAGCTCCGAGGCATCGAAACGAAGCTCGCCCCTGTGTCGACGATGAAGCGGCCTCGCACCCCGTTCACCGTAACCGGCACGACGGCGACGTTGCTGTCGCTGACGGCGATGGTCTCCTTCTCGCCGGAGCTATTGGCGGCGCAGTTACCGCGCGCCTCGTGCTTGGAAATTATCGCGCGCGTCTGTGGTGTGTCACGGGTCGCGCGGTCGATGCCGACCCACGTGTCGATGGCCATCGCCGCGTCGCATGGCTGACCCAGGGCCTCGTAGCTGTGCGCGAGGTCGGTGAACACGCCGCTGTGCAGTCGGTTGCGGAACCCCGCCAGCTCTACCGTACTGACGAGGTCGTCAACGACGAGCTTGTGGGCGCCGAGCTTGGCGTTCGCGAGCGCGCGGAGGTAGTAGCCGGTCCCGTCGTGCGGCTGCAGCGCGATCATGCCGTCGGCAGCCGCGAGGACAGCAGCGTTGTCGTTCAGGTTGAGGAGCGTATTCGCCGCGTCGTAGAGAAAGCCCCAGTGCCCGCCGCACTTTCGAGAGAAGGCCATCTGTGCCCTCGCGGCGTCGCGGCGGTGGTCCGCCTCCTTTAGTGCGGTGGCAAGCTGGTGCAGCGCACTCGTATCGCAGGGCTCTCGCTGCAGCACGGTCAGCGTCCGCTTCACGTCGAATTTGTCCAGCCGGGCGGCCTCGGGAGACAGGTCGTAGGCGCCTGCCGCCGGATGGGGCGGCGGTGGTATAGGCTCGCCGCGAGGCACAGTGAGGACCTGCGAGGCGCCGCCGCCTGACGGCGTGAACACCACTATGCGCGGCAAGTTCATGATCTGCGGCGAGAACAGAACGCCGAGGCCACCAAGGAGCAGAACGACCACGAAGAACGCCGGCACGAACCAGACATATCGCTCGCGGTCTTTAGGCTTCGTCGCGACCCGCTCCGAGCCGTCAACCTGAAGCTTTAGCGCGGTGCCTTCAGCGGCGCTCTTCTGGGCCCCCGCCTCAGCATCTTCGGAAGCCATTGTCCGCCCGCCCCTCGTAGCCGTGTGCCTCGATGCGCGAAGAGTGGCTATCCGCGCCGCCAGCTCGCGCCCATAGGCGTGCAAGTCACTCGATTTTTGGACACTCGGCAATCGCGTGTCACGCCGTTGACATCGTGGAACTTGAAGGTCGTCGGGCTGATGCGCGTGATGCTGCCGCTGTGGGCGGCGTAGTTCCTGCCGGCGTACCCCATACCGGACCAAGAGTTGCCCGAGATCAGGAGAACATTGCCGTTCGACATGATCCATTTGCCGCTGATCTGGTCTGCGAGGGCGGCGGACGACATAACCGAGACAGTGACAAAGAATGCAATCGCAATCCTTAGCATATGGGCTCCTCAGAAATATACCGTTGTCGGAATGATGATTGAAATCTGCATCAAACACCCGAGGCAAAACTGGCCCCGAACCACCCGTCGGAAGCCTAGACGCGCCGACCGAGCCAAACAATTACGAAATGGCGTTCGACGACGGAAGCGCACGCCCTCAGCGCGCGGTGCTGAGAGTTGATGTTTTTGGAGGATGTAACGGCGTTCAATTTCGACGGCTAGAACGCTGCGTCGTAGACTTCGCGCATGTCTCTCGACTACCGAAACATCTCCCACCGGAACGCCGCACTGGCAGTTCACAGCATCGTGCTAGAGAACGGCGCCGAGCTGGTCGTGCTCGATGTCGAACCGACGCGCCATCTCGCGAACGTCGCATACGCGCACGTTCATCGGATCAGCCGCCGCGTGTACATCAAGCGAGGAGAGCAGTAAGAGATCTGCCCTAGGGTAAATCCTGGGGTTCACGCCAAAATATCAGACAGAACAATCAATAAAATCAAATGTTTAATTCAACAAAACTGGCGGATGGGGTGGGATTCAAACCTGGGTTTGGCCAGCGGATGAGGACGGATTCGAACCTTCGTTTTCAAAAAAGCAATAAAGGGAACTAACTCAATGCAAAACGCTAAAGCGTACCCGTGGGTGGCCGGAGAGTAGCTAATCGTAGCTAGGCGTAGCTAGGGCAATTTGCTTGGCGAGGTCAGCGTACGTGGATACGATTGATACCTGGAAAAGCCATGAGCAATCTTCGCCCGGATTTTCCCGGAAAAATGCTGAAACCCCCACAAACCAGGAGATAGACCAATGTCCACCAACAATCTCGCCGACAACACCGTAGTGCTTGACTACTCGATGAGCCTTAATCGCCACTCAGACATCCTCATCGAGATAGGAAAGAAGATGAATTCGGTCGACGAATCCGATCATTGGAAATATGAACTGGAGGCTCTCGCCGATATCCGCCAGGGGCCCCATGAAGAACATCTTGCCGAAATGATTAAATTCTACCAATCGATTTCCAATCGACAACCAAAATCAGAGCAGTCCACCAAGCCGCCCATAAAATTGAATACCTACATAAGCGCAAAAGGGAATTTATGCATGGAGTGGATTCCCTCCATTTTGAAAGAAAACGGATCCCTCGATTGGGGCGACTTCAGATTTCGACCGCAAAGCTTCGGCGATCGAGCAAACAACGAACTGCTCTACCTGCGGAGCTTCGAAAGCCTTCAACGGATTCGGGCGTCCAGCCCCCAACGCGCAGATCTAAGAAGACTTGTCTTGGAGGCTGGGATCTTACTCACGGCCGAGCTAGTTTCCAGACTAAAACTGACGTATGACGTGGTCGAATTACAAAAGCTATACGCCGTCTGCGTTTTAGTTGAGCAGAAGCCTCGCCTGCAGCGGAATCTTGTAGGATGGTCCTTACAAAGGCCGGAGGAGTTCCAGCTTTATGGCGAAATCACAAGGCTGAATCAGTGGGAGAGCAAGAATGGCTTAGAGGTGCAAACCGCTGTCGATGCCTTCGCGCATGCAGTTAAGAAGAAGGGAAGGGGGCCCGCGCCAACAAATCTAAGCAGGATCGACGAGAAGGTTGCTCATGCCCTTAGGACAGCAGGGCATAAGGTTTCTGAGACAGAGATTCGCGTCCTGCGAGAACTCCTTGCGAAGCACGATCCGCAGAGGCTACCTGAACCGTTACGTAGGGTTAGGGGTGCCTACCCTGTGGATCGTAATGGAGCCGGACATTTATCAGCTTAGAAGATCCATCACGTTCCTTGCGACGCCGCGATGGACGCAGCGGCGGAGTGGCTCGAGAGAGGTTGCACAACCCGCAGCCTTCCTCGCCTGGGCACTATCGGGTCTTCTATCTATGGCCAAGCTGGTCACGTCGTAGCTTCGCTTGAGGGGACAATATCTCAGATCTGTCGCCCTCGGCCCAATCAACAAGCTGGGTGGCCAGCCACCGCTCGACCAGGCGTTTGCTGTAGACCACCCGCGCGCGACCAGCGCTGGTGCCCAGTCGGTGATATCGGGGCCCGCACCTTCGCATGCGCCACTTTTCCAGGGTTCGCGCACCGACCCTCAGCCAAGAAGCAAGTTCTTGGGTCGTTAGTAGATCGTCTCTCGTTTTAGGCTCCGACAAGTCCTTATCGTCGATTGCCTTATTCCGCCGGGATGCCGAGAGCTTGGAAAAGGGGTCCTTTTTTGTGCAGCTTCCTTGTAGGCTGGTTACCGCACGTTATCCTCGTGTTTATGGGCATTGACGCACGGCGACGGCTGAGGTTTCACGCAGATGAAAAAGGACCCCTTTTGCTAGGGTCACTTCAGCCTGTGGGTAACCTCTGAGTTCCATGCTGATTGGATACGCCCGTGTGTCGACTGAGGAGCAGACAACGGCCCTGCAGCACGACGCGCTCAAACGTGCTGGGTGCGAACGGATATTTGCCGAAAGCGCTTCTGGTGCCTGTGATCACCGAGAGGCACTGGGTCGAGCCCTGGCCACGCTCAAACCGGGTGACTGCCTTGTCGTGTGGCGGCTCGACCGCCTGGGACGCAGTCTGTCAGGACTGCTCTCCATCATCGGCGACCTAGATGCCAGAGGGATCGGGTTCCAGTCTCTGACTGAGGCCATCAACACGCAATCCGCGAGCGGGCGGCTTCTTTTTCACGTCATGGGGGCCTTAGCCGAATTTGAGCGGGCGCTGATCAGCGAGCGAACGCGGGCGGGCATGGCAGCTGCACGGCAACGGGGCGTATCTCTGGGACGGCCGCGCGCGCGGCGAGCGTAGGGGTCAAAGTCCGTTTTGCAGAGGAAGGTGACATTCGCCCGTTAGCCGAACAAGGCAGAGGGCCTCTTCCAGCGACGACAACTCCTCCCCCAAAAGCGGACGAGGTCCTTACGTCGGCTCAGGGCCAGTAGCTGCCAAGTGATCTAGCTGGCCAGCAGCGACGTAACGGGAGGCCTAAACCTGATCAGTTCGACGAAGTAGTGGCTTCTCTGTCCGTGAGCCTTGAGTGCCCGCCGCTGCAGTCCATCACCCAATAGCGCTGCAGCGACGGGCTACTGTCGCTCGGTGGACAACCGGAGAGGTTGCAGCGCGACAGCATAGACAATGATGTGCTGCTTCGTTTTGGGCAAGGCGCGCCTCGAAGAAGTGGCTCGAAAGCCAACTCAGCGCCGGCCGTCTAGACATTGACCTTTCACCACTATCCGGCGACAAGGTAACCTCGTGCAGGTCCTTGGTGGGCGTTTTGTCGTGGCGCTAGACGAGTATCTCGACGAGTTTACTGCGGCGCTAGAAGCCATACAAAGATTCAATACCGACTTCACAGCCGAGCACGGGCGGCCTCCCGAACTCGGCGACCCTTTACCCAAGCTGTGGGATCAACAGGTCTCGGTCGACGATTTCGGCAAACTCCTGGTCAATGCATTCATCGAAGAATCTGCAATTGAATGCGAGCCCCGTCGAGGCCCGCCGCTTTTGACAGGATCGAAAGCGGCGGGCTGGCTTCCACAGCCGGTGGCAACCGAGACATGAACTGTGGCAGCGAAAACAATATGCTCGCTTTTGAAGACGGCTTCAACAGCGTCCGAGTCAAGCAGGCAGGGGGTGCCTAAAAAAACGAAGCGAGAACTAAACCAATGCCACCGCACAAAGCGAAGGTAATTACCAGTGCGGTCCAAACAACGACAGCATCACTGAGCGATGTATTCCCATCTCGGTCTGGCCCAGCAAATCGCAACGATGCGAGACTACCTATCAACAGCAGAGAGCCAGCCGTCAAGAACACTTGAAGACCTCACAGCATTCGAAGGCACACCTTACAGCCATAACCTACCCCCCGCGAGCTTGTCTCTCTACAGGTGGGGCAACTTGCTGCTTCTTGGAGACCATAATCGCGCCACCTACCAAGAGGGCAAGGACCACGGAAGCTAGAACCAAATACCGTTCCATGAGACACCACGATTCAGGCCATAAAACCCGCTAACGCAACGCGCATCAGATAGCAAGCGAACCAATGAACCGGACCTTCGTCGGACTAGCGTGCCGCCACTCGATTTAGGCCACTTGGCTTAATAGATGAGGCGACAGATCTCGTGCCTAATTCGCTATGCTGTTACTCCTTGGCGCCTTGACATTTGGACTCACGACATTTGCAGCGTCGCTGACGCTCAATCGAGAGCGGGTGCCTGCCTCGACGGTCATTGGCTTGCTGGCCGGGTACGTCTTCGCAGCGTATGCTATTGCAAATGGCGTGCAAGTAAACTAAGCACCCGTCGGCATGATAATTTGGTTGTCCTGGCTTGCCAGAAAGGCAATCGGGGCTGGAGATGACAACCGGAAAGCAACTGATCTTTCTGCTGCTGCTCGCTATCGCGTTCGCCGCTTTCCCGGACGTCCCCAGGAAGCTGGGATTGCTGTTGGGCGACCTTGTATTGCATAATCGGACAGAACTGCACACTCGGCTGCCTTTGGCTCATACTGAGGAGGCTAAAGCGCCGACGCATGGATGCCTAGACGCCCGAAATCAACCACCATGTTAGGCCGACTGCAGCAATCACTGTCAACGCCGCGGATGCGACGATCAAAGACCAGCCTGGATAAGATCGAATCTTCAACTCGGCTTTTTTCCGATCGTTTTGATCCACCGGTCCGCAAGACGGTTCATTGCTTGACTGCAGGTAGCGGTCGCCGACTGGTGTGTGCGGGCGACCGAAAGTTCGCGAAAAGATCTGCCGCTCAAGGATCGCGGGTTTGGAGAGCGGCAGGTGCCTTTGGCGCTCGGCTTAGGCAGAGAGGCGCTTCACTGTAATGCACTTATCGTTTTGACAATCGACCAGGTAGCCTAGGCTGGATGGCTAGGGGCTACTGTCGGCGCCCCCCGTCGTCCGTCTCGCGACGCTCTTTGCTTCGCTTATCGTTGAGACAGGGGGTTCAGCGCCTGCTGTCGAACGGAATGGCCTTCGCTCGACAGCAGGTGCTGACACTGGTGGACGCGCAACCGGGGAGGGGTTGCCATCCGCCGAAATCTTGCCTCAGGCGGCCGGGATCTGCAATGGTCGGCCAAAGTGGTTCCACAGGCGGCGACACCCTATCGACGCGGTGAAGCGATGCCGTTCAATGGCTGCATCGAGTAATCGCATTAGCAGCACGCCCCGTCCGACCGTTGGGCGGGGCATGCTGTTACAGATACCTACTTTACATTTTCTGCAGTCAGCACGCTGAGAGAAGTCACCGATTTGCGCACCTTCTCTGCCTCAGTCGCAGGGAGAGCAACGAGACCCTTGCGGGCAAGATAGCCGTCCTTCGACATAGCCTTGTCGGACACGTATTCGGCAAGGAACTTGTCCAGCCCCGGAATGACCCCCACGTGCTGCTTCTTCGCGTAAATGAAGAGCGGGCGAGCACCCTTGTACTTGCCCGAAGAGATTGCATCGTAGTCAGGGGTTACACCATCGATCGGCACGCCCGCGAGCTTGCCAAGGTTTTCTTCCAGGAACGAGTAGCCGAAGATCCCGAAGGCGTTCTTGTTCGCTTCAAGCTTCTGGACGATTACGTTGTCGTTCTCGCCCGCTTCGACGAAGGCTCCGTCTTTGCGGATCGACTTCCAAAGCTTGTCAAAAGCTTTGGAGTCCGACTTCTGCAGTTCGTTCAAAGCGGGGATTTGCTTTGCACCTACTTCCATAAACAGTTCATGGAAGCTGTCGCGTGTGCCAGACGTCGGCGGCGGGCCAAGCACTTCAATCTTCACGTTCGGCAGGGACGGATCAATATCCGACCAGTTCTTGTAGGGATTGGCGATCAATTTCCCGGCCTTGTCAGGCACTTGCTCAGCGAGCGCAAGGAACACCTGCGCCATGGTCAACTTGATGGTCGGCCCGGTCTTGGAATGCGCGATCGTCAATCCGTCGATGCCAACCTTGACCTCGACAATGTCAGTCACGCCGTTCTTCTTGCAGTCTTCAAATTCGCCCTTCTTGATGGCTCGCGATGCATTGGTCAGATCGGGGTGCCCGGTGCCGACGCCGGCGCAAAAAAGTTTAAAGCCACCACCGGTACCGGTGGACTCAACGATCGGCGTCTTGCCGCCACCGGACTTTCCAAATTGCTCGGCCACTGCTGTCGTGAACGGATACACTGTCGACGATCCTACAATGCGAATCTGGTCGCGGGCCACAGCCTCCGTGGTTACGAGTGCCGTAAGCATCGCCGCTGCGATACCGATCTTCTGGAAGCTCATTCTCACTCTCCCTTGAAGGGACAAACAGTCCCGCTCGGCGCTCCAAATGCGCTGAGCCTGCGTAAGCCGATTGTCCAACGGCTTGATGACAATCCAAGTATCTGTCTGATATGCGGATTCAGCGATGGAGCGGAGGACTCCAACCGCAATCGGCCGCCTCGGCACGCATTACGCGTGAGGTGCCCGCCGCATCGTCGAGCGTGATAGACGTCGCGGCGGGCTGACTGCCACGGCACAGCGGGTGCCGTGGCAGCGGCTATCATTAGCCACGGACGCCTGTCACAAGCAATCAATGGCGTCCTTTTGCAAGATCAGCGCGATCAGCAATGCTCGCCTTGGGTCATTGTCTTCCGCTTGCCGAGCTTTCACCATGACGGCTGACTAATCGAAACTGACCGTCGCCCGACAAGATCGGGAACGATGACGCATAAGTCCGAGGCCAACCGCCGTGGCCAGGCATCATTTGGGCCAGTCCTGCGCCGCACCTGCCCCAACGCGGGAGTTCAGGAGACGGTAAAGTGGGGGCACCCCTGCGCGTCGAAGGCTTTGCTCGTCAGCTGACTCAGGTCAGAAGATATCGACAGTGCGGCGGGCAACCTTTCCGCGCGCTGAGGGTTGATTTTGGCCAGCGCGCAGTTCCGCACGCACAAAGGGAGGCGAGCGCCGGTGCTCCACGAGCGGCGACGGGAATCCGTCCGCCGTCGCCGTCCGTCTGCATGTCGTCACGCTGGGTTCGGATACACCCACATGACTGTGTTTCGGGCTGCGATGGTCCGTGTTTCGCCAAAAGTTATTGGCGGCGATGAACTGGAGCAAACGTCGATTGCAGCTAGCAGGGCGAACGCGCGAGCAGTCGCATCTATGGCTTTGCTGCAGCTTTTCGTTGGAGCCGGGCGAGCATTGACGCCCGGTTGACTGCATAAACATCGCGGCCGGGTGTTCCGGGAGCGTGACTTGGCCACCTCGCGGAGGGGGTGAGTATGGACATGCTGGCAATAGTAGCTAAGACCAAGGCAAAGCTGCGAAGTCTTGCATTTCGACACGCAGGGCGACCACCAAGACACGACGTCGGCACGAGTCGAGGGCGCACAAGCGTGTGGTCGCAGGGTCCCTGACCGCGCCCGTCGCCGACCGCGGCGCCTGCTTCGATATGGAAAGCCGGCGGGCCAACACGAACAAACTCAGCATCAATTGGACGCGTCATCGCATTGAGGCGCTCGGCGAAGGTCTCACGTCTGTTCGCAGCCGGGCGAGGGGACGACCTTGAACGCACGCCTGCCGACTACCGCAGTGGAGGCCGCCGCATGAGCAGCCAAACGAAGCATCGCATCGCGGTGGTCGATGACCATCCACTCTATCGTGAGGGCGTCGTCCTGACGCTATCGCGCGATCCGGCGTTCGAGATCGTCGGCGAGGTTGGAACGGCGGACCAAGCCGTTCGCGTGGCCGAGGAAACTTCGCCAGACATCATGCTCCTCGATATCGGTCTGCCTGGCGGTGACATCGAGGTGATCGCGCGGGTCCTCCGCGTCAGCCCCGCCACCAAGGTCCTGATGCTGACCGGCTCAGAGATTGAGGAGCACGTCTCGACGGCGCTCGAAAGTGGGGCGCGCGGTTATGTTCTCAAGGGCGTCGGTGCGCAGGAGTTGGCGCGAGTCGTCCATGCGATCGCATCGGGGGAAACCTACGTGACGCCGGGTCTCGCGGCCCGGCTGCTCACGCAGATGAAGAGCCGGAAGGCTGCGGCACCACAGAGCGGTACGGTCGGCCTGACCCAGCGCGAGGAGCAGATTCTTCAGTGCGTCGCGGATGGGCGCACAAACAAGGAAATCGCGAAATTACTGAATATCAGTGACAAGACGGTCAAGCACTATATGACAAGCATCATGCACAAGCTTCAAGTGCGCAATCGCGTGGAAGCGGCGCTGATCGTCGGTCGCCGGGTGAAGCAGGGGTCCTCGGACCCAGTCGTACGCGCAAAGACCCATAGCCGCGCTAGCTGAGAGAGGAGCGTACTCGATGCTGGTAGCACACTGTTCTGCTGAAGTACCGCCCGGCCGTCGCGCGTCGATGCCATGAATCGCATTTGCTGGATTACTGGAGCATCGGGCTTCATCGGCCATCGACTACTCAACCGGCTCGCCGAGCATGGATATGCTGTTGGCGGGCTCGATCGCGCGGTCCCACCGCTTTCCCAACCGGGCCACTCGGTGATCGCGCCCCTCGGCCAGCCCGCATTGGATCGGCTGGCGACGCTCACCGGCTTACCAGACGCGGTATTCCATCTCGGCCTTATGGAGCAAGGACACCAAGCTGAGCACTGGCTCGCGCGCCCGATTGCGGCTTCCATTGGGCGCATGGCGGAAGATCTGATTGTCAAAGCATTGC
>Ga0073934_10008076_pt1 | contig 14242 bp, 9 predicted proteins | sample LarsenN4metaG_FD_76834 | JGI IMG/M metagenome (GOLD analysis project Ga0073934, IMG submission 76834) | Hot spring sediment bacterial and archeal communities from British Columbia, Canada, to study Microbial Dark Matter (Phase II) - Larsen... ...
GATGAAATCCTCGTAGTCTTTGTCGCTGATCAGCCATTCATGGCCTTTATCGCCGTCACAGATCAGCATCCCGTCCTTGATATGCCACTGGCTCTCCGCATTGAGTTCCTTCAGCGGAGGTAGCGCACGGCGCTGCCAGCCCTTGAAATTCTTCGGAGGCAGGACGTTCTTCCAACCCTTCGGGTCGGATTCGAGGGCGCTCGGGGACTGAGCGGGAAGGATGCTTACCGTGATGGACACCGCAAGCAGCAGGCTAGGCAAGTAACGCACGCACACTCTCCAGGTCGGCGGGATCGCCAAATTTGACGCATTTCTTGGTGGAATCGATGTTCCGCAACAGTCCGGTCAGCACATTGCCCGCGCCGACCTCGACAAAGCGCTCAACGCCGTGCGCAATAAGAAAGCGCATGGACTCGGTCCAGCGGACCGGGTTCGGAACCTGCTGGTAGAGCCCTTCGCGAGCTGCGGTACCCGAATGGACCTCGCGGGCTTGCCAGTTGTTAATCAATGGCGCTGTCAAATCATTGAAAACCGCGGCATCCAGGTCCAGTTTCAGCCGCTCCTGCGCCGGTTGCATCAGGGCGCAATGGAACGGAGCGCTCACGGGCAGCGGCACTACACGCTTTACTCCGAGCGACTTAGCTTTTTCCATAGCGCGGGCAACGGCGCCGCTGTGTCCGGCAATCACAATCTGATCGGGCGAGTTGAAGTTCGCCGCGCTGACCACTTCTCCCTCAGCCGCCTCGCTCAGAATCTGGTCCAAAACGCCATCGGGCATCTTCAAGAACGCGGCCATGGCTCCAACTCCAGCCGGAACAGCCTCTTGCATATAACGGCCGCGGTTTCGAACAATCCTCACTGCGTCGGCAAAAGCAAGACTGCCTGCGGCAACCAGGGCGGAGTATTCACCCAGGCTGTGGCCGGCCACGTAGTCCGGCTTCCAGCCTTCCGCCGCAAGCACCCGCCATGCCGCCACCGAAACGGCAAGTAACGCTGGTTGTGTGTTTTCAGTGAGTTTGAGCTGATCTTCGGGACCTTCAAAACAAAGCTTGGAGATGGAAAACCCCAGCGCCTCATCGGCTTCCTGAAACGCTTCGGCGGCAGTCGGAAACGACTCGGCAAGGCTCTTGCCCATTCCTGCAAACTGCGATCCCTGCCCGGGAAACAAGAAGGCTATCTTGGACATGCGGATCTTATATTGTATGCGGTAACGGGCCGCTCCTGCGGGCCAGGAGGGTGCTGCTGGATCACTGGCGAGCGCAAATTCTTGCGCGAGAGTCAGCAATGCTGCGCGGCGCCCCGTTTGTGTCCCGCCAGCGCGAAACGAGATTTCAGGGAGCGCCCGGGGTCGCCACGGCATCTGATTCTTGCGTTTCAGGCCCCGTATTGCGCTGGAGCGGGTAACTTCGCGCTACGCTGAGAGCATCGTTTCTTTTAAGCAGGAGTCTGCCCTCGAATGAAACTATCCGAGATTTGCGTCCAAAGACCGGTTTTCGCCTTCATGCTCATCATGTTCCTGGTGGTCATGGGGGTCTTCAGCTTCCTTGATTTGGGTGTCGACCTGTTCCCCAAGACTGACCCCGCAAGCGTCCGCATTAACCTGCGGCTGCCGGGCGCCAGTCCTGAGGAAGTGGTTTCGCAGGTGGTGATGCCGATTGAGGAAGCCGTCTCCTCCGTAAGTGGTATCGACGAGTTGCGCGCAATGGTATCGGAAGGCGGCGGGTTCGTCGCGGTGACTTTCAACCTGGAGAAGGACATCTCGGAGGCGGTAGAAGAAGTTCGCGAAAAGGTCTCGGGCGTGGTCAGGCAGCTCCCGCCGAACATGTTGCCTCCTGTTGTGGCGAAGATGGACCCGGACAGCGACGAGATCGTCTCGCTGGCCATCGCGGGCAACCGCCCCCCCCGGGAACTCACCGAAATCGCCGACAAAGTGGTGCGCCGCAATCTCGAGACGGTGGACGGGGTGTCTCAGGTCGATATTCGGGGCGGTCAGCGCCGGCAGATCAACCTGATGCTCGATATCAACAAGTTAAGCGGGTACCAGTTGACCGCGCAGGATGTGAGCCGGGCCGTTGTGGCCGAGAATATCGAAGCGCCGGGAGGCCGCATGACTCGCGGATCGTCGGAACTCGGTGTGCGCACGCTGGGCCGCATCACCTCGATCGAGGAGTTTAACAACATCATCATCAAGAACGTCTCCGGTGTCCCGATCCGTTTGAAGGACGTGGGCTACGCCGAGGACGCCGTGGCTGAGCGCCGTTCCTTCGCCCAATACAAAGGCCAGCCGGCCGTGCTGATGGAGATCCGGCGCCAGACTGGCACGAATACGGTCGAGGTGGTGGACTCGGTTTTGAAGCGCATCGACACCGTGAATGCGATGCTGCCCGCTGGTGTAAAAGTCAATGTAATCAAGGAGTCGGCGACTTATATCAAGAAGTCGGTCGAATCGTTGGAAGAGCATCTGATCTTCGGCAGTTTGCTTGCCTCGATCATTGTCTGGCTCTTCATTCGCGACTGGCGCACGGTGCTGATCAGCTCCATCGCCATTCCGACCTCGATCATCACCACTTTCGCCGTGATCCGCGCCTTCGGCTACAACCTCAACTCGATGACTTTGCTGGCGTTGACTCTTGCCGTTGGCATTGTCATTGACGACGCGATCATTGTGCTGGAGAACATCTACCGGTATCTGGAAAGCACCGACCTGCCGCCGAAGGATGCCGCCATCAAGGCGACGAAGGAAATCGCGCTCGCGGTGATGGCCACCACCATCTCGCTGGTGATCATCTTTGTTCCGATCGCTTTTGTCACCGGTTATGCCAAGCGCTATCTGAACCAGTTCGGCTGGACAATGTCGGCGGCGATTATGGTATCGATGCTGGTCGCTTTTACGCTCACTCCAGCGCTAAGCGCCCGCATCCTCAAGCGGAAGAAACAGGCCGGCCCAGTCACGCACAGCAACGACCAGCCCGAGTTCGATCCGCACGGGCACAAGGAAGGAATTCTCGGAAAAAGCTACCTCGCCTTATTGAACTGGTCGCTGAGTCACCGTTGGGCGATCATGCTGGTTTGCACTCTGACTTTCGCCTCGACATTCGTCCTGTACCAGAACATCGGCCGCGACTGGATGCCGCAGGAAGACCAGAGCGAACTGGGCGTGTCGCTGGAAATGCCTGAGGGTTCTTCGCTCGAACTGGCAGAGCGGGTAACCACGGAAGTCGCTCGCAAGATTCAGGCCCAGGTACCCGGCGTCATCGCGATTGTGCCGTCCACGATGGGGTTCCTCGATCGCGTAGCTCAGACCAATATCACTGTGCTGCTTGCCCCGCCCGATCAACGCGCATCCTTGAACGAGATTGCTACCCAGATCCGCGGCATCACCCGTGAGTACGCCTATGCACGGCCGGGCCTGCGATTCCCTAACGCGCTGGGTGGTCGCGACACCTTCGCGCCGATCCGTGCAACGCTGCTCGGCCCTGAAATGGGCAAGCTGGTGGAATTGGCGAAGGAAGCAATCGTCAAGATGCAGCAGGAACCTTCGCTGGCCGACATCCGCGGCAACATCAATTTCAGCAACCCCGAGTTGCAGGTCGTAATCGATCGTACGCTGGCATCCGACCTGGGTGTGCGTGTGCAGGATGTATCGGGCGCTGTGCGCCTGCTCATGTCAGGTGAAGACGAGATTACGCGCTTCAAAGAAGGCGGTGAACAGTACCCGGTCACGATGCGCCTGCTTCCTGGGCAGAAAGAAGATCCGCAGGTGCTGAGCCGCCTGCTGGTCCCATCCGCGAGGTTGGGTCTCATCCGGCTGGACTCGATCGCGACTCTGGAGCGTGGTCTTGGTCCCAGCCGTATTGACCGGCTAAACCGGCAATACGGCGTCGGCATCTACGGCAACATCGCTCCGGGGCATTCTCTGGGAGAGGGCGCCGCCGCCGCCCAAAAGGTGATCGACGAAATGAGCCTGCCTCCGGGCTACCGCCTGATGTTCTCCGGCCAGGTAAAGATCCTGGAGGAAACAACGGCCAACATGATCCTCGCGATCAGCCTTGCGTCGATCTTCATGTACATGGTGCTGGCGGCGCAGTTCGAAAGCCTGCTGCACCCGTTCATCATCATGCTGACGCTGCCGCTGTCGATTCCGTTCGCCTTGTTGTCTTTGATCGTCACCGGCCGCTCGTTGAACCTCTTCAGCGCACTCGGCGTCCTGCTGCTGCTCGGGATCGTCAAGAAGAACGGCATTCTCCAGATCGACGCCATGAACCGGTTGATCGCGGCGGGAACTCCGCTGCGAACAGCGATTCTCGAAGCGAACCGGATCCGCTTGCGCCCGATCCTGATGACTACGTTTTCGATTATCGCGGGCCTGGTGCCTACGGCTCTCGCGATCGGCACCGGGGCGGCGACGCGTTCCGCGATTGCCGTCACCATCATTGGCGGGCAGACGTTGTGCCTGTTGCTGACACTGCTGGTGGTACCCGTCGCTTACTCGCTGATTGAAGACACAAAGGCTTGGCTCGCCAGAAGACGCAGCCAGCCGGTCGAAGCGCCTGCCGCTGGCGACTAGGAGTCGCCGGATTTCAGGAGTTCGTGGGCCTCGCTGCCTACGCCCCGGCTCGGGCAAAAGCTGTGCGCCAGCACAAAAGGAAAGACAGGACCGGATGGTTGGACGCCACCTCAAGCTCTCACGGCGGGCGTCTCGAAAATTTTGAGAAAATCTGAAATCCTTTGGCCCTTCTATCGCGTCACATCGAGTGAAGAGGAGCGGGACTAGGATGCATGTCGTCAGCGGTCCAATGATGAAGCAAACGCAGAGTGGGTTGGCATATTGCCCAATCTGCACCCACACTGTTGAGACTCTGGTCATAATGACACCCAAAGGGGCGAAGGTGAAGCCGGGCGAACGCTGCCCGCGCTGCCACGCCCACCTCGAGCCGGCCGTAGTGATTCGATTGGATCGGGCGGCATAGACCGTCCGATTCCCGGGGTCCATTGCGGAATTTCCCGGTGTCTGGTTAACTGGGAGTACCGGAAGGTCAGCATCAGCCAAAAATGAAGAAGCGCAAGGTTGCGGAAGAGCGGACTGCGAAACAGGAGCATCTCATCGATGAGCCGGTGAGTGCTGCGTCCGAACACGCCTCCGCTAACCGGTGCACTGTTTGCGGCGGCGAAGTAGCGCCGTTCTCGAACGAATCACTGTGCTGGGTGTGCCGCCGGCTGAAAATCAGCGCCTGGCGCGACTCGGAAAACCAGATCGGCATGCAAGAGTAGGTTCTTCCCTGCCCAAGCGGGCGTTCCAAGGCCCCTGTTTGCGACAATGGACCTATCCACACTATGGATTGGTTTAGTCGTCCCAAAAAAGTCAGCAAGCCGGATGATTCGGAAAGGCACGTTCGCACCGAAGGTCTCTGGATCAAGTGCGACGGATGCAGACAGATCATCTGGCGCAAGGAACTCCAGGAAACCGGCCAGGTCTGCCCGAAATGTGAATACCATTTCCGCATCGACGCTTTCACCCGTCTGACCATGCTATTGGACAGCGAATGGGAAGAGCACGATAAGAACATGGTATCGACCGACCCGCTGGAGTTCGTCGATTCCAAGTCGTACCGCGATCGCCTGGCTTCCACACAGAAGGCGACTGGACTCCGAGATGCACTTTTGTCGGTGTCAGGAACCTTGAACGGACGGAAGGTAAATGTCTGCTGCCTGGAACTGAAATTCATCGGCGGCAGCATGGGGTCCGTGATGGGCGAGAAGATAACGCGCGCCATCGAGCGTTCTCTCCGCGACCGCGATCCGCTGATTATCGTTTCCGCTTCCGGTGGAGCCCGAATGCAGGAGGGAGCGGTAAGCTTGATGCAGTTGGGCAAGATCTGTACCGCGCTCATGCTGCTGGACGAAGCCAAGGTTCCATTCATCAGCGTGCTCACGGACCCCACCACGGGTGGCGTTACGGCGAGCTTTGCGATGCTTGGCGACCTGAATATAGCCGAACCGGGTGCGCTGATCGGTTTCGCCGGTCCGCGCGTAATCGAACAGACCATCCGGCAGAAGTTGCCCGAAGGATTTCAGCGCAGCGAATTTGTGATGCAGCACGGCTTCCTGGATGCTGTCGTCAAGCGTTCCGAGCTGAAGAACTACATCGCCAAGGCGCTTGACTTCATGATCGGGCCGGCAACTCCGAAGGCGGCGGCGTGATCGTGCGCGGCTGTCTGTTGCTGGCGCTCTTGGGAGCCGCATCGGTATGCGCGGCAGACTACGACATTCTGATTCGCAACGGCCGCGTGATCGACGGCGCTGGAAACCCGTGGTTCCGCGCCGATGTAGGCATCAAGAACGGGCGGATTGCCGCATTGGGAAGCATTCCGGCCAACGCCACCGCAGACCGCACGATCGACGCGCAAGGGCGGGTGGTGACACCCGGATTCATCGACGTCCACACGCACGTGGAATCGGGCATTGAGAAGATTCCGCGCGCGGATAACTTCCTGCTGGACGGAGTCACCACCATTGTCACCGGCAATTGCGGGTCCTCTGAAGCAGATCTGGCAAAGTGGTTCGCCCAGTTGGACCAGCTTGGATTGGGACTCAACCTGGCGTCGCTCTACGGTCACAACACGGTTCGGTCCGAGGTGATGGGCCGCGCCAACCGCTCTGCGACGGCAGAAGAGATCGCGCGCATGCAAGCGCTGGTCGACAAAGCGATGCAGGACGGCGCTGTCGGCTTCTCCACCGGCCTGGAGTATGTGCCCGGTACGTATTCGAGTAGCGACGAAGTGATTGCGCTGGCGAAGAGCGCGGCGCGACACGGCGGGGTTTATGCGTCCCACATGCGCGACGAAGGTCCGGTCATCCTGGATGCGATTCACGAAGCCTGCCGCATAGGCGAAGTGAACCGGATGCCGGTGCAGATCTCGCACTTCAAGATCGATACCAAGCGCATTTGGGGCGCCAGCGATAAATCGCTCGCGCTGGTGGAAGAGTACCGCCGTAAGGGTGTGGACGTTGTGGTGGATCAGTATCCCTACGACCGCTATAGCACCGGATTGTCCATTCAACTACCCACTTGGGCGCTGGCTGATGGCCAAGCCGCGGTGAAGGAGCGATTGACGAATCCCGGGACTCGCAAACGGATCGCTGCCGAGATGGAAAAGAAGCTGCGCGAAGACGGATATGACGACTATTCGTTCATCATGATCGCTTCGTTCCGCCCGAACCCAGCTTATGAGGGCAAGACGATCAGCGAAATCAACACACTGCGCGGGCGGTCGAGATCGGTAGCGAACGAGATCGAGACTATTTTCGAGATCGTCCTCCAGGGCGGCGCGTCCGGTGTGTTTCACGGCATGGGTGAGGTGGATGTAGACCGAATCATGCGCTACCCGAACACGGCCATAGCCAGCGATGGCGGTGTGCGCGAATTCGGGGTTGGCATGCCGCACCCCCGCTCCTACGGAACCAATGCGCGCGTGCTGGCCGAGTACGTGCGGCGGCGTAATGTCCTCACGTTGGAAGATGCCGTCCGGCGCATGACCAGCCTGCCGGCACGGACGTTCCGCTTCAAGGATCGCGGGTTGCTGCGCGAAGGGGCTGTCGCCGATGTGCTGGTTTTCGATCCGGCGAAAGTGACCGACAAATCGTCCTTCACCAATCCGCATCAGTACTCGGAAGGCTTCGATTTCGTGCTGGTGAACGGAAAGCTCGCCGTGGATGAAGGCAAGCTCACAACGGCGCGCGCCGGCCAGGTAATCCGGCGCGGCAAGTGAAATCCGGCCCGCTTTACGACGTGGCCACTACTTTCCCTTTGGACAGGTAGTCCGGATCGATCATGATACCCAACCCTGGGCCTTCCGGGGCCTTGATCGCGCCGTTGACGATGGTGAAGTGCGGGGCAAACCAGGATTCATTGCTGTACTTGCCGCGATAGGGATACTCCATGTAGGGCCCGATATTGGGAATCGCCGAGGCGAACTGGAGGATGTAGCACGAGGCAACTCCGGTCTGCGTGTTATGCGGCGTGATCGGGATGCCCGCCTGCTGCGCCATACGCGCCACGCGCGCCGTGCGGATGAATCCGCCGTTGTAATTCAGATCCGGCTGAACGATGTCGAGAGTGCGCGTCTTGATCATGTGATCGAACTTCCAGAAGCTGGAATCCTGCTCGCCACCAGCAATTGGAATATCCAAAGAGTCGGCGACGCGCTTGGTCTCAGAAATCTCCTCCCAAGGACATGGTTCTTCGTAGAATGCGACGTTCAGTTCCTTGAGCAATTTGCCCATCTCGATGGCTTTGGCGGCATTGTAGCTGCCATTCGCATCGACATAGATCACCTTGTCAGGGCCGTACTTCTTACGCGCGAGTTTCAGCATCGTCTCCGTTCGCCCCGGATAGGCGTCCGCGTTACGCGACATTCGCCCGCCGATCTTGAACTTCACTGCGCGCGCGCCGGAGTCGGCAAACGATTTCTCGTAGACCTCCACCTCCTGCTCCGCCGTAGTTTCGCGGCCTGAGCCGGAAAGGTAGATCGGAATTTCCGTGCGCTTCACGCCACCCATGAGCGCTCCCACGGACTTCCCCGCGGTCTTGCCGAGCAGATCGAACAGCGCCTGCTCGACGTAGGCCGCCGGAGCCCAGAGCGCCTGTCCCGCCATCTTGTAGTTCTTGATGTAGAACTCGTCGATCAGCGTTTCCAATTGCCGCGCGTCTTTGCCGGCGAAGAAAGGCATCGCCAGGCGCGTCAGCATGGTCATGTAGTCTTCGATCTGCTTCACAGGGGCGACGCCCTGAACGCCATCGGCGGAGGTCGCGCGGAGGAAATACGACCTGCCGGTCTGAAGCAGTTCGATACGCTTCACCATCACCGGGCTCTTGATCTGACCCGGCAGGTCGAACAACGGCTTCTCCCAGTCAGGCACAGCACCGGGTTCCGTCGAAGTCCGATAGTCTTTGCCAGTGGCGGCCGAAAGAGCGGCGGCGGCCGCGGGGAGTGAAACGAAGGTGCGGCGTTTCATGAATGTGATCCTATCCCAATGCGGCGCCGACTTCCTCGATCGAAATGCTGATCGACTCCCACTCGGCTAACACTGTTTCGAGCTCAGCCCTTTTCTTTTCCAGTTCCGCGGTCTGGCGGCGCGTTTCCTCTACGCTGCTGAAGTGGCCCAGCGCTGCTTCCAGGGCCGCGATCTCATGTTCCAGCCTCGAGGTCTGCTCTTCAAGCGCGGCGCGGCGATCTTCCAGTTGCTTTAACTTCAGCGGGTTGACCTTCCTGGTCTTATGATGGGCGGCGCCGTTCTCGGGAACTGCAGCCGGTTCAGGCGTTTTCACCTCAGCCATGGACTCCGCCTCCAGCGTTGCGCTGAGTTTCTCCGCGCCACCCTGCTTGCGCCACAGGTAATCTTCATAGTTACCCGGAAAGACGCGCACTTCGCCATCGGCGATCTCAAAGATGCGCGTGGCGAGCTTGTCGATAAAGTAGCGGTCGTGTGACACGAACACGACCGTGCCAGTGAAACTGGCGATGGACTCCAGCAGGACGTCCTTGGCGCGCATGTCCAGGTGGTTGGTCGGCTCGTCCAGCAGCAGGAAGTTCGACGGATTCAACAGCAGACGAGCCAGCGCGTAGCGGTTACGTTCACCGCCGGAAAGCACGCCGATGCGCTTGAATACATCGTCATCACTGAACAGGAAACATCCCAGCAGGCTGCGGAGTTCCGTCTGCGTCTTACCATTGGCGACGCTGTAGAGATCGTCCAACAGGCGCGCATCCGGATCGAGTTCCTTGTATTGATCCTGGGCGAAGTAATCGACTTGAACGTTGTGGCCGAGGCGGTAATCCCCGCTGGTGAGCGGCTCCGTCCCAGCCAGCAATTTGATCAGAGTGGACTTGCCGGCCCCGTTCACGCCAACCAAGGCGACCCTGTCGTTGCGCTCGATGCTGAACGTCACATTTTCGAGCACGCGCTTCGAGCCGTAATATTTCGAGACGTTGTGAAACTCGGCCACCACTCGTCCGCTGGGTTTTGGCTGCGGAAACGAAAAGTGGATCGTCTTCTCTTCGGGCGGAACCTCGATCCGCTCGATACGCTCCATCTCCTTGATCCGGCTTTGGACCTGTTTCGCTTTCGACGCTTTATAGCGGAACCGGTTGATGAACGCTTCCAACTGACCGATGCGCTCCTGCTGGTTGCGGTAAGCGGCTTCGAGCTGATCCTTGCGCTCCTGCTTCTGCTGGAGGAACTTCTCGTAGTTCCCGCTGTAGAAGTGCATGCGCTTGTTCCACAACTCAACGATGCGGTCCACCGTGACATCGAGGAAGTAACGGTCGTGCGAAATCACCACGTAGGCGAACGGGTAGTCGTGCAGGTATTCTTCCAGCCAGTTGCGGGCTTCGAGGTCGAGGTGATTGGTGGGCTCGTCCAGCAGCAGCAGGTTGGGTTGCTCCAGCAGCAGCTTCCCCAGCGCGATCCGCATCTGCCAGCCGCCCGAGAACTCTTCGGTGAAGCGGGTCCAGTCTTCCTTTTGGAATCCGAGACCAGCGAGCACGGAGCCCACTTTAGACTCCAGAGCGTAACCGTCGCGCGCATGAAAAACGCTGTCGAGCCGGGCATAGCGGTCAGCCAAAGCCTGGTATTCATCGCCTGTGGGGTCGATCTCGCCAAGCTGGTGCGCCAGCGATTCCATCTCGCGCTCCATGTCCTTCAGCTTGTCGAAGACCGACATGCACTCGTCGAACACAGTCCTGCCGGAGAGGCTCAAGCCATCCTGCGGCAGGTACCCGATGCTGATCCCTTTCGTCTGGGTGATGTTGCCATAGTCCGGCGTTTCAGCCCCAGCGAGCATGCGCAGCAGGGTCGTCTTGCCCGTGCCATTGCCGCCAACCAGACCAACGCGGTCGCGAGGCGTGATAAGCCAGTCGATGCCTTCGAACAGCAGTTTTGTGCCGAACCGTTTACCGACTGAGGAGAGCTGGATCACTTCTCTACCAGATTAACTGGTGCACACCCGAAGTCTCCGTGGCCCGCTGTCAATAGGCAGCGATTCATCACTCAACCCCGTATCCCAGTGCGATTGCGTTGTCTCGAATGCGTAGATCACGCGTGATGATCACCGTGAGGGCGGGCGGTTCGCCTAAAGCTTCCGCTGTCGCCAGGTGGATCGCGTCCAAAGTCCGAATGGGCTCAACAGGGAATGGACGTCCAGCGCGCTTGAGGATCTCATCACTGATGTTTACGATGTAGCAACGCCTGGAAAACCTCGTAAGCGCTAGGAGTGCCGTCCGCTGCTGCTGAACGTCGATCCTCCCAGAGAGTTGCGCGCGGAGAATTGCGCGGGAAAACTCAGAAAGCGTGAGAGCGGACGTGATTCTCTGTCCTGGCGCACGGATCGACGCCATGGCCGCGTCGTCGTCTTCAAGTATCGCCGCCAGTAAAGCGCTCGATTCGACATAGCGCCAGCCCTGCGCCGGCGGCGCGGCGGCCGCCGCGCGCCTCGAACCCGCCTTACGCTTCGTCACGGTCGGCGTCGATCAACGCGGCGGCAGTACCTTTAGGAAGCCCGATACGAGGGCAGCCTTCCAACGGGTCGCCATCTTCGGCAGGGGGGCTGATCACTCCGGCAGCGACCAGCCTGTCAAACTCGCTGATCCTGTTCATCCGCTTCGAGGAGGGGGGAACCAACTCAGCGACAACGCGCCCGTGGGCGGTGACCAAAATCGGTTCTCCATCCTCAACAAGCCTGATGTACCTGCTGAGGTTGTCCTTCAACTCACGAATGCCGGTTTCCACAACTGAATTATACCCACATATGGCCACATCCGCCAGCCGTACTCGTCAGACCGGTCTCGCGGCTTTGACAGAGCCGCGATGCTAATGGCGCGGTTCTAAGAACAGGCCGTCTAGACTAGTTCTTCGAACCAGTTCCAGCCTTCAGCTTTTCCTTCTGCTCGCGCAGCACCGCTTTGCGGCTCAACTTGATCTTGTTGCCTTCCAGCGCCAGCACTTTTACCAGAATCTGGTCGCCTTCGTTCAACTCGTCGCGTACGTTCTTCACGCGATTCTCTGAGATCTCGCTGATGTGGAGCAACCCGTCCGTGCCTGGGAAGATCTCGACGAATGCGCCGAAATCGGCAATGCGGACGACCTTTCCGAGATAGGTTTTCCCTACTTCGGCGACTGCCGCGATGTCGGTGATCATCTGAAGCGCTTTCTTGGCCGAATCGCCATCGGCGGCGAAGACGTTCACCGTGCCGTCGTCGTGGACGTCGATCTTCACTCCCGTCTGGTCGATGATGCCGCGAATGACCTTGCCTCCCGGTCCGATGATCTCGCGAATCTTGTCGGTCGGCACCGTCAGCGTGTAGATGCGCGGAGCATAAGGCGACATCTCGTCGCGCGGCTTTTGAATCGCGGCTTCCATCTTGTCGAGGATGAAGAGGCGCGCTTCATGCGCCTGGGCCAGCGCTTCCTTCATGATTTGCGAACTGACATTGGGCACCTTGATGTCCATCTGCAGCCCGGTAATGCCCGCGCGCGTGCCCGCAACCTTGAAGTCCATGTCGCCGTAATGGTCTTCCGCACCGGCGATGTCGGTCAGGATCGCGTACCTGTCGCCTTCCTTCACCAGGCCCATCGCGATGCCAGCCACCGGCGCCGTGATTTGTACGCCCGCATCCATTAGCGCCAGCGTTGCGCCGCAGACGGTCGCCATCGAGCTGGAACCATTCGATTCCAGAATGTCGCTGACGATGCGCAGGGTATAAGGGAACTTGCCTTCCCCAGGAATAACCGGAACAATGGACCGCTCGGCAAGCGCGCCATGGCCGACTTCGCGGCGGCCCGGCCCGCGCATAAACCCAACCTCACCAACGCTAAACGGAGGAAAGTTATAGTGCAACATGAGGCGTTTTGAGGTCTCGCCGGTGTTCAGCGTTTCCAGACGCTGTTCGTCTTCCTTGGTGCCCAAGGTAACCGTGACCAGAGCCTGCGTTTCGCCGCGCGTGAACAATGCCGAACCGTGGGTCCGTGGCAACACGCCGACTTCGATGTCGATGTTGCGGATCTCGTTGAACTTGCGCCGGTCGGGGCGCTGCCGCAGATCGAGCGTCTCGTGCCGGAAGATGCGCTCCCGCAGCAGTTCGAAACAGATGCCCGCTTCGGTCTGCTGCTCGGGTTCGGTGAACTGCGCCACGGCTTCTTTGGCTAGCTCGTCGATGCGGTGATAACTCTCGGTCTTGCCGTACTTCTGCGTATTCAATGCGTCGGCAAGGCGCTCGCGCACCAGGGCTTCCACCTTGGCGTAGATTTCCTGGTTGCGCCGCGGAGGCGTGTAGTTTCTCTTCTTCTTGCCGGTCTTCGCCATCAGTTCGCGGATCCCGGCGCAGATTTTCTTGCAGCAGTCGTGGCCGAAGTCGATGGCGGCGACGATCTCCTCTTCTGAGGCTTCGCTCGCGCCGGCTTCCACCATCACGATGCCGGTCTCGGTGCCCGCGACAACGATGTTCAGCCTGGCATCCTTAATCTGCGCATAGCTCGGCTCGGCGATCAGTTTGCCGTCCACCTGCGCTACACGGACCCCGGCCAAGACATGCTCAAACGGGATATCGGAGATGGCGAGGGCGGCAGCGGCTCCGACGATGGCCAGAGCGCTCGGGTCGGTGTCGGGCGCGGCGGACAACACCATGCCGATCACCTGGGTTTCGTTGGAATAGCCCTCCGGGAAGAGCGGGCGGATCGGCCGGTCGATCAGACGGCTGGTCAGGATCTCGCGGTCGCTGGGACGGCCTTCGCGCTTAAGGTAGCCGCCGGGGATTTTGCCGGCCGCGTAGGTGTATTCGCGGTAGTCGACAGTCAGGGGAAAGAACGCTGCGCCCGGCTTGGGCTCCTCGTTCGAACAGGCGGTACAAAGGACCACTGTATCGCCAGTCTTCACAACCACGGCTCCATGAGCCTGCTTGGCAAGTTTGCCTGTTTCAAGGGTCAGCACCCGGCTGCCCAGGTCAATTTCTACGGAATGTGTCATTCACTTCTCCTACTCGCCGGGAACCGTCCCGGCAAGCGTCAATTTTGGCGGAAGTAAGGCAAGAGAGAGGGATTCGGACACGAACAACGCTGCACCGGCGCGCCAATGCGGAATCTTACCGGGCGGGTGTCTGAATTCGATTGTCTCGGCGCCCACCTGTTCGGCCGGTAACGTAACCGGTAAGAACAGGCCGGACGGAACTAGCGGCTCAACGGCCTCCGC
>Ga0073934_10008080_pt1 | contig 14239 bp, 9 predicted proteins | sample LarsenN4metaG_FD_76834 | JGI IMG/M metagenome (GOLD analysis project Ga0073934, IMG submission 76834) | Hot spring sediment bacterial and archeal communities from British Columbia, Canada, to study Microbial Dark Matter (Phase II) - Larsen... ...
CCCGCATGGTCGAGATGGCCGTGCGTCAGCCAGATCTTCTCGATCGTCGCGCCGATCTTCGCCGCCGCAGCGAGGATCTTCTCCGGCTCGCCGCCCGGATCGACGACGGCGGCTTTCCCGGACGCAGCCCTGATGATCGAGCAGTTCTGCTCGAACGGCGTCACGGGCACGATCTGGACGGTGAAAAGCGGGGTCTCGGTCATGGGCTGTAGGTAGGAGAGGGCGACGCGGCGCGCAACTAATCAGCTGAATTGCGCAAGCCCCGCCGCGACAGACGCGTGCGCCTTCGCCGCCGCGTCGAGCCATTTCATCCCGCGCGCGATCTCGGTCGCCTGCGCGGCGCGGTATTCGGCGAGGATGCTCCGCCGGTCTTCCGGCGTGTAGTCGAAAGCGGAGTCCTTCGAATAGGTGCGCATCAAGGGCCCGGCGAGCGCCGCCTTGATGCGCCCGGAGTCGGCGGGAAGGCCGAGATGCGCCATCGCGGCCGCGATGCCGTCGGCGGGCCTTTGAAGGAAAGCGTCGAACTCAATCGCATGAAAGCGCGCCTTGTCTTCGGCGGCGATGGTCGCGGTCTCCGCCGCCCAGCTGAGCGCAGCGAGTTCACCGGGCGCAAGATCAGCAAGGCGCGCGACCTCCGCTCCGCAAAGGCGGCGCAACCGCCGCAGTCGGATCGGAGCGTGAAGCTTCAGATCGATCGGGTTGTTCGCAGCCCCGAGCATCGTCGCGATATAGGCGTCGGGCTTTGAGTAACAGAAAACCGCCGCGCCGTTCGTGCGATTGGCGAGATCGCCGCACCAGCTTGTCGCTTTTATGATCGTCGGCGCGCCCTTCGACGCGATGTTGAGATAAAGGCGAAGGCGCTTTTCGAAATCCGCTTCGCTCCAGAGGGCGAGACCATCGCGAATGTCGGCGTCGATCGACGCAAGCGTCCGGAGCGCGCCCGGTTCGCGCAGCGAGCGCACGCCCGTCGTGTCCTCGATGAGACGCGAAACGAGGGTCGATCCGCAATGACCGATATGGAAAATGAAGTTCGCTTTCGCCTGCGGCGCGCGCCGCGCGGTCGGCTCGACGTCGCGCCAGGGCGCCCAGCCGCCCTCGACGCCGGGCCCAAGGACGCGGTCGTCCAAAAAGCTCGCCTTGCGCCTTTGCTCCGCCAACAGACGGATGATCAGCGCGCGATCGCCCGCGACATCGAAATCATGGATGAAAACGTCCGGCGAGGACGCGAGGGCGTCGATGAGGGAGGGGGCCAATGCGTCTCACTTCCACGCGACGATGCCGCCGCGCCCGTCCTTTTTGAACAGCGTTTCCGTACGCGTGAAATGCGCGAGCAGAAACATCTTTCGGAGGGCGGGGATGTTCGGGTGCCAGGTGCCGGGTCGCGACGTATTCTGGTCGGCGACGAGAACGAGCGGATGATCCTCATGGCTCTCGAGAATCGCCGACTCGACGATGGCGTATTCCTTCGTCACGCGGCCAATTTCCATGATCGCGCCCATGATGTCCGTGACATGATACAAAAGTCCGATGCACAGCGTCACGTCGAAAGTGTTGCGCTTGAAATTGATCGGCGTCACGCCTCCGACCTGAAACTCGACCCTATCGCCGCGCACCTCATTCGCGAACCGCGCCTGTTCGATGAACTTCTCGTTGTAGTCGACGCCGCAAACGCGCGCCGCGCCGCGTTCGGCGGCCGCGAAGCTGAAGAAGCCTGCGTTGCACCCGAGGTCGAGGACGGACTTTCCCTTAAAGCTTGCGGGGAACGCCGGCCTAACCGCCTCCCACCGCTCGCGCGGGTGGTCGATCTTTTCGCCCCAGACCCGGCGCGTTTTCGTCACAATGCCGTTCTTGAGGTCGATATTCTGATACCAGCCGGGGTTCCGGTCGAATTCGGCGACCCGCGTCTTTATCTCGTCGATCGTCATCGCCAAAGAGTCCTGTCCCCCAGTCCCTCGAGTCGACGCTCAGCCGCCCCGCGCGGCGCTACGCCTTCGCCCGTTCGACAAATTCCTGGTCGGCGATGCGTATGACGATGCGCTCGCCCTCCGAAAGATAGGGGGGGATCATGACGCGCACGCCGTTTTCAAGGATCGCCGGCTTGTAGGACGAGGACGCCGTCTGGCCTTTGACCGTCGGTTCCGTCTCCTTGATCGTCAAAACCGTCGTTTCGGGGAGTTCGACGGACAAGGGGCGGCCTTCATGGCTCTCGATGATGACCTTCATGTTCGGCTCGAGGAACGCCGCCTGATCGCCGACAAGCGCCTTCGGTATGTGCGTCTGCTCGTAGCTTTCGCTGTCCATGAACACGAGGTGGTCGCCTTCCTCGTACAGGAACTGGTGGTCCTTTTGTTCAAGGCGCGCGCGCTCCACCATTTCCGAGGCGGAGAAGCGGTCATTATATTTCGTGCCGGACTGGATGTCCTGCATCTCGATCTGATTGAAGGCGCGAAGGTTTCCGGGCGTCCGGTGCTCCGCCTTGATGACGAGGCAGAGCTTGCCCTTGTATTCGATCACCATTCCCTGACGGATGGCGTTGCCGGCGATTTTCATGAATCGTTGCTCGTTACGGGAATTCGTCGCGCGGCTCTATAGCGGGCGATTTCCGGGTTGGCGAGGGGCCCCTCTTAAAGGCCCCTCAAGGGCCCGCCGGGTTCTTGCAATCCCAGCCGCGATGGGCTTTAAGGCCGCTTCGCGCCAGATCGCGATTGGCACCCGTAGCTCAGCTGGATAGAGCACCAGACTACGAATCTGGGGGTCAGGAGTTCGAATCTCTTCGGGTGCGCCACTTCCGAACAAAACTGGGCACTCCGGCCGGAGCTGCCCCATTTCCCATCACAAGCCGTCCCAGAACGTCCCGCCGCCCATGGATGCGGATTTTGACCTTGCCCCTTCAAACGCAGCCGGATTGGAAGCAACAATCTGGAGCGAAGAAGGAGGATTTGGATGGCGAGGAAGCGTTATTCGCCTGAGGACATCATTGGCAAATTGCGCTCGGCGGAAGTCTGGCTGGCGGCGGGCGTTACATGATCTTCAGTGAAATCAGGACTTCGTCGCTCCGCGCGCGTCCGCTTTCAAAGCCCGCGGCGAAGCCCGCTGAAAGGGTCATCGGGAGGCGATGGGCGAGCGTGAAATTGAAATCGACCTGCGCGCCCGCAGTGAAGACTTCGCGACCGCCGTTTCCGGCGGGATTCGTCAAGAGCGCCCCGGCGAATATCGCCGTTCGCGCGTTCGCCACGTAAAGGCTCGGCGCGCCGACGCTTTCGAAGCGCAAGGGCGGCAGATTCCACTCGACAACCGATCTGGCGAAGTTCCGCGCCGGGATCTCGTCAATCTCGAACCCCGGCATGGTGTCGTATTCCCTGTATCGCTTCACCTCGCGGTCATCGACGTAGTTGTTCTTGAATCCGCCGAAATAAAAACTCGTGAGCGGATTTTGCGCGTTCCCACTCGCAAAGCCTCCGGCGTTGTATACCCACACGGATGAGTTCGCGATCGGCAGCGCGAACCCTACGTCGACGCCGCCGCGCAGCCGATGAATGGTGTCGCCGCCCGCACGGTCGATCGCGTTGACGATCTCCCAGCTCCAACCCTTTTCATGGTCGACGCTGCCGAGCGATTTCGTTTCGTTCGTATAGCGCAGCGACAGCTCCGTCGCGAGGATTTCGTTCAATCCCGAGGCGACATTCTGGTTGACGGGAAGCGCGTCAAGGCCGGTGTAATACGCGATTTCCGCTCCCGCCCGAAGCTCGCGCGGCGAATCGTAGATGAGCGCCTTTTCATAGCCGACGATGAACGCGTCCCCCTTGCGCGCGCGCTTCGTCGGCCCGAAGAGGTCGTAAAAGTCTGCGTCGTTGTGCCAATAGCGTCCGCGCCAGTTGAGGCCCTGATAGCGAACGTCTGCGTGAAATTGTTCACCGCCCGGCAGACCCGACCCCGGCGAATAGGAAAGCGTCACATCGATCTGGTTGAAATAGGCGGGATCCTCGAAATTCAGATGGATTCCCGCGGCGGCGCCGTCCTTGTAGCCTTCGACGACCGGATAAAGGGAGCCGAGCCGCAAGCGCCGCCGCGGCTTGTATCGGCTTTCGACGGCGGCGACTTTCTCGAGATTGACCATGCGCGGCGATCCGACCGCCCAGGTTTTCAGCACGGGATGCTTTTTCACGAGTTCAGCGCCGAGAAAGGTTATCGCGCCGACGTCATCGATTGGCGCCGGCTGAAAGCGGACGGGCGCAAAGCCTTCCCCCGTATACTCAAACGCGATGAGCGAGCCGTCATCCTGCGGCATCGGGCGGACATAGCCGGTCTCGGCATTGCTGACCGCCTCAAGGGCCTGCGTGCCAAGGTCAATGCGGAAGATGTTTGAAACCCCGGTGTAATAGGAGCTGAAATAAAGATGCTTTCCGTCCGGCGAAAACGCCGCGCCTTCGGGCTGCGCCGCGCCTGGCTGATAGGACAAGACTTCCCTGAATTCGCCGGCCGCAAGGTCTGCGATTGAAAACGCTTTCAGCGTCTGCCGACCGCTCGTTTCGCCGACCGTCATCGCCAGGAGCGCCCCGTCAGGCGAGATGTCGAGATCGAAAAGGTCATTGCCGAACTCCGACGCATGGACGAGCGTCCAATGGTCGTACGGCGGCGGAATCCGCACCAGCGCTGAAACTCCGTTGAGGTGCCGAACACCCCAAAGCGACTTATCCGCCGAATTGAAAGCAAGATCTCCGATCCGCGCGTCGCGAAGGAGCGTCCGCTTCCGGCCGGACTTCACGTCGATCTCGACGATGTCGCGGTGCGCGTAATTGTCGGCCGTGTACCAGACGATGTCGCGCTCCGGATCATAAGCGAGCGAAGCGACGCGGTGCGGCATTGAGCCCTTCACGTCCGCTAGGCGGCGGATCTCGCCCGTATCAAGGTCAAGCTCTCCGACGAGCGCCACGACCCCCGGATAACGGAAGGCGGCGATAAGGCTGTTGCGTTCCTTCACATAATAGGCGCGCGAGATTGATCCGAGCGCGCGGGAAGAGAGCCTCTCCGCCTTCGTGGTCGGAAACTGATTGACCGCTTCGAGATTCTTGGTCTGGAATTCGCGTTCAAAGCGGATCCAGTCGTCCCAGATGTCGTTCAGCGACGCGCCGAACACGTTCTTGAATTGGCTCGAATAATAGGCCTTGCTGTCCGGCCCGCGCGACAGCCATTCGACGACCTTTTCCGGCGACCGGGAGTAGGCAAGGTAATTGAAGAACCGCGTGCCGTAGAGATAGGCGTTCGCCATCCCGCGAAAATCGATCTCGGTTCCCTCCGAGAGCAGTCCGAGCGGGCCGTAGAAATGCGCGCCGTCGCGCACCATCGAGCGAAACACCATTTCGTCATAAGCGCCTTGCGCGCGGCCAAGGCCGCCCGCCATCCAGGTCTCGAGAAAGACGGCGCTGCCTTCGTGATACCAGCGCGGCGCATTGACACGCGGCGTCGCGAGAAAGTTATACAAGATCGTCTCGGGATGTTCGCCATCCGGCATCGGCTTGCCGAAAAAAGCGCGCCGCCAGAACGCGTCCCGCGCGTTCCAGACGTCGAGCGCTGCGACGTGCACCGATTCGTGATTGACAAGCGAATAAATGCGTTCGCTTGCGACAAACGCTTCAAACGTCCGGCTTACCGGCGCGATTTCGAGATGCACGCCGTTCGACGGCGAGGAAAACGCAGCGCCGTTGCCGTAGTCCGACAAATCCATGAGGAGTACTGTCGTCTTCTCCCACGGCTCCCAGTCGAACAAGCGCTTTTGAAAGTCGATCGCGTTGATGAAGGTGCGGGTGACGTGCGGCGCAAGATAGGTCTGCGTCGGATCGATATAGAGAAGACGTAGGTCGTCGGACTCCTGCGCCTGGAGTTCGAAGGGCTCCGCCGACGCCGCATTCTGAAAGACGACGAACGCTCCCGCTGCAGCGACAAGACCCCTCAAGGCCGCCCCCCTCGGAAAGGCGGCCCGGCCAGCTCGGCCGGGCCGATGACGATTCAGTCGCGGGCCGCGATCGCTTTGAGACCCTCTTCGCTGGCGAGCCCCGCCAGCGCTTTTGGATTTTGCGCCAGCGCCCGGAAAGCGTCGAGCGCGGCGAGCGCCTTGAACGCGTTTGCGTTCGCGGCGATCGCGTTGAGCGCCTTTGGATTGGCGGCGAGCGCTTTGAAGGCGTTTGCGTTCGCGGCAAGAGCGCTCATCGCCTTGGCGTCGGCCGCGAGCGCCTGAAACGCATTAGCGTCGGCGGCAAGCGCCCTGAACGCCTCGGCGTTCGCCGCGATCGCGTCGAGCGCCTTCGCATCGCCCGCGACCGCCTTGAACGCTTCGGCGTTGGCGGCGAGTGCGGAAAGCGCCTTCGGATTGGCGGCGAGCGCATGAAACGCGCTGGCGTCCGCCGCAAGGGCGTCAAATGCTTTGGCGTTCGCGGCAAGGGCGCTCATCGCTTTGGCGTCGGCTGCGAGCGCCTTAAACGCGGCGGCGTTCGCCGCGAGCGCGGAGAACGCTTTTGCGTCGCCCGAAAGCGCGTTCATCGCCTTGGCGTCGGCGGCGAGCGCCTTGAACGCTTCAGCTTCGGCGGCCATCGCGCTTATCGCGTTTGCGTCGGCCGCCGCCGCCGCGAACGCCTTGGCGTCGCCTGCGTAGGCGGCGAATGCCGATGCGTTTGCAGCCATGGCCGCAAACGCCTTCGGATGCGCTGCGAACGCCGCGAAAGCCTTGGGGTGCGCCGCGAACGCCGCGAACGCCTGCGGCTGCGAGGCCATTGCTTTAAAGGAGTCTGCATTCGCGGCCAGGCCGGCAAGCGCATTTGCGTTCGCCTGAAGCGCGCTGAACGCATCGGCGTTGAGAGCGAGCGCGTGAAACGCCTTGGCGTCGGCGGCGAGCGCGGCAAACGCATCTGGCGCGGACGCGAGCGCTTCAAGCGCCTTCGGTTGGCCGGCAAGCGCCGCGAATGCTGACGGCGCAGCGGCCATCGCCTCAAGCGCCTTCGGATGTTGCGCGAGCGCGGCAAAACCTGGATCCGCGGCAAGCGCGCGGAAGTTTTCATCCTTGACGAGCAAGTCGAATGTCTCGGTCTGGATGAAGTCGGCAACAGTTTCGTCGCCGAGGCCGACATCGTCGGCGCCGACCTGCGCGTTCTGGTAGCGATCGGCCGCCGCGATCGTGCCTGCGGCCTTGGAGCCGTCGATATCGCTCCGCGTGCCGACAAAAAACACGACCAGCGCGGCGGCGGCGACGGCGCCGCCAAGCATCAATGTACTGCGGTATTTTGCGAGCTTCGGGGACATCTGATTCCTCCTTTTGTCCGCCATGCGCTGCACGTGGCTATAGCACCACAATACGGCAAGGCGCGACTGATCGACGGGCGAACGCAATCGGCCGGCGCAGTGATGTAGATCACAGAGTGCGTCCATAAGTATAAGCCTTTCGCATTGCACCAACCGGGAGGCGCCGCGGATTGCACCTTTGTTTCAATAGGTTGCGCGGACGACGCCCGAGAAACATTTGGACGGGCCTGAGCGCATGGGGGGGCGGACTGACAACCGCCGCGTTAAGTTCCCTTTGCGAATCAATCCCGTCGCCGTCAGCGCTCGACGCACCCTAATAGACCGACCATCACCCCGCTCACATGACGAACTGCGCTTCGTAATTGCTCTTCAAGAACAGCGCCATTTCCTGATAGGTCGACGATTCAAGCTCCCGCATCGCGGCGATTTTCGACGCTGGGTTTTCCGCGGCGATGAACTTCGCGTGCGTGCGGCGGAGCAAGATTCGATACTGGCGCATCCTTTCGATTTCACGCTTCGGCTGCAGCCCTTCCTCGAACGTTTGGGCGGCGAGGGCGAGGATCGCCGCAGAGACGCCGAGCGAATGCACGACTGGCGATCTCATCCAGTCTATTTCCGCGAGCGCGCCGAAGAGCGCCGACCCGAAAAATACGAGGAGGCCGAAGATCCCGGCGCGCGTGACGGCGCCGAGCGCTTCAGCTTGTCGGATCGCCGACCTTTTGAAGAACGTCCGGCTCTCGCGAAGCACGTGCGCGCAGTAATTGAGCTGAAGGTTAAACCTCAGCCGTTCATACGCCTCGAAATACTGTTTTAGATGCTGATCGTCGGCCGAGATCGATTCGCCTTCGCCGGCGAAAAGGAGTCCGTCTCCGCAATCCTCTTCGTGAACGATCTCATGCAATTCCTCATCTATCCGCGCAAGAAAGCCGATTGCGAATCCGTTGAGCGCCTGGTCGCGCCCATCGACGAACGTCGCCGCGGCCTTTGGGTCCTTAGCGCCTGAAAGGATGGCGGCGGCGTTCTCGACGTAATACTGAAAGTGAAATTGTCGAAGCCGCTCGGTTGCAAGCCGATCCGCGAGCCACCGCATCTTTCGGTCGCGGCGAATGAGGCCGAAGGCGCCGATGAGGATGCCCGCAAGTCCGATAGCGAGGCCGCTCGCTGCGACCGCGCGCAGTTCCATCCGAGGGAGGTCGCGGTAAAGCGTCTCGGCGCCGGAGACCAGCAGCGCGACGGCGCCAAGGGTGACGGCGATCCCGCCCCAGCGCCTGCTTCGGGCCTTTGATTGGTTCGCGCGATCGTCGAATGGAACGAAAGCTTCGCGCAGTCGCGGATTATCGAGCGCAAAGAAGATTTCCGGATAGGCTCGCTTCGCTTCGTCGCGATCGGCTTCATCGAAAAGGAGGTCAGTGTTGAACGCGTGCTCCATTCGCGCGATCTGGCCCGCGTCGCGCTGCAGCTTGTAAAGCTGGAAGAACTCGTAGCGGGAGAACTTCAAGTGACGCTGGAGAACGAGACGAACGGCGTTTCCGATCCGCTCTTCGAGGTAATGAAAGTGAGCGAGTTTCGACTTCACCTCAACGGGGACATCGATCGGCGCGCCGCGCGCTTCGGCCTTGAGAATGTCTTCTGCGAAAAGCACAAGTTCGGTGTGAAGCTCGACATAGCGCACGACCTCGGCGACCTCCGGTGGAGAAAGCCGGACGCGCAACGACCGCAGCGCGCGTCCAATTTTGTCGTCGCCGAAGGCGCCGGCGCGAATTTCGAGAAGAAGTTTGCGATACTCGTCAAAGTCGACGTCAAGCCACTGACCGATTGACTGCCGGTCTTTGTGTTGGATGAGGCCGAGCGCGGCCGCAAGTCCGACCATCATCACGACGGTCGAAGTCACCGGGAAGTCGAGAAACCGATTGAAAAGGATATGAAGGAAAACCGCCGCTGCTAGTCCCGGCAAAAAGCGTGCGGGGCTTCCCTTTCGATCCTGCGGGATGAGTTGCTGAGACACGATCGCGAAAATCGACGTTGCGCCCCCATGCATGATCGCGGTCCCGAATCCACGCACGATCCAGACCGCGGTCTGTCCTTCGCCGAGCGCTTGGAGATAGATGTAGTTCTCGAAAAGAGCGAAGCCGGCGCCGATCGCGAAGCCGACGATCACCGCGTCGAGAATGAACCCGACCCTGTTGGTGCGGATAAGGTGGACGACGAAAAGCGCTTTGAGCGCTTCTTCGAGGATTGGACCCCAAAGCCGCACGAATGCGTCATCCGCGAGCCCGAACACCCGGACGAGCATTGCGCCGAGCAAATACGAAGCGGCCGCGGCGGCGGCTCCAGACGTTATCAATCGCGCAACAAGACCGTGGCGGACAAGGCTGAACGTGTCCGACAGGGTGAGCATTCCGAGAAAGGCGAGGACAGGCAGGAGTCCGAGTGCGCCGTTGACAATCAGGGACGATCCCATGCGCGCGACCATCTTGAGGAGGCGGAAGGCGGATTATCGACCGATTTGCGATGAAAAGGCGACTCTTGGCGCCGGCGGATGTCGCGTTTCCGACGATTTGTGTCCCTCGGTGCTGCAAAGCGCGCTGAATTGGCGGCATCCCGCGCCGATACGGCCCGGGCTTGGCGGCCGCCGAGATTGTCGGCAAGTTCGACGGCGCGCCCAACTCGGGCGATCCGGCTACGGAGTGCTTCCCGCCGGCGTTTCGAACGGCGTCCGACGCTGACGACCCGAATGCGATGCTGGTTGAGCCTCTCGGCCGCGACATCAGAAGAGAGGGGCGTGAGCGCGCGGTCGCGCGCCGTCGATGGCGGCGAGGAGCGCCTCGTCCCGGCCTGGTTCGTCGGCTTCAGGAAGAAGGAGCCGGGTTGCAATAAATATGACCGACGTCGGTCATTCGTGCGACGCCACATGAACCGGCGCAGATCCGCCTAAAGCGCGCTAATCGCTGCAATCAAGCCGATTCTTGACCAATTCGTCAGCGCCGGAGCGGTTCGAATAGAAAGAAAGCGCCATCAACACCACGCCGAGGAGAACCGATCCGCCGACGCCGAGCGTTATCGCGAGAATTGCGTGCCGCCCGGCGTGAAAAAACTCAAATCGCGATGCGAAGGCAGCGCTTGCGGCGGCCGCGAATAGAAGGAACGCTGCGACTGCTCCGAATCTCGTCGCATGTTTCAACGCATCGGCTTTCGCCGGTCGTAGGTTTCTGTCAGTCATTCGCTCGCTTATAGCGGACGTGCTGGTTTCCGCTAGTTCCGCAATGTTACATTGTCCAATTGTGGCGCAATCGCGGCTGGCGGGACGCTATTTCCGCCTCATTCAAGTTCGAAGAACATTGCTGGGCAATCCGGCTGGGGCAATTGGCTCGGAGGCTTGAATGAGGACTATCCTGAAAACCGCAGCGGCGCTGCTGGTTGGGCTCGGCGCGTTCGGCCTTTCGGCCGCCTTCGCGGACGATGATGACAACCGCGAGCGCAGCCACCGTGAGGATGACTACCGCGACCATGACCGGGGCGACCGCGACGATCATTACAGTGATCGCAGAAGCGAGCGCCGATACGAAGATCGCCGCACTGAACGCAGGTATGAAGGCCGGCGAGACGACAGGCGCTACGACGACAGGCGATACGACGATCGTCGTTCCAAGGATCGTCGCTATGGCGATCATCGCTATGACGGCGGCAATTATCGCGGCGGCAGGCCGGGCCGTTGCACAATCGATCATGACCACCGCTATCACAATCGCGATTATTACACCTACTATCCGAAGGACCGCTATTACAGGGCGGACCCGCAATTCTCAATCTATCTGAACTTGGGCGACCGGGGCTATTACGATCGCGGAGGACGCTATTACGATCGCCCGTACTACGACAGCCGCGGCTATCGCGACCACGGGCGGGTTGTCAATCGCGAAGTTTATCGGCTTCGCGGCTACCGGGCCGAAGCGGTGCTGGTTGAGGAAGCTTTTTACGGGCGACGCGGTTCGGATCTTGTGTGCACCGTCACCGCCCGTGGGCCGGATGCGCGCTATGTTCCTTACGGCCAGCTCCGCAGCATTGCGGCGCGAGAATGCTCGCGTCGGGCGGACATCCGCATCTACGCTTGATCTAGGCGTACAATTACGAATTTGTTTGCGCCCGGCGCGAAAGCGCCGGGCGTTTTCCCTCACCGCTGCGCGGCGACGCGATCGACGATCGAGTGAATGCTCTTCAGCTTCGGCTTTTCAACCGCCGGGGTCTCGGTCCTGACGCGCCAGAAGCGCATCACGCGCTCGGCGGCTTCCTGTGGAACCTTGAGATAAAGGTCGAGGATCCGAAGCGCCTTTTGCTGCTCGTCCTGGCCGCGTTGAATTCCGAAAACGATCTTCGCGAATGTCGACCTTTCGAGCCCGGCGGCGCGGCAGGCGATCGCGAGCGATTCAAACGACTTGTCCTGCAATATCCGCTGCGCGGTCGAAGTGTCGACGCCGACATGATGCGCGAAGGCGAGCAGGAATTCCGTCGAGCGCCTGCTCTCGACGAGCTCCTTTAACAGAGTTTCGTTAAGGAAGCCGGCCTTGATCTTGTCCTCGACGTACTTCCGCGCGGTGGAAAAATCATTCTGCGCGTGCTCGACGGCGTGCTTCATGATCTTGGCGCGGTTACCCTCAATCGCTTCGTCGATCAGCGCCGGATCGAGCAAATCCGAGCGCTTCAGAATCTCACGCTTCAAAGCGGACGAAACGAAGAAGTACATCTGCGTTAAAAGATGCGGCGGCAGATCGTAGCGTTCCGTAAGCGGCGTCTGCAGGTCTGGGAGGGTGCGAGAATGCTCGACGAGCTTTGTCATCGTCTCGCCGGAGAACCTCGCGCCCTTGTTTTCCGCGAGCGTCACCAGAACTTCCTTGTCCCCCCGGTCGACAAGTTCGGCGGACACCGTCTCGGGGACCTCGCGCCGCCGCGAGATCGCTTTCATGTGATCTTGTGTGCGCTGTCGGATGACGCGAATGAGATCGTCTTCAGTCAACGCGGCGCTGCGCTCAAGTACGGGTTGGGCGACAAGAATCTCATCATGCGCCAGCTGGCGAATGAGGTTCTTCGGCGCGTTCGGCGTATCGGCGAGCTTTTCGGCGATTTCGGCCCTTAGCGCGATTTCCACCGACTCCGTCACCTTCGAAAGGATGACGTCGAAATGCTGCATTTCAGTCGAGGTGTAGCGGTCCGGCGCCGCCATGAAAACGTCGGTGATCTCGCGCAAAAGATCGGCGCGCTTCTCCGTCGAGCCTTCGCGCGCCACGTCAATCAACAGCTTGAGGCGTGAGACGTGCCCCTTTTCGGCTGCAGCCATGCTCAAAATTTCCCTCACTAGCCGCGAAGAATTGACCGGCAAGCGTAAAAATTTCGCTTGCGGACGGATTTCCGAGGTTTGCGGGGCGACGGCGGAGCGGTTAAGAAAACCTTACCCTTCGGTCCCAAGGAGCTGTTTTCATGCGCATTCCGGCTTTGGTCTTTATCATTGCTCTCGGTTCCGGCTGCGCGACGTCCGGCGGCGTTCTCGGCGATGACGTCAATTATGCGTCAGCGTCCGCGCTCGGCGCCGGCCTGCCGCCCGGCGAGGCGCGCTCGCTCGCCCCGGCTTTTGTCCAGGCGGTTGAGAAGGGCGCCGTCGGCGAACGGTTCGACTGGCGGGGCGTCGCGGCGTCGGGATGGGTGAAGGCGCGCGAGATTCGGGTCGGCAATCTCAAGGCGGACCCGAACGAAGCGCCGCCCGTCGCCGAAGGCGTCGATCTTTCCGAAACCTATGAGACCGAGCAGGGTCTTTACGCGCTGACCCGCAACGCGAATGTTCGCCTCGGTCCGTCAACGGATTTTCCGACAAGCGGGCAGCTCCTCTCCGGGACAGCGGTCGTCGTCATCGGCAAGGTCGTCGGCAAACCGTGGATGCTCTCGGAGGTCGAGGGCAGGGTCGTCGGGTACATTCATGAAAGCCTCATGATCAAGGCGCCGGGCACGGAGCTTGACCTTGTCGGCGGGCCGCGGCGCGAGGCGGCGCATTGCCGGGCCTATGAACAGCAATTGTCCTATGGCGGACAATCTGATCTCTGGGCGGGCGTCGCGTGCAGGGAAGGCGGCCGTTGGGTCGTCAAGACCCCGCCCGCCGGCGAGCCGGCGAAACTATTCTGAGGTTGTTTGGCGGACGCGTCCAAGAGGTCGCGGCTCGCGCGTCGTGGATCGGCCGGTTGGAATTCTAGAGCGGCGTGCGCTGAAGTGTGCGCGGTTCAGCGCGTAAACGCCGCGACGAACAATGACTATAGCGAGCGCCCCGATTCCGAATCATGGCGCGAAGCTCTAGGGTGCGGACCGGAGCGGCTCCTGGCGGGCAGGTTCCCGCCAGCGGTCTCGACAAATTCGGCTCCGCGCCTCCAAGTCTGTTGGTATAATCGGGCCTCATACGGAAAATGCTCCCAATTGCCGCTACGATTGGATGGCATAGTGCGGGACTTCGGTGAACAAGCCCGGGGCAAGCGGATCTCGTAGATCCGTGTTTTATACCACCCTGAACGGTTTCTGACTCACGTCGGATTCCCCTGACGACCGAAGGCTGATTCAAGATGGCGAACGAGGGCGATTCGCCATGAGTGTTGCGATCCGGTTGCGATCGGATTTTGAGGGGAAGTCGCTTCGCGCTTTGGCGCAGGGCGAAGGATGCGGATCAGACGCGGCGAATGCTGGCGCTGGCGGCGATCGACGACGGCGCCGAACCGGGGCTCCGCGGCGGAGATCGGCGCGGTGAGGCCGCAAAGCGTGCGCGACTGGGTTCTCCGGTTCAACAATCGGGGCCTTGACGGCCGGATCGGCAGGAAGGCGCCGGGTCCGTCGCCGAAACTTGCCGATGAACAGCGGCTCGCCCTGAAGGGGGTCGTCGAAACGGGTCCGATCACGGCGGCGCACGGCGTCGTGC
>Ga0073934_10008081_pt1 | contig 14235 bp, 13 predicted proteins | sample LarsenN4metaG_FD_76834 | JGI IMG/M metagenome (GOLD analysis project Ga0073934, IMG submission 76834) | Hot spring sediment bacterial and archeal communities from British Columbia, Canada, to study Microbial Dark Matter (Phase II) - Larsen... ...
ACGCTAGCTAATTTCTCCAGCAGATCGACTGGACACAATGAGAGCCTTTTCAACTGGTCCCGGGGGATTTCAAGATACTTACCTGCACCATTTGGGATAAGGACGGTGTGTTCTGTCCATCTAACACCGCTCTTCACTTTGCGAAGTTCAAGGTGCCCAAGGTGCTTCCCTAATCGGACCAAATGCTGAATGCCCTCAAGAGCTTTCTCAATGGCACTTTTTATTGTGGCGTCTTGAAAATCGTTCTCCGCCAACTTCTTGGCGGCGGCCGTGATATAGGCGGAAGCCCCAAGCCCGGCTGCTGTAATAAGCCATCCCCCGATCGTAGTTGGAATAATCGCCTCCCAGGACCCCCTGCGAATACGTACAGGAATTGGCAGATCCAGCGAAGCTAGTGCAGGATTTTCTGCTGACAAAAAATACCTGATCGCTTCGTCAAAACCGGTCAACGCACGCGCGGCGGACTGCATATCCAATACACCATCTTCCACGAGCTTGCCCTCGTATCGTATGCTACCGACATATTTCAAAGCAGCCATGTTGGTGGTGCCCTTCTATAACTTCTGACGCTACCGTAGTGGGAAACTAAGGAAAATTACAATGTCACTCATTATTTATTAAGATGAAGTGGCGTGGTCAGGCCGACACATTTTTGCACTAGTTCGTCGCAAGAAACACTCTCCGATGGGTCAGCGCGATCAGGCGGGCGCGACTGGGGACGTCGTATTTGCGCAGGATCTCCGAGACCTGATGCTTCACCGTCGGCTCAGACTTGCCGAGCCGCTCAGCGATTTCCTTGTTCGATAGTCCTTCGCGGAGGTGGACGTAGACCCGGCTTTCAGCCGGCGTGAGTGGAGGATTGGGCGTAGAGGGCAGTTGGGGTGAGAGCACCCTAGTAAGACGCACAGCATGGGCCTTTCCACCTATCGTATAGCGAGAAATTGTCCGCAATAGTGCGGACTAACAGTCGGCTATTGGCTGTTAGCTTACAGCACCGGTCGCAGCCGAAGCTAGACCGCCGGTGGGCCGAGGACCGCAACCTACGCACGTCTGCGATGGTTGACAGCGCTGCGGCCACACCGGCGGTGATTCCGCCACACACAACACTGAAAAAAGAGCGGGCAGCCGGCTTCAGGAATCTTTCTCGGTCGGCGTCAAGTTGATGACCGGCACCACGCCCGAAGACTTCACGAGGCCGATGGCGTGCTCACAATCGATCTTGCGGGAGACCGAGCAGGCGGCGGACTTCCGTCTCTAACCTCTCGCTATGGATGTCGGTCGTGATCAGCAGGCCATTGGCATCGAGCAAGAAATAAGCCGGCACGTAGGTTATTCCGAACTCACGCGCATATCTATTGTCCTTAAGCGCGCCTTGTATCGAGGTTGGCCAAGAGATTCCTAGCTGTTTGAGAACATCGGCAACTTTGCCTCGTTCCGCAGGTGTGTTGAAGCTGACCCCTACAACCTTGAATCCTTTATCACTGTAGCGATCATAAACCTTCTTAATCTCTTTCATAGCTACCAGACAAGAACTGCAATAAGTGGACCAGAAGTCGACCAACACCACACTGCCACGCAGTTGAGATAAACGCAGCCGGCCACCATCCATGAGCGGCAAATCCATTTCCATCGGTTCAGTGCGCAATTTGTAGGCGCGCAGCCGGCCAACGGCCAACTGTTGAACAGACCTATTAGGATTATAAAGAAGCGATTTCAGACACGCCTGCTGCAAGTCAGGAGAGATGACGCCCAAGCGAGCTAGCACGCGCTCCGCTAGTCTTAGTGATGTATCATCATCATCAGGCCATTGTGCACAAAATTCCCAAAGGCGGTGGCATATATCCGGACCACGAAGCCCTGCGTTTGCATCAAATTGATGAGCAACTTCCCACAACTCGTGGAATAGAATCAACTTCCGTAATGTGCTGTCCAACTCAGTTGAAGCCAGCATTTCTGCGCGCATCAGCATGTAGCTTTTCGCCCAGTTTGCCTGCTCATCTGAATCGCTCTCATAATAGGTGGGGCTCCACATCAATGTCTGATTAAGCCATGTCCAGCGGCGTGGATCTTGAGGAAAGTCTGCAAAAAACTTCAGCCCAAGTCTTCTGAAGCGCAGCTTGCTGTGGTTGTCTTTATCCGGTCCTCCAACATGCATCTGTTGCCATGCTGCATCCGCTTCTGAAGCAGCTGACATAGAAGCTTTGCCCGAAGCTGCCGGCGCAATCTGCGGCAATATCAGAACTGCAAGGCACACTATAATGATCTTGGTCATGAAAGCGCGCCTCCTAGAAACTTGTTGTGAGCGAGAGAGTGTAAGTTTGTTTGCGCCAATCACCATATTGTCTGCGGTGCATTGTATCCGCCACATCAAGGGGAAGTGACGCTCCAAACAAATTATTGATTCGTAGCTGTGCGCGAACGCCAGGCTTAGACCATGGTAGAAAACGAGAGAGGTTGCCCTGAATCCATGCGTCCCACTGCCAGTAGCGATCGACGCGGTCGCTGCCTTGAAGTGTGTAGTTGAATGACGGGATCAGCGCTGAGTGATTATATAGACCGTCCAGCCCAAGGCCGAAGTCTCCCTTGGTCCAACCGGTGCTCCACGTGGCCCGATATTTTGTGAGGTAGAAACTGGCTGCCGGGTTATCGATATTTTGAATCTCAGGCGCCGTGGCAGACAATTGGGTTTTATGGCTTTGAAGATACGAACCTCTGCTCGCGACATTCAACACCCCACCAAAGCACTCCAGCCATTGGTAACGAAGAGTAGCCTCCCAAGCTATCAACTGCGAACCGAGCAAATTCACCGGACTCGCATCAATAAAACTGACCCTGCCAACTGGGAATGGATCTCCTGATACAGGGGCCTGCCTTTGAATACGGTCGCTGAAAACGGATTCGTTCTGTAACAGGAAAGTTGAGCCTGGGAAAATGATTTCATTAACCTTTTCGGTTCGCGTCCAATCGGCTGTAACCCTCATTTTGTGTTTGTGGCCATACTCCCATATTAGTCCTAGCGCGACAGACTCACCGTCTTCAGGTAGTAAGCTAGGATTGCCCGTGGTTAGTGTAGACGCTGCATAGCGCTCGTTGCCTCTGTTCGGATCGGTGATATTAGGCCGCGTAGGATTTCGGGTCGGGTCACGATATGATTGAGTATAAGTAGGAGGTTTGAATCCCGAGCCATAGCTCGCTCGAAGAGAAATTCCGAACGGTGCAGTGAGTTTCAACCCCGCATGTCTAGACCAAGTTTCCTGTGCGGCAGTGCTCTTCCAAGCCTCCCGCAAAGAAAGATCGCCCTCCAGTTTCGTTAGCCACTTCGGCAATATCCTCGCAGGTAGAAGTTCGCCGCGCATTTCGGCAAAGCCGGCATAGCCGTCTTGTGTAAAGCCCTTCCCTGTTAGCACATTGGTAAAATCGATGCCTCTAAAGTCGTAGTTGAATCCCTCAGAATCGTCTCGTTGCCACTCACCTCCTCCAACAAACTGTGCTTTGCCAGCCCACCACTGAAGTTCATCGTTAAAGATGCGCAAATACACCTGTTCTTGTGAGTAAAGCAATTTGGCGTCGGCCGCGTGAACGAAGCTATCATACACCGCAACCGAGGCTGGAAATGCGAGCGCGTCACGGAAAGGATTATACACTCCAGCATTGATCAGCGCATTCAACTCCAACTGGTTATAGCCAACGTTATGGCGGACTCGCGTGGTTCTGGAATTATTGCCATCCAATGTGAGCCGCCATGAACGCGGAAGTTTAAGCAAAGTTCCAAGCCCCAGGGAATATTGATCTGTATCTAATCGGTCGTCTCCTAGGCGTTTTTCACCATGTGGATCCCAGAAGTAAACGCTGAGTGTCGTGCCAAATGGATTAAACGGTGAACTTGCTTGGACTATGCTATTATAGGCCACGTGATTTCGCCATCCAACACGATTGCCACTCCAGCCAGCGTCCAAGGAGAATTCGAGAGCTGAATTTGGGCGAAAAAGCACATTGGCACGGATAGAGCGCTCGAGAGACTCAGATCCATATTGATATTCGGTGCCCACATACACGGGACCTGGGAATAGCTCCAAATTGGCGACGCCGGCGCGTGTCCGTAAAGCTGACGCAATCCCTGTCGGGCCGCCGCTTCCATCATAGCCCCTGGGCACTGAGGCGAAAGGCAGGGTAAAGCCAGTTGCCGGGCCGGTCGGAATGCCATTAACATTCGGTGTCGAGCCTAATACATCAAACACGCTGATTGCCGGATTGAGAGGCTGCTTTTGCTGGATGCGTTGACGGGCTTCAGCAAAGTAACCCAATTCAGATTCAGTTGGCGGAAGCTGCTTGCGCCAACTTGCAGTAAGCAGTGCTTGGAGTTTTCCATCAAGCGCTGTCAAACCGTGCACTAGCGTGAGGGCCAATCGAGGCGCATCGTAGCCAAATGCATTATCATACAAAGTAGTGAACTCCGTTGCTTGAACGTTGCGACGCAGAATAATATTAACTACACCACCTGTAGCGCCGTCACCGTAAATCGCAGAGCCGGAGCTGGGGAGCACTTCAACTCTCTCTACCATCGCCAGTGGTATGGTTCTCAAGTCCGGTGGATCCCTCTGAGAGGTAATGCCATTATTGCCAGGTGTGTCTGGCATACGGCGTCCATTTACCAGAATGACTGTTTCATCGGTTCCGAGCTGCCGTAAGTTAAGTCCGGTAGAAGAGACGGCAGGACCATTTCTTGAGCTAGCGTTATTGAGTAGAGGCACATTGCTGGGGTCGTTTTGGAGAAGATTTCGTGTCAAGAACGCCTCTAAATTGACCGCTCCGCTCCTGAGCAACTCGTCGCGGTCGAAGACAGTAAATGCCAATGCATCCGTCTCCGTGCGCGGTAGATCTAGATTGCCGCCTGCAACTGGATTGACCTTTTGCCCCTCTACTTCGAATGGATCGAGTTCAACCACACCTTCATTTTTTTTTGCGCTGACGATGTAGGGCTCCATCTGCTCCACACCGGCCACCAACGCAGGAACCTCGATCGTGCTGAGTGTCTGGCGATATCCGCTGCGCACCATGATATCAGTGACCTTTGTCCGCTGCATGCCGCCGGCAGTAATCTCCAGCACATGCGCTCCGGCAGGCACCTCCTCTAACGTGAAGCGTCCGCGCTTGTCTGTGAGCGCGAAGTTCTCCGTCCCTGCGATCTGCACTTTTGCTCCAGCCACAGCCTTACCGCTCCCCTCCTCCCGCACCGTGCCTTCGATGCTGCCGGGCTTGGCAGCCACGACCCGCGATACGGTGAACAGCCCGCTGGCGCGCCGTCCAGCGCGGAAGCCAGTGCCCTCGAGCAGGGCGTCGAGTGCAGCGGGAACCTCGAACTCGCCCACGACGGCGTTGCTCTTGACCGCCTTCAACTCGCCCTTGTCGAACATCACTTCGGCACCCGCCTGTTTGATGAAGGTTTGCAGCGCGGTGTCCGCCGCCTGCGCCGGGATGTCGAACTTGATGGGCGTGGCGTGGGTCAGTGCCACGGAGAACAGCGCACAGAGGACGGAGCACAGCAGCCGAAAGCTGATTGCCGAGAGCTGATAGCTTCCTGGGAGTTGGGGTATGTTCTGGGTCATGCTCCTGGTGACGCAGAGGAGTGGAAAACCACTCACCCGAAACGCGGTAAATTTTCTCGGATGTGATTTTAGCGCGACAAGGCCCCGAGGCCATCGCAATATGCGGGAGTCCGAGTTTTTAACCACGGATTACACGGATACCGCAGATTAAATTTCACACCAAGGAAGCAAAGGCAGCGAAGAGGGCAGAGTAACCACGAATGCACACCAATTCACACGAATGAAAATCCGGCATCAGGGCCCATCAGTGCAATCAGTGGCGGAATTTTTTGCCACGGATTACACGGATAATCACGGATGGTCTTAACCGCTAATCGACGCTCATCACCGCTCATGAGAGTCACGCAAAAGATCAGTGCAGATAAGCAGAGGTCAGCGTTTCACTGAACCGCCGATGAGTTCGCCTTGCACAGAGCGCGGTCCCGACCTGCACGAGCCCACGGCTGTGCCGCTGGCGTCGGTCGAGGACCGCTCGCAGTGGTTCTCCCGCGAGGTGCAGCCGCATGGCGGCAAGCTGAAGTCCTACCTCCAGGGCTCGTTCCCGACCGTCCATGACGTAGACGACGTGGTGCAGGAATCCTACCTGCGCATCTGGCAGGCGGTGGCGGTGCGGCCGGTGCGCTCGGCCAAGAGCTTCCTGTTCCAGATCGCGCGCCGCCTGGCGGTGGACGTGCTCCGCGAGCGCAAGCGCCATCCGGTCGCGAGCATGGGTGATTTAGAGCCGTTGGGCGTCATGGAAGATGCACCCGGCGACGCCGAGGCCGCGCTGCAGGAGAAGATCGCCATCCTGTCAGACGCGGTGGCGGCGCTCCCGGACCGTCGCCGTGAAATCATCCTCCTCCACAAGTTCCAACGCCTGCCCCAGCGGGAAATCGCAAGTCTGCTCGGCCTCTCCGAGCGCACGGTCGGGAACCAAGTGCAACGAGGCGTCAAACAGGTCGAGCGCTACCTCCGCGGGCGCGGGGTGCGCAGCCTCTACTCCGATGTCCACCAGCTCTGAACTAAAGCAACCGCGCACCGAACTCGACTGGGCCCACGACGCGGGCACGGTGGAGCAGGTGCTGGCCCAGGTGGCCGTGAAGGTGCGCGCCAAGAAACGCCGGCGGCGCTTGGGCGCGACGGCGGGCGGCGCCGTGCTGGCGGCCCTGGCCGTGGCGCTGTGGGTGGTGCCGTGGCTGCGCCACACGGGCACCATCGCCACCCTGCCCGCCACGCGGCAGGTGCTGACGCTGGCCGATGGCTCGCGCGTGGACCTGAACGCGCAGTCGGCGGTGTTCACGGATTTCCGCGGCAGCCGCCGGCTGGTGCGGCTGGAAAAGGGCGAGGCGTTCTTCGTCGTGGCCAAGGGCCGGGCGGAGCCGTTCACCGTCGAGACCCCCGGGGGCCGCGTGCAGGTGACGGGCACGGAATTCAACGTGCGCCTGTCCGGCGGCGAGGCCGAGGTGACGCTGGTGGAGGGCGGGGTGTCGGTGCTGCCGGACACGGACGGCACGGCGCTGGCGCTGCAGGCGGGGCAGCAGGCGGCACTGGGCGGCGGCAACGCCAAGGTGCGCACGCTCTCCGGCGAGGAGATGGATGCCGCGGTGGCGTGGCGCGCGGGCCGGCTGGTGCTCGGCCACCTGACGCTGGCCGAGGCGGTGCAGCGCGTGTCGGCCTACCACGGCGTGCCGATCGCGGTCGCACCCGAGGTGGCCGCGCTGCGGCCGGGCGGCACCTGTCCGCTGGGCAACCTGCCCGATCTGCTCGCGGCGCTGGAGGAAACCCTGCCGGTGCGCGTGCTGCCGGTATCGGACGGGTCCTATCGCATCATCGCGCGGTGAGCTTGGAACACCAAGGAAGCAAAGGCCGCGAAGGGGTTGAACCACTTATCTCCACTCAATCAGCACTGATGAAACCCCTGAATCAGTGGGTGTCAGTGCAATCAGTGGTTAAACTGAGTGCCGCGAATTCCGCAAATGCGCGCACAGTGACGAAAGTCGGGGCGTAAAGCCCCTCCTACAGTTAGGCGTCGCGGTGGACGGTGGCGGGCGAGAAGGCGGGCAGGCAGACGGAGTGTAAACTCTGGCTTGCCGACACAAGGCGCTCAGCTAGCTTCCGGCTCATGCCACTGACCTTGCCTCTCAAGAAAATGTCGCGGACGGACAAGCTTCGGGCGATGGAGGCGTTGTGGAGCGATCTCTCCCAGGACGAGGACAAGTTTGAATCCCCCGCATGGCACGCCGACGCCCTGCTCGCCGCGGAACGTGGGATCGCAACGGGCAAGGCGACATTCTCCGATTGGGATGACGTGAAGAAGCGGCTCCGCCGCCGGGCCGCCCGCGCCGGGTGAAACTGCGCCTGCACAGCATGGCGGAAGCCGACCTATGGTCGGGCTTCATGTTCTACGAGCGCCAGCGCCACGGCTTGGGTGATTACTTCCTCTCGTGTCTCGATTCAGACGTCGAATCCCTGAAGCTCTACGCGGGAATACATCGGCGGGTGTTTGGCTACCACCGCCTGTTGTCCAAGCGTTTTCCCGTGGCCATCTATTACGACCAGCACGCTGATGAGGTTCGCATCTGGCGCATCCTCGATTGCCGACGCCAACCCGGTTGGATCAAAGCACAGCTAAGCCGGGCGCCAGATTGGGGGCCGTAACATGCAAACCGCATCCAAGCTGCCGAGGAATTCCATATCGCATCACAAGCGCCGTCCTGATTTCAAGACGCTGGCCGAAGTCGCCCGGTATATGGCAAAGTTTGGCGGTTCTTTTCCGGAGAGAGAGCAGCCGACGACAGAGGACGATCATCGGGGCATTTCAGCCTTCGCCAAGGCTACGGCGGACAAGAAGGCCCTCCTACGTCGGCGGCGTGCGACCAAACCCTGAAAATTCGCTAGGCGTCGCGGTGGACCGTGGCGGGCGAGAAGGCGGGCAGGCAGACGGCGATGTATTCGGCCCCGTCGGGGTGCGGCGTGGAATATTGCACCCATTCGCCGGGCGCGGTGTGCACGGCCTGGCCGGCCTTGACGGTGAGCGTGCCGGCCTTGGTCTTCACCTGCAGCTCGCCGCGCAGCACGACGGTGTATTCGTCGAACTCGGGCGTCTGGCCGGGCTCGACCCAGCCGCCGGGGCTGCGCATGCGCGCGATGCTGGTGGCGGCGGTGCCGCTGTTCACGCGGCCGAAGAACTCCTCGATGAGCTTGGGCTTGTTGCCGGCGGCTTCGATGACGGTGGGCTTGGGGATGAGGGTGGGCATCTGGGGAATTTTCGATTTTGGATTTCGGATTTTTGATTGAGAAAACGCTTTGCACACCAAGGTAACGAAGGTCGCGAAGAAGAGGGCTTGGCCTTTGCGGTCTTCGCGATCTTGGTGTGAATCAGGAGAAATGGTCGGAGCATAAAGCCCCTCCTACATCTTGTCGGGAAAGAAAAAGCCGCGGTGGGGGCCGCGGCTGGTTGCTTCAATAACGGTAGTGCTCGGGCTTGTAGGGACCCTCTACGGGGACGCCGAGGTATTTGGCCTGCGCGGGCGTGAGCTTGGTGAGCTTGGCGCCGATCTTCTCGAGGTGGAGGCGGGCGACCTCCTCGTCGAGGTGCTTGGGCAGGCGGTAGACGCCGACCTTGTAGGTGGCGCGGTTCTTCCAGAGGTCGAGCTGGGCGAGCGTCTGGTTGGTGAAGCTGTTCGACATCACGAACGACGGGTGGCCGGTGGCGCAACCGAGGTTCACGAGGCGGCCCTCGGCGAGCAGGTAGATGGCCTTCCCGTTCGGGAAGGTATACATGTCGTATTGGGGCTTCACGGTCACGCGCTTGGCGTCGGACTTGTTCAGCGCGTCGACTTGGATCTCGTTGTCGAAGTGGCCGATGTTGCAGACGATCGCCTGGTCCTTCATCCGGCGCATGTGGTCGAGCGTGATGATGTCGACGTTGCCGGTGGTGGTGACGTAGATGTCGGCGGTGCCGAGGGTGGACTCGATGGTGTTGACCTCGAAGCCCTCCATCGCGGCCTGCAGGGCGTTGATGGGGTCGATCTCGGTGACGATGACGCGCGCGCCGAAGCCGCGGAGCGAATGGGCGGAACCCTTGCCAACGTCGCCGTAGCCGCAGACGCAGGCGACCTTGCCGGCGATCATGACGTCGGTGGCGCGCTTGAGGCCGTCGGCGAGCGACTCGCGGCAGCCGTAGAGGTTGTCGAACTTCGACTTGGTGACGGAGTCGTTGACGTTGATGGCCGGGACGAGGAGCTGGCCTTTCTCGAGCATCTGGTAGAGGCGGTGGACGCCGGTGGTGGTCTCCTCGGAGACGCCGCGCCAGTCCTTCACGACGTTGGTCCAGCACTTCGGGTTGTCCTCATGGACGCGCTTGAGGAGGTCCTTGATGACCTGCTCCTCGTGGGAGGACGAGGGGGAGTCGACCCACTTGTCGCCCTGCTCGAGCTGGTAGCCCTTGTGGATGAGGAGCGTGACGTCGCCGCCGTCGTCGACGACGAGCTGCGGGCCCTGGCCCTGCGGGTTGAGGACGGCCTTGAGGGTGCAGTCCCAGTATTCCTCGAGGGTTTCGCCCTTCCACGCGAAGACGGGGATGCCGGCCTTGGCGATGGCGGCGGCGGCATGGTCCTGGGTGGAGAAGATGTTGCACGAGGCCCAGCGCACGGTGGCGCCGAGCTCGACCAGCGTCTCGATGAGGACGGCGGTCTGGATGGTCATGTGCAGCGAGCCGGTGATGCGGACGCCGGCGAGCGGCTTGGACGGGCCGAACTTCCGGCGGACGGACATCAGGCCGGGCATCTCGTGCTCGGCGATGTGGATCTCCTTGCGGCCCCATTCGGCGAGGGAGATGTCCTTGACGTGGTAGTCGGGCGAGGAGGCCGGGGCCTTGGCGGGGGACTTGGCGGCCGGCTTCTTGGGGGCGGTGGCGGTGGGCATGGCGATGGAGGTTCGGGCGTGGTGGTTATTTGATGGCGGCGCGGAGCTCGGCGGCCTTGTCGGTCTTTTCCCACGGCAGGCCGTGCTTGCCGAAGTGACCGTAGTTCGTGGTGTGGCGGTAAATCGGGCGGAGCAGGTCGAGCTGCGTGACGATGTCGGCCGGTTTGAAGGAAAACACCTTCTGCACGGCGTCGGTGATCTGGTCGTCGGAGAGGCCGAGCTTGGCGGTGCCGAAGGTCTCGACGCGGACGGAGACCGGGCGCGGATGGCCGATGGCGTAGGCGAACTGGATCTCGGCGTGCGTGGCGAGCTTGGCGGCCACGATGTTCTTGGCGACCCAGCGGCCCATGTAGGCGGCCGAGCGGTCGACCTTCGACGGGTCCTTGCCGGAGAAGGCGCCGCCGCCGTGGCGGCCCCAGCCGCCGTAGGTGTCGACGATGATCTTGCGGCCGGTGAGGCCGGAGTCGCCCTGCGGGCCGCCGATGACGAAGCGGCCGGTGGGGTTGATGAGGTATTCGGTGCGCCGGTTCAGCATGCGGGCGGGCAGCACCTTCTTGACGACGTTCTCGATGATGAATTTCTCGATCTCGGCGTGGGAGACCTCGGGAGTGTGCTGGGTGGAGATGACGACGTTCACGACCTCGACGGGCGCGTCGTTCTCGTAGCGGACGGAGACCTGGGTCTTGGCGTCGGGGCGCAGCCAGGAGACGGCACCGGACTTGCGGATGCGGGTGAGTTCGCGGCCGAGACGGTGCGCGAACATGATGGGCGTGGGCATCAGCTCCGGCGTCTCGTTGCAGGCGTAGCCGAACATGATGCCCTGGTCGCCGGCGCCCTGCTCCGCGGTCTTCTTGCCCTTGGCCTTCCGGGCGTCGACGCCCTGCGCGATGTCCGGCGACTGGCGCGTGAGGTAGTTGTTGATGAAGACCTGGTCGGCGTGGAAGACGTCGTCGTTGTTGACGTAGCCGATCTCGCGGATCGCGGCGCGCACGATGGCCTCGTAGTTGAGCCGGGCCTTGGTGGTGATCTCGCCGGCGAGGATGACCATGTTGGACTTCACCATGGTCTCGCAGGCGACACGGCTGTGGCGGTCCTGCGCGAGGCAGGCGTCGAGGACGCTGTCCGAGATGAGGTCGGCGACCTTGTCGGGGTGGCCTTCGCCGACGGACTCGGAGGAAAAGACAAAGGAGTTGGACATATGGACGGGCAATAAATCCGCCGTCCCGCCCCGCAGGCAAGGACAATATCAACGTATCCGCATCCTATGATATATCGTCATGGCTTCCGGCAGACCGCCGCCCGAACCGCGCAATTGCCTCGCCTTTGACCACTTAACCCGCATGCGATTCGGCGCATGTCCGAAGACCCGATCCTTGACCCGGCCACCATCGCCACTTTGCGGGACCTGAGCCCGGGGGACGATTCGTTTCTCCGGGAAATCATCGGCATATTCCTGAAGGACTCTCCGTCACGGATCGCGGACATCCGCACCGGCATCGCCGTCAACGACGCCAAGGCCGTCGCGCGCGCGGCGCATTCGCTCAAGGGCAGCTCGGGCAATTTCGGCGCCATGCGGCTGCAGGCGGCCAGCAAGGACATCGAGCAGCTCGCCAACCAGGAGCGGTTGGGTGAGGCCGCGAACGTGCTGCCCCATCTGGAAACCGAGTATCAGAAGGTGGCCGACGCCTTGAAGGCGCTGCTTTGATTCCGCCATGCGTCTCCGGACCCCGCGCCCGTTCCGCCGCCCGCTCCGGGTTGCCGCCGCCCTGCTGCTCGGTGGGACCCAAATCCACGCCCTGACATGGGACGGTCTGCACCGGCAGATCAGCCTGCCTCCCCTGGCGACCGAGGCCGACGTGCAATATCACTATCGCAACGACTCGAAGGAACCCGTCACCATCCTGCATGTGGAGACCAACTGCGAGTGTCTCGGCGCCACACCGAGCCGCAAGAGGCTGGCCCCGGGGGAGACCGGCACGCTGACGGCGCGCTTCACCGTCGGCGACCGCATCGGCCTCTACGAGCGGCACATTTTGGTCCTGACCTCCGAGTCGGCCACGCCCACCCGCTTGACCGCGCGCTTCGAGGTGCCTGAACCGGCGGCCATCACCCCCCGCACGATCGAGTGGACTTTGGATGCGGAAGCACAGGAAAAGCCGGTGAAGATCGTCCTATCCCCCGGCCTTGAGTTTGAACCGGCCGAGATCGGCTACTCCTCCGCCGGTTTCCGCGCCCGCCTGGAGACCGTGGTGGCCGGACGGGAATTCCGGCTCTGGATCAAGCCCGACGCCACCGCCCGGGCCGCCAGCGCCGCCGTGCGCGTCATCGGCCGGGAGAAGTCCGGCCGGCCCATCGTCCTGAGCGCTTACGCGAGCGTGCGCTAGGGTCAGAGGAAATAGCGGCGCTGCTTCTCGCTGATCGTCAGCCCGGCCTTTTCCATGACCGCGAGCAGGTCCTCCCAGGCATCGCGCTTGATCTTCTTCGCGGCGAGACTCGTGAGCCCCTCCTGCCGCAGCAGGTAGGAGGGATGGTAGGTCGCCCGGAGCGGTGTGCCCTCGTAATCATGCCATGCGCCGCGCGCGGCCCCCATGGACTTGAAGCGGTCGAAGCCCAGCAGTCCGTCCACGGCGGTCTTGCCGAGCGTGACCAGCACCTTGGGTTGGATGATCTCGATCTGGGCGCGGATGAAGGGCAGGCAGTAGTTCATCTCCTCCGCAGTGGGCGGACGGTTGCCGGTCTGGCTCCCGTCGGGGTTGCGCGGCATCTCGGGGCGCCAGTTGAGGATGTTGCCGATGTAGACCTGCTCCCGCTGCAGGCCCATAGCGCCGATCATCTTGTTGAGCAACTGGCCCGCGCGGCCGACGAAAGGCTCGCCCTGGTCCTCCTCGTCCCCGCCCGGCGCCTCGCCCACGAACATGATGGCCGCATCGAGGTTGCCGACACCGAAGACGATTTTCTTGCCGGGATAAACCCGCGCCCGGCAGACGGGATCGGCCAGCACCTGCGCGCGCAGGGCCTCCCAACGCACGCGCTTGTCGCCCGCCGGCAGATCGACGGCCGGGACCGGTGGCAGGGAGCTGCCCGCCGGGCGGGAGGAAGCGCGAACCGGTGCGGCGCGCGCAGGAGCGAAGGCCGCCGGTGCGGCCATGGTATCCGCCGGCTCTTCCTTGAGACTGTCCACCACCCGCCGCAGGTCCTCCAAGCTCGACTCATCCACGGCGACGGATCGCTGGCCATGCGCACGCAAACGGCGCAACTCCTCCTGCAGGGCGAGCAGTTGTTCGCGCGTGTCCATCAGGTCGCGGGGAACAAGCGCTGGCGTTCGACGTATTTGGCCAGGAGGTCGAACTCGAGGTTCACGCGTTGGCCCGCCGTCCGTCCGCCCAGGTTCGTCACCTCCAGCGTGTGCGGGATCAGCCAGACGGCGAATTCGGATCCGTCCACCTCCGCCACCGTGAGCGAGATGCCGTCGATGGCCACCGACCCCTTGTAGGCGAGATACCGGGCGAACTCCGCGGGCGCCCGCACGCGCAGGTAGCGGTCGGCGCCGCGCGGCTCGAAGAGCACGATCTGACCCAACGCGTCGATGTGCCCGGTCACGAAATGCCCGCCGAGCCGGCCGTCGGCGCGCAGGCTGCGCTCGAGGTTCACGCTGCCGCCGGCCGCCAGGTCGGCGAAGTTGGTCAGGCGCCGGGTTTCCTCAAGGACGTCGAACCAGAGATTC
>Ga0073934_10008082_pt1 | contig 14235 bp, 12 predicted proteins | sample LarsenN4metaG_FD_76834 | JGI IMG/M metagenome (GOLD analysis project Ga0073934, IMG submission 76834) | Hot spring sediment bacterial and archeal communities from British Columbia, Canada, to study Microbial Dark Matter (Phase II) - Larsen... ...
AGTTGATCTTTGAACGCACGGTTTAATTTCTGCAGACGCGGACGCGGCGAGAGGAAATTCAGGAGTTGAATCAGGGCAAGCATCCGCCGTGTGGAGGACCTCAAATCGTGGACCGCTTCGTTTGAAAATTCGGAGCGGCAGCGCATGAGTTCCAGACGATAGTTCTTCCAGCGTTGATCCATGGCTTCGAGCAGGAACTGGTGCACGGGTACTGTGGAGGAACTCTCATGATTTGGAAAGCTTATCATCACCATTCGTCAATCCATTTCCAGGTCTACACCGAACACTTCCCTGAACTGTGATTTGCGCTTCCCCAGCGCCCAGCTCAGGAGCATCTGATCTTTCTTGCCAGAGATTTTTATTTGCCAGCACAATTCGCTCGCCTTGAGGGTTACATCGGTCACATGTTCCATATGGCTGATATCGAGCCCATCTGCCAGGGATAAAAGAGCAGACAGTTTCATCACAATCAGTCGGTCTTTTTGAGGCAGGGACTTGAAGTTTTCATCATCAGTGGAAGGAGCTCCCTTGCGGTGATAACGAACGAGGTTGGCAACAATATTTTGTTCGCGCTGACTCAAACCAATGAGACGATTGGCGGTCAGCAAGTAATAGCCATGCCTGTCATGATCAACGGTGTTGATGAAATGCCCAATATCATGCAACAACGCGCCGATCTCAAGTAAGAGCAGATTGTCATCATCCAGGTTGTGGAGCATTTTGGCCTGCTGAAAAAGGCGCACCGCAAGTTTGGAGGTCAGTCGCGCGTGAGCTTCATTGAACTGATACTTGCGGCCCATATGCAGAGCCGATTCCCAGACCTGTTCCCTGCGACGCGGACCCATGCTTTTCGAGAGGTCTTCCGCGATATCCAAAAGAATCCCGTCTTTCAGGCCGACCTTGGGGATCATGATTTGTTTGACGCCGGCTTCGCTGGCGATTAAGTGCAGCACAATCGAGGCCGGCAGGATCACATCCGCACGGTCGGAGCGCAGCTTCAATTTATGCATGCGCTCTTCATAGCTCAGGCGGTCGAGGCGGTCGATCAGCTTCTCTAGCTCTTCGAGCGTGATGAAACGATCACTCTCCCCTTTAAACAGTTTTTGACGGAGTCGCCCGATCTCTTCTACGTTCCCGCCGGTTCCCGCACACACCTGGATTTTTCGATCCCCGAGATCTCGTTCAATCCGATAGCGTGCCGCTTCTGCGTATTCACGGATCAATGTTCCAAACGGTGGTCTTGTTTTTCCCTTGCCATTCAATTTTTCCAGCAGACGTACCGTCCCCATGTTATAGCTGTCGGTGGAAATGATGTTTTGTCCGGTCGAAAGGGTCACTTCCACGCTGCCCCCGCCAATGTCAATCAGTAGAGTGCGTCTGTTTTTAAGATCCAGCACGTGCGCCACCGCCGAATGGATAAGCCGAGCTTCTTCCTCCCCGCTGATAATTTCAATTTCGATCCCACTGGTCTGATACACCCGATCTACCAGGATGTCACTGTTCCTTGCCTCGCGGGCCGCGCTGGTAGCGACTGCGCGCAAATGATGAATATCGAAGCTTTCAGCCATGTGCTTAAAACGCAGAAACGCTTCTTCGGTCTGCTGGATCGTTTTCTCTTCCAAATATCCTTTACTGAAAACATCCTGACCCAGCCGCACCGGCAGGCGGGTATTCTCGATTGTGTTAATCCGCCCTGTCTCGTCTACTTCACCGACAACCATGCGCATGGCGTTTGACCCTACGTCAATGGCGGATATGTTTACCATTTATGCTCTCGCACCGAGAGTTTTAGTTCCCAGGGAATGGTGGCTGATTCCAGCCTTTCTCCTGTAATGATGAAGACCACTCGTTCACAGATATTCGTGACACGGTCACCCAGGCGTTCCAGGTTATGAGCTGCCCAGATGACATAATTCGCGCGTTCGATATTTCTAGGGTCGCCTAAAACACTATGGATCGCTTCAGAATAGAGCCTCGAATAGCATTCATCGATTACATCGTCTTCCAGGATGATGATTTTTGCCGTCTCTGCATCTTCATCGGCAAAAGCTGTCATCGCACGATGGAGCATATCCACCGCTTTCTCTGCCATGGCATAGATATCTCTTAGGATACGACGTAGGCTCAACCCTTCTGAACGGATGTTGATGTTTGCGATCGCCTTGGCATAGTCTCCCATGCGCTCCAGTTCTGTGCAAATATCCAGGCTGGCCGCCAGCATGCGCAAATCATGAGCGATGGGCTGCTGGGTGGCGATCAGGATCATAATGGAGTACTCGATCTCAAAACGTTTTCTGTTGATGTAAACATCATCTGCATGGATCTGACGCGCGCATTCCAGGTCATTGTTTTTCAGAGCTGCTGCTGAATTCATAACAGCCTGTTCGACCATACTGCTCAACAGTAGGATTTCGTCTTTTATTTCCTGCATTTCCTGACTGAAGGTTTTGCGCTGCATAGCTGATTTCCAAATCTAGAATTTAGAGTTATCCCAATGTAGCATGCGATAATTAACACCCTTAGAAAGCCTTGTTAACGATTGGTAAAGCTATCAAATGGATGTTTTCCCCAGGACTCAGGTTTTCATAATTGTTTTGTGTTGGCAAACTCGCTGTAAAGCGCGTATGGATAACTTCGTGCTATCCTATGAGCATGGAAATGTTTCTGATTGCAACCGTGACCGCATTGCTTACCATCCTCTTTATTGATACAAGAGAAAAGCGACGGGCCTTCCTGTGCCAGCAGGTCAAGGTCACAAAGCGGCGCTGAAGACATCAAGACAACATATCACTCTCTCCTCCTCACAAGAGCCCGGATCTCCTCCCGGGCTCTTGTGCGTTTAAGCTTTGGGTAACCGTTAACCAGGTCTTAAATCAGTTTTGATTTGTCCTTAACTCCTCCTGGTTACACTTTTTCTAGAAAAGGAGAACTATGGGACTTGCTGATCTGCATATCCACACCATTTATAGCTATGACGGCACGGCTTCTGTCCCCGCCGTTCTGGCACGGGCTCGACAAGTCGGACTCGATGTGATCGCGATCACCGACCATGATGAAATCAGGGGCTCGCTCAAGGCGTTTGATCTGGCGCCCAGCTTTGGCATCGAAGTGATCCCGGGTATCGAGATCACAACAGCAGAAGGCGATTTACTGGCACTTTTTATCACGGAAAAAATCCGGCCGGGGCTATCGCTCATCGAAACAATTATCAAAATTGGCGAGATAGGCGGTATTTGCATTGCCCCTCATCCTATGGCGCGAGGCGCAGGGATGAAAAGCCTGAGCGGTCCATCCATTCTTCAGGCACTGCGCCATCCGGATGCTTCCCGCATTTTGATCGGAATTGAAATGTATAACGCCACCGCCCTTGACCGTAAGAGTAATCAGAATGCTCAAGCACTCCTGGCTGAATGCCCTGGTGTTGCTCAGGTGGGCAATAGCGATGCGCATGTTTTGCAGACAATTGGATTAGGCGCAACGGAATTCCTGGGCTGCACTGCCGCAGATTTGCTCGATGCACTTTGGATCGGTGCAACAGACGTTCGTCGAGGAGCAGAACTTAGTTCGGCACAGATCCTGAGCAGTTGGGCGATCAATTTCGTCATCAGCACTCCTGCCCGAGTAGCTGCTGCTTATCCCCCTTACGCACCTATTGGAGTTTGAAATGGAGATAATCATCCTCACCTTCTTGATATTCAGTCTTATTCTCGTCTTCAGTATCGACACAATTCAAAAACGCCGCAGGTTTTTGGCGCAGAGTGAATCACAGAATGAATAAGCACATACTCGTCACAAATGATGATGGCGTATTCGCGCCCGGTTTGCTTGCTCTCGTGCAAGAAATGCAAAAGTTAGGAAAAGTCACCATCCTTGCGCCCGATCGGAACTGGTCTGGAGGCGGGCATGTCAAAACTCTTGACCGTGCCCTGCGTATTCGAGAAGTGCATCTCGCCGATGGAGCACGAGCGTTTGCCAGCGATGGAGCTCCTTCGGATTGTGTTGCCCTTGCTACACTTGGTTTTTTCAAAGAGCCAATCGACCTGGTGGTCTCCGGGATCAACGCGGGTGCAAACCTTGGACATGACGTCACTTATTCAGGAACGGTCACCGCAGCCATGGAAGCTGTTATCGCGGGTGTTCCAGGCGTGGCTGTCTCGCTCGAGGCGATCGACCCCTATGTTGGAAACGTCGACTACAAACCCGCGGCTCGCGCTGCTTCAAAAGTTGTTCGCCAGGTGATCGAGAATGGTCTTCCTCACGGAATTTTGCTCAATGTTAATGTGCCAGCTCTGACAGAGGACAGAATTCATGGCATTTGCCTGACACGACAGGGGTTGCGTGTCTATCACAGCAGAATCGACGAAAGAATAGACCCGCGTGGAGAACCTTATTATTGGATTGGCGGTGACGCGCCCACCGGAGTAGCCGAACGCGGTACCGATGTTGGGGCATTGGCAGCCGGCTTTGTTTCGGTCACACCCCTGCAACTTGATCTCACAGCGTATCGCACCCTGGCAGACTTGAATACCTGGCAATGGAACGATGAACTGTCTTTGGAAAATACGCTGTTGGAAACCTCACAAGAGATATTCGTTTCATAACGATGCATTTCATCTTCTCCTTGCTGAGTCTCCTGTGGGAGACGTTGCCCGCCTCCGGTGAGTAGGCGGGCAATTCCTTTTTATGAAAAGTTGGAATCTCTTAACAAGATGTTAACGTGTTCTTCTTTTGGCCTTAAAACCCGCTTGATAAGATGACAGTGTATAAAAATCTAAGGAGAAAAAGTAGAAATGACTAAATTTTTTCGTACATTCATGTTTGTGCTTGTCGCAATGAGTTTCCTCCTTGCGGCGTGTGGGGGAGCAGCTACAACCGAAGCACCTCCTGCGGTTGAACCAACTACAGCTCAGGCTGAACCCACCACTGCTCAGGACACCGAGGCTCCGGCAGAAGATCCAATGGCCATGTATGCACCAGATGCGGTTTCTGGCGATATTGTCACAGCTGGTTCCTCGACCGTTTTCCCACTTTCTGAGCGGATGAAGCAGCGCTTCGAAGAGGAAGGGTTTGGCGGCAACCTCACAATTGACTCGATCGGTTCCGGTGCCGGTATCGAACGCTTCTGCGTGGCCGGCGAAACCGATATTGCCAACGCCTCCCGCGCCATCAAAGACACCGAGATCGAATCCTGCACTGGTATTGGTCGCACCGTGGCTGAATTTCAGGTCGGCATCGATGCTCTAACGGTCGTTGTGAGCGCTGAAAACGATTTTGCGACCAATGTCACCCTCGAAGAACTGGCTTTACTCTTCTCGACGGCAACAAACTGGTCCGACGTCCGTCCCGAGTGGCCGGCTGAGCCTATCCAGCGCTTCAGCCCCGGCACCGACTCTGGCACGTTTGACTTCTTCGTTGAAGCAGTGATGACGCCGGCAAACGGTGATGACGCTGATGCAGGGCAGGCAGCCATCCTTGATTCAGCCAATATTCAACTTTCTGAGGATGACAATGTGCTCGTTCAGGGTGTTCAAGGTTCACCTTATGCCATTGGTTACTTCGGCTATGCCTACTATCAGGAAAATGCCAGCACCCTAAAAGCCCTCTCGGTCAATAGTGTGGAACCGACGGCCGAAACCGCCGAATCTGGCGAATACCCGATCTCCCGTCCGCTCTTTATCTACTCCAGCCATGAAATCATGCAGGAGAAACCACAGGTTTCTGCGTTCATTTACTTCTACATTGCCAATGTGGCTGATGAGATCCTCGATGTAGGTTACTTCCCGGTCAGCGAAGGCAAGGCTCAGGAAAATCTTGATGCCTGGAATGTTGCGCTGGGCATGGAGGGAACAACCGAATCTTCCGCTCCGACTGCCGATACGGCGATGTATGCTCCTGACGCTGTCACTGGCGACGTTGTCACTGCTGGTTCCTCGACCGTTTTCCCACTTTCTGAGCGGATGAAACAGCGCTTCGAAGAGGAAGGCTTCGCGGGCAACCTGACGATTGATTCCATTGGTTCTGGTGCTGGTCTTGAACGCTTCTGCGTAGCCGGCGAGACCGATATTGCCAATTCTTCCCGCGCCATCAAAGACTCTGAGATCGAATCCTGCGCCGGCATCGGCCGCACCGTGGCTGAATTCCAGGTGGGCATCGATGCCCTCACGATTGCAGTCAGCGCCGAGAACGACTTCCTTACCGATGTCACTAGCGAAGAATTAGCTCAGATCTTCTCAACCGCGACCAACTGGTCAGACGTTCGTCCCGAGTGGCCGGCGGAGCCCATCCAGCGCTTCAGCCCCGGTACAGACTCCGGCACGTTTGACTTCTTTGTCGAAGCGGTGATGACGCCGGCGAACGGTGATGATGCCGCCGCTGGGGAGGCAGCTATCCTCAATGCCGCGAACATCCAGCTTTCAGAAGATGACAACGTGCTTGTCCAGGGTGTTCAAGGTTCACCTTATGCTATTGGTTACTTCGGCTATGCCTACTATCAGGAAAATGCCGATACGCTGAAGGCTCTCTCAGTCAATGGCGTGGAACCGACGGCCGAAACTGCCGAAGCTGGCGAATACCCGATCTCCCGCCCGCTATTCCTTTACACCAGCGAAGAAATCCTGAAGGAAAAACCACAGGTTGCTTCATTCATCCTGTTCTATCTGGAAAATGTCGGCAATGAGATCCTGGATGTAGGTTACTTCCCGGTCAGTGAAGGCAAGGCTCAGGAAAATCTTGGTACCTGGAATTCCGCCCTGGGAACGTAGGCGACCATTCCAAAAGCCAGGAACAGGAAACACATCCTTCCCTCTTCAGTTGAAGAGGGAAGGATAAACCTTTGTAAGGAGGAGAAGTCATGGAAGAACAAAAAAGGATAAGTCTTGTCACGTCACTGCAAAAACCAAGCTCCAATTTGCGTAGACGAAGGCGCCTCGGGGAATCGATAATTCAAGGATTGTTATTTTTTAGCGGTTTTGTATCTATCTTTACCACCATTGGAATTGTGTATGAGTTGGGTAAGGAAGCGCTCCTGTTCTTCCAAATGCCAGAAGTGAGCATCCTGGAAAGTCTGACCAACACACAGTGGCAGCCTCACACAGGGAATTTTGGAGTTTGGCCGCTGGTGACAGCCACTTTGATGACCACCCTCATTGCCATGGCCATCGCCATCCCACTGGGATTGGCGGTTGCCATTTATTTGAGCGAATATGCCACGCCGCGAGCCAGAAATACCCTCAAGCCCATTCTGGAAGTGCTGGCGGGCATTCCCACGATTGTGTATGGCTATTTTGCGTTGATGTTCATGACCCCTCTTTTGAGATCGATCCTTGGCAGGGATGTGGTCGAGATCTATAACACAGCTTCGGCAGGGCTGGTGATGGGGATCTTAATCCTGCCGCTGATCACATCGATGACGGAGGATGCGCTCAGTGCGGTACCACGCTCCTTGAGGGAGGCAGCCTACGGCGTGGGAGGGACACGCCTCGAGGTTGCCTTGCAAATTGTCCTTCCTGCAGCATTATCGGGGATTGCCGCGGCGATCATCATCGGCATCTCCCGTGCGATTGGGGAAACGATGATCGTAGCCGTCGCGGCGGGCGCGGGGCCCAAATTCACGCTCAATCCATTCCAGGGAGCGGAAACCATCACAGGACACATCGTCCGCATTTCGGGCGGCGACCTATCGTATGACTCCATTGATTACAACAGTATTTTTGCGCTCGGGTTGTTACTGTTTTTTATTACGCTGACGTTGAACATCATCAGCCAGCGAATCGTTCGGCGTTTCCGTGAGGTATATGAATGAAAGAGAAACTTGTCAATCCGAACTACAACGTCAATATCAACGGACGCCGCCGGAATGGCTCGATCTGGCGGTGGGTACTGCAACTATCCACGGTCGTTGGCATCATCGCGCTGATCACGCTGTTGCTCAACATTATCAACGGGGCTTTCGGCTATGCGGTTCTTGAGGCGCGAGTGGATCCTGCCACACTGGCTGTGGATGGTGTTCCGCTCGAGGAACAAAGCAAGGAACAACTCATGAGTGTGCTGCAGTCCAATATTTCAAGCGCAGCATTCAAAAAACTTGAAAGTGACCAGCCGTTCGCAGAACGTTCACGGGCCAATGTGTATCAACTGGTCATCGAACGGATTGTCAAATACGATATCAAGGCATCCTGGCAACTGTGGGACTCATTGACTCGTGCAAATGAGATCAAAGCCACTGCCGCGCAGGAGTACCCAAGCGCGCAGTTACGCTTCATCTCGTGGTTCACGAGCGATTTTGTCTCGCGCCCGCAATCCAGTGAGGCCCTTACCGCTGGCGTACGGACCGCCATTCTTGGTTCATTATGGACGATCCTGTTCACCATCCTGTTGGCATTTCCGCTCGGCGTTGGCGCGGCGATCTATCTCGAAGAATACGCTACAGACAATTCGCTCAACCGTCTGATCCAGACAAATATCAACAACCTGGCCGGCGTGCCCTCCATTGTGTACGGCATTCTGGGATTGGCCATCTTCGTACGTGCTCTGGAAGCACTCACCAGTGGCGAAATCTTTGGAGTTGTCGATCCGACCACCGCCAATGGACGCACCGTCCTCGCGGCCGGTTTGACCCTGGGCCTGCTCGTACTTCCGATCATCATTATCAACGCTCAGGAGGCCATTCGCGCGGTGCCACAATCCTTGCGTAAAGCAAGTTATGGACTCGGTGCGACGAAATGGCAGACCGTCTGGTCACATGTGCTGCCAAACGCACTGTCCGGGATTCTGACAGGCACGATCCTGGCCATCTCACGCGCCATCGGTGAAACCGCCCCTCTGGTGGTTGTCGGTGCTTCCACCGCGATCAGCTTTGACCCGTCTTCGCCATTTTCAAAGTTCACCACCCTTCCCATTCAAATCTATCAATGGACATCCCGTCCGCAGGATGAGTTCCGCGCCCTGGCGGCTGCTTCCATCCTTGTTTTACTCGTCGTTTTGCTTAGTCTGAACGCATCCGCGGTTTTGTTGCGCAATCGCTTCAGCAGGAAATATTAATCATGGAAACCACGAAATACTTGAAGTCACTTTTGACGCCAAAAGGGAAAAAGCAGGAGAGTGCAGTCATGGCACAATCATTACAAAGTCAGGAAAACACAAAGTATGTGCTCGAGACAAAAGGTCTTGGCATTTATTACGGCGATTTTCAGGCAGTGACCAGCGTCAATATGCCGATCAAACGACATAAGATCACAGCCATTATCGGGCCCTCCGGTTGTGGCAAAAGCACCCTTCTGCGCGCATTCAACCGCATGAATGAACTATCCCCAGGCACAAGAATCGAGGGCGAGGTGCTTTTTGAGGGCGAAAATTTATATGACCCGACGGTAGACCCGGTCGAAGTCCGCTACCGCATTGGGATGGTCTTCCAGAAGCCGAATCCATTCCCCAAATCAGTCTATGAAAACATTGCCTGGGGAGCCAGGATCCATGGCTTCAAAGGAAACATGGATGAGTTGGTTGAATCCTGCTTGCTGCAGGCCGCGCTCTGGGATGAAGTCAAGGACAAGCTGAAGCAATCTGGACTGGCACTCTCCGGTGGGCAGCAGCAGCGTCTGTGCATTGCGCGGGCGTTGGCTGTCCAGCCCGAGGTTATTTTGATGGACGAGCCTGCCTCTGCTCTCGACCCGATTGCCACGCTGAAAATCGAGGAGCTGATGCAGGAACTGAAAAAGAATTACACCATCGTCATTGTGACTCACAACATGCAGCAAGCCGCGCGTGCCTCCGACTACACCGCCATGATGATGCTCACCGACCGCCAGACCCGTTCCGGCACTGTCATTGAATATGATGATACAAGGGTAATCTTTACAAATCCGAAAGACAAGCGCACGGAAGATTACGTCACCGGCAGGTTCGGATAAATTTGGAGATATAATATTATGACCATTTACAAGAGAGCTGAGGATATTATGCTCCGTAAAACATTTGAGAACGAAATTCAACAGGTCAAGGACGATATTCTTTTACTTGGCAGTATGGTCGAGCAGGCAATTCTTAATTCGGTAGAGGCGATGAAGAAGCGCGATATTAAAGCGTCTGAAAGAATTTTCGAGGAAGATAAGCAAATCAACAAGAAGCGCTTTGAAATCGAAAATAAACTCATGGTTCTGATCGCCACCCAGCAACCCATGGCGCATGATCTTCGTTTATTGGCATCCTCCATGGAGATCATCTCGGAGCTGGAACGCATGGGCGACTACGCCAAAGGCATTGCCAATATCAACATTCGGATGGGCGATACGCCGCTCCTCAAGCCGCTGATCGATGTCCCGCGCATGGCTCGGATCGGCGTGGATATGCTTCATCAGGCCCTGACGGCCTTTGTCAATGAAGATGTCGAAACGGCCAAATCCATTCCAGTCAAGGATGATGAGGTGGATGCGCTTTACAACCAGGTTTATCGTGAACTCATGACCTTCGTCATCCAGGACCCAAAGACCATCGAGCGAGCCAACTGGCTTTTGTGGGTGGCACACAATCTCGAACGGGTAGCAGACCGCGTGACTAATATTTGCGAGAGGACGATTTTCATCGCGACTGGCGAAATGGCAGAGATCAAATCCACGGATGATGAATTCTGGCACTCACAGCGGCAGCAAAAGTAATCAAAAGTCCGTCACTCCTACCCAGTGACGGATTTTTTGTTGCGGTCGCATCTCTTTTCGTTTTCTGTCGGTTTTTCGGTTACTGTAACGACAGGCGGTTCTATGAACGCAGGACTTAGAGTCCAACGCAAATTGCCATCGCAGATGGTAACTTAACCTTCGGCCAATCGAACGCAGCAAGAGGATCCCGATTCTCGTTATTCCATGGAATGCCCCCGATGGAGTAGCGCGCCCGCACCTTTTACTGAACCTTAACACAGTCTTCCCATGACCTTAACTCGGGGGTGCTACAGTAAGATAGAATAAGCTTTGATATGTCGTTTCCTAGCGGATTCACTGTTGGAGAGGAATAAAATGATCGCTCTACTGCTTCCTGCAATTTGGTTTGGCTGGCTTCTATACGCCTCCCATCATGCTCCAGAAGGCTATCAGGATGAAAACGGCTTTCACTACGGTCATCCGTTCAGAATCCGATCCCTGCAAGATGTAGGCGCTGTGACGGGTGCTCTGGTTGGGTCAACAGGTCGGGATGGTTCTTAACCGAAGAAGCGGACACTACTATAGGTTGCCTGGGTGGGCAAGAACTCTGACTACGATGTCGGTTTGCGTCTTACAATATTTATTTTGCGGAGAATATTTAGCCTCAAAAGTTTCATTCCAGCGATTGAGTATCTTCTTTCAAAGCTGACGGGGAAATTTGAATACCTTACACTTTCCAAATCGGGACGCTGATTCACACAGAAAATGCAGATTTTTCTTGAATCAGCGAAAATCAGCGTTTTCTGCGACCCAAAGCCGTTCTGTAAGGTAATCAACGGGGAAATCTAAATGGCTTATAGTCATGCATAGCTAGGATAAAGTACTGGGTACTTGCTGCATCAGCTCATTAACAATTCTCCGCTCAGCGCGAGGATTATCCCATTCTCCCTGTAATATAGGCTTCTGTCAATTCCTGTTTTGGCCTGGTGAACATGGACTGGGTTTCGGAAAACTCCACCAGCTCTCCCAGCCAGAATAAACCGGTGTAATCGGAGACACGCGCAGCCTGCTGCATATTATGGGTGACGATCACAATGGTATAGTCTTTCTTCAATTCTGCAATCAATTCCTCGATGCTCAGGGTGGCAATCGGGTCAAGCGCAGAGGTTGATTCATCCATGAGGATCACTTCTGGCTGCACGGCAATGACGCGCGCGATACACAATCTTTGCTGTTGACCGAGGGAAAGGCCCAACGCATCCGATTTCAAGTCGTTCTTCACATCGTCCCATAAGGCCGCTGCACGCAGGGATTTTTCGACGACTTCCTCCATCTTCACATTCATCCCTAGGACGCGTGGACCAAATGCGACATTGTCATAGATCGATTGTGGGAATGGATTCGGCTTTTGAAAGACCATGCCCACCCTTTGCCGAAGCGCCACAACATCTATTTCCTCACCATAAATATCCTGGCCCTCCAGAAGGATTTTGCCCTCCACGCGCGTTCCGGGAATTGTATCGTTCATTCGATTGAGGCAGCGCAAAAAGGTGGACTTTCCACACCCAGAGGGACCGATCAAAGCAGTTACTTTACGCGGCTCGATATTTATGCTGATCTGCGAAAGGGCCTTTGAGGACCCATAATAGAAATCAAGATCTTTAACGACGAAGGTAAACTGCGTTTCAGACATGACACGATTTTATCATGTCACTCACACGCCCACAGAGTACCGCAAGATCATATGAACTTGAGCTTTGAAAATCAAATTCCGGATAGCATTCAAACGCTTAATGATTAATGGGACAAGCGGTAATACTTTCGACTATAATTTGGCTCGATGAACCGCTTTCCACTCATTGTCATCACAATATGTATGCTTGTTTTTTCTGTCTCATGCGGCCCCTCTTCCTCCGAGGAGGCCGCATCCGATTCCGCCGCCGCCTATATCGAGAACAAGGGCTCGGATACCATCGTCAATTTAGCCCTTGCCTGGGCAGAAAGGTATCAGGCTGAACATTCCGAAGTGCGTATCTCGGTGACCGGCGGAGGATCTGGAACAGGAATCGCATCCCTCATCAACGGGACTGTGGATATTGCAAACGCTTCGCGTCAGATCAAAGCTGAGGAAGTTGCCGACGCGCAAGCCAATGGAATCGAACCGGTGGAGCATATCATCGCGCGGGATGCGATCGCGGTCATCGTCAATCCTGAAAACCCTGTGAAGCAACTCACACTGAAACAGATATCCGATATTTACAGCGGAAAGATCAGCAACTGGTCAGAGGTCGGCGGGGACGATCGGCCCATTGTGCGGCTCTCGCGTGAGACCAACTCGGGAACGCATGTCTACTTCCTGGAAACGGTTTTACGTTTGGGCAACAGTGAGGATAAAACGCTTTTTTCGATGGATACGCTCCTCCTGCCATCTTCGGAAGGGATCATCGCAGAAGTGCGTCAGAACCCAAACGCGATTGGCTATGATGGTCTGGGCTATGTACCGAAAGACCTGAAGATGATCTCCATCGCGGAGGAGGAAGGTGGTGCATATGTACTGCCATCCATCCCCACCGTAAACGACAAAACATATCCCATTGCACGTGACCTTTATATGTATACAGACGGCCAGCCGACCGGAATCATCAAAGAATATCTAGACTGGATCCTTTCGCCGGAGGCGCAGGAGATTGTCGCGGAGCTTGGTTTTGTGCCTGCAAAATAATGTCATTGCGGGCCGTTCTTCCCTGGCTCCGACCGCCAGGGCAGGTGTGGCGGAGCAATCCCCAACTTTGAGGAGATTGCTTCGCCGGGGAAACACCTCCTCACAATGACATATGGTGAACTATGGAAAAATCTCTTAACTGGCAGGAATTTGTCATCACTCGCTTGATCAAGGCTTCAGGCTATTCAGCCATCATTTTTGTCGCTCTTATCTTTTTCTTTCTCGTACGTGAAGGCATCCCGACCCTTTTGGAAACGGACCTCACTTCACTCCTCAGCGTTCGATGGTATCCCATTGAAGAGTATTATGGAATTTTGCCACTGATCAGCGGTTCCCTCATCGTGACCATTGGCGCGACGCTGGTTGCGGTTCCGTTTGGAATTGGCACAGCAATTTATATTTCCGAAATCGCACCGCGCTGGATGCGAGAGATTCTCAAGCCTCTGGTGGAGTTGTTAGGTGGACTTCCCTCGGTGGTACTCGGCTTTCTCGGCTTTCTCGTTCTGGCTCCTTTTCTGCGCACATTTCTGAATCTGCCAACAGGACTGACGGCTTTTACAGGTTCTCTTCTCCTGGGTGGGATCGCGGTGCCGACGGTCGTGTCTGTGGCGGAGGATGCTCTGGATGCAGTTCCGCGTGCCTATCGCGAAGGCGCCTGGGCCTTAGGGGCCACGCCCTGGCAGACGATCTGGCGTGTGACCTTCCCTGCCGCGCGTTCTGGTGTCTTGACGGCCGTTATGCTTGGAGTAGGCCGCGCCATCGGCGAAACCATGACCGTGATGATGGTGACCGGGAATGCGCCTGTGCTGGCAACGAAACTTGGCAGCCTGTTTGCCCCTGTCCGCACCATGACGGCGACCATCGCGGCAGAAATGGGTGAGG
>Ga0073934_10008083_pt1 | contig 14233 bp, 15 predicted proteins | sample LarsenN4metaG_FD_76834 | JGI IMG/M metagenome (GOLD analysis project Ga0073934, IMG submission 76834) | Hot spring sediment bacterial and archeal communities from British Columbia, Canada, to study Microbial Dark Matter (Phase II) - Larsen... ...
AGGGATCCTTCAGTCCGTTCGCTCGCTAGCATGCCAGCGGCCGAGCAGCGCCTTCGACAGCGCCTCGAATGACCAGAACACCAGCACGCCCGTGAGCACGAGCAGCAGCAGCGCGGCGAACATCTTCGGCGTCTCGGTGCGGAAGCTGGCCTCGAGGATGCGCGAGGCCAGGCCCGTCTCGCGGCCGGCGGCGCCGGCCACCATCTCGGCGGTGACCGCGCCGATCAGGCTCAGCCCGCCCGACACCTTGAGCCCGGCGATGAAGTAGGGCAGCGCGCTGGGCACCAGCAGCAGGCGCAGGCGCTGCACCGGCGTGGCGCGGTACAGGCGGAACAGGTCGCGCAGGTTGGCGTCCGCCGAGCGCAGCCCGACCACGGTGTTCGACAGGATCGGGAAGAAGGCCACGATCCAGGCGCACAGCAGCAGCGCTGCGGTGGTGCTTTCCACGTAGATCAGGATCAGCGGTGCGATCGCCACCACCGGTGTGACCTGCAGCACCACGGCCACCGGGAACAAGGCCCGCTCGATGCCGCGCGACAGCGCGAACACGGCGGCGATCAGCACGCCGCCGGCGCAGGCCAGCGCCAGCGCGCCGAGCGTGATCTTCAGCGTGAACCACCAGCTCGCCGCCAGCGAGCCGAAGTTCGCCCACAGCGTCTGCAGCACCAGCGAGGGCGCCGGCAGCGTGTAGTGCGGGATCTGCGCCAGCCGCACCAGCGCTTCCCAGCCCGCCAGCAGCGCGAGCATCGTCAGCACCGGCAGGGCGCGCGAGGCGTTCATGCGTGGGCAGCCTCCAGCGCGGCGGCCAGGCGCGCGCAGGCAGCGCTGAAGGTGGCCGAATGGCGGAACTCCGTGCTGCGCGGGTAGGGCGCATCGATCGCCAGCTCGTCGATCACCCGGCCCGGCCGCGCGCTCATCACCAGCACGCGCTGGCTGAGGAACACCGCTTCGTAGACGCTGTGGGTGACGAAGATCGCCGCGAAGCCCTGCGCCTGCCAGGCGGCGAGCAGGTCGACGTTGAGCCGGCCGCGGGTGATCTCGTCGAGCGCCGCGAACGGTTCGTCCATGAGCAGCAGCCGCGGCCGCGTGACCAGCGCGCGGGCGATCGACACGCGCATGCGCATGCCGCCGGAAAGCTCGTTCGGGAACGCCGCTGCGAAGTCGGCCAGGCCGACGGTGGCCAGCGCCGCCTCGATGCGCGGCCAGGCCTCGGCGCGGCCGAGGCCGGCCAGCCGCAGCGGCAGCCAGACGTTGTCGGCCACGCTGGCCCAGGGCATCAGCGTGGCGTCCTGGAAGACGAAGGCGGTGTCGGCGGCGCCGCTGCGCAGCGCGGGCGCGTCGATGCGACCGGTGCTCGGCGCGTCGAGCCCGGCCGCCAGCCGCAGCACGGTGCTCTTGCCGCAGCCCGAGGGCCCGAGCAGGGCGAGAAACTCGCCAGGCGCGACACGCAGGCTGACGCCCGCCAGCGCCTGCACGCCGTTGTCGAAGCGCTTGTCGACGCCCTCGAGCGTGACGACGGCCTCGCTCATCCGGCCAGCGAGACGATGTGGCCGTCCTGCGGCGCGGTCGTGCCGTCGAGCAGCGCGCGATACACCGCCTCGGCCTCCTGCGGGCCGCGATGCTCGACCACCCGCAGCCACGGCGGCTGCGCGCTCGTCACCGGCTTCATGAAGGCCACCCAGGCCTGCGCCAACCGCTGCTGCAATCCGGCGGCTCCCCATTGCTCGATGCGCTTGCTGGCCTGCGCCGGCGCGAAGAACAGCGTCGGCCGCGGGCCCGGCAGGTCGCGCCCGGCGCCTTTCGCGGCCAGTTCGTCCCAGTGGGTGCCACCCACCGAGCAGCTGTAGGCCAGCCGTTCGCCGAAGCCTTCGTGGATGGCGCGGCGCAGCGAGGCGCTGCCGCTGAAATCGACGTAGACCGCCGGCGTGGCGCGGTCCAGCGCGGCGAGGTCGTCGTAGCTCAGCACCTCGTCGTAGCAGCCCAGCGCGCGGGTGAAGCCCAGGTTGCCCGCCGAGGTCAGACCCACGATGCGCAGCGCGCCCGCCTGCCCGCGCCGCTGGGCGAGGCAGAAGGCGGTGCCGTAGGCGGTCTTGCTGGAGGCACTCGACAGCAGCACCTGCGCGGCGCCGAAGCCGCCGTTGTCGGCGAGGAAGTCGTCGATCAGGAACGAGGTGGTGAACAGCGGCCGCAGCAGCGCCTGCTCGGCTTCGCGTGCGGCGCGGTAGCCTGGGTCGGCGCTGCAGCGCGCGTAGTGGTTGTAGAGGGTGTGCAGCGCGCGGCGGTGTTCGGCACCGTCGAGGAAGCCGGCGGCGTTGGCACGCGCCGGCTGCACGATCAGCTCGTCGGCGAGCGGGAAGTAGCCGTAGAAGCGTTCACCGACATGCACTTCCGGATGCGTCGACTCGACCACCTCGCCGAAGCCCCACACCGGCAGGCAGCCGGTGGTGGTGTCGCCGGTGGGGAAGAAGTCCCAGTAGTGCATCGCCTCGCCGAAGGCCGCGTAGGTGATGTTGTTGGCGGTGACGGCCACGCGGTCGATGCGGAAACGCAGTTCGCCCTCGGCCAGCGTGCGCGATGGCGGTTGTTCCCAGCGCGTGCGGTGCAGGTCGTGGCGTTCGATGATCAGGCGCAGCGTCATGGAGAAGTCCTTGGAGCGGGCCGCCCGCGGCGACTAGCATCGAGTATCGCGTCTGAGGGCCCGGCCATGCAGCATGTCAGCTTCCCCGACGGCAGTTCGGCACCGGCCCTGGGCCTGGGCACTTGGCGCATGGGCGAGTCGGCGCGCGAGCGTCCACGCGAGGTCTCCGCGTTGCGCCTGGCGCTGGAGATCGGCTACCTCGTGATCGACACCGCCGAGATGTACGGCGAAGGGGGCGCGGAGGAAGTGGTCGGCCAGGCGCTGGCCGAGGCGATGCGCGCCGGCACCGTGACGCGAGACGAGGTGTTCGTCGTCAGCAAGGTCTACCCGCACAACGCCAGCCGAGCCGGGGTGCGCGCGGCCTGCGAGCGCAGCCGCCGCCGGCTCGGGCTGGACCGCATCGATCTCTATCTGTTGCACTGGCGCGGCGCGCATCCGCTGGCCGAAACGGTGGCGGGCTTCGAGGCGATGGTCGAAAGCGGCGAGATCGCCCGCTGGGGCGTGAGCAATTTCGACGTCGACGACATGGAGGAACTGCTTGCGCTGCGCGGCGGCCGGGCCTGCGCGGCCAACCAGGTCTACTACTCGCTCGGCGAGCGCGGCGCGGGCTTCGCGCTGCTGCCCTGGCTGCAGCGCCACGGCATGCCGCTGATGGCCTATTGCCCGATCGACCAGGGCGTGCTGGCCGGCTCGCGGCCCCTGGCCGAACTCGCCGCACGCCACGGGGCGACGGCGGCGCAGCTGGCGCTGGCCTGGGCGATGGAGCAGCCGGGGGTGATGGCGATTCCGAAGGCAGTGCGGGAGTCGCATCTGCGCGAGAACCTCGCCGCCGCGTCGATTGTGCTGAGGCCGGGCGACCTCGCCGAACTCGACGCAATGTTCGCGCCGCCGCGCCGCAAGAGCGCTCTGGCGATGGTCTGAAAAAGGGCGCCCCGCCCGGCGCGTAGGCCTGCGGGGCGCAGAGGGCGGCTCATCGCCGCATCACAGGCGCGTCACGCCCGGCAGCCAGCCGACCAGCTGGCCGTCGAGGTACAGCGCACCCTCGGGGGCGCCGGCCTCGGCGTAGAACTCCAGCCGGGGGTCGGTGCTGTGCCGGCGGGGCGATGCAGCCAGGCGGCGGGCCAGGCGGGCCAGCACCGCGCTGGCGCTGCGCAGCACGCTCGCGGCGGCGTGGCGGGGAACGGAAGTGGCGCTGGGCGCTTCGGCGAGCGGGCTCCAGCGGTGGGCTTTCGGACTCATGGTCGTCTCCAGGGCGCGGCCTTGCCGCGCGGAATCAGGGGCTGTGGGTCATCTGTTTGAGTTCGCGCTGCAGCGCGCGCTGGCCTTCCTGCCGCACGAGTCGGCTGCCGGCGCGGTGCGAACCGGCGCGGCGGAAGTGGGCGGGCGCCACCAGCGGGTTGCGGGGCTTCAGGGTCTTCACGGCGATCTTCATGAACGGTTCTCCTCGGGTCGGCCAGCGAGGCCTGAAAACACGACGGCCCAGGTGCTGCGAGCAACCCGGGCCGTCGTGGCGGACGCGGCGAAAAGCAGCGTCAGCCCGGTGCGGGGCGGCGGTTGCGGTCAGCGGTCGGGAACGGCAGGCGGCGCATCGGGCGTCGGAAAGGTGGCTCGGCGGGGTGTCGTCGGGCGCCTTCGGCTGCCGCGACTTGCGCGCATGATAAAGTATTGATTATCTTTGGCAAGATCCCTTGATCTAGGGATCAACACGGATGCCGGCGCACCCGGCGCTCAGCGCTTCTTCTTCAGCGGCGCGATGCCGGCCTGCGTCCGCATCCACAGGTCCATGCTCTCGTCGGTTGGCGGGGCGGCATGCTTCGCGGGCGATGGCGCGGCCGGCGCCGCCGGCGCCAGCACCTCGCCGAGCAGGTCGAGCAGCCGCGTGCGCGCCCGCTGCGGATGGCGGCGGTAGTAGGTGAGCACCAGGCCGACGATGAAGCGCTCGTCGTCGTCCTGCGGCACGTTGTGCGGCGGCTCCTCGGCGGGTGCCGCTGCGCTGGTCGCGCCCGTGCCGTGCGGCTGGTCCATCCAGCCGTGCGGCTTGTGGCACAGCACCTCGAACTGGCGCGCCAGCCGTTCGCCGATCTGCCGCGAGCGGCCCTTGATCTGGCTCCAGTAGCTGGGCTGGATCTGCAGCCGCTCGGCGAAGCGGCGTTCCAGGCCACGCAGCGTGGCGGCGTCCGGATGCTTCACCGTCGCCTGCACGAACTCCTCGAACAGCAGCAGGGCGTTGTCGAGGCGGATCTGGGCGACGTCGCGCACACCGGGGGTCATGCCCCGATGATAAAGGCCCGTTGAGCAAGCCCGGCGCCAGCCGGGCGCGAGACAATCCGGCCCCGTTCCGCACACCGACCTCCCACGATGACGACGCTCGGCACCCCTCTTTCGCCCTCCGCCACCAAGGTCATGCTGCTGGGCAGCGGCGAACTCGGCAAGGAGGTGCTGATCGCGCTGCAGCGGCTGGGCGTCGAGACCATCGCGGTGGACCGCTACGACCACGCGCCCGGCCAGCAGGTGGCCCACCGCGCCCGCACCATCGCGATGAGCGACCCCGAGCAGCTCAAGGCGCTGATCGAGGCCGAGCGGCCGATGCTGGTGGTGCCCGAGATCGAGGCGATCGCCACGCCGATGCTCGAGCAGCTCGAGGCGCAGGGCCTGGTGCGCGTGATTCCCACCGCACGCGCGGCGCGGCTGACGATGGACCGCGAAGGCATCCGCCGCCTGGCCGCCGAGACGCTGCGGCTGCCGACCAGCCCATACCGCTTCTGCGATTCGCTGGAGGAACTGCAGGCCGCCATCGACGGCGGCATCGGTTATCCGTGCATCGTCAAGCCGGTGATGAGCAGCTCCGGCAAGGGCCAGAGCAAGATCGACGGCCCGCAGGACGTCCGGCGCGCCTGGGACTACGCGATGGCCGGCGGCCGCGTCGCCAAGGGCCGGGTGATCGTCGAGGGCTTCATCGACTTCGACTACGAGATCACGCTGCTGACGGTGCGTGCGGTCGATGCGCGCGGCAACGTCGAGACGCATTTCTGCGACCCCATCGGCCACGTGCAGGTCAGCGGTGACTATGTCGAGAGCTGGCAACCGCACCCGATGAGCGAGACCGCGCTGGAGCGCGCCCGGCTGATTGCGGAGGCCGTCACCGGCGACCTCGGCGGCCTCGGACTGTTCGGCGTCGAGCTGTTCGTCAAGGGCGACCAGGTCTGGTTCAGCGAGGTCTCGCCGCGGCCGCACGATACGGGCATGGTCACCATGGCCACGCAGTGGCAGAACGAGTTCGAGCTGCATGCGCGCGCCATCCTCGGCCTGCCGGTGGATACCTCGCTGAAGACGCCGGGCGCCAGCGCGGTGATCTACGGCGGCGTGGACGCGCAGGGCATCGTCTTCGACGGTGTCGATGCCGCGCTGCGCGTGCCCGGCACCGAACTGCGCCTGTTCGGCAAGCCCGAGAGCTTCGTCAAGCGCCGCATGGGCGTCGCGCTGGCCCGCCACGAGGACGTCGAGGTCGCGCGGCAGCGTGCCAGGCAGGCGGCCGGCTGCGTGAAGCCGCGGGCGGCCTGAGTCCGGCGCTGAAAGTGCCATTTCTTGCCGAATTTGATAAATGAATTCGGCTTATATGAACTTCTGACAACGTTTTTCGGCAAAGTGGAGGCTCGCCTGCAAGCTGGCCTTCCGTGACTGCCGTTTCTGTTCCCGATTCGTCTCCCTCTCCCGCCTGGCGGCCGATCCATGCCCTGGTGGCCGTGGCGGTGGTGCTGCTCGCTCTGCTGTGGCTCTCGGTGGGCTGGATCGCCGGTTCGCGCCGCGACGAGGCGCTGCGCGCCGAGTTCAGGCAGAACGCCAACGTCGCGCGGGTGCTGCAGGAACAGACCGAACGCGTGATCGCCACGGTCGACCAGGCGACCCGCCGCGTGGCCGATGCGGTGGCGGCCCATCCGGATCAATCTCCCGACCTGGTGCGCTTCGCCAACGAGACCGGCCTGGCGCCGAAGATCCTCGTGCAGCTCTCGCACGTCTGGGCCGATGGCCGCTTCGCCGCCAGCAACCTCGACCCGACCGGCGAGAAGACCGGCCACGTCGACCTCTCCGAGCGCGAGCACATCCGCATCCACCTGTCGCCGCAGATGCAGGCCGAGCGCGAAACGCTGCTGCCGGCCAACGGCCTGTTCATCGGCAAGCCGGTGCTGGGCAAGGTGTCCAAGCGATGGACCATCCAGCTCACGCGCCGCATCGTCGGCCGCGACGGTGCCACGCTGGGCGTGGTGGTCGCCTCGCTCGACCCGGCCTACTTCGAGGAGGTCTACGCCCGCGTGCAACTCGGCCGCAGCGGCGGCGTGGCGCTGGTCGGGCTCGATCGCGGCGTGCGCGCCCGCGTGATCGGTGGCCAGCCCGCGGGCATGGGCACGGTGCTCGGCGAGAACAGCGTCTCGGCGCGGCCCGACCTCGGGACCGAAGGCAACGTGACCTCGCTCAGCAGCGTCGACGGCATCGAGCGCCTCTACGCCTACCGCACGATCAGCGGCTACCCGCTCAACATCTTCGTCTTCACCGGCAGCGACGAGGCGCTGAACGCCTGGCGCATCGGCCGCAACGTGATGTTCTCGCTGGCCGCGGCGCTCTCGCTGCTGATCGTCGCGGTGCTGGCCCTGACGGGCCTCGGCCTGCGCCGCCAGGAGCGCAGCAACCAGGCGCTGCGCGCCAGCGAGATGCAGGCGCAGGCGGCCAACCGCGCCAAGACCGAGTTCCTTGCTGCCATCTCGCACGAACTGCGCACCCCGCTGACCAGCATCCGCGGCTTCGCCGAGCTGATGGAGCGGCGCATCGAGCACCCGGTGTTCAAGGACCAGGCCTCGATGATCCGCAAGGGTGCCGAGCACCTGAACACGCTGCTCACCGAGATCCTCGACCTGACCAAGGTCGAGGCTGGCGCGATGCCCATCGTGCGCGAGCCGCAGGACCTGCGGCGCCTGGTGGCCGACGTCGGCGAGTTCTTCGAGGTGGCCGCCGCCGCCAAGGGACTGGCCCTCGCCGTGCGCGTGGCCGACGACGTTCCCGCCAGCGTGAGCTGCGACGGCCTGCGCACCAAGCAGATCCTCAACAACCTGCTGTCCAACGCCGTCAAGTTCACCGACCAGGGCGGCATCGGCATCGAGGTGGAGCGCCGCGGCGACGAACTGTTGCTGCAGGTGGTCGACAGCGGCCCGGGCATTCCGCCCGAGCAGCAGGACCTGATCTTCGAGAAGTTCCGCCAGGGCAGCGAGCGGGTGAGCTACCAGCACGGCGGCACCGGCCTCGGCCTGGCGCTGTCGCGGGCGCTGGCCGAGCTGATGGGCGGCCGGCTCACGGTGGCATCCGTGCCGGGCCAGGGCGCGCGTTTCACGCTGGTGCTGCCGCTGGCCTGAATCCCGTTGTGGTTTCCGGTGCAACCCGGCAGGAATTCGTCACACCGGAGAGAAGTGACGCCGTTTTCCCGGTCCTGATTGAGTACCCTTGGGGGCACAAGAAGAGGGGACCCGGATGGACATGGGAATCGCTTGGGGTCTGGCTGCTGCCGGCCTGGCAGCGGGGGTGGGGATCGGCTGGATGCTGGCGCGCTCGCGCGGCATGGCCGCATTGAACGAACGCGCCGAGCGCGCCGAACAGGCGCTCAAGGAAGAACGCTCGCGTGCCCAGGCCGCGGCGGCGGCGGCCGAGGCCTCCGCCCGGCGCGACGTGACCGCCATCCAGGCCGAGATGGCCAGCCGCATCGAGCGGCTCAGCGCCGAACACCGCGCCGAGACCGAGAAGCTGGCCCGCCACCTCACCGAGGCCTACGACGAACTCGACGGCCTTCGCGCCAAGGCCGATGCCGCCCGGCATCAGCAGCCCGGCGACACCGCCCACGGCTTCGCGGCGACGCTGCCGCTGAGCCAGCTCTAGCCGCGGCAGCGCTCAGCGCACCGGCAGGCGGGTCGAGCGGGGTGCGTCCTTCTTCGGCAGCGTCAGCGTCAGCACGCCGTTGTCGAACTTCGCCTCTGCGGACTGCGCGTCAACGGCCTGCGGCAGCTCGAATGCGCGTGCGTAGGACTCGTGGCTGCGCTCGCTGTACAGCACGCGCTCGCCTTCCTTGCGCTCGCTCTGGCTGGACACCTTGGCGCTGATCGAGACATAGGCGCCGTCGATGTCGATGGCGATGTCTTCCTTCTTCGCGCCGGGCAGCTCGGCACGGACCTCGTAGGTGCCGTTGCGCTCGCTCACGTCGATACGGGCGCGCGACACGAGCGAAGGGCCGCTGCGCTGGCTGGCCAGCTCGTTGAACATCGCGTCGACGAGGCTGAACGGATCGCGCGACAGCGCAGCGCCTTGAGTGGCAGGTCGGGACAGCAGAGAGAACATGGAAACCTCCTTCTCGGCAGAGGCGGCAATCGGCCGCCGGTGCCCAGGAGATAGAGGCGCGCCAGCGCGGCTTCAAGGGCCGCGCGGTGCGCGCCTGAGCCAGATCAACCGGCGCCGCTCAGTCGTCCTCGCGCGGCTTGAACTGCGCCGCCAGCTGCGCCTGCACCGCGGGCGGCACCGCCTCGTAGTGGCTGAGCGCGAGCGTGTAGCGGCCCTGGCCACCGGTCATGCCGTTCAGCCGAGCCTGGTAGCCGTTGAGCTCGGACAGCGGCACCTGGCCGCTGACCACCATGCCGCCGCTGGCCAGCGCCTGCGTGCCACTGACCTGCCCGCGCTTGGCCGACAGATCGCCGGTGATGTCACCCATCGCGCTCTCGGGCGCGGTGATCTCGACCTTGACGATGGGCTCGAGCACGATGGGGCGCGCCTTCATGACGGCGTCGACGAAGGCCTTGCGCCCGGCGGTGGCGAACGCAATGTCCTTCGAGTCGACGCTGTGCGACTTGCCGTCGTAGACGATCACCCGCACGTCCTTCACCGGGTAGCCGGCCACCACGCCGGCATCGAGCGCCTGACGCACGCCCTTCTCGACCGCCGGGATGAACTGCGTCGGAATGGTGCCGCCCTTGACCTGGTCGACGAACTCGAAGCCGGCGCCGCGCGGCAGCGGCTCGATCTTCAGGTAGACCTCGCCGAACTGCCCGGCGCCGCCACTCTGCTTCTTGTGGCGGTGGTGGCCCTCGGCGGGCGCGGTGATGGTCTCGCGGTAGGCGATGCGCGGCGGCCGGGTGCTCACCTCGCACTTGTAGACCTCGGTCATGCGCTCGAGCAGGGTGCGCAGGTGCAGCTCCCCGAGCCCGTAGACCACCGTCTCGTTGGTCACCGCCACGTGCTCGACCTTCAGGCATGGGTCTTCATCGACCAGCTTCTGCAGGATCTCCCACATGCGCTGCTCATCGCCGCGACGCTTCGGCTCGATCGCCACGCCGTGCACCGGCACCGGGAAGGGCAGGGCCTTCAGGTGCAGGTGGTCGTCCTCGGCGGCGTCGTGCAGGACCGCGTCGAAGTGGATCTCGTCGACCTTGGCCACCGCGCACAGGTCGCCCGGCACGCCGCACGGCACCTCGACATGCTCCTTGCCCTGCAGCATGAACAGGTGGCCGACCTTGAAGGGCTTGCGGCCGTCGCCGATGTAGAGCTGGCTGTCCTTGGTGACGGTGCCCTGGTGGATGCGGAAGATGCCCATGCGGCCGACGTACGGATCGACCGTCACCTTGAACACGTGGGCGATCACGTGCTTGCCCGGATCGGGATCGGCATGCAGTTCCTTCGCCTGCGAGCCTTCGCCCTTGTAGAACTGCGGCGGGTTGCCCTCGCCTGGATGGGGCAGCAGCAGCTCGATCACGTCGAGCAGCTCGGCCACGCCCGCACCGGTGCGCGCCGATACGAAGCACACCGGGATGAGGTGGCCTTCGCGCAGCGCCTGCTCCAGCGGCGCGTGCAGCTCCTTCGGGTCGACGTCGCCGTCGTTGAGGTAGCGGTCGACGAAGGCGGCGTCCACCTCCACCACCTGCTCCACGAGCGCGCGATGCGCGTCGGCCACCGAGCCGAAGTCGGTCTCGCCCTCGGTGTTGAAGAAGCAGTCGACCACCTGCGTGCCGGCGGCTGCGGGCAGGTTCAGCGGCAGGCACTCCTTGCCGAAGGTCTCGCGGATCTGCGCCAGCAGCGCCGGCAGGTCCACGCCTTGCGCGTCGATCTTGTTGACGATCACCATGCGGTCCAGCCCGCGCTCGGCCGCCCAGGCCATCATGCGCGCGCTCATGGCCTCGATGCCGGTGGCGGCGTTGATCACCACCGCTGCGGTCTCCACCGCTTCCAGCGCGGTCATCGCCTGGCCGACGAAGTCGGGGTACCCGGGCGTGTCGACCAGGTGGATGCGCGTGCCGCGGTGCTCCAGGTGCATCAGCGCCGAGTTCAGCGAGTGCTGCACGCGGCGCTCCATCGGATCGAAGTCGCTGACGGTGGTGCCGCGCTCCAGGCTGCCCGGCGCGCCGATGGCGCCGGCGCGGTGCAGCAGCGCCTCCGCGAGGCTGGTCTTGCCCGCGGCCGACTGGCCGACGAGCGCCAGCGTGCGGATGCGCTCGATGGCGCGGGTATCGCGGGATGTGGGGGCGGGGTTGCTGGCGGCCATGACGCGCTCCTGGCTGAGGCGCGTCTCCTGCGCCTGGGGTGGGCGGGAAGTTCGAGGCCAGCGTACGGCAAGCGCCGCGGCGCGGCAAGCCTGGGCGTCAAGCGCGACGCGGTTCACGCTTCATGGCCGTTCGTGAACGAGGTCGCAGCCGCCCGGAAGCGGCCACTCTCGGCACGACGTGATGCGTGCACGGCGGCCACCCCGCGAACCAGGGGGGTCTCTACCGGCCACCTCCGCGAATGTGAAGGATGCACCGCCGCGACAGCGTCAGAAGGCGTGCAATGCCGTCACGGATTCGCATCCGCCCGCCCACAGAGGCATCGAACAGAAAGGACGTCGTCATGGAAACCAAGAGCACCGCTTCCCTCCCGAGCAACGCCCGCGCCTGGATCGCCGTCGGCTTCGCCGCCGTGGCGATCGCCGCGGTGATGTCCAATGCCCAGGCCTTCACCCGCGGCGCGGCGCAGTCCGCCTCGGGTGCGGTGATCGCGCTGCCGGCGCAGCTGGCCGAGCCGGCCGACCAGGTGGATTGGAGCAAGCTGCCGCTGTCGAGCATCACCCCGGCCGAGAGCGTGGCCGCCTACGACCGCTGAGCCAGTCGCGAGGGGCGCGCCGCGTCACTCGTGGCGCAGCGCGTCGATCGGGTCGAGCCGCGCGGCGCGGCGTGCCGGGAAGTAGCCGAACACCACGCCGATGGCCGCCGAGAAGCCGAAGGCCAGCAGGTTGATCGACGGATCGAACGCGTAGGGGATCTGCATCAGCTGCGCCAGCGCGATCGATGCGCCGGTGGCCAGCACGATGCCGATCAGCCCGCCGAGCGCGGCCAGCACCACCGCCTCGACGAGGAACTGCAGCAGCACCTCGCGCTCGAGCGCGCCGATGGCCAGCCGCACGCCGATCTCGCGGGTGCGCTCGGTCACGCTGACCAGCATGATGTTCATGATGCCGATGCCGCCGACCACCAGGCTCACCGCGGCCACGGCGCCGAGCAGCATGGTCATGATCTGCGTGGTGCCGGACATCGTGTCGGCGATCTGCCGCGTGTCGAGCACGTTGAAGTTGTTGTCGTCGTTCTCGGCCAGCCGGCGCCGCTCGCGCATCAGCTGCTCGAGGCTGGCCTTCAGCCGTGCCGGGTCGGCGCTGTCGTTCATCGACACCAGGATGGTGTTGATGCGCGTGTGACCGACCACGCGCCGCTGCATCGTCGCCAGCGGCAGCACGAGCAGGTTGTCCTGGTCGTTGCCCATCGCGCCCTGGCCCTTGCTGCCGAGCACGCCGACCACCGTGCAGGAGAACTTCTTCAGGCGGATCTGTTCTCCGACGGGGTCGGCGCTGCCGAACAGCTCGCGGCGCACCGTCGCGCCGATCACGCACACCGCGGCGCCGGCGCGCTCCTCGTCGGGCTCGAAGCCGCGGCCCGAGGCGATCGTCCAGTTGCTGACGCTGAACCAGTCCTGCGTCGAGCCGGTGACCAGCGCCGACCAGTTGCGGCCGTTGGCCACCAGCGTCGTGCTGCTGCGCACTTCGGGCGCCACCAGGCGGATGCCGCCGATCTGCGAGGCGATCGCCTCCACGTCGGCCATCGCGAAGGGCGGCCCGCCGCCGCTGCCGGGGCCCATGCGCTGGCCGGGCAGCACCATCAGCAGGTTGCTGCCCAGGCTGGCGATCTGCGCCTGCACCGAGCGCGTGGCGCCGTTGCCCAGCGTCACCATCGTGATCACGGCGCTGACGCCGATCACGATGCCCAGCATGGTCAGGAACGAGCGCAGCAGGTTGCGGCGGATCTCGCGCAGGGCCAGCAGCAGGGTGTTGAGCCACATGTCAGGCCGCGCCTTCCGCGATGGCTGTCGTCGCCGCCATCGGCGCGTGGCGCCGGTCGCTCTCCACCTTGCCGTCGACGAAGCGCACGATGCGCTTGGCGTAGGCCGCCATGTCCGGCTCGTGAGTGACCATGATCACCGTGATGCCCTGGCCGTTCAGCGTGGTCAGCAGCTCCATGATCTCGCGGCCGCGCTGGGTGTCGAGGTTGCCGGTGGGCTCGTCGGCCAGCAGCACCTGCGGCTGCGAGACGATCGCCCGCGCGATCGCCACGCGCTGCTGCTGGCCGCCGGAGAGCTCGGCCGGCGTGTGGTGCTCCCAGCCGGCCAGGCCCACCGCGGCCAGCGCGGCCTGGGCCTGGGCGTGGCGCGACGCCGCGCTCTCGCCGCGGTAGAGCAGCGGCAGCTCGACGTTCTCCTGCGCCGTGGTGCGCGCCAGCAGGTTGAAGCCCTGGAAGACGAAGCCGAGGTACTTGCGGCGAAGCCGCGCGCGCTGGTCGCGGCTGAGCTTCTGCACCGCCATGCCGTGGAAGAAGTAGTCGCCGCTGGTCGGCACGTCGAGGCAGCCCAGCGTGTTCATCGCGGTCGACTTGCCCGAGCCGCTCGGCCCCATGATGGCGACGAAGTCGCCGGCGTCGATGTCGAGGTCGACGCCCTTGAGCGCCTGGAATGCCGCCTGCCCCTGGCCGTAGGTCTTGGTGATGCCGCGCAATCTGATGAGTGGCTCGTGCGCTTCGCTCACTTCGCTGCTCCGCTGCGCTGGTCGACGATCACCGCATCGCCTTCGGCCAGGCCGTTGCCCGACACCTCGGTGCGCTTGCCGTCGGTGGCGCCCGCCGTGACGCGCACTGCCACCGGTGCGCCGTCGCGCAGCACCCACAGCTGCCGGCTGGCACCCACCGCATTGCCGTTGCCGGCCACGCCGGCGCTGCGCCGCGCCACGCCGCCGGGCGGGCGCGGCATCAGCTTGGAGACGATGCCGCCCGCGTTGCCGGCCGGCGCCGAGGCCGCCGCGGCGCCGACGGGCGTGAAGCGCAGCGCCGTGTTGGGCACCAGCAGCGCGGGCTGCCGCTCGCTGGTCTGGATGGTGGCGGTGGCGGTCATGCCGGGGCGCAGCGTCAGGTCCTGGTTGTCGACGTCCAGCCGCGTCGTGAAGGTGACCACGTCGTCGGTCTCGGTGGACCCGGAGACCACCCGCGTGACCATGGCCCG
>Ga0073934_10008084_pt1 | contig 14230 bp, 8 predicted proteins | sample LarsenN4metaG_FD_76834 | JGI IMG/M metagenome (GOLD analysis project Ga0073934, IMG submission 76834) | Hot spring sediment bacterial and archeal communities from British Columbia, Canada, to study Microbial Dark Matter (Phase II) - Larsen... ...
TCGGCAGCAGCCGTGGCCGCAGGGCTGTGCCCGCTGGCCCTGGGGACCCAGACGATCGGCTCGATCATCCGGCCAGCGTCCTTTTGCGGCGCTATCGGTTTTAAGCCCAGTTATGGCCGAGTTTCAAGCCAGGGTGTTATTCCCATCTCCGTTTCGCTCGATCATGTCGGTTTTTTTGCCCAAGATGTCGCCGGAATTAAGCTCACCGCCGCCCAACTCTGCCACGATTGGCAGGCGGAACTGGCCTCTTCCGAAAAGCCGGTTCTGGGGATTCCAACCGGCCCTTATCTGCAAAAAGCCGGCGCTGAGGGATTAGACCATTTTCAAACGGTAATCCAAAAGCTAGAAGAGGCTGATTTTTTGGTTCAAGCGGTTGAAGTCCTGGAAGAGTTTGACGAAATTGTCGCCTGGCATAATGACCTCATGGCCGGTGAAATGGCCCAGGTACACCGGGACTGGTTTGGGCAGTACAAAGAATTATATCATCCCAAAACCGCTGCGCTGATCGAGCGGGGCCACCAGGTACCGGCGTCATCGCTGCGGGTTTACGCAGCCGCCCGCGAGCGGCTGCGGGATGAACTGGAGGACCTTATGGCCGAATATCGACTTTCTCTCTGGATTGCTCCTGCAGCGGTTGGTACTGCCCCTCATGGTCTGGAGAGTACCGGCGATCCAATTATGAATTTACCCTGGACGAATGCTGGATTACCGGCTATTAGCCTACCTTCTGGCTTTGGCCCAAATGGCCTGCCCCTGGGCGTCCAGCTTATCGGCCGCTGGCAAGATGATGAAAAATTGTTGGCCTGGGCCGAGCAAGTAGCAGCAGTGTTGGCGAGTGGAGACTAAGGCTTGGAGCTTAAAGATTGGGGTCTAGAGCACAAGGAGTTGTGGCAAAGAATTATCTCAGTAATTGAAAGCCACCAACATTTTTTGCTTACCTCACATATCAATCCTGATGGAGATGCGCTGGGCTCGGAACTGGCCCTGGCCGAATATCTGGAAAGTTTAGGTAAGAAAGTTACAATTATCAATAGTGACCCGGTTCCGGCCATCTATCAGTTTCTTGACCGGGAACGAAAGATTCGGCGCTTTTCGCCAAAGCGACATGCTTCACTTATTGCCAGAATTGAGGTAATCATTGTCCTGGATGCTTCTGGGGGTTGGAGCCGGATTGGCTCGATTGGGCCGATGCTGGAGCAAAGTCAGGCCATTAAACTATGCATTGATCACCATCCTGATTGGCATCCCTTTGCCGATATTACCGTTATCGATACCGAGGCGGCTGCAACCGGAGAATTGATCTACAGCCTGATCCGAACCATGGGGGGCGTGATTACTAAAGACATTGCCGAATTCTTATACGCTGCGATTCTAACCGATACAGGCAGCTTTCGCTTTCCCAAAACCAGGCCGCAAACCCACTGTATTACCGCCGAACTTATTGCGACCGGGGCCGACCCCCTTTATATGTACCGCCAGATCTACGAACGAAATTCGCTGGGGCTGATCCGCCTCAAAGGTTATGTGATGGGCTCGATTAAAACGGCAGCCGGCGGCCAGGTGGCCTATTACAGCCTATCTCAAAAAACAATGGACGAATATAAGGTCAGGAGCACCGAATTGGATGGTGTTGCTAGCCTTGGCCAACAAATCGACAATGTTCGAGTTTCAATTTTTTGCCTGGAGACGGCCAACGGGCAGGTGAAGGTTAGCTTGCGGAGCGATGGGACGGTGGCTGTTAACCAGATTGCCATCCAGTATGGCGGCGGTGGGCATGCTTCTGCTGCCGGGGCCATCATTGCCGGCCAATTGGAGCCGGTAACCCATGAACTGGTGGCGAGGATAGTCGCCTTGCTGGCCAGGAAAGAAGACCACGAGTGTTAAATTTCACAAAATTGATCCGATTCTTATGCATTTCTAATAGATTTGATATATAATTCAAGTCGGTAAAAATAAACGCCAATAAATGTGTGGAGATTTAGCGATGCCCATCTACGAATACGAATGCTTAACCTGTGGTAGTACCTTTGAAAAACGACAAAGCTTTCACGATGCGCCTCAGGCTGCCTGCCCCAATGGACACGAAGAGACGCGACGACGACTATCGACTCCGGCGATTGTCTTTAAGGGCAGCGGTTTTTATATAACCGACAACAAAAATGGCAGCAATGGAAAAAGTAAAAAGATAGATAGCCCAGAAACCAAAGCAGAAACCACATCAGAGACTAAATCAGAAACCAAAGCAGAAACTAAAACGGAAACCAAGGCTGAAGCCAAATCTTCTTCATAAATAGATGAGAATCTGGTAAACGCCCGGTCATTTCATCATCCATAATACCGGGCCTTTTTTATTTTAAAGCCGTAATCAACATTTCAATTGACTCTGCTAATGAACTCACCTATCATGTTCAAAAAATGAAATAGTAAGGTTTCAAGATGACAGAGCAATTTCCTACCATACGTTCCAAGATTCTAAATGTTCGATTGGCCCTAAGTAATTATCCTATCCTGGGGGAGAAGATACGAGAGAACATGCGCCACGAGCTTTTTGTGCGAGGGATCATTCCGCCCAACATCTTTGAAGAAGAAGTGGAAAAGAAGGCGATTGAGTCCCAGAAACTGGAAGGGCTAACCGATCCAATGCAGCAAGAGTCGGAACAAATATGGCAAAAACGTCTTTCACGTATTCGTGATAATCTAACCGACTTTTATTTTGCCTATAATTTGCCCCACAGCTTATTTGAGGAGATTGTGGCCAGGGCAGTCAATGAGAATCGGACCGGCAAGCCGAAAAAGGTTATCTTAACCTTTAACCCAGAATTGGCGCCCTGGAACATGCTCTTTTCCCAGGCCGAAGAGTATGCTACCTACCCTCCCGAACTTTATGAGTCGGTTAAACATCATTTAACAGAAATTACGGTTGTTTTACTAAAAGGGTTGGTGAGCGATCAACTCGCCTTTTTACGGATTGCCCGCAAATTTATCAATATTTTCGACCTGAAGGAGATCCGAAGCCACCGGATTGGCCGGGGCAAGATTGGCGGTAAGGCTGCCGGCATGATTTTGGCTTATAATATTCTTGAGCGGCCCGAACCCGACGATGAGATCGATCTCAGTAATTATGTCGCCCTGCCCGAAACCCACTTTATTGGAAGTGATGTTTATTATGACTTTAAAGCCATCAACAACTTTGAAGGGTTGACCAGCCAAAAATATCTAACCCGTGAGGAGATTGAGCGAGAATACCCCCGTATTCGTGATGCCCATCTGGCCGGCCGTTTTCCAAAAGATATTACCCAAAAGCTGCGCCAACTTCTGGTTGAGCTGGGGAATACCCCTATCATTGTTCGCTCATCGAGCTTACTTGAAGATAATTTTGGCAGCGCTTTTGCCGGCAAATATGATAGCTATTTTCTGCCAAATCAGGGCACGATCGATGAAAATCTAGACTCGCTGCTGGTCGCGATCCGCCTGATCTATGCCAGCGTACTTAGCCCTGATGCCCTCTTTTACCGCCAGATTCACGGCCTGGAAGATTATGATGAGCGAATGGCTATCCTCATCCAAAAGGTCCAGGGGCAACAGCATGGGCGCTATTTCTTCCCTGATTTTGCCGGGGTAGGATTTAGCCGGAATCCCTTTATCTGGAACAAAAAGTTAAAACGTGAAGATGGATTTTTACGGATTGTGTTCGGGTTAGGAACTCGGGCTGTAGACCGGGTCGGCAAAGATTACCCTCGCATGATCGGCCTTAGCCATCCTCTGCTCCGGCCGGAAAAAGGCGCGGCCGATATCATTAAATATTCACAACACAGCGTGGATGTCATAGATCTGGATGAAAACGTTTTTAGATCGGTTCCGATTACCCAAGTTTTATCTGACGATTTTCCGGGAATTCAATATTTGGCTTCAATTGACGAGGGAGACTTTGTAAAGCCGATCTTTTCATTAGGCAGCGCCATAGACCCGGCCAGGTTGGTGTTAACCTTCGACAATCTGCTCAAAAATACCGACTTTGTAAAGCTAATGAAGGCCATCTTAAAAAAATTGGAGCGGTACTACGAGCGGCCGGTTGACATTGAATTTACAGTTGAGCTTATCCCTGATTATCCCAAACCGGCTTTAAAAGTTTATCTGCTGCAGTGCCGGCCCTTGAGTAATCAAGAATGGAACCCGGAGATTGAAATCCCGCGTAATATCCCAGCCGAGGATCAAATTTTTACCTCTAATCATCTGGTGCCGCAAGGGGTAGTGGATTGGGTTGAATATATTGTTTATGTTGATCCAATCCAGTACAGCCAGATTCCTGCCAACGGCGTTCGGATGGAATTGGCCCGGGTGGTTGGTCGCCTCAATAAGGCGCTTGAAGGAGAAACATTTATTCTTATGGGTCCAGGGCGATGGGGCAGTTCTAATATCGATCTGGGCGTTAAAGTATCCTATGCCGATATTTATAATACCCGAATGTTGATTGAAATTGCGCTGGCCCAAAATGGAGCCACACCCGAAGTCTCTTATGGCACCCATTTCTTCCAGGATTTGGTGGAACGAAATATCTATCCACTCTCCCTCTATCCTGATGACCCAACCACCGTTTTTAACCGGCAGTTTATAGAACAGGCGCCGAATATTCTGACTTCGCTGTCGCCTAAAGATAGCGCTTATGCCACCTATATCAAAGTCATTCATCTGCCGGCCGTAAGCCAGGGCAGATGTCTACGAGTAGTGATGAACGCAGAGGAAAGCCGAGCCCTGGCTTACCTGCATCATTATTTTAATGAAGATCGTGGCTCTGAAATGAAAAAAGCCCAAGGGGAGGAGTAGGGCTTTTAAAAGCAAAAAAATTAAAATAACTTCGTGAGGAAGTTACGGCTCATCCTCATCAATCTCATTTTCCAAACAAAATTTCAGATGCGAAGTTCATACCCCTGGCCGCGCCGGGTTAGAATCAGTTCTGGAATACGAGGATTATCTTCAATTTTTTGACGCAGCCAGCAGATATGTACATCCAGTGTCCGGGTATCGCCTAGATACTCTGTATTCCAGACCTCTTGCATAAGGTCGCTGCGGCTGACCACCTGGCCAACATTTTCCATGAGCAGGGCCATCAACTTTGTTTCTTTTGGAGTCAGGTGAACCTCTTGTCCATTTTTATATAAACTGGTTTTATCAATATCTAAAACCATGCTGTCAATTTTAATTATGCCTTTGGATGATTTTTGGCGAGGCATCGATAATATCTCCTAACCTTGAGCTTCCTTCATGTTGTTAAATAACAAATTTAAGCCCTATTATAACAATCTTAATATTGAAAATCTATAGGACGAGTGTCCTGGGTAAGTTAAGTTTTCTTTTAGCCACCTAATCCGCCTTAAAGATAAGCTGATTGCCGCTCTTCTACAGTCTAAACCTCCGCGAAAATACTGAACTTTGCACTACCGTTTGCCTTGATTTTCGGTTATACTAGAAATAGCCGGGGATGGAGTCGAGCCTTTAGCCGGTCCCCCGCCTAAAGGCTCGACTCCATACGCCCCTGATGCAACATAAGTTCCATAACAGGAAATCAAGCGGACGATGGATAATAAGATCAGCTCAACTCAACCAGCCGGCGGCGAACTGCTGCTACGGCAGCGCGTGGCCGAGTTAGAAACCGCTCTTGATCAGTCGAATCGAGAACTGGCGCTCCTAAACCGCGCTGCCCAGGCCTTTATGTCTACCCTTAACCTGGATGAAGTCATCACTTTGATTTTGGAAGAGCTTCGCCGGCTGCTAGGGGTGATGGCCTATTCTGTTTGGTTGGTTGATCCCAAAACAAAAAAGGTCTTCTGCCATCAAGCCGCCGGCCCTAAAAGTCAAATCGTCCGCGGCTGGCAGCTTACCCAGGGCGCCGGGATCGCCAGTTGGGTGGCCGAACACGGCCAGGGGCTGATTGTGCCGGATACCCGGCTTGACAACCGTCACTTCAAAGAAATCGACCGGCAAACTCAATTGGAAATCCGCTCGATCCTGAGCGTCCCGCTCAAAGTTAAACAACATGTGATCGGTGTCCTGCAAATGGTTGATACTCAGGTTAACCGCTTTGATGCGCCGGATAGAGCCCTACTTGAGTCATTGGCGGCAACGGCGGCCATTGCCATCGAAAACGCTCGTCTATATGAGCAGGCTCAACAAGATGCCCAAACCAAACTAAATTTGCTTCACGAGGTTAACCACCGGGTTAAAAACAACCTGGCAGCCATTATCGGCATTTTATACGCCGAGCGACGTCACGCTGGCCTTAAGCAAGAAGCCACTTATCAAGAAATCATTAAAGATTTAATCAACCGAGTTCAGGGGCTGGCCACGGTTCATAACCTTCTTTCAGCCGCCGAATGGGCGCCATTACCTCTTAGTGAATTGACCGAACAAGTCATATCCAACGCTTTACGGATGGTTACGCCACCCAAGCAGGTCGTTGTTGATATTGCACTTTCTTCCATTTACGTCACACCCAAGCAAGCCAATCATCTGGCCTTGGTCATTAATGAACTGGTGACCAATACTGTCAAACATGCTCTGGCCGAGCGAGATACCGTTTGTATTACCACCCGTACCGGTCTTGAGGAGATGCCGGACGGGCCAATGATCATCTTTGAGTTTCGGGACGATGGCCCGGCTTACCCCGAAGGGATGCTGCAGCCGGATAGTCAACATGTTGGCCTCTATCTCATTCAAACCATTGTTCAGCATGATCTGGAAGGCGAGGTCGTCTTTTCCAATCAGGGAGGGGCGATGACGCTGATTCGCTTCAAGAAAGAGGTAACCCATGGTTAAGCCGGAGGAGACACGAGTTTTAATCGTTGAGGATGAGTCGCTGGTGGGTGAAATGATCCAGGGGATCGTAGAAGATATCGGCTACAAGGTTGCCGGCTGGGCCAGTACCGGCCAACAGGCCCTGGAGATGACCTCACATCTGCGGCCAGACGTAATCCTGATGGATATTAAGATGCCTCAGATGGATGGACTGGAGGCGACCCGGCGTATTTGCAAGAGCTTTCCTACCCCGGTGGTGCTGTTGACGGCCTATGAAAGCCCGGAGTTGATTCAGCAAGCCAGCGCTGCCGGGGCCGCTGCTTACCTGGTCAAACCGCCCGATGCCCAGGCCATTGCCCGCACAATTCCGCTGACCATTGCTCGTTTTGCCGAGATGATGGCCTTCCGCCTGAGCAACCGAGAACTGCAAACGCGGAATGAAGATTTGGATGCCTTTGCTCATATGGTCGCGCACGAACTGCAAAGTCCGCTGTCAATGATCAAAGGCTATGGCCAACTGCTCAAAACGCGGACTCGGCTGCCGGAAGAGCTTGAGGATCAATTAAGCGCCATTATCCGCAATGGCCAGAAGATGGAGACGATTATTCAAGAACTACTGCTGCTGGCCAGCATTCATAAACAGCATTTAGTTCTAAAGCCTTTGAATATGGGCCGGATTGTGGCCGAAGCTCAACAGCGGCTGCCCCACTTGATAAAGGAGTTCCGGCCCCAGATCGTTTATCCCGGCGCCTGGCCTACCGCTTGGGGCCACCCGCCCTGGGTTGAAGAAATTTGGACCAACTATCTTAGCAATGCCATCAAATATGGCGGCCGCCCACCGCATATTCAGCTAGGCGCTACGGCCACCTCTGATGGTTATGTTCGCTTTTGGGTTCGTGATAACGGCCGCGGACTAACGCCCCAAGAGCAAGCCTGCCTGTTTGCCCCCTTTACCAAGCTGAGCCAACTCCGCATCGAGGGTGAGGGGTTGGGTTTATCCATTGTTCGGCGCATCGTCGAAAAGCTGGGGGGTAAAGTTGGCGTTGAAAGCGAAGGCGCCCCTGGTAAAGGCAGCCTTTTTTACTTTACCTTACCCAGCGCCAACCCTTCGGAAAATTAGTTGTTGCGGCTGGCCATTGATCAACTACCCATCTTTATAAATCATTCGATAATGATTCCCCCCAGAGTGGTAAAGCGCTACCCCGGTGAGCGCCGGTTTTGAATTATCCCCGATGGTGACTACCCGACCTGAGTCAGCGTCGGATGGCGAGGAAGCTTTGGAGCTTGACCTAGCTGCGGAACTCATCCCTTCTTTACCAACTGTTCCTTGTTTTAGACGATATTGTATAATGCTAGGGTGATTAAGGAGGGCGGTCATATTGGAGCCAAGGCCAGGCTCAGGTACGCCGGCAATCGCTCCGTTTAAGGCCGCATCAACGAGGGCATCAATAGCCTCGTCAGTCATTTTATCGGCAATCGTATCCCGATACATGTTTCCCTGAATCAACGCCTCTAGAGTATCTGTATCTTGCAGATTGCCGTTTAGGAGATTCTTGGCCTGCAACAATGAGTACAGCAAGCAATCCCCATTGCCCGGATTCTCCTTGACCTTAAAACCAGGGGGGACTTGGGTATAGATGTTCAGACTCAGCCCTAACTCTTTAGCGATAATATCCCCCTCCCCCTCGGTCAAATAGGCCCCTTTGCGGATGTCGGCCCGATACGCTTGCCTGAAGCTCTCCCGCACCTTGTCGAGAAGGACGCCCTTATCATCAATCACCGGCTCTGTCTGTGATGCGTTTTCGGCGCTGCTTTCTTCCTCACTTTGAACTCTATCTGGTGAAGGCGATGGAGTCCCATCTGCTCCGTTCTTATTCCTGGTTGAAGTACCATCTGGATTAACCGGTGTCGCGCCATCCTTTTTGCGTGGTATGATATCGGCCAGTAAGTCATCTCTTTCCTGTTGGGTGGTGGTTAGCAGCAAGTCTTGATATAATTTTTGTTGCTCCTGGGGGTCCATGCTTTCAACCGCCGCCCAGACCTGCTTTAAGTAAGCCAGCGAATCTTGGGTCACATCTACTTTGATAGAGCCATTAGCCCTAAGGTCAAATTCTCTTTTGACTTCCCGTTCCACCACAGCGGCGAGATTTTGCTCCTTAGCCTTGATCTGCTGGACGGCCCGCTGGGCGCGCCTGGGACTGGATTGGGCGCTTTTTGCGGCGGTTTCAGCCAGAGCTTGCCGGCGTTCCTCGATTTTTTGGTCTACGACATCCGGCCGATAAAGGTCCCAAGTACTGCGCTTGCCCTGTCCGGTTAAGGTATACTCGGATTGGTGTTTGAGCACAACTTTTTTGAACGTGGCCCATCGCCCGTGTGACCCCCCAAAAATATTATTCTCACCTGGGGCGCTCCCTTCAAAGGCAACCATGGTGCTGCTGAGTTGTCCTTCAGTTCTATGTCTAATGAGGCCGGCGCCAGTTTGATAATTTTCGGTTCCCGCGTTAGATTTCCCTTGATAGCCGGTTATAACCTCATTCCCTTCGGCGTCCTGTAATTTTTGCCCAACCCCGCCTATAGGTATGGATAGCCCGATGGCCGGCTGCCCGGTCTTGGATGATCCCTCCATAATCTTGCTGCCGTTGAACGATTCCTGATGGGTTGAGATGCGTTCATAGGCGCCAAGGGGCGCGATAGGTTGCTCCTTTATCAACTGCTCCATCGACTTTGCCGACTTCTTATTTCCAAAGAACAAGAAATCCTTAAAATCATCACCGGCCCCATCGGTAGACCGGTAATTTAAGCGGCCGCCGCCAGATGAGACGGTGGCCAGGTTCACCCTCATCCCCTGTTCATTTTGGAACTTCTCCAACGGTACGTATTCTCCAGTCGTTTGGTTTCCGCCCTGCAGGCCCAAAACAGCCATAGCCAGAAAATGGCGCTTGAGAAAATCCTGTTGCTCTTGCAGCACCCGTTCCTGGTCTGAATCAGGATTTTTGAGGATCTTGTTGCCGCTAAACATGGTGTTGTACCAAACTACTGCGTTAGCGTTGTTCTGCTCTTCTAAGGTTTGGCCTATGCCGCCCATCATAGCTGCAGCGGCCTCATCCCTTGACCAGCTTGGGGTTACCTTTTGCTGCGGCGGACTCGAATCGCCGGGGAGGCTTGGGAGCAGGGCCAAATTATTGTTTGCATTGTTCTTCCCATTCTGACCCCCTACGTCAGCGGTTGTACTGCCGTCAGGCGCAAATGTAACCTTATTTTGCCCCGGCAAACCCGAATCACTGGGGGCATCTAAGACAGGCGTAGAGTTATCGCCCAGCTTCTTTTCTCGCTTCTTTTTTCCCTTATGAGGCGTTTTATTTTTTGGCATAGATCGTTCCTCTGTTGGAGAGAATATTTGGAATTACCAAACCGACTGCTCGTGAAAGTTGTTTTGATGACGGAATACCTTCACTGACTCCCCAGATAAGATGGCCCTGTAGTTACGAACATGCGACTCATCACATCCTGAGATTCATTTTCTTACTTCTTTGTGATGGTATTTTGACAAGTTTCAAGATGAACTTAAGTCAGAACTTATTTTTATCCCTTTTCTTTTATCACAATCCCCCATGTCAACATCGAGTTACCTCCTTGCTTTCTTCCTCCCACTATTAGACGGAGCCCTTTTTCTCTTACTTTTTCCGACCGGCTTTTTGCTTTTAGATATTCCCGTTGTATTTCCATACCTCTTTTTGGATTCGTCAATTTCATGCTTACGTTCGATTATTGCTGTTACTTCATGCTCTGCAGAGAATGTGGAATCGTATGCTTTTACCCATTGCTGAAATTTTCTTTCGACCCATTTGTCAAATGTTTCTGTTTGATCTTTTAATTCACTGTTTGCTTTCTTAGTTTCATATATTTCACTTAGGTGCTCCGCAATTTCCCTATAGGCTTGGTTCAGGGCCCTGTCCCTAATATTTTTCTGTGAAGCCGATAGACGTGCTAGATTACCCGCGCCCCCTGTACCGGTACCATAAAAGCTTGTAGACCAATTTCGATCGTAACCATGTCTTATCGCATACAGGTTCGCCATAGCATTGGCAAGGGCCTCCGTTCCCCCGTAATATGCTTCTGCTGTCGTAAGTTCGGTCGCAAATGCTATGGCTGCGTTCCAGGCTTTGTCGTTCTCAGCATCATTCTTTGCCACACGAATCAACTCTTTTCCCTCTTTCCCATCATCAATTACCGTCCGCTTCACGACACGCATGACATTGCGTGCTGCATTTTGTCTGGTTGTGTCATCTCCGCTATCTTTAGCGGAAAGTTGGGACCAGGCGGCCATATTCTGATGCGTGTGAGGTTGGTTCGGATACGCTGTTGATTTCACATCAACATTTTTGTCACCTTTACTTGTAAGTGACGGATTTAACTGGGTAATGATGGCTTGGTCAATCCCCCGAACACGGGTTTGCAGATCTACATTTGGCACTACCCCACCCGCACCCATTGCAACAGGGTTATCGATAAAGTTTCGGACTTGGTCGCTCACTTCCATCCAGTTTTGAGCCTGGTTATTATCAATTAGCGGCCGTGATAGATTGGGAAAAAAAACCTGCAGATCCTCTGGAATCTCCACGGAGGGTGGTTTGAGGTACTCCTGTAGTAATTCCCGTCGGGTGTTGAAATCGTTATCTGTGTCGTCTAGATAGTTTTGAATCCGCTGCCCATCGACCGTTTCATTTTTGGCAATAATCCCCTTGGCCCGCAGATATTTGATGGCGGCATTTAAATCAAATTGGATTACCGGCAATGGCATTGCCAGTTTCAAAGGGAAAGATGGATACCAAACCGGCCGATCTGCAGAATTAATGATTGTAGAACCCAGCCTAACGATCATCTTCAAAGCGGCGGCGCCCATCATAATTGCCTCTTTTTCCAGAACCGGGTCAACGTTAATAGCCATCCGCTCTACATAAGTAGTGGGAATGACCCGACCTTGTTTTTGCTGAACCACATGCCACAACTCATGAGGGAGAAGTTGCTCCTGTCTCGGCCCCAAGTAAATGTTATTCCCCTGGGCATATGCGCGCGCGTGAAACTGTAAGGGATTTGAAGAGTTGTAATGTACCTTCACATCGCTGAGGTCCATACCCGAAAGGTATTCCATCACAGATTTTAGGTTCTCTGGCAGACCGGTTTTGTTGGCCATTGGTTTATGGTCATTTTCTACCATTAGCCAGCTATTCCTAATTCTTTCTGTGATTTCAAATCTGCCTGGTAGTAGATTTCCCACTTTTCCACCTTCCTTATCTCTAAAATACTAACGATCAAGAATCTCATTGTGGTATCAAGGTAATTAGCGTGCTACCCCCTATAGGATTAATTATTACACGCTGGCTTTGTAACTTAACACCAGCCCAACGTTGTTAACAATCGCCTTATCCCCCTCTAGGGTGAAAATCCAATCCGAACCCTGGCTGCTGATGCTCAAGCCGCTGGCCGGCAGATATTTGCCGTCTTGCAAAATTAAATCGTGGCCGTCGTTTAACACCAGGTTGGCTTCGCCTTTTTCGGCCAGCTCATAGTGGGTAAAGATGCCCGCGATTTTGCTGCTGCTCATGTTGGGGAACATGTCGCGGGTAAAGGTCAGCACCAGCTCCTCCTGATCCTCATTGCTTAAAAACGCCTCCCACTCAGCCGGGAATTCAGCCGCCAGGTCAAAGAAGCGGGCGGTTTGGTAGGGTTTGAGCAGCCCTTTGACGGCCTTGGCAAAAAGGGCGCCACCCTGCTCAGCCGTATATTTGAGGTTGATGGTCACATCCAGGAGATCATTTACCCGGTAAGCGCCTCTTTTACCGTTCAGTTCCAGCCGCCAGGTCGAGACGGCCCCGGTGCCTTCAAAGGGCAGGTAGCGGTCGTCGTCGAAGCGCAGTTCAAACAAGCCGTTGTTCTTTTCATAGTCATCGACGTAGGACAGGGCGATCTGCTGGTTGGCCTTCCAATCGCTGCGCAGCGACAGGGGCGGCTGATCTTTCGGGTTCAACAGGTATTTTACCGCTTTGACATCCGCCTCCAGAACGGTCTTGTGGTTTAACTGGGTCAGGGTCGCGTTCAGATTCAGCCGTTGGCCTTCCGCCGTGTGAAAGGTTAAGGACAGGGTCTTGATCTGGCGGCGATAGTGTCCCTGGAAGTCATAATCAAACAGGGCCTCGCTTAATGAAAATTCACACACGCCTTTGCTTTTTAGCTGCAACAAAGCCACCGGGTCCAGTTCGAGCAGGGAGATATTTTTGGTGATTTCAAAGCCGCGGCTGTCGCTGTCCAGAAAGGCTTTTTCCATGCGGTCGAGATCCAGGCCCAGGCTTTCGCCGGCCAGTAAGCCATTTTTCTGGCTGTCCCAATACAGCGGCTGGATGTAATTGACCTCGCTTTCTTTCAGGCCCCGTTCAAACTGGAAGGCTTTTTCGGCGGATTTGGCCATGTCATAGGCCATATTGTAGCTTTGGAAATAGATGCCCGACAGTTTGCCGGCTAGCCATTGATATAACTGGGCGGTGGTGAATTTATCCTTCATAAAGGTGGCAATGGAGCGGTTATGCTCAATTTCTTTCTCTACGATGCTTTTTTCGTGCTCGGCCATGATCTTCCGCCATCGGGCGGCTTCCACCTGAGCTTTTATTTCTATTACATTGCTTTTGGCCATCTCTTTTTGCAGAGTCCACTCTTCCACCATCCGCTCATGGGCGGCGGTAATAGCCACGGCTTCGCCGGTCATACTGAAGGCTTCGCCGCCGGTTTCCAGGGCCTCTGAACTTTTGTCGAGAACCTCGCCCACCTCCCGGCCACCGTATTCTGTCCCCAAAATAAAGATACCGAATTTAGATTCAGGAAAGGCGTGGGCAATGGCGCTGGCAGTTTTGACCAGGGCCGCCGCTTGATGCAGCGCAGCGGCAGTAATCATCAACCCTAACTGCGCCCTTTCCGCTGCGGATAAGCCCTGATCGATCAAACGCTGATAGTAATCAACCCGGTACTCGGCATTCCTCAAGCTTTCTTCCAACGAGAGGATACTTTGTTTGGCTTCCTCCAATTGCGCCTCTTTAATGCTCTGCATCAATGAAAGTATCTCAGCTTCCTGCCGGTTTTGCAGCAGGCTCAACTCTTCGGCATTTTTCCGTTCCAGGACGCTAAGTAAATCATTGCCAAACCCGCTCAGCTTTTGGGCCAATTCCTGGGCCTTGCGCAGCATAAACTTAAAGCGGTAATGCGGCGCCGGCACATTCAGACTGGCCAGGGCGCTGCTCAAGGCCGCTCCGGAGCTTACCGCCTGGACCAGGGCCATGGGGTCAACGGGCGGCTCGAACAAAGGCAGCGGCTGGCTGATTCCCATGATATTCAGCGACTGCCTGATTTTATACAAGCGATCCTCAACCCGGTTCCAGTAGTCGTTGAA
>Ga0073934_10008085_pt1 | contig 14228 bp, 11 predicted proteins | sample LarsenN4metaG_FD_76834 | JGI IMG/M metagenome (GOLD analysis project Ga0073934, IMG submission 76834) | Hot spring sediment bacterial and archeal communities from British Columbia, Canada, to study Microbial Dark Matter (Phase II) - Larsen... ...
CAGCTTCGGCAAGCCGCACGACGGCCTCGGGTTCGCGCCGCTGACGACGTCAAACGATCACGGCTCGACGGGGATCGCCGGCGTCGTGTCGTACTCGGGATCGCAATTCCCGAAGGAGTACTCGGGCTCGCTGTTCATCGGCAACGTGATCACGAACACGGTTCACCGCGACGTGCCCCAGTGGCGGGGGTCATCGCCGTGGATCGAGAAGCCGGAGGACTTCCTCACGTGCAGCGACTGGTGGTTCCATCCGGTGGACCTGCAACTGGGACCGGACGGGGCGCTGTACGTGGCGGATTTTTACAACAGCATCATCGGGCATTACGAGGTGGACCTGCACCACCCCCGCCGCGACCGCCACCGCGGGCGGATCTGGCGGGTTGTCTACACTGGTGACGGTCAGCAGCCCGCAGGGCCTCCGGACCTGACGGCGCTGTCGGCGGAGCAACTCATCGACACGCTGTCCGATCCGAATCTCACGCTGCGCAGCCTGGCAGCCTACGAGTTGCAGACGCGGTTCGGGGCAGAGGTTGTCACCCGGTTGCGGTTGCGGCTATCGGGAGCCACGACTCCCGAAGAGCGCGTGCAGATCCTGTGGCTGCTCTGGCGGCAGGGGCAACGGGAGACGCCCGATTTCGCCCGATTGCAGAATGATGAATCGCCGCTGGTGCGGATTCAGCTTGTGAAAGCACTCGCCGAATCGTCGAAATGGAGTGTCGCCGATGTGGTCCTCGTGCAATCGAAGCTGACCGACCCCGACCCGTTCGTCCGTCGCGCGGCGGCGGAGGCGTTGGGCCGGCATCCCAATCCGGACCATGTGCGGCCGTTGCTCAGGCTGTGGGAAACCACGCCGCCGGAGGATGCACAGCTCGTTCATGCGGCGCGGATCGCCCTGCGGAATCAGTTGCGAGTCCCGGCGATCGTCGCGGCGCTGGAGTCCCTGACGCTGTCGCCGGCCGAGTTGTCGCGCGTCGTGGAGATCGCGCTGGCGGTCCCCAGCGAGGCCGCGGCGTGGTTCGCCTTCGATTCTGTGCGGCAGCACGACGCCCCGGCGCCGCTGGTGGAACAGTGCCTCACGCACGTGGCCCGCAACGTCGGCCCGGACCGGTTGGACGAAGTCGCCCGATTCGTCCAGCAGCGATACGCCGCGGACGAACCGCAGCAGTTGGCCCGGTTCCAATCCCTGTTCGCCGGGCTGACGCAGCGCGGGGCGAGATTATCCGCCGACAGCGAGCTCGGCCGGTGGGGCGCGCGGCTGGCCGAGCGGCAACTCGATCCCAACCGTCCCCGCAGCCTGCCGTGGGAGAATCATCCGGTTCCGGGATCGACCAGTCGCAATCCGTGGGGCGTGCGGCATCGCGACTCGACCGACGGCAACGGGGATGCCTGGTTCTTTGACAGCATCGCGAACGGTGAACAACTGACCGGCGTGTTGCGGTCGGCGCCCTTCGTGATTCCCGAGACATTGTCCTTCTGGATGTGCGGCCACAACGGCTTTCCGGACACGAACCCGCCGCCGGTGAATCACGCCCGGCTCAAACTCGCCGACAGCGGCGAAGTCATCGCCCGCGAAATCCCGCCCCGCAGCGACGTCGCCCGGCAGTACACCTGGGACTTGAAACGCTGGGCGGGAAAACAGGGAGTGTTCGAGGCGGTCGATGCCGACACGGCCACCGCATACGCCTGGCTGGCCGTGGGGCGGTTCTCGCCACCGGTCGTGGTGTCGCCGACGGAGGGCTACGCGTTCACCGACACCGGCTTGATCACTGCGGTGCAGGTCGCCGCGCAGTTGCCGTTGCGCTCGCTCAGCACTCCGGTCGTCAGGTTGCTCGGAGATCGCCACGCGGAATTGCCGGTTCGCCAGGCTGCGGCATCGGCGGGTATGACGCTGGCTCGGCCTGCGACCGTTGCCGCGCTCTGTGCCATCGTCCAGAATCCCGAAGAGCCTGCCGCCTTGCGGATGCTGGCGGCGCAGTTGCTGGGGGCGGTCCCCACGCAGGAAGCGCGGATGGCGCTGGCGACGGCACTGGGCACGGCGCCGGCGCCGCTGCAGCAGCCGCTGGCGATGGCGCTGGCCGGCAGTCAGCCTGGCGGTGAGTTGTTGTTTCAGATGATCGGCAATGGCCGGGCCTCCGCACGGCTGCTGCAGGACAAGCCGCTGCTCGACCGGCTGGCCACGCTGTCAATCGAGAACCGCGACCAGCGGATCGCCGAGTTGACCCAGGGCCTGCCCGCCGCCGATGACCGGCTGCGGCAGATGATCGCCCGGCTCACGGCCTCGGCCTCCACCACCGACGCCACGCCGGAAGCCGGGGCCGCGGTCTTCAAGAAATCGTGCGTGGCCTGCCACCGGATCAACAACGAGGGGGGCAAGGTCGGCCCGCAACTCGACGGCGTCGGGAACCGCGGCGTTGAACGCCTGCTCGAAGACGTGCTCGACCCGAACCGCAACGTCGACGCCGCGTTCCGGGCCATCGTCATCGCCAGGACCGACGGCGTCGTCGTCACCGGGCTGAAGCTGCGGGAGGAAGGGGGAGCGGTGATCGTCGGAGACAGCCAGGGGAAGGAGGTCCGCATCCCCATGGCGGACATCGAGGAATCGCGGCTGTCGAACCTGTCGCCGATGCCCTCGAACTTCGCCGAGCAACTGACCGAAGCCGACCTGCGGTCGCTGCTGGCGTTCCTGCTGCGGCAGCGGCAGAGCATTACGGGGCCGTAACTCGTGATGAGACATTTCCACTCCGTGTGCCACGGCCGTGCGAGCGCGCCGCGCCGTTTGGAGCGTCCGCACGACTGACACAGCCGTGGCACACAAGCACGGGCCTCCAACAAACGGAAGCATCATGCAACGCCGCGAATTTCTGGCCGCCGGGTTGGCTGTGGCCTCAACGACGCTCGTGCGCCGCGGTGTCCACGGGGCCGGCAAACAATCGTTGCGGGGGCCGATCAGGATCGGCCAGATCGGCGTTGGTCATGCCCATGCGAGCAAGCTGGGCGTGTATCGGCGGAATCCGGATTATGAGGTCGTCGGCATCGTCGAGCCCGATGCGGAGCTCCGCCGCAAGGCGGAGTCGCAGGAACCGTATCGCGACCTGCCGTGGATGACGCAGGAGCAGCTGCTCAATGTCCCCGGGTTGCAGGTGGTGCTGGTCGAGACGCGGGTTCGCGACCTGCTCGACCCGGCCGAGGCGTGCGTCGCGGCGGGGAAGCACATCCATCTCGACAAACCGGCCGGGCAGTCGCTGCCGCAGTTCCGGCGGATTCTCGACGCGGCGAAGTCGCAGAACCTGCTGGTGCAGATGGGCTACATGTACCGTTACAACCCGGCGGTGGTGCTGCTGCGGCAGTTTCTCAAAGACGGCTGGCTGGGGGACGTGTTCGAGGTCCACACGGTGATGAGTAAGGTGGTCGATCCCGCCAGCCGCCGCCATCTGGCTGAGTATCCCGGCGGCATGATGTTCGAACTGGGCTGCCACGTTCTGGACCTGGTGGTCGGCGTGCTCGGCAAGCCGCAGCAGGTGACGTCGTTCCGGCAGCATGTCTCGCCGATCGACGACGGCCTCGCGGACAACATGCTCGCCGTGCTGACCTATCCGCGGGCGATTGCCACGGTGAAGTCGTCGGCCCAGGAATTCGACGGCGGATCGCGACGCCATTTCGTGGTCTGCGGCACCGAGGGGACGTTCCACATCCAGCCGCTGGACAACCCGTCGGCGCGCGTGACGCTGTCCAAACCGCGGGGCGAGTACCAGCGGGGACCGCAGGAGGTCGCGTTCCCGAAGTACAACCGCTACGTGGACGACGCGGCCGACATGGTGCGGATCCTCCGCGGCGAGAAGCCGACCGATTTCCCGTACGAGCACGACCTGACCGTGCAGACGGTGCTGCTCGAGGCGTGCGGGTTGCCGCTGGAATGATCCCGGCGTCAGCAGGATTTGATGATCCCTTTCACGGTTGGTGCGTTAGTCTGAATCGACGGGTCTGCGTGGCAGCGGGAAGAGGGTTCGTCGTTCTGCAGGAGTCGCGATCATGTTCTCCCGGCATTGGATTCTGGCGGCCGCGTTCAGTGTGCTGTTGGCAGGCGGGGCGCGCCTGTCGGCCCAGGAGCCGTTCGAGGCGCCAAGAGAGGCCGGTCCGGTCGCGACGGAAGCCCCGGCGGAGGAACCGCTGAAGGAGCGTGCCGAAGACGCCCTGCAGGATGCGAAACAACAGGCCGAGAAGATCGCCGGCGAGCTGGACAAGTCCCCCGAAGCCCGGAAGGTGACGGCGGGCATTCTGCAGCCGATCTATCGGCTGGCGGAACATCTGGCGTTCCCCCTGTTCCACTGGGTGGCCTTCACCGTCATGGCGACGGGGGTGGTGAGCTATTCGCTGCAACTGGTGCTGGCGAAACTGGTGGTGCTGACCAGGCTGGGCTTCAGCCCGGCGGAGATCCTGTCGGACGCCTTGGGGATGGTGATCAGCCTGATCGGGCTGGTGCTGACCACGCAGGCGGCAGCCGAAAACAGTTCGTTCACGCAGAGCCCCGCGTCGGTGCTGTCCGCCACCGCGGTGGGGGTGATCTGCGGCTTCATCTTCTACCGCTGGGGTCAGGCCCAGGAGGTGCAGGCGACCATCGCCCGCAGCCGGGCCGCCGCGATGAAATCGTAACCGGCGGTTTTTGCCGGTCTCCGCCGGCCCTGCGGCGTGGTTCGCCGGTTTTCCGGGGTCGGGCGGACTTCGGCTCAAGTTCGGCTTGGCAGGCCGCGGGGCGGAAACTATAACCCGCCCGACTGGCCGATGCCGTCCATCCCGCCGGCGGGAACTGGCGGGACGTGTTGCACGGCCGGCGTTCATCTCCGTCGAATCGAAACCACACCGAACAATTCGTGCTGACTGCGGTGGCAGAGCCCCGCCGGTCGTTCGTCGTCCGTTCTGCGCGTGCGGACGGGGCGACGTGCGCGGCGTCCGGCTCCGTCGCGGAGCGCCCGTCCGCCGCCGCCCGGGAGTTACCGATGACCGATCCCGTCCGGATCACTCGCCTCGTCGCGGCCGGCCTGTTGTGCGGCTGCCTGTCGGCGTGTCACACCGGTCCGCATCCGCAACTGCAGCAGAGCATGCTGCAGTCCCGGAGGCTGTACCTGCAGAACCAGAACCTGGCGATGCAAAACCAGTCGCTCGGGCATCTGGCGGCCGAAAACCAGCGGCTTGCCGAGCAGAACCAGGCGCTCAAGGCAAATCTGGACCTGGCGCAGCAGCGGCTCGACAATCTGGCCTCGTCCAACAGCCAGCTTGCCGACAAGTACAAGAACCTGCTGACCAGTTCGCCCAACAATCCGCTGTCGAACGACCAGATCAAACGGTTCGAGGAACTGCGGCAGAAGTATCCCGAATTCGAGTTCGACCCGCAGACCGGCGTCAGCAAGTTCAGCACCGATCTGCTGTTCCATTCCGGCAGCGACGAGATCACCCCCCGGTCGCAGCAGATCCTGAACGAGTTCGCCCAGATCATGAACCGGCCCGACGCCCAGCATCTGAAGGTGCTCGTCGTCGGCCACACCGACGACAAACCGATCGGCAAACCGCACACGCGGAGCCATCACCCCACGAACTGGCACCTCTCGACCAACCGGGCCGACGCCGTGGTGCTGGCGCTCCGCAAACACGGCATCGCCGAGACGCGCATGGGAGCCGCCGGTTACAGCATGTACCAGCCGCTGTCGCCGAACACCAGCGAAGACGCCCGGCAGAAGAACCGCCGCGTGGAGATCTACGTGCTGGCCCCGGACGCGTCGATCGCCGGCTGGGACGACCTGACGCCGCTCAAGTAGGCGGTCGGCAGTTGGTAGTGGGTAGGTGGTCGTCGGTAGGCAGAGAAAACGGGGGAGTGTCTTTTCGTCCCGGCCTACCGACGACCAACAGTTACCTATCAACTGGCTTCACGCCGATTCGGCCAATTCCGCCGGTTCGGACCCGTCCGCTTCGCCGATGGCCCGCTTGCCGAGCGGCGTCAGTTGATACCGCATCCCCAGGTCGCGGTTCGACAGATCGAACTTCAGGAACCCGAACGCAATCAGCCGGCCGTGGATGCTCGACAGCTTGGCGGTCTCGACGTCGGCGACTTCGGCCACGCGCGGCACCCAGCCGTCAAACTCGCCGGATTCGGCACGGCCCGCGGCCTGCCTTTCCCAGTACGCCACGAGCGTGGCCTTCCACGACGGGTTGCGGCGGAGCTGTTCCAGTTCGATCTCGACCATACCCCGGGGTATCGACCCGGCATCGGCGGCGCTTGTGGACCACGCGGGACGGCGTGACTTCCCGGCAGATCCGGCACGGCTGGGAAAGTCCTCGCGGTGACGGCGTCCTCGCGACTTCACCGAATCGACACAGAGAAAAACTCAAGAACCGCGCTCCGCGCCGCGGAGAGCAGAAGCCCACGGGTGGCCACCCGTGGGCGTCGCGCGCCGCGTGATCCGACGCGCTTTTCAGTCCCCTCTCCCGCACTTCGTGGGAGAGGGTTAGGGTGAGGGTGTCTTCCGGTCTTCCCGACGATGAAGAGCGCTAAGCACCCTCACCCCAGCCCTCTCCCAGAGGGAGAGGGAGCCAGAAAAAACGCCCCATCACATATTCGTCTTCGCGTCCACCGCGTCCCCCAGCACGCCGCCGAGCGCCGCCGCAATCGCTGCGTCGTGCTGGTGGTCCTGCGAGTACACGCGGAAGATGCAGAAGCTGATCGGCACCGCGCGGAACAAGTCGTCGTCCTGCAATTCCTGCGGCGTCCCCACCGCCGGGTCCAGGAGGTAGTTCTGGCCACCGGCGGGCAAACGTCCGCTGGGCCGATGGTAATGGCGGGCCACGTCGATCTTCAGCGGCAGCAGCCGCAGGTCCGCCGGCAGCCGCTCGCGCAGCCGGTGCATCACCAGGTCCGGCGCGGAGAAGATGGACGTCCGCTCCGACGTGCCCGAATGGAAGTTGACCGTCTTTTCGCAGGCCATCTTCCACTGCACCTGCCGCGACAGGATGTCCCGCCACTTCTGGCCGAGCGCTTTCAGCGTCGGGTCGGCGGCGTCGGCCCAGCGGTTCACGTCCACCAGAAACGACGACTCCGTGAACTGCCGGTACTTCGTCAACTGATCGAGGGGGTTCCCCTGGAACAGATGCGGCATCGTCTCCGGGAACAGATCCTCGAGCGCGAGGTCCAGGGCCCGCACCGTCCGGTGGAAGTACACCGCGCGGAACAGGTTGGCCCGCGTCTCGATGAACTGCAGCAGCGTCTGCAGGCCGCGGGCGTGGATCGTCAGCCCCGCCGGCGTGAAGAACGTGTAATGCAGAATCCGCGACAGGTCGAAGGCCCTGGTGCTGAAGCCGGTCATGTAGGCGTCGCGGAGCACGAAGTCCATGTTGTCGACGGTGTAGATGCCGCTGAACAGCGACCGCAGCTTCCGCAGCCAGTCGGGATGGCCGTCCTCGCCGGGCGAACCGGGCCGCGGGCGACGAATCAGCCACGCGATCTGCGCGGGGTCCAACTCCTCCAGCGGCTGCATCTGCGCGTTCGGATTGCGGCGGACGCGGCGGAGCAGGTCCCCCAGTTCGTGCTCGATGATCGCCCCGCCGATGTCTTCGTGCGTGACGCCGAACTGGTCGAGATAGTGGTCGTCGAAGAAATGTCCGAACGGCCCGTGACCGACGTCGTGCAGCAGGGCCGCCATCCGCAGCAGCGACTCGACATACCCCCGCGAGGGGACGTTGCGGCAGGCGTCGACGAGCGAATCGTACCAGTGCCCGCACGCCTCGGACGCCAGGTGCATCGCTCCCAGGATGTGCTGGAACCGCATGTGCTCGGCGGACGGGAACACCCACCACGCGGTCTGCAACTGGTGAATCTGCCGCATCCGTTGCACCCACGGATGGTCGATGATCTCCTGCTCGGAGACTTCCCCCGCCGGCAGTCCCGACCGGGCGATGAACGGGATGTACCCGTGAATCGGGTCGTGCGACAGGCTCTCATTGACGAAATCGCGAACCATCCGGCGGGGTCTCTGGGGTGCGGGGATGGTTCTATCGTAACGGTTTTCCAGCGCGATGTTTAGCCGCGACCCGCAGGCTTAGCGGAGAGGAGCGCGCGACTTACCGTAGATCCTCCACCAACTGAAACAGCCGCGGCGACGCCTGAATCGGCTGGAAGTAGTCCATTGGGTACAGGTAATCCTCGCCGGAGTTGTCCACGACCCGCAACAGGCCCATCGCCTTTGCGGCGGCGTCGCGGCGGACGCGGTAGACCTTCAGCGGCTCCAGGTCGATATTTCTGCCGGTCTTCACGCACACGACGTACTTCAATCCCGGCGACGAAAGTCCTGGAGGCCGCGCGGCTGCCCGGCTAATCGAGGAACCTTTTGATTTTGAACTCTTTTTTGCCGATGTCGTGCGCTTCATACCAATGCACCTCGGCCCGTCGTTCTGTTCCATCGGGTAACCGAGTACGGGCAACTCCCTTGAGTTTCCGCCAGGCGCCAACGCGGTATCGTTTTCGCAACCGGGCGCGGGAAACGACTCCCGTTCCGCGGGCAATGGTCTCGATCTCCGTGATGTCGCCGACGATCTCGAAGAACATCGGCATCGTCTCGAAAGCGGGGACCGAATTCTGCCGTCGTTCATCCTAGCGCGACGACCACATCAGCGCCAACACCACTGCCGTGGCAGTCAGGCCGGCGGACAGCGTCCAGAATCCGTCGGCCGCCGGTGAGCGGCGTCGCCACAGGGTCGGCAGCACCAGCGCCGCCGATACCCACGCGGCGGCCTCGCCGGCAGACGTTCCCATCCGACGACCGGCGGCGACGATCGTCACCGCCACGCCCAACGCGACGAGGGCCGTCATCCGCGAGCGGCGTTCGTCCTGGAGGTTCAGGCACAGCCCGATCAGGCCGACCGTCACGAACAGGCCGGCGATCAGCAATGCCTCGGCGGGCGGGAACGCCGTCATGGTGCGGGCTCCTCCGTCTCCCGGATCGCTCTCCGCTGGCCCAAAGACGGCGCGGTGGCGAGGCCCACGACGGCGGCGGCCAGCAGCAGGGCGGTCATCGACCACGTCGCCGGCGGTCCCTCGTGATCAGACTTCACGGCCGGCAGCACCGTGTACCGCTGGCTGACGCTCTCCCGCTGCGATTCCACCCGCGCGGCAAACTGCACCGCGCCCAGCCACGCGACGCAGACCATCGTCCCCAGCACGACCACCAGCCACGGATCGCGCGCTCGTTGGTGATGCTCAGCGGGCAGATCGCCACGACGCGTCGCGCCCACGATTGCCGCGACGACGCACAGCGCGGCCAGCACGGGGGCCTGCAATCCGAGCGACAAACCGGCCAGCCCCAGCGTCGCAGCGATCCAGCCGCCGGTTTGCCATTTCGGAGTGGTTCCGAGCAGGCAGAGCAGTCCGCCGCCGATCGCCAGGCCGCCGCAGTTCCAGGTGAGCACACGGGCGAGTCCGACCGCGTCACCGGGGCTGACGGTCGCCTGCGCCGCCATGTACATCAGCAGCGCGGTGTAGACGCCGACCAGCACGTCGAGGAACCAGCGTCCCTCGCGGCCGCCGGTCCACAGGCCGCGCAGCACGACGCCCCCGGCCCACAATCCGGCCAGAATCCACAGCCACCAGGGGAAAGGCGTCCCGGAACCGGTCATGCGCTCTTTATTGCAGCGTGATCGTCATCGTCTTCCGCTGGCCGTCGCGGAGGACTTCGATGGCCACCTTGTCCCCGGGTTTCTTGTGCTGCATGGCGTAGGCCAGCAGCGCCGTCTCCGTGAGCAGGTCGGTGCGGCCGTCGTAGCCGACCACGATGTCGTCCTTCTGCAGTCCCGCCTGCTTGGCGCGGGCATGGTCGCCGTACTGGCCGACGTGCTCGATCTTCAGCGCCAGCGTGTCGGCGGGGAGCTTGCGCGACGCCCGTTCTTCATCGGGCAGATCCTTGAGCACCATTCCCCCAAACGCCATCCGCCGCAGATCCCACGTCGTCACCCGCCAGGAGATGTCGCTGGTCCGCCGCCAGCCGGCCGGCAGGTCGAGCGTCGCCGCGATGGTCTTGCCGTTCCGTTCGACCTCGACCGGAATGCTGGCTTCGTGTCCGGCCTGCTGCAGCACCCACTGGGCATCGGCGACGGAGACCAGCGGCTGCCCCTGCAGCTTCGCCAGCCGGTCGCCGGGTTGCAGGCCGGCCTTCGCGGCGACGGAGTTCGGTTCCACCGTCGCGACCGTCGTCGCCGTCCTGGGATCGCACTTCAGACCGATCACGCTGAGCGACGGCCAGGGGAACAACAGGTCATCCGGAACGGGCTTGTTTGCCTGCCGATAGGTCAGCCGCTGGGCCTCGCGGATCTGGTGGCAGTGGATGCAGCTTTGAACGACCTTGCCCTCGTAATCCAGGCGGTCGGTGTATTTGTCCTTGAGGGTGGGAAAGAGTTCCGGCCGGGCGATCTCCGGAGCCGGGCCCTGCTTGGCGAGGCTCCAGGCCGCCCCCGGACGGTACTGCTCGTGCAGTTCGAGGACGCGGTTCATCGAATCTGCAAAGCCTTCGAGCTGCATGTCCTCATCTTCGTTGTCCCGCCCGGTGCGGGTGCCAAACCGACCGAGGATCGAGCCGTCGGCGTGGAAATACATCACGGCGAACGACATGTCGTAGTCGATCTGGAATTTGGCCAGGTCCACCCCGTTGGTCTGCGGGATGCGGACACAGACGAACTTCGTCAGCAGATCGCGGATTTTGGGGTCGCGTTCGACGACGGATTCATCAAACGCGTGACAGGCCTCGCAGGGGATGCAGCGGAACACGGCGAGGACCGGCCGCTTCGTCCGCTGGGCGTCGCGGAGCGCCCGGGGCAGGTCGTTGTAGATCCAGAACCCGCTGGCCTCGATGAGCTTCTTGTCGTTGAGCACCTTGGCCCGACGATCCTCCTGGGCCAACCCCGGGGACAGCAGACAGGCGACGAGACTGGCACAGAGCAGCAGCAATGCCGAGCGTTGCATGGGGACGACCTTTGGAACGCAGTCAGCGGAAAGTCAGTGACGCATCAGCGGGTTGTGATAGGAGAATCTCGCGGACAAAGCAAGTGAGCGGCGCCTCGACCAATTGCTGGCGGGCTCTCTAATCAGGGAGTTAATGTTCATCGAATATGGGCTCATCACCAGCCGGCGAGGATTGGGCAAACCCTTGCATGACCTGTTGACCGAGCTTCATCAGGATGGCCGCCACAATTCCCTGGACGGAATGTCGGGATTCGGTCCCCTGAAGAGACCCAGAAAGTTGCGACCGAGTTGAATCGGGGTGGCGAGCAGACCCCAGGGAATCCCCCACCAGCCGAACACGCCGCAGAATGCCATGGAGACCAACTTGTTCTTGGTCGCGCACCAGCGACAGCAAACGTCTGGGTGATCGTTCCACGATGTCAAAAACACGGCCGACCAGACCCGGTAGGACGTGTGAACATCAACTGGGCCGGAACCGCCGCATCGCGGACATGGCCCCGCATGCACAGAGGTCACCGCTTCCTCAATGACGTCATCAGGCAAAAGCGAGGCGACTCTGATGGAAGCGGCCTGAGCCTGACAGGCCGAATTGCAGTAGTGGTCATCTCCCACTCGTGTACCGCCGAAGAGAATCGTCGTTCCACAAAGCGCACACCTTGCCATGGTCAGGCTCCCGGGGATTCAAGGTTCACGCAATCGAACCCCATACTGTGCATCATAGTATCTTTGATACTCGCCCGACTTCACGCGAGAAACCCAGCGAGGATTCGCGAGGTACCAGTCGATCGTCGACCGCAACCCATCGCGAAAGTTCGTCTCGGGCGACCAGCCCAGTTCGCGCTGCGCCTTGGACCAGTCGATGGCATACCGCAGGTCGTGCCCCGGTCGATCGGTGACGAAGCGGATCAGCGACCGGGGTTTGCCCAGCAGATCGAGCAACTGGTGCATCAGTTCCAGGTTTGTCAACTCCGCGCTGCCGCCGAAGTTGTAGACCTCGCCGACCCGGCCCCGGTCGAGCGCCGCCTCAATGCCCCGACAATGGTCGAGCACGTGAATCCAGTCCCGCACGTTGGCCCCGGCTCCATACACGGGCAGCGGCTGGTCGGCCAGCGCGTTGGTGAGGAACAATGGGATGATCTTCTCCGGGAACTGGTACGGGCCGTAATTGTTCGAGCACCGCGTGATGATCCCCGGAAAGCCGAACGTGTGGCAGTACGCCCGCACCAGCAGGTCCGCCGCCGCCTTGCTGGCCGAGTACGGACTGTTGGGCGCGAGCGGCGTCTCCTCGGTGAAGGCCCCGTCCGCCCCGAGGCTGCCGTAGACTTCGTCGGTCGAGACCTGCACGAACCGCGGCACGTTCGCCTGGCGGCAGGCGTCGAGCAGCACCTGCGTGCCGACGACGTTGGTCTGCACGAACGGCCCGGAATCGAGAATGCTGCGGTCGACGTGGCTTTCGGCCGCAAAGTTCACGACGGCGTCGAATTGCCCGCCGGCGATCAACGGCTCGACAAGGGCGCGGTCGGCAATATCGCCGCGGACGAACTGATAGCGTGAGGACGACTCGACATCCGCCAGGTTCTCCGCGTTTCCCGCGTACGTGAGCTTGTCGAGATTGACGACGGACACCTCCGGCCGTGTCGACAGCAGGTGCCGAATGAAATTCGACCCGATGAACCCGCAGCCGCCGGTGATGAGGTGGCGAGGCACTGGTTTCTCCCGAGCGGTCGCTCTGGAGGAGATTCTACGCCTGTCCCGGGGGCTGCGCCCCCCGCTCCGGGACGTCTTCCACCAAATCCGCCGGAATCCGCGCCAGCGAGACGATCTTGTCCCCCTCGTCGAGCCGCATCACGCGGACCCCCTGCGTGTTGCGGCCGATCTCGCTGATGTCCACCACGCGGATCCGCTGGATCATCCCCTGGCCGGTGATCATCAGCACTTCGTCCCCCTCGGCGACGGAGGCGATCTTCACCACGGCCCCGTTGCGGCTGGTCGTGCGGATGTCCCGAATCCCCTTGCCGCCGCGGCGCTGTCGGCGGTAGCTCTTGTTCGAGGCGTCTCCTTCCGCCGCTTCCTCGTCCGTGATGGTTTCGTCGGCGGGTTCAGGCGGTTCGCTGGCGGCGGCTTCGTCTTCGGTCTCCCCCTCTCCCTCGTTCCCCGGCTCCCCTTCTCCGCCTCCGGTCCCAAACGGCGTCCGCTTGCCGTAGCCGTTCTCGCACACGGTGAGCAGGCTGTGTTCGGGATCGGCGACCACCATCCCGACCACGCTGTCGCCGGACGTGAGCTTGATCCCCCGCACGCCGCCGGCGGACCGGCCCATCGCGCGGGCGTCGCTTTCGTCGAAGCGGATCGCCATCCCCTTTGCCGTCCCCAGCAGGACATCGTCATCCGGCCGGATGATCAGGGCCTCAACCAGGGCGTCGTCCCGCAGGTCGATGGCGATGATCCCGCCGGCCCGGATGTTCCCGTAGTCCGAAAGTTTGCTCTTCTTCACCACGCCGCCGCGGGTGGCGAAGATCAGGTACCGGTCGTCGCCGAAGTCGCGCGTCGCCGCGCAGTTGACGACGGTCTCCCCCTCCTGCAGCGACAAGAGGTTGACCACCGCCCGGCCCTTGCTGGTCCGGCTGCCGACGGGCAGGTCGTACACCTTCTGCCGGAACACGCGGCCGGTGTTGGTGAAGAACAGCAGCCAGTCGTGCGTGCTCGCGACGAACAGATGCGCCAGCGCGTCGTCGTCCTCGGTCTTGGCCCCGGTGATCCCCTTGCCGCCCCGGTTCTGGGCCTGGTACGTGTTCAGCGGCAGCCGCTTGATGTAGCCCCTGTGCGAGAGCGTGACCACCATCGGCTCTTCGGCGATTAGCGCTTCCTTGTCGTACTCGCCCAGCTCCTCGTCGGTGATTTCCGTGCGGCGCTTGTTGCCGTACTTCGTCTTCAGCGTCTGCATGTCCTCCCGGACGACGGCGCGGATGTTCGCCTCGTCGGACAGCAGCCGCAGGTACTCGGCGATGTCGGCGAGCAGCTTCGTGTGCTCCTCTTTGAGTTTTTCCCGTTCGAGGTTGGCCAGCGAGCCGAGCTGCATCGAGACGATGGCTTCCGACTGGTTGGCCGACAGCGTGTAGTTCTCGCGGGCGCCGACTTCGTCCTGCAGCAACCGGAAACCGTCGTCGCCCAGCGCGCGGGCCACCAGCGGCGCGGGAATCTGAATCTGCTGCAGCCGCTCCTTGGCCTCGGCCCG
>Ga0073934_10008086_pt1 | contig 14228 bp, 16 predicted proteins | sample LarsenN4metaG_FD_76834 | JGI IMG/M metagenome (GOLD analysis project Ga0073934, IMG submission 76834) | Hot spring sediment bacterial and archeal communities from British Columbia, Canada, to study Microbial Dark Matter (Phase II) - Larsen... ...
AGTATACCCCGCTGATAGCCGTCTCTTAAATTCTCTTCCTTAAAAGTGTACGGTAGTGAAATGGATACAGATTAACACAACCGAACGCGACTTTAAGGATCAAGCCAAGGTATTGAAATAACGCTTTTATGAAAAGGCAAAAACATCGGGCTGAACGGTTTTCACCGGTTGGGCTTCACCGTGGACCATACGCCGGATTTTCTCGGTAGTTTCACGGCTAAAGGTTGGCTCACCACAGTGGCCACAAACGGTGGCCGGAATATCTTCAACTAAAATAAATTTACCATCAATAAAAAAGATTTCATTAACCAATTCAGTACGAGCCTCGGTTGCTCCACACACTTGACATTTAAACATTACTATTTACCTCCGCTGCTGCCAATTGCCGCTGGATTTCCTCAAGGGTTTTCATTGTTATTTGGCTTCATTTCGCGGCAGCCAAACTGCCATCTCCCCTTCACCTCGGTGGCACCAAGCATAGTAGGGCATAGCCAGGAAATCCTGGGCTATAGGTCGGCCACTGGATAGGTTCAGAGCCTGGCTGCGAATCACCGTCAGGCCATTGAGCAGGTCCGGCCGGTGCTCGGCCCGCAGTTCGGCCTCATCCGGCAAGACGAGGTGGCTGACCTGCCCGCCATTATCGACCCACTCGGCGCAGTAGACGATGGGGCCACGCTCCAGGGCTACCCGCCCGGCGTTGTCGGCCACGTTTTCATGGCTCAGGACCCGGCGGACCGGCATGGGCAGGCTCAATTCGACCCGGTCGCCCGGCTGCCACTGACGCCGGATGCGGGCAAAACCTTGGTCCAAATCCAGTGGAACGGCGCTGCCGTTGACTTTGAGGCTGATTTCATCCTGGCGGTCGTCCAGATAGCGGTACAGGTCGCTGGGGACCGGCTGATTCTGGGCCCAGCCGGGGATGCGGAGATGCAGCGTAAAGTCGGCCGGACGCTCAGGGGTAAGGGTGATCTTGACCTTGCCGTCCCAGGGATAGTTCGTCTCCTGGCGAACAGTAACCAACTGCTCCGGCATGGAGATTGTGGCCTGGCCACCGATAAAGAGGTTGAGATAAAGCTGGCCGGGCCGGTAAGCATAGATATAGCCGGGCAGCGAGGGCAGGAAGCGCACGATATTGGTCGGGCAGCAGGAGCAGTCGAACCAGGGCCGGCGCGAGGCCGTCTCTCTGCGATTGAACTTAAATTGGCCGTCGGAGGCCAGCGGGTTTGAATAGAAGAAGAGGTCGCCGCTAAAGGAGATGCCGGACAGAAAACCGTTGTAGATGACTCGCTCCAAAACGTCGAGATATTTGGCCTGGCCGTGGAGCAGAAACATGCGGTGGTTCCAGAGGACGTTGGCAATCGCGGCGCAGGTTTCGGCGTAGGCGGTGAGATTGGGCAGTTCGTAATCCTGGCCAAAGGCTTCGCCCCGGTGAAGCGCGCCAATGCCGCCGGTCAGGTAGAGCTTTTTGGAGACGACGTTTTCCCAGATGCGATCAATGGCTGCCACATAAGCGGCGTTGCCGGTCAAAGCGGCGACATCGGCCATACCGCAGTACATATAGCCGGCCCGGACGGCGTGGCCGACCGCTTCTGCCTGTTCCACGACCGGCAGGTGATCCTGCATATAGCCAACGTGGCCGTGGTTGCTGTAGAGTTCCCGCCCGTTGGCGTGGCCCCGTTCATCCAAAAAGAAGTTGGCCAGCCTGAGATAGCGCTCGTCGCCGGTCACGTGGTAAAGCTTGACCAGGCCGATTTCGATCTCCTGGTGGCCCGGCACATCACGCTTTTTATCCGGGCCAAAAACCCGGTCGATCAGATCGGCGTTTTTAAGGGCGATCTCCAACAGGGAGCGCTTGCCGGTGGCCCGATAGTGAGCCACCGCCGCCTCGTAGAGGTGGCCGGCGTTATAGAGTTCGTGGCTGACCCGCAGGTTGGACCAGCGGGTTTTGCCGACCGTTTTTTCGTCAACCTGCTCCGGGTTGATGGTCCGGGCGGTGTAGAGGTAGCCATCTTCTTCCTGGGCGGCGGCAATTTTGGCAATCAGATCATCCAAATAGGCGTCCAGTTGGGGGTCCGCTTGCAGGCTGAGGGTATAGGCCGCGCCCTCGATCACTTTATAGACATCGGAATCATCATAGAAGATGCCTTTGTGCTCGCCGGGCAGCAGGCCGGCGGCTTTGGCAAAATTATCGATGCGGCCGGTTTCCTCACATTTTTGGAAATCGTAAGGAATGGTGACCCGCCGGTTGGTCTCCAGCCGGGGCGACCAGAAGCCGTCGCTGACGGCGACGGCGGTGAAGGGAACGGGAGAGAATTGATACTTGATCGTACCGGACATAAAAGGCGCCTCTTGATAAAACGTAAAGCGTGAAACGTAAAACGTAGTGGTGTTAAGGGAGTAGAGGTTTCACGCCGGGTTGTTACGCTTTTGGTTTTAGGTTAGATAAGGTGTGAATCGTTGGGGTGATTGTATAATTTTTTTATTATTTAGACCAGTTGGGGACAGACAAAAAGTATGGGTATCTAGCAATAACTTCATTGTTCCCCTAGCCAGAACTCATCAGGTAGGGGTTCATCAAAATCATCACTGACCCAAATTGCGCCGGGGTGCAATCCAGGAATACGTGGTACATCGGAGGATGCAGCAATTGGGATCAGGCGAGCAATGGGTACATCCTCTTGAGTCAAGATAATTTCTGTGCCTTTACCGACTAAAGCCAGAAGTTCTTTTAAAGTTTGGTCTTGCTGCACTTCTACTGTTTTTACCGGCATTATCACCCTCCTAATCAAGATTCTATAGCGGAACAACCATTTTGTAAAAATCTAATTTAATCTGGAGCAGATTATTTGGGTGATATATCCTACACCCCTAGAAATTGGCGATCCAGCCTATCAGTGAACGTATTGATGGCGTCTTCACTCACGCCGGTCTCATTGATGAACCAGACCGTGGCCAGGGCTTGGTCAGGGTAGATGCGGATATTGCTCCGAAACCCCGGTCCACCCCCCGGCTTACCGTAATAGGGCACATTGGCGATGTGCCCTCTATGCCAGCCGAGGGTGGTTTCAATCGCTTCACCTCGGTTATTCTGCTGGTGAGCATAGAAAAGCGTTTTGGTGTCGGAATTGAACAGGATCGATTTTGCCTGTAACTGATCTTGTAAGAAGCGGGCAAAGCCACGTGCTGTTCCAATCAATCCACCGTAGGCCGTTCCGTTCATATAGACCGGCCGGATGCGAAACCGGCCGGCTTCCGTTTCAGCGAGCAGGGCTTTGTCCATCATCAAATAGAGGAAAAGGCCCAACAGGGAATACTTTTTTTGGTAGCCCTGGGCATGGTGGGCGAGATCGGGGATCAAGCAGTTCAGTTCCTCAGGACCGGCCCCAAGAGGTTCGAAAACGTATTGTCGCATGTAGTCGCAATAGGACTGCCCCGACACTTGTTCGATGACCACGCCGAGCAGCCAGTAGGAAATATTGGAGTAGGCATACTTATCGCCAGGTATAAAAGCGAGCTTGGAGTGTTTGTTCAGCACCGTTTTCAGAGCCGCTGCCTGGTCAAAGCTTGGATGTGTCTCGGCGCTATGGATCCATTTGAGCGGCAAGGGGTTGGGTATACCGGAGGTCTGGTTCAACAGATGGCGAAGGGTCACTTGATCACCGTAGGGGTGATCAGGATAGTAGCTGCTCAGAGTGGCATCCAACTCCACCTTACCCTGTTCCACGAGCTGCAAGATCGCAGTGGCTGTTAATGGCTTGCTTGAGGAACTGGCCATGAAGGTCGTAACTGGCGTGACCGGAAGATGCGCGCCGATATTGCGCTGGCCCCCGTAGTACTCGAAGCGAATATCCTGCTGATCGAGCACGAGATATTGAATACCCGGTATTTTCTGTTTTTGAGTCAGGCGATCTAAGTAATCTTGGACCGAACGCTCTTGCAGTGTCATCGTTGTGTACATCTCCTCAGAGTAAGTATTTGTGCGAGCTATCTGTTTCCTTTATAATTCGAGCCTAAGTATAACCTTAGATTTTAATCAAAACTGCCTCTTGACAAATTTTGCAACTCATGATATTGTTTCAATATCAAACTATTCAACATCAAATTAATTATGCCCACACACTATAAAGGCACAACTAAAGAGGTCCTGGCTCTAGATACATTTATAAAGTTGAACCGGGCGGCCGAGGCGCTGGGGAGCCGGCTGCACCAGGGCGGTACGTTGGAGGGGTTGACCGGAAGCCAGTTTGGCGTTTTGGAGACGCTCCACCATCTTGGCCCGATGTGCGCCGGTGAAATCAGTACCAAGCTGCTCAAGAGCGGCGGCAATATCACCCTGGTGATCGACAACCTGGAGAAGCAAGGGCTGGTGCGGCGGGAGCGGGACACGAATGACCGGCGGATGGTGATTGTGTCGCTTACACCGGAGGGTGAAACGTTGATTAGCCGCATTTTTCCCGAACACCTGGCCCTGATTGTGGCCGAAATGAACTGCCTGACGCCGGAAGAACAGCAAACGCTAGGGGCGTTGTGTCGCAAGCTGGGTAAAAAAGAATGTTCAGGCGGAGGTTCTCAATAAGCTAATATTTACGACCCTTTTTTTGCCATATATTTCAACATCAAATTTTTGAATCTTGAATTATTTAATATTCAACTATACCATATTCAAAAAAGGAGATTTAGTTATGTCCTGGCAAGTTGATTATGCCCATTCAGAAGTTACATTTTCGGTTAAGCATATGATGATTTCGACTGTGCGCGGCCGCTTTGACAAGTTCAACGTCAATGTTGATTTCAACGAACAGGAGCCAACCCGCTCCAGCGTCGAAGTCCAGATCGATGCCGCCTCGATCAACACCAAAGAGGAGCGGCGCGATGGGCACCTGAAATCGGCCGATTTTCTGGATGTGGAGCATCACCCTTATATCACCTTTAAGAGCAAACGGGTGGAAAAGATTGACGACCATCGCGGCCAGGTGATCGGAGATTTGACGATCCGGGGTATCTCCAAAGAGGTTGCCCTGGATGTCACCTATGGCGGTCAATTGAAAAACCCGTGGGGAGCGACGATGGCAGCCTTTAGCGCCACCGCCAAAATCAACCGGACCGATTGGGACCTGACCTGGAACCAGACGCTTGAAACCGGCGGTATCCTGGTCGGGAATGATATCAATGTCAATATTGAGCTGGAGTTGGTAAAACAGCCTGAAGCCGTCATGGCCTGATCTGCCTCGTTCCCGGTAAGGGGATCTTATCAGGTAAAACAAGATATAGTAAATCATCAAGGAGGAGTTTATGGCCGTTAATTATGAGGCTTATCTTGAAAGTGTGATCAGCGGCCTGGAGCCTGAGACAGCGCTGCAGTTTTATAAAGCCGATACCTTTCCAACGCTGCGCCCGGTCCACTGGCTGACGGCCCATTTCGCGGTGGGCGCGCCCAGCCCGCTGCAGCGGTTGAGCGGGATGCTGACGGCCCACATGAGCCAGATTGCGCCTCGCAACGGCTTTTACTGGCATCCGCACCGAGGGTTGGAGATCTACACTTATGTCATTGAGGGGCAGGTCTATCACGAGGATACGACCGGCGGCCGGGGTGTAATCGGGGCCGGCGAGGTCCAGCGGATGTTCTCCGGCCACTATATCGAGCACCAGGAGTTGAATCTCAGCGACGAGTTTACTCGCGTCATCCAGATTTGGTTTCTGACCCAGCCCCAATATCGGAGTCTGCCACCCCATTACGAGCAGGTCAAGTTGAACGACATGGCAGTTCGGGCTGTGGGGGATGGGCTGGTCCGGGAAATCATTGGGCCAAACGGCGCAACCGATGCCCATGTCAGCGCCCGGTTAAGCAGTACCGTTGTGCCGCCGGGCGGCCAAACTACGGTCGAACTACCGCAGCCCGGCGAAGATCTATTTTTATATGTGGTCGATGGGTCCGGGCACATACAAGCCAGCGCGCTTGACCAGCCCGTTGGCCTGTATGATGTCCTGCTGGCGACACCGGCCGCCGAAGCGCCTACGCTAACGGCAGGGGATAAGCCGCTGAATTTTCTGTCTTTTTATCTCAACTCATTTCTCAATTAAATCATTGATGGTGGGGTAGTTTATCTCAGGCCGAGAGATCGACATGGCGTTCCGTGTTCCGGGCAACGGTCAGAAACCAGTGTTTTATATCGCTCCCTTCAGGCTTGTCGGGCCAGCTTGCGCTCAGACAGGCATAGGCAAAACCAAAGGCCCGCAGCCGCCCCACCGGCACACCCATTTTGTCGGCCAGCACCTGCGACACCTGGAGCAGTCGCTCTTCAGACAGCACCCGGTCTCGGGCAGTGGCCGGGTTACAAAGGGTGTTGGCGGCATCATATAAACGTTCGCCATACAGCCCTTTCGGATCATAGGCCAGCCAGCCGCGCACCGGGTGCAGCCGGATATTGTGGTGCTGAATATCACCGTGCAGCACACATTCATCCTGGGGATTCGCCAGCAACTGCCGCGCCACCCGCGCACCGCGGACGTAAATCGATTCTTTTCCGGCCGCTTCATCTTGCGCCGCCGTATTAAAAAGCGAATGGAAACGCTCCGGCAGGGTTCGCAGTTGCGGTATTAGCGCTTCTGGTTGAGGGCGATGCAGCTTGTTCAACACCTCGGCGATCACCGCCGCCGCCGCAAGGTCATCACCCCGAACCACCATCTGCGCCAGTTCTTCATCCCCGGCATATTCCAGCAAGTGGGCCCGGTCATCATGCGCCAGCAGCCGCACCGCTCCGTGACCATCAAAGTAGCGCAGCGCGACCACTCCATCAGCCTCATCCTCCACCCCAATGGGGGTGAGCAGTTTTAGCACCACCTTCTCGGTATTCTGATAGGCAGTATATACATCGCCTCTTGGACTATGCGCCACCGGTTCGGGATCTCTCAGGCGCCATAACCGCAGATAGTAGTTTAGATGATCGATCACCGTTTCACGCTATTCCTAATAACCGCCCAGAAACAACTTTGCATTTTGAGCCAGGTAATTGGTAATTGGAGATTGGCACTTACCACTTACCACTTACCAATTACTCTTTCGACAACTGCAAAGTTAATTATGGACAATTCCTAGATAAGCTTAAGCGCCAACAGCGCCGGGTTGGGGAGTTGCGGTCAGGTTACGGTTGATCCGCAGCGAGAGTGCAGCGGCAGAGACGGCCAGGATACCGGCGGCCAGAAAGGCCAGGCCGTAATCGCCGGTAAAATCGCGGGCAACGCCGCCAAGCCAGGCGGCCAGGGCCGCGCCAAACTGGTGGGCGCAAAAGACCCAGCCAAAGATAACGCCGACATTCTTGCGGCCAAAGGTATCGGCCACCAGCGCCACGGTCGGCGGCACAGTCGCGATATAATCCAAGCCAAAGACAATGGCAAAGATCGACAGGCCAAACGGGTCCTGGACGAAGGGCAGCAAAAAGAGCGACAAGCCGCGGAAACCGTAGTAGCAGGCCAGCAGCTTGCGCGGGTCGTAGCGGTCGGTCAGCCAGCCGGAGCCGATGGTCCCAATAAAGTTCATCGTTCCCATCAGGGCTAAAACGCTGGCGGCGGTGACTTCAGGAATACCGCAGTCAATAGCGTAGGCAATCAGATGGGTACCAATCAGCCCGTTAGAGGTGACGCCGCAAATAAAAAAGGTACCGGACAGCAGCCAGAACTCCGGGGTGCGCAGGGCGCGCAGCATGACCTCGCCGGTGCTGGCGGCGATAGACGAGAGTTGGGCCGGCGCCGTTCCGGCAGCGCCATAAGGCTGCAAACCCATCTCCGCCGGCTCATCGCGCATCAGCAGCAGGACGGGCAGCAGCAGCGCCAGGCCGGCGATGGCTAACATCAGCGAGCTGCCGCGCCAGCCAACGCTGACCACCATCCACATCAGCAGCGGGATAAAGACCAACTGGCCGGCCGACGTCGCCGCCCCAAAGATACCTAAGACCAGGCCTCGCCGGGCGTCAAACCAGCGGTTGGCAACAGTGGCGCCCAACACGCTGCCAACCACGCCGGTACCGATTCCGCTCAAAATACCCCAAAAAAGATTAAGCTGCCACAGTTGGGTCATAATAGCCGAGACGCCGGTGCTCAGCGCGACCAGCACCAGCCCGGCCAGCATCACCCGGCGCGGTCCAAAACGGTCCATCAACCAGCCGCTAAACGGTCCGGCCAGCCCAAAGAGGAGCAGCCCGAGCGAGACGGCAAAGGAGATCGCCGTCCGGCTCCAGCCCATATCATCCTGAAGCGGGACAATAAAGACGCCGGGGGCCGAGCGCACCCCTGCCGAAACGATCAGAGTCACGACCGTCACGGCGACCACGATCCAGCCATAAAAAAACTGCCTGCCAATTATTTTAGTCATGCCAAGTTTGTTCCTTTAATCGCTTGTCTACGGTTTACAATTCAGCCATAAATTGGAAGATAGAGTCGCTATGTCCGGGCAGATCTTCATGGCCAAAATCGGGGTAGATGGCCAGAGATTTATCGGCGGTAATTTTGTTATAGGCAGCAAATTGGGTCGAGGGGGGACAGACCTGGTCCATCAGGCCGACGCCCATCAGCACCTCTGCCTTGATCCGTGGCGCCAGGTGTTGAACATCAACATAGCCGAGCCGGGTAAAGATGGCCTCTTTGCGCCGGTGGAGAGGATCAAATCTGCGGAAATATTCCTGTAATTCGGCGTAGGCGTTGCGGGCCTGGTCGATCTCCCAGACCCGTTGATAGTCGCATAAGAAGGGAAAAACGGGCGCCGCCCGCTTGATCCGGGATTCAAGGGCAGCGCAGGCCAGGGTCAAGCCGCCGCCCTGGCTGCCGCCGGTCGCGCCCACCCGGTTGGCATCGACATCCGGCATGTCCATCACAATTTGGGCCAGTTGGGCCGTATCCAGAAAAATGTGGCGGAAGAGAAGCTGTTCGGGCGGACCGTCCAGCCCACGGATAATATGCCCGCGCAGGGTCCAGCCAACGACGCCCCCCTTATCTTCCGAGAGTCCACCCTGCCCCCGGCAGTCAAGCGCGGCGACGGTATAACCCTGGGCCACATAGCCCAGTTTGCTCGTCCAGTCGCCGGCGTTACCGGAATAGCCGTGAAATATGAGCACGGCAGGATGGGGCGTATCGCCATGTTTAGGGCGAAGCAGCTTGGCATGAACGCGCGCTCCACCTACCCCGGTAAAATAGAGGTGGGAGCATTCGGCAAAGGCCGTCTGAAAATCGGCCGGGACCAGTTCGACTTGGGGATCGACCGAGCGCATTTCGGCCAGGGCTCGGTCCCAGTAAACATCAAAGTCATCAGGGCGGGGGTTGCGACCTTGATAGCTTTCCAACTGTTCAAAGGGCATATCAAAAAGTAAAGGCATGGGTCCTCCCTAATTTGAATAAAGGTTGCTATAGCGACGAGATGATCTTGATTTTCCTTACGAATATAAATGAACGACTCGGTTTTCACGCCGGGCTTGTTCGGCGGCAAAGACCATAAGATGGGACTCAAGGGTTTCGTCAGGGCCGGAGAGGAGCATGGACGGATCATTTTTGCTGACAGCCGTGATAAAGGCCGACATCAAGCCATAGTCGCCGCCGCCGTGGCCTCCCACAATAGAAGCATCAGGGGCGGGGACATCGATCTCTTTTTTCTGATCGGTTAAGAAGTCGGTCAGGTAGATCTTATAGCCATCTCCATAGATCTCTCCCCTGGTTCCAAAGATACTGGTTCGCCTGGGGGCGGCTTCGGTGAAGGCGGTCATGGTAAATGAGGCGGTTTTTCTGCCTTCAAACAACATGTTGACGACCTGATGATCAACCACATCATTATCGCACTCATAAACGCAGCGGCCATAAGGTCCTGTTCGCAGCGCCTCGGTGACGCCCTCAACCGTTACATCAAAGGTTAATATACCCACCGGCCAGCCGGTGCGGCCCTGCGCCAGGCGGCCAAGGTAGATTTTCTTGGCCGAATAAGGGCATTTTGGCTCGTAATCACATTCCAGGCAGCGGAGCGCTGCGCCGGCCTCTTTTGGTTTTTCTTCTTTGCGGAAATGTTTGAGCGCGCCAAATGAAGAGACCGAGAGGCAGCGTTCACCCATGATATAGCGCAGCCAGTCAAGATCGTGGCAGGATTTGGCCAACAGCATGAAGGAAGACTCCTGCTCATTGCGCCAGTTGCCCCGGACAAAGGAATGGGCCTGATGCCAATAACCGACCGGTTCCAGGTGCTGGATCGAGACAATTTCGCCAATAGCGCCATCATCGATGATTTTTTTTAGCGTTTGGGTATAAGGAGTATAAAGCATGACATGCCCCACCCCCAGAATGACGCCGCTGGCCTTAACCGCCTCCACGATCCGCTGGCAATCAGCGGCATTGGGCGCCATAGGTTTTTCGAGCAGAATATGATATCCTTTTTGAGCCAGGGCAATGGCCGGCTCGGCATGCATGGCATCCTGGGTAGTAATTACCACAGCATCGGCAAAGCGTTCCCGCTCGGCGACCTCGCGCCAATCAGTATAAATATTATGGGGTGGAATGTCATGCTCTGTAACCAGGCGCAGCCGGGCCGGGTCGCGTGGTTCGGCCACTCCAACGACTTCGGCTTGATCAGGATACCGGAGCGCGTAAGAGGCATAACCCGTTCCCCGGCTGCCGGCGCCAATAATGATATAAGTTACCGGTTTCATTTTTGTTCCTTTAGTTTATTCAGCAACGTATTAGCCATGCAGCCAACCCGGCACGTAACGCCATGCCGCGCGTAATTCAACCTGGGCAGCCTTGTAAGCCGGCTCTTTTTGTTTGACTAAGCTCCAGAATTTCTTGGAGTGATTTAAATACCTGGTATGGCACAGTTCGTGGATCAAGACATACCGAACCAGGGGAGCCGGCAAGAAAAGGAGTTTATAGTTCAGACTAATCGTGCCGGTAGAGGAACAACTCCCCCACCGGCTCTTCTGACCGCGAATCGTGGCCCGTTTAAAGGGCAAGCTTTCTGTCCGGCTTATTTCTGTGAGCCAGGGGACCAGGTGGAGCTGGGCTTTATGCGCCAGCCATTTTTGCAGCGCTAATTTGCACAACGACTCATCTCGGATCTGGCCACTTAAGGTCAGAACCTGGCCGGGCATTTCCACAAAAGCCGGGGATGGAGTCGAGGCTTCAGCCGGTCCCCGCCCTAAAGGCTCGACTCCATACACCCTTGAGGCAACAGTAGATTCCATAACAGCCGGGGATGGAGTCGAGGCTTCAGCCGGTCCCCCGCCTAAAGGCTCGACTCCATACACCCTTGAGGCAACAGTAGATTCCATAACAGCGAGCGCAGAAGAGGCGGCGGCCTGATATTTGACCGTCCAAAGCTCCTGGATAGCCTGTAAGCTCAACTCTTTGGGCAAGGCCGGTTGGGCATCCAAAAATTCTTGTCTTTCGGCGAGATTTCTATGAGTCCGGTCGATCCAAGCTTGTTTTTGGCGCAAAATATCGGGAATAAGGCGACGGTCAAAGCCCAGGGGGATAATGACTTCCAAACCTTTTTTGAGCGATATCTTGAGATTAACGTGTTTGGCCCGGCGACTTTCCCGGATTGTGTAGTTAGGTAATCGGGTCATGATGGCTAACGAGCAAACTGGCGATCTCGCGACCGCAGCAGCCTCAATCCTTCTTCTAAGCTTATCTGAGCGCTAAACCCTAATAGTTGCCTGGCTCTTTGGGTATCGGCCACCAGCGTGGATACGCCAGCCGGCACAGATTGATTGGTAATGGTGCGGGCTTTTTGTCCGCATGCCTGCTCTAAAAATCTCACCAAATCGTGAATATTGGTTCCCACGCCTGTGCCAATATTGATGACTTGCCGGTTAAGTCCCTCCGCAGTGGCGGCAATCGCCAAGGCCTCGACCAGATCATCAACATAGATATAATCACGGGTCTGTTGGCCGGTACCATAGATCACCAGCGAACCGCCTTCCAGAATCTGGCGCATAAATTGGGGAATAACCGGCGGGTGGGTCGGCGGGATGGCCTGGCCTGGGCCATAGACATTGAAGATACGGAGTGAAACCGTCTCGATGTGCCACAACTCACCGATCGTCCGGACATAGTTCTCAGCCGCCAACTTGCTGACGGCGTAAGGTGAATCTGGGTGAGGTAACAGCTCTTCATGAACCTTTGGCGCGGCTTGCTTGCCGTAGATCGCACCGGAAGAAGCCAATACCACCCGCTTGATGCCGGCATCACGCATCGCTTCCATAATGGCGACTGTCCCGCTGACATTCGTCCGGTTGTACTCGCGGGGATATAGAACCGACTCCGGCACGGAGACGCGGGCGGCCAGGTGATAAACACAATCGACCTTGTTAAGCAGCCGCCAGACTTTGGGTTTATCTTCCACATCACCCCGGGTGAAGTTAACGGCGGGGTCTAGCCGGGATGCATCTCCGGTACTCAAATCATCGAGAACACGGACCGTATGCCCTTGACGCACAAGATAGTTAGCCAGGTGGGTTCCAATAAAACCGGCGCCACCCGTGATTAAGAAGCGCATGCCTTATTCCTACTGATCATGGTTCTGTTTTAATGCCACCTCGCTCAATCTCCCAGGGATAGATCATCCAGTCAGTTGTCTCCTCGGCATAGAAATCGGGGGATTTATCCGAAAAGTGGGAGCGATGGGGTTTATAATGGAGCACAACAGAAAAAGGACGCCCACCCGCTTGTTTAACTCGTTCACTCACGTTGACGACCTGCCGACCTCGATCCCAAATATCATCAACGATAAGCACCTGCCGGCCCCGCAAAAAGCTGTCGGCGGGAAATTGCATAAAAACCGGCCATTCGAGTTCAGATTTCTCATCCTCATAAAAATCTACTGAGGCTACCAGTACTTGCTGAATACCCAGTCGTTCGGCAATGATTGCACCCGGTATAATGCCACCGCGGGTAATCACAATTGCCAAATCATAGGTATAAGCAGACACTCGTGGAATGATGCTGTCGATCAACTTATCAACATCATTCCAGGAGAGATAAATTCTTTTCACTTCATCCATGGGTCCCCCTATCGAACTTAAAGATAGAGCTTTAACCATTTAATTTGGTTTAGTAACCATTCATTGTAACACAAAGAAAAGGGTGGGGCTAATTCTAATTTTTATTCAATGGTAATCAAGGGCTTGATTTTTTCAAACGTAGCATCGCCGATGCCTTTGACCTCAGTAATCTGTTCGATGCTGGTAAAGCTGCCTACATTCTGCCGGTAATCGATGATCCGTTGGGCAATCGCCGGGCCAATACCCGGCAACTGGTCCAACTGCTCAAGGGTAGCCGTATTTAAGTTAATAAGAGTTTCGGCGGCAGCGCCAGGGCTATTACTATTTGTCTGGTTGGCCTGGCTTGAAACGACCTGCCCATCTTGAATCGGCGGCGGCGGATTCTCTTCACCCAGCAGCGGGACGTGGATGTGCTGTTGATCTTTGAGTTCCTGGGCTTGATTGATCCGAACCGGGTCAGCTTCCGCCATTAAGCCGCCCGCAGCTTCGATCACATCTTTCACAATACTGCCCTGGGGCAAAACGTACACATCCGACTTGACTACTGCGCCGGTAATATAGACCCGCAACATGGCAGGGGTGGGGCTAACCGGGGGTACGGGTGTTGCTGTAGCAACCAGGGTTGCCGTTGGGGTCACTGGCAAAATTTCAATACTCTTTTGTTCCGGCTGTTGTAGATAAAAAATTGTGGCCCCACCAATAGCCGCAACCGAAAGCAACGAGAAAACAACATTCCGGTTTCGATCTAACCAAGAACTACTCATCCCCTCTCTCCTAATGATTATCCTTTATGATTATAACATTGAATTCTCATTTTCACCTTCCCGAAAGCTCAAAAATTTAACATGGGGAAGATGAGTATAAAGATTACTTTAGCGTCAGTAAATAGTCAACCAGCGCCGCCAATTCTTCTTCATCTAAACTCGCAGCATACGTCTTTGGCATGAGCGGTGAGTACCCTTCAACAGTATAGGCTTCGGGTTCGAGAATCGACTCCCGAATATAAGCCTCAACTGTGGCGGCATTCCCGGTGTAATCGGGATCAGCAGGAAGAGCTGTTTTTGATAGAGTTTCATGAATATCCTGGAGTTGTAAATTAGCGGTTAACTTCATTGTAATAAATGGGCCAGGTCGCTGCGCAGTTCTTCCGGCTCAAAGCCAAAGGGATACATGAGTAATATTTTACGGTCTGGCGTA
>Ga0073934_10008087_pt1 | contig 14227 bp, 13 predicted proteins | sample LarsenN4metaG_FD_76834 | JGI IMG/M metagenome (GOLD analysis project Ga0073934, IMG submission 76834) | Hot spring sediment bacterial and archeal communities from British Columbia, Canada, to study Microbial Dark Matter (Phase II) - Larsen... ...
CGCGCCTCGGCCAGGTCACGGCCGTACTCGGCGACGGGCACGCCGCGAACGCGTTCGCGACCGAGCTGGCGCGCCCGCACGCCCACGGCGCCCGCCACGCGCTCCTCGTCGCCAGCCGCCTCGACGGCGTCGCTGCGGCCGGGCGCGCCCGCGCCGTCGAGCTGCTGCGGCTGCTGGCGCGTTCGCGGCCGGTCGTCGTCACCACATCGTCGGCCGCCGTCGCCGCCCTCGTGGACCGCGTCATCGTCCTCGACGGGACGAGCCCGATCGCCGACGGTCCCCCGCCCGCCGTGCTCGGCACCGCCGCGCTGCTCAGCGACGCAAGCGCGCGTTCGAGACCGGCGTCGACGTGGTGGTCGTCGCGGCGCCGGCCACCAGCTCGTTCGCCTCGGCGATGAGCCGGCGGGCTTCCTCGACGTGCTCCTGGTACTCGGCGAGCGCATTGGGTCCACCCTGGGCGAGCGCCCGGTCGGCCGCTGCGAACTCCTCGATCGCGCGGGCGATCAACTCGGCGGCGGTGCCCGGCTCGGGAGTCGTGTCCGGCGTGGTCGTCGTCGTGCTGCTCTCGGGCGTCTCCGGCGTCGTGCCGGGCGTCTCGCCGTCGTCGCCGTCGTCGTCCTCGGGCAGCGGCGGCTCCTCGTTGTTGATCAGCGCGGTCAGCGCCTCCTCGACCGACGGGTACGCCGACGACCCCGGCGCGGGGTCGAGGTCCGCCAGGACGGCCCGCTCGTCGTACGCGATCGCGAGGAAGCGGACTCGTGCGTACGCGCCTTCACCACGCGGGTCGACGTAGATCGGCCGGACGTAGACGACGGAATTGCCGATCGGGATGAGCTGCACCTCACCGGCGACGACCTGCGACTGGGCGCGCGTCAAGAGCGTGATCTGCTCGCTGATCGCGCGCTCCGACTGGATCACCGAGCCGGCGCGCGCGGGCGACGGCGCGACGAGGTTCGCGGGAAGCTCGTAGACGATCAGGTTGCCGTAGTTCGCGCCGTCGGAGCGCGCCGCGATGAACGCGGAGAGCTGGTTGGGTTTCGCGCGCGGCACGAACGAACGCGTGAGCACGAACTCCTGGCCCTCGTTGCCCGGGAGCTGCAGCGTCAGGTACAGCGGCGGGCTCGGGCTCCCCGACGGCGGCAGCGCCGTGTTCCGCCCGCCGTCGTTGCCGGCGCGCGTCGTCGCCGTCGTCTCCGCGACCTGGCTCTCCGGCGTCGGCGCGATGTCCCACAGCGCCTGCTTCCGGTAGAACTCGTCGGGGTCGGTCATGTGGTACTGCGTGTAGTGCTCGGTCTGCGCGCGGAACAGGTCCTCCGGGTACCGCCAGTGGTCCCGAAGCCCGGCCGGCATCTCGTCCTCGTCGGTGAACAGCTCGGGGAACGCGCGCCGGTACGCCTTGATGATCGGATCTTCCTCGTCGACGACGTAGAACGTGATCGTCCCGTCGTAGGCGTCGACCGTCGCCTTCACGGAGTTCCGGACGTAGTTGAACGAGGTGTCGAGCCCGCTACCGTCGGGCAGGTTGCGCGGGTTGAGCGACTGCGAGTACGGGTAGCGGTCGGTCGTCGTGTACGCGTCGATCAGCCACAGCATCCTGCCGTCGATGAACACGGGATACGGGTCGGAGTCGAACCGCAGGAACGGTGCGGCGGTCTCGACCCGATCGCGCACGTCGCGCTTGTAGAGGACGCGCGAGTCGCCGTTGATCTGACCGGAGACGACGATGTTCCAGTCGCCGAAGCGCGCGGCGAACGCCAGTCGCTTCACGATGTTCGAGACCTTCACGCCCGCGGCACCCGTGTAGCGGACTTCCTCGGTCTCGACGTCGCTCGCCGCCTGCTGTTCCGGAACCTCGGTGTCGACGATCGCGTACCCACCGAAGTCTTCCCCGAAGTACACACCCCGGAAGTCGACGTCGGTACCGAGCTCGTTCTCGGGTGGATCGATCCCCTGCAGGAGATATGAGGGTTCGCCGTCCTCGACCGTCGTGCCGTCCACCGCCACCGAGCCGTAGCCGTGCGTGTACACCAGATGGCGGTTCGTCCACGTGCGGTCGGGGATGCGTTCCGGGTCCAGCTCGCGCGGCGCGACGAACGTGAGCAGCCGCTCGCTCCCGACTTCGTAGCGATCCACGTCGACGTCGTTGAACGTGTAGAAGGTCTGGATCTCCTGCGGGGTGAGCGCGGGCTGGAGCATCGGCGGGTCCCACAACCGCAGGTTCGACAACGTCTCGTTGTTGGCCGCGACGTCGGCTTCCTCCAGGTCGGTGGAGTACTCGAAGCGGCGGACCTCGACCTCGTCGAGCCCGAACGCCGCGCGCGTCGCCTCGATGTTGCGCTCGATGTACGGCCGCTCGCGCGACGGCTCGTTGGGCCGCACGACCACCTGCTGGATCACTGCGGGATAGATCGTGCCGACGACGAGCGAGATGAACGCCCACAACCCGACGGCGATGATGGGGAACACCCACCCGCGCCGCCAGATGTTCGCGATGAACAGCACCGCGGCGGCGACGGAGATGATCATCAGCAGGTTGAGCGCCGGGAGCTGAGCCTTCACGTCGGTGTAGCTCGCGCCGTCGACGACACCCCGGCGCGAGAACACGAGATCGAAGCGCGCCAGGTAGTACTGCGCGGTCTTCGTGAGCGCCATGAGCGCCAGGATCACCGACAGGTGGACCTTGACCTGCGGCGTGACGCGCTGCCAGGGGCTCTGCAGCCGGATCCCGCCGTTCAGGTAGTGGAACACCGCGGTGACGATCAGCACCACCAACAAGGCGGCAAAGGTCCAGCCGACCGCGAACTGCAGAAACGGCAGGCGGAACACGTAGAAGCCGATGTCGCGGTTGAACTGCGGTTCCTCGACACCGAAGTCGACCGAGTTCGAGAAGAGGATCCAGTTGCGCCACTCGGCCGAGACGCCGCCACCCATGATCAGCGCGAAGAACGCCGCGACCAGCACGCGAAGCCGCCCGGCGTACGGGGCGACGTAGGTGCGATACCGCTCGATGATCTCGTCTTCCGGCCCGGCAGCGCGGTACCGCGGCGCGATGCGATCGGCAACGATGAGGTTGACGAGCAGGAACACGAAGAACAGGGCCGAGAAGATCAGCGCAGGCACTGCCTTCGCGGAGAGCAGCCGACGCCACGTTCCGTCGAAGCCGACTTCCTCGAACCACAGGAAGTCGGTGTAGAAGCGCGCCAGCCCACGGACGCTCAGCAGCAGTACGACGACGAGGATCGCGGCCGCGATCAGCCAGCCACGCAGGCCCAGGGAGCGCCTCGGCAGATCTGCCGTCGGAACGCGCATCGATCGGGATGTTAGGGCGCGGCGTCGGAACTATGCGGTCGCGGGCATCGCCGCGAGCACTTCGGCCGGTGCGAGCAGGCAGCGACAGCCGGCGTGCGCAGGCGGGTGGGGCTGGCCGGTCGGGAACGCGGCGCCCTTCGCGGTCGGCTCGAGCGCGTTGTCGTCGCAGTCGGCGCAGCGCCCTTCGCGCAACGGGATCCAGTGCAGCAGCGCGCCGAGCGGAGCGCCGTCGTAGACGCCGCGCGACCACGCGACGACGATGGCGTCACCGAGCAACGACTCGAGCTGCTGGTTCTTCCACTCTCGATAGCGCGCACCGATGCGTTCGACGAGGCCGGACGTGTCCGCGTGCTCGGCATCGTCGATCGCGACCGCGACGCGCTCGCGGACGGGTCCGACGACCGCCGTCGCGATCTCCGCCAGGAGCTCGTGGGGCGCGTCGTCGGGTTCGCCGCCCGCGGCCGCGCGCCCGGCGCGGTACGCCTCGTCCAGCGCGGCACCGACGACGCCGATCCAGGTGGAGACGGCGGTGTCGTCGGCCGGCAGGACCTGCGCGGCACTGGGACGTCCCTTGTGGCGGCGAACCGCGTCGAGCAGGGCGTTCTGGTCGTCTTGCGCCGCTCGCTTCGCGCGCTTGACGAGTGGTGTGAGCAGCGCGCCGACCTCCGCGCGGTGCCGGGCGCGCCACGCCTCTGCGGCCTCACCCCTCGCCGCGCCACCCGCTTCGACGGCTTTGGCCTCGGGGGCGCCCGGCGTCTCCGGCGCTGTCACATCGACCACGGCGACGCCGTGCTCGGGCAGGCCGGCATCTTCGTGGACGGCGCGCAGGCGCGCGAAGAGCGTGTCGACGTCGGCGAGCTGACCGGGCCCGGCGTCGGTGCTCGCGTCCCCGTCGCCCGGTGCGGGCGGCGCGACCGGGCCTGGGATCTCGGCGTCGGGCTCGGCGGCGATCGCGGCGTCGACGTCGTGCACGTCGGCCGACGGGATCGGCTTGCCGGCGGCGGCGCGCGCTTCTACGTGCGCGAGTGCCTCGGTCGCCTCGAGGAACGTGCGCTTCACGACTCGGTACGCGTCGAGCAGGTGGTCGCGACCCTGGCGCAGTTCCTCGACCTGCGCCTGCAACAACCCGCGACGGCGCGCGAGATCGGTCAACACGCGCTCGCGCGCGGCGCGCGCCTCGTCGAGCATCTCTCGGCCTTGCTGCCGTGCTGCTTCGATGATGCGTTCCGCTTCCTGCTCCGCGTGCAGTCGCTGCTCCTCGGCCGCGCGCTCGTTCGCGTCGCGAATCTCCGCGGCACGGGCCTCGGCGGCTGCGAGGACCTCTGCTGCATGCGCATCGGCTCGCTCGCGCACCGCGGCAGCAGCTTCGGCGGCCTCGCCCGTGAGCCGCTCCGCTTCGGCGCGCGCTTCCTCGCCGACCCGCGCCGCGTGCTCGGTTGCCTTGGCGCGAATGTCGTCGGCGGCCTCGCGCGCGGAGCGCAACAGGCGCGCCGTCTCCTCACCGAGCGCGTCGAGCAGTTGCTGCTCGTCGAGCGGTCGCGGTGCGCGCAGCTGCTCCTCGAGGTCGTCGACGACGGCGAGGAGCTGCTCTTCCCGCTCCCGCTGGGCGGCCATCTCCTCGGACACCCGGCGGAGGAACGAGCGGACCTCCGCCTCTGCGTAGCCGCGGAACCCGGAGGCGAACGTCCGGCTCGCGACATCCTCGGGTGTGACGCGTGGAGTGCTGCTGATCACCCGCTGGCGCCGCTCGGAGTCAGCCATCGGCATCATCGTAGTGAAGCAGCGGCATTTTGCACCGGGTCCCCGCCCGCTTCGGCCAGAGCGCGCAGCGCCTCGTCGACGTTCGCCACCGGCACGATGCGCAGCCCGTCGGCCCGGTCGCGTGCGTGCTCGAGATCCGCCTCGCACGACGTACGGGTCGCCTCCGCGGTGCACTTGGGAACGATGAAGAGGTCGGCATCCGCCGATCGCGCGGCGACGGTCTTCTGGCTGAGCCCGCCGATCTCGCCGACCGAGCCGTCCGGTGCGATCGTGCCGGTGATCGCGACCGTCAGCCCGCCGGTGAGCTCGCCCGGGGTCAGCGTGTCGATGATCGACAGCGTCATCGCGAGACCCGCCGACGGTCCGCCGATGCTGCGAGTGTCGATGTCGACGTCGATCGGGAAGTCGTAGCGCGGCGAGACGTAGACCCCGATGACCGGGGTGCCGTCGTCGGCCAGTTCGACCCCGACGGTCTTGGTCTCGGGCTTGCCCTCGCGTTCGATCGTCAGGGTGAGCTCGTCGCCGGCCGAGCGCCGGCGGACCTCCTCGCCGAGGTCGTCGGCCTCGTGGATCTCGACGCCGTCCACCGTGAGAATCACGTCGCCCGCTTCGACAACACCGTGCGCCGGGCGCGACGGCAGCACCGCGAGCACGACGACGCCCGACCCCGCGAGCGGTACGTCGTACCCGACCTGCTCCAGCGCGACCTTCTTCGCCGCGATCTGCGCGAGCGCCATGTCGGCGTCGGATTGCACGTTCACTTCCTCCGGCGACTGACCACCCGTGAACTCCTCGCTCGGGAACTCGTCGATGTCCGGGTCGAGCTTCGCCTGGAGGTACTTGAGCAGGCTGACGTTCGCGCTCTGGCGGACGAACAGCAAGAGCAGCTCGCCGTCGGCCGGATAGGTGGAGGCGCCGTCGATCGTCACGCGGTCGTTCACGTCGAGCGACGATCCCGGCGAGATCGTGTAGTAGGGGACGTGGATCGCCATCGCGGCGACCAGCACGGCGACGAGCGCGATGCCGATGCCGATCAGCCATTTGGCGAGCGGGCCGACCCGTGCCCGCCGGGCAAGTGGCGCGTCGCTCGACCAGAGCACGTCCTCGGGCGGTGGCATCGACTGCACGGCTCAGCTCGCGCTCGTACCGGCCGAGAGAGGTCGGGTGAGGACCATGCCCCAGACTGCCATGCTCCCGCCGGCGGTCACGACGCGGCCGGGCACGCTCATTCGCCTCGTCGCGCTCATCGCCCTCACGGCGTTCGGCATCGCGGTGTCGGTCGCGGTCTGCGTGGCGGCGCTGCTCACGATCACCGGCGGGATCTAGCCCCGCGCGCGGCTCAGACCATTAGCTCGGCGCGCACGACGATCCGCTGGCGGGCGCTGCCCTTCGGATGGCAGGCGAACAGCGTCACGATCGAGTTGGGTGTCGGGTCGACGATCCACATCGCGTCCGGGTACACGACGAACTGCTCGGTGACCCGGTAGACCGCCCGAGTCCCGTCGTACATCTCGAAGATGATCTCGTCGCCACCGACGAGCTGGTCGAGGTCGCGGAACGGGTGGCTGTGCGTGACCCGGTGGCCACCGAGGACGACGTTGCCCGCGCCGCCGGGCATCGGTGTACCCGGCCAGTGCCCGGGGCCGACGTCAATCACCGTCAGCGAGACACCCTCGTAGATCTCGTGGTCGAGACCGACCTTGGGGATCTTGATGCGCCCGATGCCGACGACCGGAACCTGCTCGTACGGGTCCGCAGGCGGCGCGACCGGCGCGTCGATCGTCGGCTCCACGGGCGGCGGCGGGGGTGGCGCCGCCGGTGCGGTCGTGGGCGGCGCCGCGGCCGGCACGACCGTCGTGGTGGTCGTGGTCGACGTCGTCGTCGAAGTCGTCGTAGTCGGTGGAGCGGTCGTCGTCGCGACCGGCGCGACGCTCGCGTGCTGCGCCGGCTCCGGTGCGCTCGTCGAGCTCACGGGCGGAGCCGGTGCCGCCCCGTCCTCGGCACCGGCCACCGCCGCGAGTCCCCCGGCCGCGATACTCACTGCCGCCGCGAACGCCAGTGGACCGGCCAGGGTGACCTGCATGCGTTCTCGGATCGGCAGGGGCGACCACTCTCTGTAGCCGGAACTACGGTCGGTGGATGCTCGATCGGGCGGCCGCGGCCGCCGCCGCCGGCCACCGGAAGCTCACCGCCGACGAGGTCGCGGCGCTCGCCGCGCAGGCCACCGCCGACCCGGAACCGGTGGTGCGGGCCGCGGCGCTGGGCGCGCTCGCCCGGGCGGCCCCGGCGGCGGCGGCGACCACCGCGGCGTGGCACGCGGCCGCGGCCGACGCGTCGCCCGTCGTGCGGCGCCGGGCCGCAGAGGTCGCGCCGCGCCTCGGTCCACGCGCCGGCGAGGAGGTGCTCGTCTCGCTCGTCGCCGACACCGACGCGTGGGTCGCGGATGCCGCCGCGTTCGCGCTCGGCGAGGTGGGCACCGCATCCGAGACAGTCGCGGTGCTCGCCCGCACCGCGACCGAGCACGCGGACGCGCTCGTCCGCGAAGCCGCGGTCGCGGCCCTGGGTGCGATCGGCGATCCGGCGGGACTCCCGGCGATCCTGCACGCGTGCGACGACAAGCCGGCCGTGCGCCGCCGTGCCGTGCTCGCGCTCGCAGCGTTCGAGGGCGAGGCAGTCGAAGCGCGTCTACGCGCCGCCTTGCACGACCGCGACTGGCAGGTCCGCCAAGCGGCCGAGGACCTGCGTCGGTAGCCGCCCGATGGACGGCAGCCGTCGACGCACGCCGTCAGCGCTCGGAGCGCGCCATGAACATGTCCTTGAGCGAGTCGAAGTTCTCCAGGCAGCGCCCGGCGCCCAAGACGACGCATTCCAGCGGGGCGTCGACGAGGTGGACCGGAAGATCGGTCTCCTCCTCGATGCGCCGGTCGAGGCCGCGCAGCATCCCGCCACCACCGACGAGATGGACGCCGTTGAGGATGAGGTCCTGCGCGAGCTCGGGAGGCGTCTGCGCGAGACACGCGACCACTGCGTCGCAGATCGCGCGCACCTGCTCCTCGATCGCGGCACGCACCTCCTCGGGCACGAGCAGGATCGTCTTCGGCAAGCCAGACATGAGGTCGCGGCCGCGGACCTCGGCCTTGTACTCGTCGTCGACCGCGTACGCGGATCCGATTGCGAGCTTGATCTCTTCCGCGGTGCGCTCCCCGATCGCGATGCCGTACTCACGCCGCACGTACGCCTGGATGGCAGCGTCGATGTCGAAGGAGCCGACACGAACCGCCTCGAGCGCGACGACACCCCCGAGCGAGATGACGGCGACCTCGGTCGTGCCGCCGCCGACGTCGACGACCATGTTGCCCATCGGTTCGTGGATCGGAAGCGAGGCACCGATCGCGGCGGCCATCGGCTGCTCGATGAGGAACGTCTGCGCGGCGCCGGCCCGCCGCGCCGCCTCGAGGACGGCGCGCTGCTCGACGTGTGTGATCGCGGACGGCACGCAGATCAGCACGCGTGCGCGGTACAGCCGGTTGACACCCGCGCGCTGGAACAGCAGCCGGATCATCCGCTGGGTGATCTCGAAGTCGGTGATCGCGCCGCCGCGCAGCGGTCGCACGGCGACGATGTAGCCGGGCGTGCGGCCGATCATCTGCCATGCCTCCTGGCCCATCGCGAGCACGTCCTGTGTGCGGCTGTTGAGCGCGATCACGGTCGGCTCGTTGAGGATGATGCCCTGGCCGCGCGAGTAGACGAGCGTGTTCGCGGTGCCGAGGTCGATCGCGAGGTCGCGCGGCACGATGCCGACTCAGCCGTCTCGCCGCTTGTGCCGGACGGGATGCTCGGGTGCGAGGGCGCGCAGCCCGCGCTCGAACTCGGCGATGCTGTGGTCCATCGAGGTCGGCCGGCGGTTGCGGAACAGGACGATCGCGATGCCGACCGCGCTTGCGATCAGGGCGAACAACAAGAAGCCCACGTCAGTGCTCCTGCGATGACGTGACTGGCCGGATCGGGTGCTGCTCGACCGCCCAGTCGGACCCGCCCGCCCAGTGCTCCTGCTTCCAGATCGGAACGGACTCCTTCAACGTGTCGATGCAGTACCGCCCGGCCTCGAACGCGTCGGCCCGGTGCGGCGACGAGACGACGACCTGCACCGACGCCTCGGACAGTTGCAGCGCTCCCACGCGATGCAACAGCGCGACCCGCTCGAGCTCGGGCCACCGGCGGCGCGCCTCGGCGACGATTTCGTGCATCGCTCGCAGCGCCGGCTGCTCGTAGGCCTCGTACGTCATCCCGGTGACGTCGGTGCGCCCATCGGCGTGATCGCGCACGACGCCGAGGAACGAGACGACCGCGCCGCTCGCCGACGTCGTCGCCCATCGGACCGCGGCCTCCGTCGGCAACGGCGCGTCGGTGATCTCGACCCAATCGCGGGCCGCGGGGTCGCGGGCGGAGCGCACACGGGGCATTCTACGGAGACGCTGGCGCGACGGTCCTGGTGAGGGCCGCGGTCTGGCCATGCGGACGCGTCGTTACACTCGCCACGATGCGGTCCGCGGGCGACGAGCACGACGACGACCCCGCCGACGAACCCGATCGAAGATCGGACGACGAACACGACGACGCGCCACGCGGCGGGCCGCCGCACCCGCTCGACCGCCTCTGGGTGCACCCCGCGGAGCTGCCCCCGGTCGGTGCGTCCCCTTCGCGACGGCCCGGAGGTCGGGTACCCCTCGTCGCGCTCGTGCGTCCCGTGCTGCTCGGTGCACTGGGCGCCGTCGTTGCAGTTGCGGTGCTGGCGGCGTTGGGCGCCTTCGACGAGGGCGACGACCCGCCGGGCGCGGTCCCCACCGACGACCGCGGCGACGGCGACGTCGTCGCGCCGGCGGACACGGTGCCCGACGAAGTCGCGCGCGGCGTCGTGCTGGTCACCGTGCGAGGGCCGTTCGGCGGCGCGCACGCGTCGGGCGTGTCGGTGCGCCATTCGGGCGAGATCCTCACGAGCGCACGCGCCCTGCGCGACGCGACGTCGGTGACGGTCACGGTGTCGTCGGGCGAGACGTTCGACGCGACGGTCGTCGCCCGCGACGACACGAGCGACATCGCGCTGCTGACGGTGCCCGAACCGGTTCCCGCCGTGCCGGTCGCCGACGCCGGTCTCGGCATCGGCGACCCGATCGTCGTGGTCGGCGGGCGGTTCCCCGGCGAGCGCCAGACGTGGCGGTCGGCCGGCGTCGTCGCGCGGACCAACGCGGTGGCCGTCGCCGACCCGGGACCGGTGTTCGCCGGGCTGTACCAGACCGACAACGTCGCCACCGGCGGCGCGGCCGGCGGCGCGCTGCTCGACGGCAACGGCGAGGTCGCCGGGATCGTGCTCGCACCCCTCGACGGTCACGAGATGTCGTACGCCCTGCCGATCGCGGTCGCCATCTCGATCGCCCAAGAGCTGCGCGAGCACGGCGCGGCCGCGCACGGCGCCCTCGAGCTGGTCGGCCGCGACGACGCGGGCGGGCCGATCGTCGACGAGGTCGAGCCGGGCGGTGCTGCCGACCGGCCCGGCGTCCGGCCGGGAGACGTCATCGTGACGGTGGCGGGGCGACCGGTGCTCGGCATGGGCGAGGTGACGGCGATGGTCAGGCGTTACGGCCCCGGCCGGGTGGTGGCGGTCGGAATCCGGCGCGAGGGCAACGCGCTGGAGCTCGACGTGGAGCTGGCGAGCACGCTTCCCCCGGCCTGACCCGGCACGCGCGACCATGGGGGCACCATGACCGACATCGGGCCCCTCGACGACCTCGACCGCGAGCTCCTCAACGCGGTGCAGTGGGACTTCCCCCTCGATCCCGAGCCGTACGCACGGCTCGCGGACCGGCTGGCGACGACGGAGCCCGAGGTCCGGGCGCGTGTACAGCGCGTGAAGGACGCGGGGGTGTTGCGCCAGCTCTCCGCGATCTTCGACACCCGCGCGCTGGGGTACAGCTCGGCGCTCGTGGCCGCGAAGGTCGACAGCGAGCGCGTCGACGAGGCGGCGGCGGTCGTCAGCGGCCATCCGGGTGTCAGCCACAACTACAAGCGCAACCACGCGTACAACCTCTGGTACACGATCGCGGTGCCGCCGGGTGCATCGCTCGACGAGCACGTGGACGCGCTCCACACGGCCTCCGGGGCGCTGGTCACGCGCAAGCTGCCGACCCTCAAGCTCTACAAGATCGGCGTGAAGCTCGACATGACCGGCCAGACCGCGGCCGACGCCAAGAGCGAGGTGCTCGAGCACGAACGGCCGGAACGGCACGCCGAGATGCCGGCGCCCGATCTGACCGACCTCGAGATCGCGACGATCCGCGTCGTGCAAGAAGACCTGCCCAACGTCGAACGGCCCTTCGCGGCGCAGGCCGCGCTGCTCGGTGTCGCCGAGGACGACCTGCTCGCGATGCTGCACTCGTTCAAGGAACGCAAGCTCATGCGCCGGTTCGCGGCGGTGATGAACCACCGCAGCGCCGGCTTCAAGGCGAACGCGATGGGAGTCTGGGCCGTCCCGGAGGACCGCCTCGACGAGCTCGGCCCGCAGATGGCCGGATTCGCGGCGGTGAGTCACTGCTACCGGCGCCCGACGTACGACGACTGGCCGTACAGCGTGTTCACGATGATCCACGGTCGCAGCGCTCGCGATTGCGAAGCGACGGTCGACGCGATCCGCTCGGAGACCGGCATCGACGAGTACTGCCTCTTGTGGTCCGTGAAGGAGTACAAGAAGGTGCGGGTGCGCTACTTCACCGACGAGTGGGACGACTGGCGCGAGCGCAACCTCACCGCCGCCGGCGCGTGAGCCACCAAGTCGCGCCGGCGGCGCCGGCGACGACCGCGGCGACCGCCGCGACCCACGGCAACGGGCTCGGCGGCCGCAGCGAGGTGAGCAGGATCGCCTCGTCGTTCGTATGCAGCGGCGACCAGCCCGCCTCTTTCAGGCGGTCGTTCGCGATGACCCACGGTTCCGCGAGGTACGGCAACGCCGACGGCGGCACGTCGGCGAGCCCCGTCGACCACAGAGCCTGGAGCATCCGTTCGGCTGCGTTGTACGGCAGCGCGGGAACGGGCGCCCGCGGCACGAGCGCCTCCCACTCCTCACGCGCGAGCCATCCGTCGGCCGCCACGTTGTAGACCCCGTCGAGTTCCCGCTCGAGCGCGAACGCGAGCGCACGCGCCGCGTCGTCGACGTGCACGACTTGCACGGGAGCGGCCGCGTTGCGCAACCGGAGTGGTGCGGCGCCGGTCGCGATCGACGCGAACAGCGAGCCTGCGCCCGGGCCGACGACCGGCGCGATCCGAAGGCGCACAGCGAGACGGTCGCCCCCCGCGCGCCACGCGGCGACCAGGCGCTCACTCTCTGCGTCGAGGATCGCGGGCAGGAAGCCCGGGTTCGGACGCATCGGCGCGTCCTCGGTCAGCGGAACCGGGTTGTTGGCCCACGCGCCGTACACCGCGGCGCTCGACGGCCGCACGACCGTCCGCACCCCGGCCGCGGCGGCGGCGTCGAGGATGCGGCGCGTCCCCTCGCAGTTGACGCGCGTCATGAGCGGTTCGTCGAGGACCGGTGTGGCGATGGCGGCGAGATGCACCACCGCGTCGCACCCGCGGAAGAAGGCACCGAGATCCGCGTTCAGGACGTCGACACGGTGGAATGCGAGCTTTCGCGCGCGCCGAGCAGGGTCGCGCACGTCGATGCCGACGATGCGATCGACGCTTCCGTTCGCGTCGAGCAGCGGCAGCAACCGCTGGCCGAGCAGGCCGGACACACCTGTCACCGCAATCGTCGACGCGCCCATCGGTCCATAGACTGGCCCAGTGGGCGACGTTCCCCAAATGGGGCCCGGCAATCCGTTCGGGTTCGACCTCTCGCAGTTCATGCGGATGCTCCAGTCGCAGGGGCCGATCAACGTCGACGTCGCGCGCCAGGTCGCGGGCGCGATCGCGGGGCTCGACGCCGAGACCGGACGACCGGTCGCCGACCCACCTGCCGACGACGCGACGCGAGCCGCGTTCGAGCAACTGGTTCGTGCCGCGCAGAACGCAGTGGCCTCCTCCACCGGCATCGCGCAGGCATTGACCGTCCCCGCCCGATGCGTGAACCGCAGCGAGTGGGCGAACACGACGCTCGATGCGCTCGCGCCGGTGCTCGAGTCGCTCGCGACCGCGCTCGGCGGCGACGCGGGCGAGCGGGCACCGGACGCGTCGCGGCTCGGCCAGGCCGACGACACGGGCGAAGCGCTCTACGAGATGCTCATGCAGACCGTGGTTCCGGTCCTGCTCGGCGTCTGGTCGGGGTGGATGATCGGGCAGCTCTCGCACCGCACGCTCGGGCAGTACGACCTGCCGCTCCCGCTGACCGGCCCGCCGACGTTGCTGTTCGTCGCCCCGAACGTCGACGCGTTCGCACAGGAGTGGTCGCTGCCCGTCGACGAGCTGCGGTACGCGCTCGCGCTACGAGAGGCCGTGCACGGCGCGCAGCGGTCCGTTCCGTGGGTGCGCGATCACCTCGTGAGCCTCGCGTCCGAATACGTAGGTGCGTACGAGGTGCAACCGTCGGCGTTCGAGGAATCGCTCGGGCAGTTCGACTTCACCAATCCGGAGGCGTTCCAGTCTCCGAATGTCTTCGGCGACCCGCGATCGTTGCTCAACGCGATGCAGTCGGAGCGGCAACCGCCCTTGCTCGAAGCCTTGCAGCGATTCGTGTCGGTGCTCGAGGGTTACACCGACGTCGTGGTGGAGACGTTGGGCGCCAGCATGGTGCCGTCGCACGTTCGCATCGACGAAGCGCTGCGACGCCACCGGCTCGAGCGCGGGGAGGCAGCGGCGTTCGTCGACCGCCTGCTCGGCCTCGAACTCGAGCGCGACCATTACGAGGCGGGCGTCGCCTTCTGTCGCGGCGTGGTGGAACGGGCCGGCATCGACGGCCTCAACCGGCTGTGGGAGCGCGAGGAGATGGCTCCGACGCCCGCCGAGCTCGCGGCGCCCGGCCTCTGGCTGGCCCGCATCGAGCTCGACTTCACCTAACCGGCCGTCGGGAACGGAGGCGTGATGCGGATCGGTGTCGTGGGCGCGGGCGTGATGGGCAGCGGGATCGCGCAGGTGACGGCGACGGCGGGATACGAGACGGTGTGCTTCGACG
>Ga0073934_10008089_pt1 | contig 14226 bp, 12 predicted proteins | sample LarsenN4metaG_FD_76834 | JGI IMG/M metagenome (GOLD analysis project Ga0073934, IMG submission 76834) | Hot spring sediment bacterial and archeal communities from British Columbia, Canada, to study Microbial Dark Matter (Phase II) - Larsen... ...
AGCCACCACGGCAGCGGCCTTCGACGAAGGCGGCAACTTCATCGACGTGCGCTTCGGGCCGTTGACCCGCGGCAGCCTGGTCGCGGGCAGCTGGGTGGACTTCGGCACCTATAACCCGACCGCGGCGGCGGCGGGGGCGGGCGGGCACTTCTCGCTCGGCCTGTCGAGCGTGACGACCACGTGGCCGCGCCTGGCCAACGACCTCAACGGCGCGCCGCGTGACAGCAGCAATTTCGTGCGCGGCGCGCTGGCCCAGTAAGCAGCAGGGAAGGGAACGACCATGAAACTCGGCAAGCTCTACGCGGCGCTCCTCGGCGCCCTGGTCGTGCCGGCGGTGCAGGCCGGCGTGTACCCGCAGTGCCCGTTCGACATCGGCGGGCCGGGCATCAGCCACGAGACCGACCCGGCCAGCGGCCTGACGCTGCATTCGCGCACGGTCGGCACGGGCGCCGACGCGCATCGCCAGGTGTGCACGCACGTGACCGGTGGTGACGGCTGGCAGATGGTGGGCGACGGGCTGCGGCGCGTCTACGGCTTCGGCTTCGCGCCGGCCCAAGGCGCGGACGAGCAGGTGATGAGCAACGGCCTGGCGGCGGCGCAGTTCCCGTCGCCGACCTTCACCTTCCGCGAGGGCGACGAGGTGTGGCTGGCGCTGACCAACGTCGGCATGATCTTCCGCCCCGACCTGTTCGACCAGCACTCGGTGCACTGGCACGGCTACCCGAACGCGTCGGCCATCTTCGACGGCGTGCCGCAGAGCTCGGCGACGGTGCAGATGGGCTCGACCTTCACCTACTACTACAAGGTCAACGACGCCGGCACCTACCTGTGGCACTGCCACGTCGAGGCCACCGAGCACATGGAGATGGGCATGATCGGCATGCTCAACGTGCTGCCGCGCCAGGACGGCACCTCCATCACCGATGCCGCGGCCGGGCGCGCCTTCACGAAGTTCGCCTACAACGACGGCGACGGCAGCACCGGCTACGACCGGGCCTTCTCCCTGCAGCTCGGCTCGGTGGACTCCAACTTCCACGACCTGCACGAGGCGGTGCAGCCGCTGCCCTTCCTCGAGCTCAAGGGCGACTACACGCAGATCAACGGCCGCAGCTACCCGCTGACCACGGTGGAGAACAAGGCCGAGGTGCCGGTGCCGGCCGATGCGCCGGCGGTGTCGCAGCCGGTGCACTCGGTGATGCGTGCCAGTGTCGGCGAGCGGCTGCTGCTGCGCCTGACCAACGGCTCGGTCGACGCGTACTACACGGTGACGGCGCTGGGCCTGCCGATGAAGGTGGTGGGCCGCGGCGCGCAGCTCGCGGCGGGCCCCTCGAGCATGGCCGTCAACACCTCCGACTGGAAGGCCGCCGGCGCGCGCTGGGCGCACGGCACCGCCTCGGTGACGCTGGGCGGCGGCGACGGCACCGACGTGCTGATCGACACGCGCGGCATGGCACCGGGCACCTACTACCTGTACACGACCAACCTGAACTACCTCAGCAACGGCGCTGGCGAGGACCGCGGCGGTCTGATGACCACCATCGTGCTGCAGTGACCCGAGCGACCGGCAGGAGCGACATCATGAGGCTCAATCCCCTTCTCGAACGTGCCGGCCGCTGGCTGCTGGCGGCCGCCGCGGCGCTGGCGGGCGCGCAGGCGCAGGCGGCGATCGTCGGCATCGCCGGCATGCCGAGCACCGGCGCCCGCAGCTTCGACCTGTTCGCCGCGGAGGGCTACGTCAGCATGGCCGACGGCGTGCAGGTGTACAGCTGGGGCTACGGCGCGAGCACCGGCTCCGGCGGCACGGGGCTGATGCAGGTCAGCGGCCCCACGCTGCTGGTCACGCAGGGCGAGACGGTCACGATCCGCCTCACCAACAACCTGCCCACGCGCACGTCGATGCTCTTCCCCGGCCAGGGCAACGTGCAGGGCAGCGGCGGTGCGGCCGGCGTGCTGGCGCAGGAAGCCGGCCCCGGCGAGACCGTGACCTACACCTTCGTCGCCGCCCATCCCGGCACCTACGTCTACCAGAGCGGCACGCAGCCCAGCCTGCAGACCGAGATGGGCATGGTCGGCGCGCTGATCGTCTACCCGAGCGGCGCGCCATCCGGTTCGCGCTGGGCCTACAACCACGCGGGCACGGCCTACGACCGCGAGACCCTGGTGGTGGTGGGTGACATCGATTCCGACATCCACGCCGCGATCGACGACCAGGTGAAGGCAGCGCGCGCCGCCGGCAACGCCTGCCTCACCGCCGCGGACCCCCAGGCGCAGTGCGTGTTCAGTGCCGACCTGTCCAGGCGCTTCCCGAAGTACTGGACGCTCAACGGCCGCACCTCGCCGGACGTGTTCGCGAAGAACTTCGCGCCCGAGCTGCCTCACCAGCCCTACAACACGCTGCCGCGCCTGCACCCCGGCGAGCGCATGCTGCTGCGCGTGATCGGGGCGGGCTCCGACCTGCACCCGATGCACCACCACGGCAACAACTCGTGGGCGATCGCGCGCTACGGCCGCATGCTGGCCTCGACCGCGGCATCCGGCCCCGACCTCGCGTTCAGCGACTACACCATCCAGGTGGTGCCCGGGCAGACCTACGACGCCATCTGGACCTGGACCGGCGCGGGCCTGGGCTGGGATGTCTACGGCAAGCTGTGCAACCCGGCGCAGGCCAACCCGGCCGCACCCGACTACTGCACGCACACGCCGGCGCAACGGCACCAGCTGGCCAGCGACATCGGCAAGCCGATCCCGGTGAAGCTGCCCTCCGAGTTCGAGCTCGCCTACGGCGAGTTCTACAGCGGCAGCCCGTACCTCGGCGACTTCGGCGTCCGCCCGGTGGGCGCCGGTGCGGCCAACACCACGGGCGCGTTCTTCCACATGTTCCACTCGCACAACGAGCGCGAAGTGGTCAACGGCGGCATCTTCCCCGGCGGCATGATGACCATGATGGTGATCGAGCCTCCCGGCGTGGTGATCGATGTCGCACAGCCTTGAGGGGCAGCAGGGAGCCATCATGACGAGCGCTATCAAGAGGGAACCTCGGCTGCCCTGGCTGCTGCCGATCGCGGCGGCCACGCTGCTGGCGGCGGGTGCCGGCACGGCGCAGGCGATGTCGGTCACGCTGTGCGCCGAGCCGTACACGATCTCGCTGCCCGGCGAGGCGGCGCCGGTGCCGATGTGGGGCTACCGGCAGGTGGCCGACGCGAGCCTGTGCAGCGCCACCAGCGCGCCGCGCAGCCGTGCCGCGACGCCGGTGATCACGATGCCGGCGGGAGACACCACGCTGGCGGTCACGCTGGTGAACCGGCTCGCCGTGCCGACCTCGGTGGTGATCGCGGGTCAGTCGCTGCCGTCGGACGGCGGTGCGGCGGTGATGGCCGAAGACCTGATCGGCCCGCCGTGCGACCCGTCGACGATGGCGATGCCGGCACGCATGGCCTGCCGCGTGCGCTCCTTCACCGGCGAGACGGATCCGGGCGCGACACGCACCTACACCTTCACCCGACTGCGGCCCGGCAGCTTCCTGCTGCAAAGCGGCACGCACCCGCAGGCCCAGGTGCAGATGGGCCTGGTGGCGCTGCTCAAGCAGGATGCGCCGCCGCTGGACCTCACGGCGCGGCGCCTGTACGGCGCACCTGCCGCCGACGCCAACGCGAGCTTCGACGTCGATGCCAGTGCGCTGCTCACCGAAGTCGACGTCGCGCAGCACGATCGCATCCAGAAGACGCTGGGCACCGACGGCCAGCAGGCGCAGTGGAAGGCCGGCGGCAGCACGCTGGAGTACGCGCCGCGGCACTTCCTGATCAACGGCCTGGCCTTCGACGGCAGCAACGTCTCCGCGAACGACATCGGCGTGAATGCGCCGAACGGCGCGCGTCTCGTGCTGCGGCTGGCCAATGCCGGCCTGCAGTCGCGCTCGCTGATGCTGACCAACGGCACCTGGCGGCTGCTGACCGAGGACGGGCACCCGTACGCCGCCCCGCGCGAGCAGGCCACCGTGCTGCTGCCGGCCGGCAAGACGGGGGACGTCGCGATGCTCGCCGTGAACGCCGGTGCCGTCGGCACGACGGCGACCATGGGCGCGCTGTTCGATCGGCGTGGCGGCGCCGCCGGGGCCGGCGCCGCGCCGCTGGGCGGGCAGGTCGCACGACTGGCAGTCACCAACGCGGCGTCGGTCAACCATCCGCCGGTGGTCAGCGCCGGTGCGGACCAGCAGCTCGTCTACCTCGGCAGCCCGCTGAGCGCCACGCTCGCCGGCACGGCCAGCGACGACGGCGCGAATGCGCCGCTGCAGCTGACCTGGCGCGCGAGCGGCCCGGCGGCCGTGGCGCTGAGCACGCCGACCGGCACCAGCACGGTCGCCACCTTCACCGCACCGGGCACCTACACCCTGAGCCTGTCGGCCTTCGACGGCGAGTTCACCACCGTCGACGAGGCGATCGTGCGCGTGATCCCGCCCCAGGCCGACCTGTCGATCTCCAAGACGAACGGGACCGGCAGCGTCGGGCAGGGGCTGACGACGACCTACACCATCACCGTCGGCAACGCCGGCCCGACGGCCGTGGCGGGCGCCACGGTGCAGGACGTGCTGCCCGCCGGCATCGCCAGCGCCAGCTGGACCTGCGCGCCCGCCGTCTCGTGCGGCGCGACCAGCGGCACGGGCGACATCAACACGACGGTGAGCCTCGGTGTCGGCGGCACGGCCACGTTCACGCTGAACGCCACGCTGAGTGCCACCGCCAGCGGTTCGCTGGCCAACACCGCCAGCGTCTCGGTGCCGGCCGCCGCGAGCGACCCGAACCCGGCGAACAACAGCGCGACCGACACCGACACCATCCTGCCGGCGCCCCCGGTGCTGACGCTGCTGGACAACTTCAACCGGGCCAATGCCAACAACCTGGGCGGCAACTGGAGCCAGACCCTGCTGCTCGGCAGCGCGTCGATCCGCGTCAACGCCAACCAGGCATCCGACGTGCTCCTGCCGGGCGCCGCCTACTGGAACGGCTCCAACCTCGGTGCGCAGCCGCGGCAGGCGGCGGCCCTGACCGTGGCCAACGCGACGGTCAACGGCGACGCGCTCATCCTGCGCGCCAGCGGTGGCACGGCGGCCGTGCCGGTGAACTTCATCCGCGTGCGCTACGACGCCGGACAGGTGTCCGTGCAGACCACCGCCAACGCCGGTCTGACCTACGCGAACCTCGGCAGCCCCTTCGCCACGACGCTGGCGGCGGGCGACCGGTTGATCGCCCAGGCCAACGGCGACGGTTCCGTGCAGGTGTGGAAGGCCACCGGGGCAAGCTGGACCTACCTCGGCCAGACGCCCGCGTCCACCTTCACCAGCGGCGGACGCGTGGGCCTGCACCTGCCGGTCGGTGCGCGCGTGGACAACTTCGAGGGGGCGGCGCTGCCCTGAGGATCGCTCCGGGCCCGGTTGCCTTAACCGGGCCTAAGGCAACCGGGCCCGCTGGCCTGCAGCCGAGGGGTTGTGCGGCGGCGCGCAGGCTGAGAGCATGGCCGCACAGGAGATCCATGCGATGAAGCACCGCTTCCCGTCGTCGTTCGGCCGGTTCGCCCTGGCTGCGCTGGTGTCGTTCACCGGCACGACCGCGAGCCTGGCGCAGCAGGGCGCGGCCCCCGCGCCCGCCGCACCCGCGCAGCGCCTCGAGGATCTGGGCGTCGAACTGGTCGGCGTGCGACTGTCGGGCGCCGACTTCCTGATCGACGTGCGCTACCGCGTCAAGGACGTGGCCAAGGCGCAGGCCCTGCTGGAACGCAAGGTGCACCCGGTGCTCGTCAACGAGGCCACCGGCGATCGCTACTACGTGCCGCAGGCGCCCAAGCTCGGTTCGCTGCGCCAGTCGGCCACGGCCAAGCAGCCGGTGCAGCTCGACAAGGTCTATTTCATGTTGTTCGCCAACCCGGACCGCAAGCTCCGCAGCGGCGAGAAGGTGACGCTCCATGCCGGTGAATCGACAGTCCAGGGCCTCGTGGTCCAGTAGGGCGCTGGCCGCGGCGATCGCCGCGGGCGCGGTGACGGCGGCGCACGGCGCCGCGACGGTGGACCCGGAGCTGGCCGCGCGCATGGCGCGCGACCCCGCGCAGACGCGCTTTCCGGTGATCCTGCGGCTGGCGCAGCAGCCCGATGCGGCGGCGATGGCGCAGAAGCTGCAGGCCGTGCCGGCCGGGCAGCGCGGCGGCCGGCTGCTGGAGGCGCTGAAGGCCCACAACGCGCCGCTGCAGGCCCCGCTGCTGCAGGAGCTCAGGTCGCGCCAGGCCGAGGAGGTGCAGTCGCTGGTCACGCTCAACGCGGTGGCCGCGCACCTGCCGGTCAAGGACATCCGCGAGCTGGCCCGGCGCAACGACCTGGCCTCGATCCGCTACGACATCGGCCTGCTGGCCCCCTCGCGGCGGCCGATCGCCGACCCCTGCAAGCCGGCGCGGCCGACACCGCGCCAGCGACTGCCCAAGTCGTGCCGCGGCGAGGCGCGCGCGCCGGCGACGGCGCAGGCCGCGGCCTTCGATGCGGCGCTGCCGGTCTCGCCGCTGCTGCAGGCGATCGGCGCGCCCGACGCCTGGCGCGCCGGCTTCACCGGCAAGGGGGTGACCGTCGCGGTGGTCGACACCGGCATCGACGCCTCGCATCCCGACTTGGCCGGCAGCTTCCGCGGCGGCGCGGCCGACTGGTTCGACGTGCACGGCGAGCACCGGCGTCCGCTGGACCGCCACGGCCACGGCACGCAGATCGCCGCGCTGGTCACGGGCGCGGGGGCGAACGGGCAGACGCTGGGCGTCGCGCCGCAGGCCCGCTGGATCGCCGCGCGCGTCTACAACGACCGGAACATCGGCCGGCTCTCGCAGCTGCACCGCATCATGGCCTGGCTGCTCGACCCGGACGGCGACCCGGCCACCCCGGATGCGCCGCAGATCGTGCTCAACGCCTGGGGTCTGGGCGACCGGCCGGGCGTGTGCGACGACGAGTTCGCGCGCGACCTGGGCTGGCTGCGCGCCGCGGGCATGCACGTGGTGTTCGCGGCGGGCAACGGCGGGCCGATGGAGAACTCCAGCGTGAGCCCGGCCAACAATGCCGGCGCATTGGCCGTCGGCGCGCTCGACGGCCAGGGGCAGTTGGCGCTGTTCTCCAGCCGCGGCGTCTCGGCCTGCGACGCCCGTCCCTATCCGGACGTGATGGCCCCCGGCGAACTGCTGCGCACCGCCGACCTGTCGCCCGCCGGCGTGCCGGTCGCCACGATGGGCACCGGCACCTCGTACGCCGCGGCGGTGGCCAGCGGGGAACTGGCCCTGCTGCTGCAGGCACGCCCGGAACTGAAGCCGGCGGAGCGCGAGGCCCTGCTGCGCGCCGAGCCGGGCGAGAGCCGGCCCCTGCTGCGTGCGCTCGGCGTGAGCGCGCGCAGCCAGCCCTGACGGCGATGCGCACGAACACCCCGCACGGCCGTCGCCGCTGCCTGCGCTGGCTGCTCGGCGGCGCACTCGCAACGCCATGGCTCGCGCGAGCCGCAGCCGGTGGCCTGCAGGTGCTGCGTCCCGTGGTCGCGCCGCTGCCTTCGGTGGCCTTGCAGACGATGACCGGCGAGGCGCGCACGCTCGACCACGAGCTCGCCGCCGACGTCCCGCTGGTGCTGAACTTCGTCTTCACCACCTGCTCGACGAGCTGTTCGCTGCAGACCGCGGTGCTCGCGCAGCTGCAGCGCGAACGGCAGCGCCAGGGCCGCGCGCTGCGGCTGGCGAGCATCACCATCGACCCCGAGAACGACACGCCGCAGCAGCTGCGCCGGTTCGCGGCCGGCTTCGGCACCGGCCCGGGCTGGCAGTTCTACACCGGCCGCTTCGACGACCTGCTGCGCGTGCAGCGGCACTTCGACGTCTACCGCGGCAGCAAGGCCTCGCATCCCCCGGTGCTGCTGCTGCGCCGCGACGCGCGTGCCCCGTGGGTGCGCGTCGAGGGCTTCCCGCAGGCCGCCGAGCTGGCGGCCCTGATCGACACGCTGCCGGCCGCGGCCTGAGGCATGCCGCCGCGCGCCGCTGCCGCCGCGCTCGTGCTGCTGGGCGCCAGCCTGCTCGCGCAGGCCGCCGACGCGGAGCGCGGCCGGGCGCTGTACGAGGGCCGCGCGGGGCTGCGCAGCACCGAGGCGGACGCGCCCTCGTTCGGCTGCGTGGCGTGTCACCGGCCGAGCGGGATGGGCAACTTCGAGGGCGGCGTGGCGGTGCCGCCGATCGCCGGGCCGATGCTGTTCCGCGCGCTCGACCGCGACACCGGCCGCTACTTCAAGGCCGCGGCGGGCTGGCGCGTGCGCCCGGCGTACGACGAGGCCGCGCTGGGCACGCTGCTGCGCACCGGCCGCACGCCCGACGGGCAGGTCCTGCCGGGCACGATGCCACGCTATGCGATCGGCGAGAGCGACCTCGGCGACCTCGTGGCCTACCTGCGCACGCTCTCGGCCAGCCCGCCGGCCGGGCTGGACGAGGGGAGCGTGCGCATCGCCACCATCAGCACGCCCGACGCCGATCCGGCCCGGCGCGATGCGATGCTGGCCACGCTGCAGCAGTTCGTCGCCCAGAAGAACGGCCAGTCGCGCCACGAGGCCCATCGTTCGGCCCAGTCGCAGCGCACGCGAGAGATGGTCATGTACCGCAAGTTCCGCGTCTGGCAGCTCGAGCACTGGGCCTTGCAGGGCGATGCCTCGACCTGGGCGGCGCAGCTCGACGCGTGGCAGGCCGCGCGGCCGGTGTACGCGATCGTGGCGGGCATTGGCGCGGCGCAGTGGGCGCCGGTGGATGCCTTCTGCGAGCGCCACCGGCTGCCGTGCCTGCTGCCGCTCGTCGAGGTGGGCGCCGAGTCGCCGGGCTTCTACAGCCTTCACTTCCACGCCGGGATCGACGCGGATGCACGCCTGGCCGCGCAGGAGCTGAAGGCGCGTGGCCTGCGCCGCGTGGCGCTGTGGGACGAGGCGCCGGCCCTGGCGGCGCGCGTGCGCGAGATCCTGCAGGCGCAGGGCCTCGCCGTGTCCGAGGGGCCTGCCGAGGCGGTGGTGTCGCTGCTGCCGCCGCCGGCCCACGCCCGGCGACTTGACGGCGAGTCGCGCCCGGTGCTGTGGCTGGCCGGCACGCATGGCCTGGGCCGGCAGGAGCTCGAGGCCGTGCTGGCCACGGCGTCGACGGGATGGATCGTCACGCCGATGCGCACCGGCGAGGCGCTCGACGGCCAGCTGCAGCGCGCGCGCCTGTGGCTGCGCGGGCGCGGCCTGGAGGGCGTGCCGGCCGACGTCGCGGCCAGCACGCTGCAGGCCGCGATCGTGCTCGGGGAGGGGCTCGCGCACGCGGACTTCGCCTTCACGCCCGAGTACATCCTCGAGCTGCTCGAGCACGGCCTGGAGAACGTGGTGCCCTGGAGCCCCTATCCCCGGCTTGCCATCGGCCCGGGGCAGCGCATCGCGTCCAAGGGCAGCTGGGTCGGCGCGCTCGAGGGCGGCCGCGTGCACTGGCGCTGGACCGCCTCGCCCTGAGCGCTCAGGCGCCGAGCTGCGGCTCCGCGCCGGCGGTCAGCAGGGCACGCCCGGCCGCCATCGGCGGCCGGCTCACCAGGCCGAGGTCGACCGCCAGCAGCGCCAGCTCCACCGCCGAGTTCAGGCGCAGCTTGCGCATCAGGCTGGCGCGGTGCTTCTCCACCGTCTTCGCGCTCAGGTTGAGGTAGGCAGCCGCCGAACGGTTGGTGCCGCCCTCGGCGATCAGCTTGAAGATCGCGCGCTCGCGGCTGGACAGGCGCTCCCAGGGGTTGATGTCGCGCGCCTTCTCCGGATGCAGCATGCCGTCGAGCAGCAGGCTGGCGAGGTCCTGGCCGATGAAGCGGCGCCCGGTCAGCACCGTCTTCACCGCCAGCAGCATCTCCTCGGGCGCGCAGTCCTTCTTCACGCAGCCCACGCAGCCGGCCCGCATCGCCTCGCCGACGTGGATCTCCGAGTCGAAGTCGGACAGGGCCAGCATCTTCTGCTGGGGCAGCCGGCGGCGGATCTGCGCCGCGGCATCGATGCCGCCGATGCCGGGCAGCGAGAGATCCATCACCACCAGGTCGGGTTGCCGGTGCAGGGTCTTGGCGACGGCCTCGCGGCCATCGACCGCCTCGTCGATCAGCTGGTAGTCGGGCTGCGTGGCCAGCAGCGCCTTGAGGCCATGGCGCAGCAGGGGGTGGTCTTCGGCAACGATGATGCGGTAGCTCATGGCTTGGCTGCTGGAGAAGTGAGGGGGGCGGCCGGCGGCGCGGCCCGCGGGATGAACAGGAATCGCCAGGCGGAGTACTGCGCGGCGCCTTCGAGGCTCTCGAGGCCGGGGGCGAAGCCGGTGCGCCGCAGCGGTGCGAGGTCGGACTGGCTGTACACGCCGATGATCTGGCTGCCGCGCTTGACCAGCCCCCAGGGCACGTCGGGCTGGATCGGGTCGGGATAGATCCGGCGCAGGTGCCGCACCGGGTTCGGGAAGCGCGAGTCGCGCACCAGTTCGTCGAGGGAGACCGGCAGGTGCTTCACCGGCCCCGGGCTGGCGCGGTAGTAGGACTCGAGTGCCGCGCGGTACTGCTGGCCCACCCACAGCAGCTGCGCCTCGCGCTCGCGCTGGCGCGCCGTCGCCGCGGACTCGCCGAACTTCAGCAGGGCCAGGCCGGCCAGCGCGAGCAGCACCATCAGGCCCATCAGCACGACGCCGCGGCTGGCTTCGCGGCGCTTCATTGCGGCCCTCCGTTCTCGGTCGCGGGCGCGGTCACGGGCACGCTGGTGACGACGCGGGCCGCGCCCGACTCGCGGGCCAGCCCGCCGTCCGGTTCGCCCTCGGCCGTGCTGCCCGGCACGCGGCGCGGCTGGCCGTCGATGTCGGTGAGCGTGCTGCGCACGTCGATCACGCCGCCCTTGTCGGTGTCGCGCGGCGCGATGACCAGCCAGGTCGGCGACTCGGTGTAGGGGTCGTTGGGGATCGCGCGCAGGTAGCGCTGCGTGACCAGGTCCTCGAGGCTGTCCGGGTAGCGGCCGCGGTCGCCGTAGTACTTGTCGATCGCCTCGCGCAAGGCGGCCAGGTTGCTCTGCAGCACCTGCTCGCGCCCGCGATCGAGTGCGGCCATGTACTGCGGCAGCGCCAGCGACAGCAGCAGGCCGAGCATGGCCATCACGATCACCAGCTCGATCATCGTGAAGCCCTGCGCGCGACGGACGGGTCGGTGCTTCATCGACTCACCACTCCCGGTAGGGGATGCCGTCGAGCCCGACGCCGTCGGCGCGCGAGAAGACGTCGAACACGTCGTCGCCCTCGCGGGGGTCGTCGGCTGCGCTGGCATAGCTGCGCAGGCCCCAGGTGGCCGCGGCGGGCACCTGGCTGTCGCGGAAGAACGGGTCGCGCGGCAGCCGGCGCAGGAAGTAGATCTGGCCGCCCTTGGGGTTCTGGGCATCGGGCACGCCGGCCACCAGCACCTCGAGGCTGGGCGGGTAGCCCGATTCGCCGAGGCGCCGCACGATGCGACCCTGATCGACCGCCAGGCGGTAGCGGTCGATCGCGCTGCGGATCTCGCGCAGCGACTCGCGCAGCGCCTGCTCGCGGCTGCGCTGCACGGCGGCCTCGGTCATCGGCGCGGCGAGCATGGCCAGGATGCCCAGCAGCGCGAGCGTGACCACCAGTTCGATCAGCGTGAAGCCGGCCTCGGCGCGTCGCATCGCGGGTCTCCGTTCAGCTCTCGTCCGGCGCCACGGGGGGGGCCGGCGGCGGCGCGCTGCCGGCCGGCGCGCTCGGTGCCGCCGGGGCGAGCGCGCGGCCGGGCAGGATGGAGGCCGGCACCGGGCGGCGCTGGTTGAGGGCCGGCGGCGGGGCGTCGCTCACGCCGCCGACGAGGGCGCCGCCGGCGTTGCCGGATGCTCCGCCCGCGCCAGCGCCGCCGGCCGCGGCGCCCGTGGTCACCAGTGCGCCGGTGCCTGGTGCGGCGCCGGAGCCCGCCGAGGGCGTGCCGGCCGGCGCGGCCGCCGGAAGGTCGAGCGCGGCGCGGCTGCCGCCGAGGATGGTGCTGCCGCCGGCACCACCGGCCTTGGGGCCGGCGGCCGGCTGCGCCGCACCGTGGCCAGTGCCGCCGGACGGTGCGAGCGCCGGCATGTCGCCCGCGTTGCCGCCCTTGGCCGCGCCGATCGGGTCCAGCCGCAGCGGCTTCTCGCGCACCACCGACTCGGTGCCCGACCAGACCTCGCCGGTGCGTGCCTCCGGCAGGGTCTGAGCCCTGACGATGCGCGGCGTGATCGACAGCACGATCTCGCTCTTGGTCGCATCGCCCTTGGTCGAGGAGAACAGCCGGCCGGCGATCGGCACCTGGCCGAGGCCGGGCACCTTGCTCGCAGTGCTGCGGTCCTGGTCGTTGATCAGGCCGGCCAGCACCTGGGTCTCGCCGTCCCTCAGGCGCAGCGAGGTCTGCGCGCTGCGGGTGCCGATCTGGTAGGCGATGCCCGAGGCCGTCTCGACCGTCTTGGCGATGTTGCTGACCTCGAGGTTGATCTTGATGCCGACGTCGTTGTCGACGTAGACCTGGGGCTCGACCTCCAGCTTGATGCCCACGTCGACGTACTGGATCGAACCGGTGATCACCGAGGTCTGGCCGGCCTGCTGTGGCGTCAGCAGGTTGGTGATGACCGGCACCTTGTCGCCCACCAGGATGCGCGCCTTCTCCTTGTTGCGCGCACGGATGCGCGGGCTGGCCAGGATGTTGGTCTCGGTGTCCTGCAGCATCAGGTTGAGTGCCACCGCCAGCGGCGTGGTCACCAGGTCGTTGCGCGTCAGGGCCTTCAGCTCGCCGATGGTGTTCGCGCCGGAGGGCGTCGAGACGCCGAAGGTGTCGGGCCACTTCACGCCGAGGTTGGACATGCGGTCGGCCGAGACCTCGAGCACCTGCACCTCGAGCATCACCTCGGGGTCGGGCACGTCGTTGGCAGCCACCAGCTTCTCGGCCACTGCGATGGCGTCGGCGGTGTCGCGCATCACCAGCGTGTTGGTGCGCGCGTCGGTGACGATGTCCTTGGTCTTGAGCAGCGACTTGATGATGTTGGCCACGTGCGCCGCCTCGACGTTGCTGAGCTGGAAGCTCTTGACCTTGAGCTCGTTGTATTCCTTCTGCTTGGCCGCGGTGGCCGGAAAGACGAACAGCGTGTTGTTGTTCAGCACGCGCTTGTCGAGCTGGTTCTGCAGCAGGATCAGGTCGATGGTGTCCTCGACGGAGGCGTCCTTCACGTAGATGGTCGTCTTCAGGTCGCTCTTCACGTCGCGGTCGAGGATGATGTTGACGTTCGCGGTGCGCGACAGCGCCTCGAAAACCATCTTCAGGTTGGCGTCGCGGAACTGCAGCGTCACCGGCCGGCGGAACGAGCTCTGCGCCGCCAGGGCGCGCTCGCGCGCGGCGCGCTCCGCCTCCAGCTTCTCGTCCATGGCGCGCAGCTTCGCCTGCAGGCTGGCGTTGCCCGGGATGTCCTTGATCGCGCGGCGCAGCACGTCCTGGGCGGAATCGGCCTGCCCGGCCCGCGCATGCCTGTCGGCCAGCGCGATGGCGGCGTCGGCCTTGCGCTGCTCCTGCACCAGCTGCAGGCCGCGCTGCGCCCGCTCGCTGCCGTCGTTGAAGCGCAGCACTTCCTGGTAGCCGCTGGCCGCCTCGTCGAGCCGGCCGGCCGCGCGCGCTTCGTCGGCCCGCGCCAGCACGGCCTGCGAGGCCAGCTCGCGCTGCGCGAGGTAGTCGATGCGGTAGCGCGGGTTCTTCGGGTCGAGCTCGGTCGCCTTGCGCAGGCTCGCCAGGCCCTCGGCCGTCTTGCCCTCGTGGAGCAGCTTCATGCCGTCGCCGTTGTGCTGCTGGGCGGCACAGCCGGCCAGCAGGAGGGCGGCGGCCAGCACCGCCAGGCGGCGGTGGCGCCGGGGTTCGGATGTCATCACGTGTTCCCTCCCGCCACGGCGAGCTTCAGCGTGACGTTGTTCTGGATGTGTTGGAAGACGAGCTCCTGCGCGGAGATCGCCGTGAGCTGGTAGCCGCCTTCGAGGCGATCGCCGACACCGGCCACGAGCAGCTTCTCGCCGAGCGCGAGGAACACGCGCGGTGAGCTGCCGCGGCCCTCGTCGAGCAGGCCGACGAACCGGTACGGCAGCGTGGGCGGTGGTGGAGGCGGCGGTGGTGGGGGTGGCGGCGCCGGCGGTGCGGGCGGCGGCGGGGGCGGC
>Ga0073934_10008090_pt1 | contig 14226 bp, 17 predicted proteins | sample LarsenN4metaG_FD_76834 | JGI IMG/M metagenome (GOLD analysis project Ga0073934, IMG submission 76834) | Hot spring sediment bacterial and archeal communities from British Columbia, Canada, to study Microbial Dark Matter (Phase II) - Larsen... ...
CATCAGGACGTTCGCGATGATCATGCCGGCGGTGATCGTGTAGACCTGCTCGGGCTGCCGGGTGAAGAGGAGCGGTCCCGGCTGGACGCCGTGGATGAGGAACGCGCCCATCATGACGGCCGTCGCCGCGCTCCCCGGGATGCCGAGGGTGAGGAGGTGGACCATGGCCCCACCGGTCGAGCCGTTGTTGGCGCTCTCCGCCGCGACGAGGCCACCGGCGTGGCCGGTCCCGAAGCGCTCGGGCTCCCGCGAGACCTGCTTCTCCAGCCCGTAGGCGACGAACGCCGAGACGGTGGCGCCGGCGCCGGCCAGCCCACCGACGGCCACCCCCACCGCCGTGCCTCGGGCCAGCGGCCCCCGCAGGGGCCAGAGGTCGAGGAGGGGCAGCCGCGGCACGGCCCGGCGCGCCGGCGGCTCGAGCGCCGGCTCCGCCCCGACGAGCTGGTCCAGGACCTCCCCGATCGCGAAGAGCCCGATCAGCACGGTCACGAAGTCCACCCCCGTCTTGAGGAACGGCACCCCGAACACGAAGCGCTCGACCCCGTACTGCGCCTCCGTCCCCACGGTCCCCAGGAACATCCCGACGAAGAGGGAGATCAGCGCCGAGGCGACCGAGGCCTGCCCCAGGACCGACACGCTGGCCAGCCCGAAGACGACCACCGAGAAGAACTCGACGGTGGAGAAGGTCAGGGCGAACCGGGCGAACGGCGGGGCGAAGAACGCCAGGAACAGGGCGCTCACCAGCCCGCCGAAGGCCGACGCCATGATGGCGAGCCCCAGGGCGTACTGGGCCCGACCCTGGCGGTTCAGCGGGTAGCCTTCCCACGCCGTCGGGACGTTCATGGGGTCGCCCGGGATGTTGAACAGGATCGCGGTGATGGAGCCTCCGAACACGCCGCCGCAGTAGACGCCGATCATCAGGAGGAGGGCCGGCACGATGCCCATGACGTAGGTGAACGGCAGCACGAGCACGATGGCGTTCAGCATCGTGATGCCGGGCAGGGCGCCGGCCAGGATGCCTACGGCGAGGCCGAGGACGATCATGAGGAAGTTGAGCGGCTGGACGGCGTTGACGAAGCCCGCCCCCAGGTTCGCGAGCAGCTCGGTCACGGCCGGCTATCTCACCTTGGGGCGGGAGCGCCTGCTGCCGCTCCCCCCCACCAGCCGCCGACTCTCCCCCGTCCACCGGGCGAGGCCTCGAAGGGCGTCGGCTCGCTCACAGGCTTCAGAAGATCCGGAGGAAGCGGTAGAGCCCCACGGTCAGCGCCTCGAAGGCGCCGGCGCCCTTGGGGAGCGGCAGGTAGACGAGCTTCACGAACACGTAGAGCAGGACGACCGGGCCGACGACGGCGCCGGCGGCGAGCGCCGGGGCCGACCGGCTCCCCGCAAGCCACATAAAGGCGGCGACGAAGCCGGCGGTAGCCAGCGGAAAGCCCACCGTCGGCGTCGCCAGCACGTACCCCAGGAGCAGCGCGACGGCGCTGACGAGCGTGGCGGGGGCCAGGGGCGGGCGCGTCGCGGCCCTCGCGTCCGGCTGCGTCCGTCGCTCCAGGAGCACCTTGGCCAGGCAGGCGGCGCCGAGCCCCACGAGGGCCAGCCGGGGCCAGAGCCCCGGACCCAGCTGACCACCCTGGGCGAAGCGGTCGAGGTCCCGAGAGACGAGAAAGAGGAGGATCGCGGCGCCCAGGCCGAGCAGCGGTGCGATCGCTCGCGAGCGCCGCGTCACGCGGACCCCGCGACTACTGGCGCAGGTTGAACTCCTTGACCAGGCGGTCCAGGAGCGCCACCTCGCCCTCGACCCACTTCCGGAACTCCTCGGACCCCTGGTAGCTGTCCGGTCGGAAGTACCATTCCTCGGCGAACTTTTTCCACTGCGGCGTCTCCATGGCCTTCCGGAACGCGTCGGCCAGTTTCTGGACGCGGTCGACCGGCGTGCCCTTCCGCGCGACGATCCCGCGAAACTGGGGGAGCGAGATCTCGATCCCCAGCTCCTTCGAGGCCGGCACCTCGGGGAAGGCGGGATGCCGCTTCTCCGCGAAGATGACGAGCGGCCGCAGCTGGCCGGCCTTGAGGTACTGGAGGACGTCACCGGCCTGCTCGTACAGGACCTCGGCGTGCCCGCCGAGCGCCGCGGCGTACCGCTCCCCCGGCTTCGGGTACGGCACGGTGGTCATCTTGTGGCCTCGCTTCTCCAGGTAGCGCACCGTCACGTCGTCCACGGTGCCGAAGCCGGTCGCCGCGACCCGCAGCTTGCCGGGGTTCGCCTGAGCGTGCTTCAGGAGATCCTGCACGGTCTTGAACGGTCCGTCGGCCTTGACGAACAGGAACGAGTCGGCGACCTGAGTCCGGATGATCCACTCGAGGTCGTCCACCTTGTACCGGGCCAGCCCCATGGGGATCGTCATGAGCGTGTCCTGGATGTACGTCGCCACGGTGTAGCCGTCCGGCTTGCCGGCGAGGACCTGGGCCAGGCCCGTATTCCCGGCCGCGCCCGGGACGTTGGACACGGGGATCGCCACGCCCAGGAGCGGCTGGGCGAGCGCCGAGATCTGGCGGGCCATGGCGTCCGCGCCACCGCCGGTGCCCCACGTCGCGATGAAGTCGATCGGCCGGCTCGGGTATTGCTCCTGCGCCTCGAGCGGTACGAGGGCGATGAGGAGCGTCACGAGCGCGAGGATCGATACTCTCCCGGCGATGCGCGTCGGCATGCTGTTCCCTCCCCTCCCCAATCTCATGCCCCGTCCCGAAGGGCACGCCGCAAGAGCTTCCCGGTCGCGGTCACCGGGAGCTCCGAGCGGAACTCGACCGCGCGCGGCGCCTTGTACGGCGTTAGCCGCGCCCGGCAGAACTCCTGGAGCTCCCGCTCCGTGACGTGGTCGGCGTGCTCGGCCTTGAGCACCACGTACGCCTTCACGGCTTCCCCGCGGTAGGCGTCCGAGATGCCCACCACTGCGGCGACCCGGACGGCGGGGTGGGTGTACAGGACCTCCTCCACCTCCCGAGGCCACACCTTGAACCCCGCCGTGTTGATCACGTCCTTCAGGCGATCGACGATCCGGAAGTACCCCTCGTCGTCCATGACCGCGACGTCGCCGGTCCGGAACCACCCGTCGGCCAGCACCCGGGCGGTCTCCTCCGGCCGCTCCCAGTAGCCCCGCATGACCTGCGGGCCCCGGATCAGGAGCTCGCCGCTGGCGCCCGGAGGGACATCGGCGCCTGTCTCCAGATCGACGATCCGCGCATCGGTGTCCGGGAGCGGCACCCCGATCGAGCCCGGCTTGGTCCGGCCGACGGGATTCGCGTGCGTGAGCGGGCTCGTCTCGGTGAGGCCGTACCCTTCCACGAGGACCTCCCGCCCCACGAGCTCGTCGAAGCCCGCCTTCACGGTGGGCGGCAGGGGCGCGGCGTTGGTCCGGCACGCCCGGAGCCACGTGTAGTCCGCGCGCCGTCCATCCACGTCGCCGAGGAGCGCGATGAACATGGTCGGGACGCCGAAGAGCCGCGTGACGCGGTAGCGGCTCACGGCGCGCGCGATCCCGCCGGCGTGGAACCGCGGGAACACCAGGAGCGTGGCCGCCGCGTAGAGGGGCACGTTCATGACCCCGGACATGCCGCCCGAATGGTACATCGGGATCGCCGAGACCGAGGTCTCGCCACCCGGCTCGAAGGCGTACCACTCCCCGAACTGGACGGTGTTGGTCACGACGTTCCGGTGGGTCAGCATGGCCCCCTTGGGCGTCCCCGTGGTGCCGCCGGTGTAGAGCAGCACCGCGAGGTCGTCGGGTCGGCAGTCGGCCGGCGCGACCGGCGCCAGTTCCTCCAGCGCCCGGAACGCCGAGACATCCAGGAACGGGATCCCGAGCCCCGCCGACACCTGCGCGGCTCGGCTCCCGGCCGCGGCGACGACCAGCGCGGGGCGGGCGTCGCGGAGCTGAGTCTCCAGCTCTGCCTCGTGCGCCAGCGGGTTGGCGGGTGTCACCGCCCCGCCCGCGAGCCAGCTCGCGTAGTACCCGATGACGAGCTCGGCGCTGTTGGGCAGGCAGAACGCGACGCGGTCTCCGGACCCGACGCCCCGGGCTCGAAGCCCGGCCGCCACGCCGCGGGCCGCACGGAACAGGCCCTCGTAGCTGAGCGTCCGTCCCTCGGCGAGCGTCTCGGGGCAGAGCTCACGGACGGCCACGCGGCTCCCGAAGCGGGCAACGTTCCGCTCGAGGAGCCACCAGGCCGGCACGCGCGGGTAGTCGAGCAAGCGTGGGACGCGCGCGGGCCAGATGGCGTGCCAGGGCCGCGTCGCGACCGAGGCGATCACGCAGGTCCCGGGGCCGGGACCGCTGGCAGGGTGTAGCCGACGTCGAGGGCCTGGAGATTCTGCTCGTGGAAGCGCGGGATCACCTCGAGCATGGCCTTCCGCATGGCCTCCTGGTCCATGCCCGCGAGCCGGGTGAGCGTGCCCAGCATGATCATGTTCGCGAACAACACGTTGTTGAAGCGCTCCTTGGCGAGCTGGGTGGCGGGCACGGCGACGTGGCGCTCGGGTGCATCGGGGCGGATCTCCTCGACCATCTCCGGGTCGTAGAGGATCGCCCCGCGACAGAAGTCGTAGAACTTCCGGTACGCCGGCTGGGAGAAGGCCACGAAGACGTCGGCGTGCTCCACCACCGGGCTGTCCACGTACTCCGGCGACATGACGAGCTGGGCCCGGACGTAGCCGCCCCGAGTCTCGGTGCCGTGGCTCTTCAGCATCGTCACCCGGTGTCCCTGCTTGATGGCGCAGAGCCCGATGATCTGGCCCATGCGGACGACGCCCTGGCCGCCGAACCCCGAGATCAGGATCTCCGTCCGGCTCTTGCCGTCGGTCGCCGCCATCAGGAGGCCTTCGCCTGCGCCTTGGCGGCCATGTCGGCCCGGACGCGCGCGTTCATGTCGCGGAGCAGCCGCGAGAACTCGGGCCGGCTGTTCGAGGCGTCGCGCTTGACCCCGGTCTCCCAGGCGAAGTCGGTCTCGCTCCCGTCCGTCTTCCGGCCCTGGGTGTGCTCGTAGATCCACTCGAGGTTCTTCACGGTGTCGCGCGTCCCGAGGGCATAGGCCCCGAAGTTCTCGTTGCAGGGGAAGCGGACGTGAACGAAGGAGAAGCCGTCGTTCTGGAGGGCCTTCCGCACCACCTTGACCGTCTGGTGCCACTGGGTCGCCGTGGTCTCGGCCACGAAGGTCGCCCCCGCCGCCATGACGACGTCGCAGGGATCGAAGCCGGGCTCGACCATGCCGTAGGGGCTCGAGTTGGTGACGTAGCCGGCCGGCGTGGTCGGCGAGAACTGCCCGCCGGTCGACTCGTAGCCCATGTTGTCCTCGCAGATCACGGTCACGCCCAGGTTGCGGCGCGCCGCGTGGATCAGGTGCGAGGTGCCGATGGAGGCGGCGTCGCCGTCGCCCACGACGATCAGGTACTTCTTGTCCGGCTGGGCGAGCTTGAGGCCGGTCGCCACGGCGAGGGCGCGCCCGTGGGTCGCCCCGAAGTTGTCGCCCCCCCACGTGGCGAAGGTCTGGCGCCCCACGCAGCCGATGCCGGTCCCGAAGATCACGTCCTCCTGCTTGAGATCGAGCTCGTCCAGGGCCTGGAGGAGCCAGTTCTCGATCATCCCGATCCCGCAACCGTGGCAGGCCTTGGTCGGGATCTGGCTCGGCCGGAGGTATTTCTTCGCCAGCCTGTTCATTACCGGACCTCCGTCCAGATGTAGGGCAGCTCCGGGATCCGGCCGGCCGCGGCGATGCCGCTGAGGCCGGCCACGACCTCGGCGACCGTGTGGAGCTCCGCGCTCTTGCCCATGAAGTGGACCTTCCGCTTGTCCGGCGCCGCCCGCGTCACCTCGCGGACGAGCTGGCCGTCATAGTTGAGCTCGCAGACCAGATAGCGGCAGTCACGCTCGAACAGCTCGTCGAGGAACGGCCAGAGCGTGATGAGCCGGACGAACCCCGCCCGCACCCCGCGCCGCCGGGTCTCCAGGACCCCGGTCTTTACCGTCCGCGCATTCGCCCCGTAGGCGACCGCGATCACGTCCGCGTCCTCGAGGCCGAGGGTCTCGTAGCGGGCGAGCTGGTCGCGGTGGTGGCGGATCTTGTTCACGAGGCGGTAGGTCTGCGCCCACTGCGCCTCCATCTCCTCGATGTCGTAGCCCTCCTCGGTGTGGGTGTACGCCGACACGCAGACGCCCGTGCCGTGACCGACCACGTTCGGCGGGACGTCGAGGGCGTCCGACCCCACGGGGTAGAACGGCATCGCGAGGTTGTGCTTCCGGGGGACGACGAAGTCGAGCGCCCCGTAGTCGTCGGGGATGAACAGGTCCTCCCACATGTCGGAGATGACCTGGTCGGTCAGGATCGTGACCGGCGTCCGGAAGCGCTCGGCGAGGTTGAAGGCGTCGACGGTAAGCCAGAACGCCTCCTGGACCGAGGCGGGCGAGAGCACGATCGTCTCGAAGTTTCCGCCGTGGCTCGCGTACCGGGCGATGTAGAACTCCCCCTGCCCCGGCGCCCCCGTGATCCCGCTGATGGGGCCCACGCGCATCGCGTCCACGACGACCAGCGGGATCTCGTTGGTGATCGCCCAGCCGTAGGCGTCGTGCATGAGCGTGTAGCCGGGCCCCGACGTGGCCGTCATCGCCTTGAGGCCACCCAGGCTCGCCCCGGCGCAGGCGTGCATGCCCGCGAGCTCGTCCTCGCACTGGACGTAGTAGCCCCCCACCTGGGGCAGGCGCTTGGACATGTACTCGGCGATGTCGGTCGCCGGCGTGATGGGATAGCCGGCGAACACGCGGCAGCCGGCCGCGATGGCGCCCTCGGTCAGCGCATACGTGCCGGCCTCGAGGAGCCGCCGGCCCTGCGTGTACCGGGCGGCCCAGTCCATCCACGGCGCGACGAGGGTCTCTTTCACTCCGAGATCGGTAGCGAGCATCAGTTCACTCCCGCGGCAGCCGCCGCCTTCGGGGAGACGTCGATGCAGAAATCGGGACAGACCTGGTAGCACAGCATGCAGCCGATGCAGTTCCCCTCGTGGGCCACGTACATGGGGAACCACCCGAGCCGGTTCGGGACCTTCCGCCAGGCGAAGACATCCACGGGGCAGACGCCGAGGCAGAACCCGCACGCCTTGCACATGTCCTCGGTGACGATGACGTCCCACCGGCCGGCGGGCCCTTTCGGAGCCTTCTTCTCAAGCTTGAACAGCGCCATCCTGGCCTCCCCGGGCCATGGCCTTGAGCACGACCTCGCGCGCGTTCTGGATGTGGGCCCGCGCCTCGCGCTCGGCGGCCTCCGCGTCGCGGGCTCGGATGGCCTCGGAGATCCGGTGGTGCTCCCGGTGGGCCTCCTGGAGCCGGCCCTCCGTCCGGAGGAGGAGCGGGTGGAAGTGCCGGATGGACAGGCGCACCACGCCGGCCAGCCCCTGGAGCCTGGCGTGGCCGCTCGCCCGGAAGATCTCGTCGTGGAAGGCCACGTGGGCGCCGAACCACTGGTTCGGGTTCCGCCGCTCGAGGCACCGGGCCATCCGGGCAAGCGCGGCCTCGAGCCTCGCCAGCGCGGCCGGGCCCGCGCGCCGCGCCGCGAGGCGCGCGGCGAGCCCGTCGAGGACCTCGCGGAGGTCGTAGAGCTCGACCGCCTCGTCGAGCTCGAGGAGCGTGACGCGCACGCCACCGCCCGCCGTGAGGCTGATCAGCCCCTCCTGGCGGAGCCGTCCCAGCGCCTCGCGGATGGGAGTGCGGCTGATCTGGAGCTGGGCGGCGAGGTCGGTCTGACGGAGGCGGGCCCCGGCCCGGAGGCGGCCGTTCAGGATCGCCTCCCGGAGCGCCTGGGTCGCGTCATCCACCAGCCGGCGCCGTGGGAGCGGCCCGGCCACAGGTCTCAGCGCCATCGGCCCAACCTCCGCGTGAATCCTGGATCCAGGATCCAGAGTGCTCCTATGGGAGCACATGCGTTCCCCTCGGGTCAAGGTCAATCCTTACTCAATCCTTGCCGCGATCCCGAGGCCGCAGAGGCCCCCGCCTTCGGTAACCGAAGTCTTGAGTTGATGAGTTGATGAGTTGATGCGGCGGCTTGACTCGGCGCCCGCCTGAGACTATGGTGTGCTCCACCGAAGCGCGTCACCCGGAGGCCCGCATGACGCTCAAGGTCGCAACCGTTCAGATGACCGCTGACGACCGGGACAAGCCGCGGACAGTGGACAGTCCTTTGGATGGTGGACGCGGCCGGCGCCCAGGGCGCGGACCTCATCGCCCTCCCCGAAGTCTGGACGTGCCTCGGCTACACCGAAGCGAATCCATTCGACGCCGCGGCCGAGCCCATCCCGGGCCCTATCACGGAGAGGCTTTCGGCGCTGGCCCGGCGCCACCGGGCATGATCGTCGGCTCCATGTACGAGAAGGCCCCCGACGGCCGCTACGTCAACTCAGCTCCGTTCATCGGCCGCGACGGCGCGATCCTGGGCGCCTACCGGAAGACCCATGTCTGCTCCAGCGGCGGCCGGGCATGTACGGGCTGATCGCGCGGGACGCCTGGCCCGGCCGCGCCCCGCAGCGCGTCGTCCCCAACCGAACAACACGAGGAGGGCCCACATGAGCAGGTTGACGCGTCGCACGTTCCTGGCGGGCGCCACAGCAGGGGCGGCCGCCTTGACGATCCGCGCTCCCTACGTTCACGCGCAGAAGCGCGGCGGCACCATGCGCTTCATCGCCCACGCGGACCTCAAGGTGCTCGACCCCATCTGGACCACGGCGTACATCACCCGCAACCACGGCTACCTGATCTACGACACCCTGTTCGGAACAGACGAGAAGGACCAGGCCAAGCCGCAGATGGTGGACAAGTGGAGCGTGTCCCAGGACGGCAAGAAGTGGACCTTTACCCTTCGGGACGGCCTCAAGTGGCACGACGGCAAGCCCGTCACCTCCGAGGACTGCACCGAGTCCATCAAGCGCTGGACCAAGCGTGACCCCTTCGGAAAGCTCCTGGCGGCCCACACGGCGAAGCTGGCGCCCGTTGACCGGAAGAGCTTCGCGCTGGACCTCAGCGAGCGGTTCGGGCCGGTGCTCGAAGCGCTGGGGAAGCCGTCGAGCAATGTGCCGTTCATCATGCCCGCCCACGTCGCCGCCACGCCCGATACCGAGCAGATCAAGGAGTTCATCGGCTCGGGGCCCTTCCGCTTCGTCAAGGACGAGTGGCAGCCGGGCAACCAGGTCGTCTACGTCAAGAACGCCGACTACGTCCCGCGCAAGGAGGCGCCGAGCGGCTCCACCGGCGGCAAGGTGGTGCACCTGGACAAGGTGATCTGGCGCTATATCCCGGACGCGACCACGGCCAGCGCGGCGCTCGAGCGGAACGAGGTGGACTGGTGGGAGAACCCGCCGGTGGACTTCATCCCGCGGGTGGAGCAGAATCCCGCGCTCACCGCCTTCGTGTTCGATCCGCGCGGGCAGCAGGGGTGGCTCCGGCCCAATCATCTGCACCCGCCCTTCAACAACAAGAAGGCACGCCAGGCGCTCGTCCACATGATGGACCAGACGAAGTACCTGCAGGCCGCGGTCGGCGTGCCCAAGTTCTTCCAGTCGTGCTCGGCCGTGTTCCTATGCGGCGGGCCGTACGAGTCCAAAGTGGGCGCCGAGGGCCTCGCCAAGCAGGATCTCGCCAGGGCCCGCCAGCTCGTCAAGGAGTCGGGCTATGACGGCCGGCCGGTGGTGGTGCTGCAGGTGACCGACATCCAGGCTCTCAGCGCGGTGGCGCTCGTCACGCGCGAGCTGCTCCAGCAGGTCGGCTTCAACGTCGACATCCAGGCGGTGGACTGGTCCACCAACCTCGCCCGGCGCGCCAAGAAGGAGCCGCCGGCCCAGGGCGGCTGGAACATCATCCACACCTGGTGGACGGGCGCCGATGTGGCCAATCCGGCGGTCCACGCCGGCGTGTCAGGGGCCGGCGGCAGCGCCTGGTTCGGCTGGCCCGAGAACGGCCAGATCGAGAAGCTCCGCCTCGACTGGGTGCGCGCCACGGACACAGGCAAGCAGAAGCAAATCGCAGAGGAGATCCAGCGGCTCGTGCTCGACGAGGTGCTCTATGTGCCGTGGGGGCAGTGGACGCTGCCGTTCGCCTTCAACAAGAAGGTGCAAGGCGTCCTCCGGTTCCCCGCCCCGCTGTTCTGGAACGTGACGATCGGCTAGATGCTCCAGCAGATTCTCCGCCGGCTGATGGCCACCATCCCCGTCATGGGGGTGGTGGCCATCGCGGTCTTTGCGCTCTTGCACGTCACCCCGGGCGACCCCGCGGTCATCATCGCGGGCGATTACGCGACGGCCGAGGAGGTCGCCAAGATCCGGTCCAAGCTCGGCCTCGACCGCCCCTTCCTGGTCCAGGTCGGGATCTGGCTCGGCCAGGTGGTCCGCGGAGACCTGGGCACCTCCATCTTCTCGGGGCTCCCCGTGACCACGCTCATCGGCCAGCGGGCCGAGGCCACGGTGGGGCTCGCGACGTTCGCGCTGCTCATCAGCGTCTGCGTGGGCGTGCCCCTTGGCGTCCTCGCCGCGTGGAGACAGGGGTCGTGGGTCGACCGGGCGGTGATGGTCTTCGCCGTCTCGGGCTTCTCGATGCCCGTCTTCTGGCTCGGGTTCCTCCTCGTCTACGTGTTCGCGCTCTCGTTGGGCTGGCTGCCGGTCCAGGGCTATGCGCCGTTCAAGGACGGGCTCTGGCCGTTCCTCCGTCACCTGATCCTGCCGGCCATGACGCTCTCCGTTGTCTATCTGGCGCTGATCGCCCGCATGACCCGGGCCAGCATGATGGAGGTGCTCCACGAGGACTATGTCCGCACCGCCTTCGCCAAGGGGCTCGAGCCCCGCTCGGTGCTCATCCGCCACGCGCTCAAGAACGCCTCGCTGCCCGTGGTGACCATCATCGGGATCGGCTTCGCGCTCCTGATCGGCGGCGCCGTCGTCACCGAGAGCGTGTTCGCGCTCCCCGGCCTCGGCCGGTTGACGGTGGACGCCATCGTCCGGCGCGACTACCCGGTCATCCAGGGCGTGCTCCTGCTGGTCGCCGGCATGTACGTCCTGATCAACCTCGTGATCGACTTCCTGTACGCGGTGCTCGACCCGCGCATCCGCTACTGACGCCGATGGCGATCCCGTCGTCCGCGTCCGCTGCCGAACTCACGTTCGCCGGACTCCCGCGGGAGCGCGGCGCCTTCGCCCAGACCCGCCGCTTCATCGCGCGGAACCCGACCTTCGTCGCGGGGCTCGTGGCCCTGGCACTGGTCCTCGCGGCGGGGGTCCTGGCGCCCGTCTGGTGGACGGGCGATCCCCAGGCCCTGCGCCCGGCCGAGCGGCTGCGCGCGCCGTCCGCCGAGTGGTGGTTCGGCTCTGACCAGTACGGGCGCGACATCTACACGCGCACGCTCTACGGTACGCGTGTGTCGTTGGTCGTCGGCGCCTCCGTGGCGGTGACGAGCCTCCTGATCGGCACGGCGCTGGGGCTCGTGATCGGCTTCAATCGCCGGCTCGACACCGCCATGATGCGGGTGATGGACGGGCTCATGGCGATCCCCGCCATCCTGCTGGCGCTGGCGCTGATGGCGCTGATGCGCGGCAGCTTGCGGAACGTCATCATCGCGCTCGTGGTGCCCGCGATCCCGCTAGTGGTGCGCCTCGTCCGAGCCTCGGTGCTCTCGCTCCGGGAGGCCGTGATGGTGGAGGCGGCCCGGGCGCTGGGCGTGGGCACCCCGCGCATCCTGCTGCGCTACATGCTGCCGGCGCTGGTGGCGCCGCTGATCGTCCAGGGGACCTACCTCTGCGCCTCGGCGATGCTCGTGGAGGCCTATCTGTCGTTCCTCGGCGCGGGGACGCCGCCCCACATCCCGTCGTGGGGCAACATCATGGCCGAGGGGCGCGCCTATCTGCAGCTCGCCTTCTGGATCATCCTCTTCCCCGGGCTGTTCCTCGCCTCGACCGTGCTGGCCATCAACCTGGTGGGCGACGGCCTCCGTGACCTGCTGAAGGTCCGGTAGCCCCGACGGGCTGCGAGGGCGGGAACGCGATGGCCGGGCTACACCATATGGAAGGACCGGCCTGACCTCTCGTCGCCTTCGATAACAGATAACAGCAAGCGCAAGCTGGTGGCCGCCATCCTTCGACCGCACGCCCCGGACCCCGAGGAGCGGGAGTTCCCCAAGAACCCGCACCTCATCCAGCGGTTCTTCCGCCGGCTGACCCGAGACGGCAGCCGGCGGGCCTGCGTCAACCGCCCGACGCTGGTTGCGCCCCTCCGGACAATCTGTTACGGTTGACGGCGCGAGCTGATTCGATTCGACACGAAGGAGGCCTCCACGTGGACAAGGTGACCATCCAGACTCGACTGAACGGCCCGTACCTCATCAAGGGATCCATCACGCTGGTCGACGCCGACGGGAACGAGTTCCCCGTCGAGCGCGACCCGGTGGCGCTCTGCCGTTGCGGCAACTCGGCCAACAAGCCCTTCTGCGACGGCACCCACTCGAAGGTCGGCTTCCAGGCGCCCGAGAAGGCGCGCTAGACTAGCCTCTCCCACCCGAGATGACCGTCGAGCTGTCCTCCAAGCGCCACGCGATCGAGGACCTCACCGACGCCATCGAGTTCTGCCACCAGCAGGGCTGGACCGACGGCCTTCCGGTGGTCCCGCCCACGCCGGACCGGGTCCTGGCCATGCTCGAAGCCGTGCGCCTCGCGCCCGACCACCAGGTGGCCTACATTGCCCACCGGGCGGTCGCGGTCACGGCCGAGAAGGTCGCCGTCAACGCGGTGATGGCGGGGTGCACGCCCGCGTACATGCCGGTGGTCGTCGCGGCCATCGAGGGCATCGGCGACCCCGCCTGGAGCTACCACGGGCCGGGGACCTCCACGGCGGGCGCCGGCGTCCTCATCGTCGTGAACGGCCCTGTCGCGCGGGAGCTCGACATCAACGCTGGCGACAACCTGTTCGGCCCGGGGTGGCGGGCCAACCTCACCATCGGCCGCGCGGTGCGCCTGGTGATGCGGAACGTCTGCGGCTCACGCCCCGGGACCCTCGACCGGGGCACGCTCGGCCATCCCGGCAAGCTCTCCTACGTCATCGCGGAGAACGAGCTCGACAGCCCGTGGCCGCCGCTCCACGTGGAGCGGGGGTTCCGCGCCGACCAGAGCGCGGTCACCGTCATGGCGGCGGAGGCGCCCCACCAGTTCTACAACCAGCTCTCCCGCACGGCCGAGGGCGTCCTCACGACGCTCGCGGACGACATGCGCATCTCCGGGAACGTCATGGGCCAAACGCAGTACCTGGTCATCCTGGCAGGCGAGCACATGCGGACCATCGCCCGGGACGGCTGGTCGAAGGCCCGGATCCGGCACTTCGTGTGGGAGCACACCCAGAACTCCCACGCGCACTTGAAGCGCACCCATCGGATGGCAGGCGAGATCCTGCCCGGGGACGAGACCCGGATGCGCCCGCTCGTCGAGACGCCCGACGACATCCTGGTGGTGGCCGCCGGCGGACGGGCGGGCGCGTTCTCAGCCTATGTCCCCGGGTGGGGCAGCAAGCGGTCTTCTCAGGCCGTGACCAAGGAGGTCAAGCGATGATCGAGCTCCTCGATCCGACCGTTCAGCCCGGTCCGGCGCCGCAGCCGGTCGCCTACGCCCCTCGGCCGGGCTCGCTGGCCGGGAAGCGCGTCGGCCTCGTCGAGAACACCAAGTTCAACTCCGACCGCCTCCTCCAGAAGATCGGCGACCTGCTCAGGGCCGAGCACGGCGCCGGCGAGACCCGGATGTGGCGGAAGCACAACTCGAGCGTGCCGGCCCACGACGCGATCATCCAGGAGCTCCGGGCGACCTGCGACGTCATGGTCGCCGGGATCGGGGACTGAGGGTCCTGCTCGTCGGGCAGTGTGCTCGACGGAATCCTGCTGGAGAAGACGGGAATCCCCGCGGCCTCGATCGTCACTGACGTGTTCGAACGCACCGGCCGCGCCATGGCCGAGCAGTGGGGGCTGCCACGTTACAAGTTCCTCGCGATGCCGCATCCGATCGCGAATCTCACCGACGCGGAGCTCGACCGGCGCGCGCGGGAGATCGTGCCGGACGTCATCAAGCTGCTGCTGCAGGGCCAGGAGTAGCCTTCCGCCCCGCGTGGTGGCTGCGGAACCGCCACGCGCAGACGATCTGGGGTCCGCTCTTCCGCCGGGGCGCGGTGG